>Ga0315295_10000193_pt1 | contig 51425 bp, 37 predicted proteins | sample YL17G14_0_MG_FD_204453 | JGI IMG/M metagenome (GOLD analysis project Ga0315295, IMG submission 204453) | Sediment microbial communities from Yellowstone Lake, YNP, Wyoming, USA - YL17G14_0 | ecosystem: Environmental > Aquatic > Freshwater > Lake > Sediment | place: USA: Wyoming | collected... | reverse complement strand
CCGTGCCGCGGGCGTTCAGCGGCATAAGCTTGCCGGACACGGTGTCGTAGCCGAAGGCCGCCACGCCACCGGTGACCTTGCCGTCCGGCGCCAAGCCCTCGCCGAGGGCGTAGAGCACGTGGCCGGCGGGGTGCAGCGCCAGGAAGGTCGGATTGGGCGTCTCGGCGGCGACAACCACGGCGCGCAAGGCGCCGGTGGCCGGGTCGAGCCGGACCGCGTAGAGGCCGCGGCTGGCGCCGTCCTTTGGCGTGGAGGTGCCGACGAAGATGAGCAGCGAGGCGAGGGGCAACAGCATGAGGGGGTTGGCCCTCAGCTCATGGGATAATGGCGCAGATTGGCAAGTTCGCTCCGCAGGCCGGCGCGGAAATCCGGGTGGGCGATGCTGATGAGGGCCTCGCCGCGCTCGCGCAGGGTCATGCCATGCAGGTTGACCGACCCGTATTCGGTCACGACCCAATGGACATGCCCGCGGGTGGTGACGACACCGGCGCCGGGATTTAGCTGTGAGGCAATACGCGACACCTTGCCGCCGGCCGCGAGGGACGGAAGGGCGATGATGGGTTTGCCGCCCGTCGAGAGGGCCGCGCCGCGGATGAAGTCCATCTGGCCGCCGATGCCGGAGAAAATGCGGTGGCCGATCGAATCGGCGCAGACCTGGCCGGTCAGGTCGATCTGGATGGCGGAGTTGATGGCGACGACCTTGGGGTTCTTGCGGATCACCGCCGTGTCGTTGGTCCAGTCGCAGGGGTAGAAGTTGACGAGCGGGTTGTCGTGAACGAAGTCGAAAAGCCGCTGGGTGCCGTTGATAAAACTGACGATGATCCGACCCTGGCCGACGACCTTGTGCCGGTTGGTGATGACACCGGCCTCGACGAGGTCGACGATACGGTCGGAGAACATCTCGGTGTGGATCCCGAGGTCGTGCTTGTGCATCATGCGGGCGAGGGCAGCGTCGGGAATGCCGCCGATGCCCATCTGGAGCGTGGAGCCGTCCTCAACCTGGTCGGCGATCAGCTGGCCGATGCGCGCCTCGATGTCCGACTCGACGGTCAGGTGGTGACCCAGGAGAGGCCGGTTGGTGCAGATGAAGGCGTCGAGGCGGCTGAAGGGCACGACGTTGTTGCCGTGGGTGCGCGGCATCTGCTCGTTGATCTCGGCGATGACAATCCGGGCCGTTTCCATGGCGGCCTTGGCGGCGTCGCAGGAGGTGCCCAGCGAGCAATGGCCGTGGGCGTCCGGCGGCGACAGCTGCAGGACGGCGACATCGAGCTTCACCTGGCCGGAGAGGAACAGGCCGGGGATGTCGGACAGGAAGATCGGCACGAAATCGGCGCGGCCGTCGGCGATGGGGCCGCGCAACGGCGCCCCGGTGAACAGCGAGACCGAGCGGAACTCTTTCTCCCGGCCGGGCTCGGCGAAGGGTGCCGGGCCGTTCGTGTGCAGATGGTAGAGCCGGACGTTCTCGAGGTCGCGCCGGGCGGCGATCGCCTCGATGAGCGGGGTGGGCGTGGCGGCCGCCCCGTGGATGAAAATCTTGGCGTCACTTTTGATGTGGGCGACAGCGTCGGCGGGTGAGACGGCACGGGAGGACCAGTTTGGCAGGATCGTGTTCATAAGAAAGATAGTGAGTGGTTAATATCGCATTGCCCGGCGGAAAAACGAAGCCTGGACATTGCGCATTCCTTGCCAACTTACCACCGTCCGTTGAGGTCCCCCCTCTAGGCCAGCGCTTCCTTGAAGTGCCGGCGGCACATGGCGACGTAGCGGTCGTTGCCGCCGATCTCGACCTGGGCGCCCTCCTTCACGCCGCGGCCGTCGGGCCCGATGCGGAGGTTCATCGTGGCCTTGCGGCCGCAATGGCAGATCGTCTTAAGCTCGATGAGGTTGTCGGCCAGCGCCAGCAGCGCGGCGCTGCCGGGGAAGAGCTGGGCCTGGAAATCCGTGCGCAGCCCGTAGCACAGGCAGGGGATGCGCAGCTGGTCGGCGATGTCGGTCAGTTGCTCGACCTGGGCGCGGGTAAGGAACTGGGCCTCGTCGACCAGCACGCAGGCGACGGGCTGGGCCGCGTGCGCCGCCTTGACGTGGGCAAAGAGGTCCTCGTCGGCCTGCAGCGCCAGGGCCTCGGCCTCGAGCCCGATGCGCGACTTGACGCGGCCGGCGCCGGCGCGGGTGTCGACCGCGGGGATGAACAGCAGCGTGCGCATGCCGCGCTCGTGGTAATTGTAGCTCGACTGGAGCAGCGTGGTCGATTTGCCGGCGTTCATCGCCGAGTAATAGAAATAGACCTTCGACATGGGCCGGCAATAAAACAGGTGGAACGGGGGCGGTCGAAAACAAAAAGGTCACCGCGGGTCGTGGCGGGCGCAGCCATCATGCCCTACGGCGCGGGCGGGCGACCGAGCAGGATGTAGTCATGGTTGCGGTGGAGCTCGGACCAGCGCGACCAGTCGAAGGCCGCGGGCGGATCGGTTCGCTCGATGAGCACGTAGTCGATGGAGCTCAGCCAAGGGCCGGTTTCACCGCGCCGCTGCCAGGCGGCCACCTCCTGCCAGCGCCAATGGATATGCGGCGTGTTGTTGAGGTGGCCGAAATAGGGGCGCACCCCGGTATAGGTGGCGGCCAGGTAACTCAGGCGGGTATCGGCGCAGAGCAGCACGCCGCGCAGTTTCGTCCGGTCGATCCAGGCCAGCATTTCCCGCTGGGTTTCACCCAGGTGGATGCGATCGCGCTCCCCGCCGTTCAGGTCGCGGACCAGGAACGCCGTGTTGTCCGCCACCAGCAGGCCGCCGATCAGGCCCAGGACCGTCACGCCGGGCCACCTCACCCGGGATCCGGCCAGCCGCCAACCCCAGGCCTGGAACTGGGGCAGGGCCAGCAGCCAGACCGGCAGCCAGAGGTAGCCGCGGCTGAAGTGGGCCGGCTGGTGCGGGGCGATGAACCAGTCGTGCTTCATCAGCAGGAAGGTCACGCCGGACGCGGTGAGCCAGAACCAATCGGATTCGCCCAGCCGCCAGCGCGCGCGGTGGAACCGCCAGGCGGCGACCAGAACCAGCGGTCCGACCGCGAGCACAATGTTGGTCAGCGTGACCAGATGGACGGTGGACCAGACCGCCACCAGCCGACGATGGGGCGGGAAGATACTGAGGAACCAGAAATAATACAGGCCGAAGAGCACCAGGAGCGCGCCGGCGATTCCGACCCGGCCCCAGGCGGCCGGAGTGCGGTCGCGCAGGGCGAGCCCGCCGAGCCACACCCCGAGGATCAGCGCGTGCTGGAGGCCGGAAAAAGGATGGGTCGCCGCCAGAGCCGCCACCGCGCCGAGGGCCAGACCCCATTGGCGGCGCAGCACGCCGATCCACGCCGCGGTCACCAGGCAGTGGTAGACCGCCTCGGTCGACACGAAAAGGTTCCGCCCCCAGTTGGGAAACCACCAGCCTTCGCCGGCATCCAGCCGGAACAGGTCTTCCCCCGGTGGCCGGCCCGTTGCGAGATTCAGACCCGCGGCGGTGACGCAGATGATGCCGCCACCCCACAGGGTGAGCAGAAACCACCCGGAGCGTCCGCGGGGATCCGGCAGCACCAGTTCCACCAGCCGCAGGGTCAGCGCGCTGCAGACGACGGAGGCCACGATCCCGAGGACGGCAAAAAGCACGCCGGGATCGATTCGCAGAAAGGTCACGCCGGCGCCCAGCAGCCAGATCAGCCAGTGAAAATAGAGGACCGGGGCAAACGGGCTGGGATCATTAGGATTGGGGTAGGCGAAACCGTTGCCGCGCTCGAAAATCTCGCGCGCGTTCGCCAGGTAATAGGGCGCGTCATAGAACAGGAACCCGGTGGCCCCCGGCCCGGTAAGAAGATGCTGCACCAGCAGGACGTGGAACGGCAGGACCCCGAGGACCGCGAGGGCCCAGCGTCCCCCGCGCGCCGCCGGGAGGGGGGCCGGGGCGACAGCGGGGAGCGGCTTCTCACCGGGGGAAAACGCCGGCTTGAGGTTCACAGCCTTGGAGGAAAAGCCAGGAAGGCAACCGACACAAGCAACGTGTGGCCCATCCCCGGCGGGATCGCCGTGCCTCCGGGTGCCGGCAGATGGAGCGCGGGCCTTCTCGCCCGCGGGTCAGTTTACCGCATCCGGGCGAAGGTCTTCGACAGCAACTCGAGGTCGCTGGCGTTCCTCGTCTTTTCGCGGGTGGTGGCGATGAGCTTCTGCTCGAGGGCGTTCTTGGTCGGGCGCGCCTTGTTCTCGTAGTAGATGCCGAACTTCCCGGGCCAGGGCTCGGCCGCGAGCTTGAAGGCGGCGACCTCGTCGGTCGGGTCGTGGCGCGCGGCGTCCTCGGGGGAGCCGTCGTGCTTCTTGAGCTCGATGGTCTGCCAGGCGCCGCCCTTGCGGGGGTTGGCGCCGTCGAACGCGCCCTCGAAGAACTCGACGCACTCGGAGAGGATCTCGACGACGGAGAAGCCGTCGTGCTGCGAGGCCTTGAGCATCATCTCGACCATGTGGTTGACTTGCGTGGCGTGGCTGCGGGCGACAAAGGTGGCGCCGCTGTTGATGAGCGAGCGCATCGGGTTGATCGGCTGGTCGAAGACGCCCCACGGGTCGGTCTTGGACTTGAAGCCGAGGGGCGAGGTCGGCGAGGTCTGCTTCTTGGTCAGGCCGTAGACCGAGTTGTCCATGATGACGTAGGTCATCCGCGGGTTCTTGCGGGCGGTGTGGACGAGGTGGTTGCCGCCGATGGAGAAGCCGTCGCCGTCGCCGCCGAAGGCGAAGACATGGAGGTCGTCGCGGCCGAGGCTGATGCCGGCGGCGAAGGGCAGGGAGCGGCCGTGGATGTAGTGGCCGCCATGGGAGTTGACAAAATACGGGAAGCGCGAGGAGCAGCCGATGCCGGCGAAGGTGACGATCTTCTCCTGCGGGTAGTTGAGCTTCTCGAGGACCTTGTAGAAGGCGGCCAGCACGGCGAAGTCGCCGCAGCCGGGGCACCACGTCGGGTGGTCGGCGGTGAGGGCCTTCTTGGTCAGCGGTGCGCCGGGCGCGGGTGGCGGGGTGGCGAGGGCGGGGGAGGACATGAGATTTTCGGTTTTAGATTTGGGATTTTCGACGGGCTTGGGCGCGGCTTATTTCCGGCCCGGGACGGCGAGCACACTCTGCTTGCGCATGCCGAAGGAGGTGTCGCCCAGTTCGAGGTGCTGGGCGACCCGCTCGAAGATCTCGCTGACCTTGTAGGTGAGGCCGTCGGTCTTGGTGATGCTGCCGATGGCGGGGTTGCAGAAGCGGGCGCGCAGCAGGGTGGCGAGCTGGCCGTAGCCGTAGAGGCCCTCGTCGTTGATTTCCACGACGAGGATCTTCCGGTAGCGGGCGAAGATTTTTTCCAGGCCGTGATCCAGCGGGTGGATGTGGCGGAGCTGGAGGTGGCCGATCTTGACGCCGGCACCGCGCAGGCGGCCCACGGCCTCGCGGATCGGGCCGTAGGTGCAGCCCCAGCCGATGAGCAGGGCGTCGCCGGACTCGTCGCCAAACACCTCGGGGGCCGCGTAGTTGTCCGCGACGGCCTTGATCTTATCACGGCGCTTGGCGGTCATCTTCATGTGCATTGCGGGATTGGCCGTCGGGTGGCCGAGTTCGTCGTGTTCGAGGCCGGAGACGGTCGGGTATTTGCCGGAACCCATCACAGAGCCGGGGGGCGCGTGGCGTTGGAGCTGGTCGAGCGGGTAGGGCTTGAAGGTGGCATCGCGCGGGCTGAGGTCGGGCTTGGCCTCGATCATAAGCTTGGGCAGGTCGGGTTCGGCAAAGGCCTCGATGCGGGTGGCCAGCGCCTGGTCGGTGAGGATGATGACGGGCGTGCTGAACTGGCGGGCGATGCGGCAGGCCTCGATCGCGATGTAGAAGCAGTCCTCGACGGTCTGCGGGGCGAGCACAACGCGCGGGCAGTCGCCGTGGCTGCCGTAGATGGCCTGCAGGAGGTCGCTCTGCTCGATGTTGGTCGGCAGGCCGGTGGAGGGGCCGCCGCGCTGGACGTTGATGACGATGAGGGGCATCTCGGCCATGGTGCCCCAGCCAAGGGCCTCCATTTTCAGGGACAGGCCGGGGCCGGAGCTGCCGGTGATGGCCAGGTTGCCGCCGTAGGAGAAGCCCAGGGCGGTGGAGACCGCGGCGATCTCGTCCTCGCACTGCACGAAGATGCCGCCGTATTTGGGCAGCTCGGTGCGCAGGGTCTCCATGATGGAGGACCACGGGGTGATGGGGTAGGCGGCGCCATAGCGGACGCCGGCGGCGATCAGGCCGTAGGCGATGGCGGTGTTGCCGTCGGTGGTGACCTGCGGGCGCGCGCCCGCCACGGGGGCGGCGGCCTTCTCCAGGCGGTAGCGCAGGTTCTCGGCAGGATAGGCGTAGCCGGCGTCGAAGGCGAGGAGGGCGTTGCGGACGATGTCCTCGTTCTTCCCGCCGAAGCGCTCCTTGATCAGCTGGGTGAGCTTCGGGATGTCGAGGTCGAACATCCGGGCGAGCAGGCCGAGCACGTAGATGTTCTTGCCCTTCTCCTTGCTGGAACCGCCCACGGCCTCGACCGTGGCGCTGGTCATCGGCACGCCGACGGCGGTGACGGCCTTGTCGTCGGGGTCGGGCTTGACGTGGTCGCTGTCGTAGAGGAGCACGCCGCCGGGGCGGAGCGAGGCGCGGTGGCTCTCGTAGCTGTGCTGATAGAAGGCCACGAGCACGTCGGCGCGGTCGCCGGAGGAAAGAATCTCGCCGGAGCCCATGCGGACCTGGAAGATCGACGGGCCGCCGGAGATGGTCGACGGGATGGTCATGTAGGTCATGACCTCCTGGTCGGAACGCCCGGCCAGGCGGGCGAGGAAGCCGCCGACGGCCTGGATGCCGTCCTGGGAATTGCCGGCCAGGCGGATGACGACGTCGGCGACAGTGGGAGTTTCGCCCGGGGAGTGCGCGGCACCCACGGGCCCTGAGGTATTGGGACTGACCATTCCAACACTATGTCGCAGAAGACCGAATCCGTAAAGGCTGGGCTTGGCGGAAATGGCGCATTTATTGCCATTCCCCGAGTGAAAGGCAGGGGGCGCGGTATTAGCCAAACCCCGGCGCGGGCCGGGGCTGGATTTGCGAGGCTAATGGGGGTGGGCGTCGGTTTCCACACCGACGCCAGCTTGCGGACCGTAGTCTTGGCGAAGGCCAGTCGCCGATATGGAAACCGGCGACCACCCTCACTCCCAGCCGATGGGCCGGCCCTTGTTCTGTTCCTGCAGCCACTTCATCAGCGGGGCGTAGTAGTCCACCATGGCGCGGGTCGAAAGCTCCTCGCCGGTGGCCTCCTTGAGCACCTTGCGCCAGTCCTCGGTCTTGCCCCTCTCCATGATCTTGCGGAAAAAGTCGCCGACGGCCTTGTTGTCCGCGTAATTGCAGCTCTGCGGGGGCTGGTGGAGGATGTGCTTCGCGATGTAGTCGTTCAGCTGGTATTTGAAGACCTGCGCGATGGCGTAGCTGTAATAGTAGCAGGGGGTGTCGTTGATGTGCGTCTTGGTCGCCGCGTCGCACCACTCCTCGCCGCGCGCGGTGGGCGGCTCGATGCCCTGGAAATCGCGCACGTATTGCCACCAGCGCGCGTTCCATTGGTCGGCCGGGAGCTTGTTCGCGTAGATGTCGGCCTCCCAGTGCGTCATGACGCCGGAGGCCCAATAGATGAACGGCACGCCGGGGGTCATGGAGTTGCTGAGCAGGAAGGCGTTTTCGTCGACCTTGAAATCCGCGGGCAAAATGCCGAGCGACTTGAGGTAGGGCGCCATCCCGGAGGCCAGCGCGGTCAGCTCGCCGAAGCCCTCGTGGAAGGCGGGGTTCGCGCCGGTGCGCAGCAGCGGCGGCACCTCGGGCTTGGTGTAGCCGATGAAATAATAGATGTGGCCGAACTCGTGGTGCGCGGTCGTGAACCACCACGGGTTGGACTCGATGCTCTGCAGCGAGCGCAGGTCGTTCCCGAGGTCGACGTGCCACGCGGAGGCGTGGGTGTTCTTCTTGCGGGTGCTGCCGGCCGGCACGGGGTAGAGGTCGGATTTTTCCCAGAACGACGCGGGCAGCTTGGGGAAACCCAGGCCCACATAGAACCGCTCCGCGCTGTGCGCGATCCAGTCGGGCGAGCGGTCCTTGAAGAACGGCGTCAGGTCGGCGCCCTCGGCGAGGCCGTCCCACTCCTGCGACCAGCGGTTGTTGATCCAGTGCGCCGGAATGCGCTTCGGCACGGGCTGGTGGTATTTCTCGGCGAGCTTGTATTTGACCCAGGTGTGCAGCTGCAGGTAGAGCGGGCGCAGGTCGCGCATGAAGTCGTCGTTCAGCTTCACCATCTCGGCCGTGGTCATGCCGTAGCCGGCGACCTGCAGGGCGAAATAATCCGGGTAATCCAGCTCCTGCGCGACGCCGTTGCGCAGGCCGCGGAGCTTGATGAGGCCGGCCTTGAGCGCCTTGCCAGATTCCTTGGACGCCTCCCACACGGCCTGCCGCTCGGCGAGGTCGGTGCTCGATTGGAGGAGGTTGTCGATGCCGTTCACCGTGATGGGCTGGCCCTTCAACTTGAACTCGAACCCGTTCAGGGTGGACGCCTGCGCGACCTCGGCGGCGATGCGGTCGGCGACGAGCTGCGGGTTGGTCATCGGGCCCTCGGCGGCGTTGAGCAGGAGCTGCTCGAGTTCGCGGACGGTGAGGTTGTTCAGCTCGTGGCGCCGCAACAGCAGGGCCTTGGTCTCGTTGATGAGGTTCGGGTCGCCGAGGAACGCGGCGCGGGCCTTGCTGGCCGTCTCGGAGGCGGCGTCGTGGACGGGCGAGACGTCGGTGAGGGCGTCCCACTGGGCCTGGCCCTCGAGGGTGATGAGGGCCTTGTAGCTCGAGTTGACGAGGGCGAGGAAGCGGTCGGCGCGTTCCTGCGTGGGATTGGTGTCGGCGGCGAAGGCAAATGACGCCGCCAGCAGCACCGCGACGGCGGCACCGCGAAGGGGGGAGGTAACGCGAGTCATGCCCGGGAATCTAGGCACCCGCGGCCGGTTGGCAAACCCGGAGCGGTGAAACGGTCGCGCTCCGCGTTATGGCGCCTCCAGGGAGCTACAGCTTCACCGGCTGCACGCGCTGGCCGTCGGTGATGCGGTCGCCGGGGTAGAGGATGACCTCGTCGCCTTCCTGCAGACCCGCGAGCACCTGCGTCTCCGTGCCGCTGGAGCGCCCGGCCGACACCGGCACGAGCACGGCGCGGCCGTTGCGCACGACGTAGGCCGACCACTCGGACCCGTGGCGGAACAGGGCCGACACCGGCACCTTCAGCACGCCGGAGCTTTCCCAGACGATGACCCGCGCTTCGACCCGGAAGTTGTCGCCGAGCGCCGCGCGCTCCGCCAGGGGCGTCGTGATGTCGGCCACGACGTTGACGCGCTGCTCCTCGACGCCGAGGGCGGAGATCTTGGTGAAGGCCGCGGGCTCGACGAGCCGCACGCGGGCCGCGAGCGGCTGCGGGCCGCCCCATTGCTCCAGCTCGACGCGCGTGCCGGCCGTGAGCGCCGCGCCGTCGCGGGAAAGCAGCTCGATCACGACCTCAAGGTCGGCGGGATCGCCGGCGTCGAGCAACGGCGTGCCGGCGCTGACCGGGCGTTCGCTTTCCTGGAAGACATGCAGCACGCGGCCCGCGACCGGCGCGCGGACCTCGACCAGCGCCGGCGCGGTGTCGGTGGCCGCCACGGCCAGCTCGGCCACGGCGGCGCGCAGTGCACCCTCGGCGGCGATCACCTCGCGGGCCGCGGCGGTCTCGCGCATCTGGGCGCTTTCGTAGTCCTGCGGCGAGACGGTCTTCTCGTTGAACATCTTCTCGACGCGCTTCAGCTCGCTGGCGGCGAGGGTGTAGCTGGCGCGGGTCTTTTCCAGCGTGGCCGCGGCGGAGTCGCGGCGGGCCTCGGCCAGCGCGCGGCTGCGGGGATCAAGCGGCGAGGCGGCCAGCGGCGCGATGACGGCGACGACGTCGCCCGCGTTGAGCGCGGCGCCGGGCTTGAACGGCACGCGGCGCAGCTGGCCGGAGACCGGCGAGGAGACGACGTAGCGCTGCTTGATGCGGGTCTTGCCTTCCTCACTGACGGTCGCGCGCAACGGGCCGAGCGTGGCACGGGCGGTCTCGACGGGCGCAGGCCGCGGGCGCAGGCCGAGCGCGAGCAGGACGAGCAGCCCGGCCAGGCCGGCGTAGGGGAGCCAGCGGAAGGGCCGGGTTTTTTTCGGGGTGAGGGTGGGGCTCATGGAAAGAGAAGAGTTAACCGCTAATCCGCGCTAATTGGCGCTAATGAAAACAGCAGAAGCAATTCAGGGATAAATTAGCGTTCATTAGCGTCAATTAGCGGTTTACTGAATGGTGGTTTCACTCCGGCGCCTTGAGCGCGGCGATGAGGTCGAGCTGCCTCAGTTTGCGCAGGACGACGAGCGCCGAGAGGGTGGAGGCGATGATGACCACCACGACGGCGAAGGAATAGGTGTAGGTCGTGAACACGAGCGGAATGCGCACAGTCTCGGTGTTGACGGAGCCGATGATGACGGTCGTCAGCCCGGTGCCCAGCAGCAACCCGAGGGGCACGGCGAGGAGCGCGAGGATGACCAGCTCGACCACCAGCACGGCGCCGACCTCGCGCTGCGTCATGCCGACGACGCGCAGCGTGGCCAGCTCGCGCGCCCGCTCCGCTAGCGAGATGCGGGCGTTGTTGTAGATGACGCCGAAGGCGACGATGACGGCGAACGTCAGGTAGATGCTCTGGATGAGGCCCATGCTCTGCGCGGTGGTCTCGCGGAAACTCTGCCGCATGGTCTCCTTGATGGCCACGGTGCTGACGCGCGGGATCTCGCGCAGGGCGGCAAGAAAATCGGCGCGCCTCGCCAGGTCGAGCCCGATGCTCGCACCGGTGATGACGTCGCCTTCGCCGAGGAAACGGTTGATGGCGTGCAGGTCCATGTAGGCGGCGATGCCGGTGAAATCCTCGGCGAGCGCCATCAGCTTCACCTCCGCCACGGGCCGGCGGCCCTCCAGGCCCTCGAGCACGAGCGTGTCGCCGACCTTTGCCCCAAGGACGGCCGCGAGCTTGGCCGATACGATGAGGCCGTCGGGAGGCGGGGGGATCTCCCGGCCGGCGGCATCCACCGCGCGGCTGTGCTGCCCGCCCGGCAGGAGGCTGCGCAGGCCGATCTGGCGACTGCGGCCCTGAAAGTGGATGCGCACGGCGGCGAACCGTGACGGCTCGAGGCTCGTGACACCCGGCAACTGTTCCAACTCGTGGGCCAGCCGGGCGGACGACGGCTCGACGAGGCCGAGGTTGAGGTCCTGCCGCTGGACAACGTCCCACTGGAAGTCGAGCACCTCATGGATGCCGGCCTTGAAGCTGTTGGGCAGGATCAGCAGGGCGGTCGCCAGCGCAAGGCCGGCAATAGTGAACGCCGCCTGTGCCGGCCGGCGCTCGAGGTTGCGCACGGCGATGCGGAACGAGTGGGAGAGCAGCCGCGCGAGGCCGAGGCGCTCGATGAAGGCCGGCCGGAAATGCGCCGGCGGCTCGGGCCGCATGGCCTCGGCGGGCGGGAGCCGGGCCGCGCGGCGGACGGCGCCAAGCACCCCGAGGGTCACGGCGCCGAGCCCGACGGTGAGCGCGATCGAGACGGCCTGGCCGTCCAGGTGGAAGTGCAGGTCCGGGAAACGGAAGAAGAGCTGATACATCACAACCAGGTTGTGGCCCAGCGCGAGGCCGCCGAGCAGGCCACAGGTGAGGCCGGCCACGACCAGGACGAAGGCGAACTTCAGATAATGGACGACGATCTGGCGGTTGGTGAACCCGAAAGCCTTGAGGATGGCGATCTGCTCGCGCTGCAAGGCGAGCAGGCGCGTGAGCACGGCATTGGTCATGAACGCGGCCACGCTGAGGAATACGGCCGGGAAGCCGATCGAGAGGATGGTGAGCACGCGGATCTCGTCGGTCACGCGGATGTGCGACGGGTGGTCCTTGCGGCCGAAGGCGCCCAGCCCGCCATAGGGGCGGAGCAGGCGGTCGAGCTCGACGATGACGGGATTTTCGCCGGCGCCGGGCGCGAGGGTGAGCGAAAGGCGGTTGAACGCGCCGTAAAGGTCCCACGCGGTCGCGACCTCCTTGTAGGGCAGCCAGAAGATGCCGTAGGTGCGGCTGTCGGGCAGCGCCGCGCCCGGCCGCGACTCGAAGATGTATTCCGGCGAGAGCACGATGCCCGCGATGCGGAACGTCTGGCGGCGGCCGTTGAGCAGCATGGTCAGCGTGGCGCCGGGGCTGAGGGCGTTGGCCGCGGCGAAGGCCTCGCCCACAAGCACCTCGCCGCGCGAGCCGGGGTTGAGCCAGCGCCCGCGGCGGAGGAAGAGGCGGTTGAGCTCGGGCTCGCCGAAGTCCGGCAGCGAGCGCACGGCACCGCTCGCGGGCTCCGTGATGCCGGGCAGGTCGAGCGTCACGGGCACGGACAGGTCGGTCTGCACGGTGGCGACGCCCGGGATGGCGCGGACGCGGTCGGCGAGGGAATTCGGCGCGCGCTTGAGCCCGGCGAAGATCTCGGCGAAGTGGTTGGTCTGGTAATACTCGGCCCGCGTCGACTCGAGCGAGTGGATGAGGCTGCGCGCCATGATGAGCATGGCGAGGCCGCAGGCCATGACGAGCGAGACGGCGGCGGCCTGGCCCCGGAGGCGCGTCAGATCGCGGAGCAGCTTTCTATCCAGATGCGGTATCATCGGCGCCTAGGAAATAACCACGGAACCCACAGAAAACACAAAGGGGAGGGGGAGTGGAAAATTTCAGAATTGGAAACATCGTGGCCGGTCATTCTGAGCGAAGCGAAGAATCCAGATCGATTCCTGCCGCCGGGCGTGCCGCTGGATACTTCGCTTCGCGCAGGCTGACAAACGGAATTCATTCCGTGTGTTCTGTGGTTATCCAAAGTCTTCACCAGACGAGCGACGCGGGCGCGGCGCGGACGGCATTGCGGTGCTCGGAGAGCACGCGGCCGTCGGAGAAGTGGATGACGCGGTCGGCCATCCCGGCCATGACGGCGTTGTGGGTGATGATGACGGTGAGCGTGCCGAGCTCGCGGTTGGCGCGCTCGAGGGCCTCGAGCACGACGATGCCGGTGTGCACGTCGAGGGCGCCGGTGGGCTCGTCGCACAGGAGCACGGCGGGGCGCTTGGCGATGGCGCGGGCGATGGCGACGCGCTGCTGCTCGCCGCCGGAAAGCTGGGCGGGGAAATGGTCCAGCCGGGGCGACAGCCCGACGAGCCCGAGCGCCTCCTCGGCCGGCATGGGGTTGCTCGCGATCTCGGTGATGAGTCCGACGTTCTCTCGCGCGGTGAGGCTCGGGATGAGGTTGTAGAACTGGAAGACGAAGCCGACCGATTCGCGCCGGTAGAGCGTGAGCTGCGTCTCCGTCGCGTGGGTGAGGTCGGTGCCGCGGTAGCGGAGGGCGCCAGCGGTCGGGAGGTCGAGCCCGCCGAGCTGGTTGAGCAGCGTGGTCTTGCCCGAGCCCGACGGGCCGAGCAGCACGACCAGCTCGCCCGCGGAAAGGTCGAGGTCGACACCGGCCAGGGCGCGGACCTGCGTGGGACCCTCGCCGTAGACCTTGGTCAGGCCGCGCACGTGGAAGACGGGTTCGCTGCGGGCGGCGGACGGGGCGGGGTGGGTGGGCAGGGAAGAATTCACCGGAAAGGAATCGGCCGGGCAGACTACCCAAGGGCCCGGGCGGCGCAACCAAAAGACCGGGTGCCTGCGGCGGCTTGGTGGGCGTCGGTTTCCATACCGACGCCCATTTGTCGCCGATGTGGAAATCGGCGACCACCCTCATTCTGCAAACGGAGTTGTAGTCCGAGCTGGGCACGCTTGTGCTGGGGGCATGAATCGGACCGACCGGCTTGTCGCGATGGTGCTGAACCTGCAGGGGCGGCGCGTCGTGCGCGCCAGCGAGCTGGCGGAACATTTCGGCATCACGGAGCGCACGGTCTACCGCGACATCGCCGCACTGGGCGAGGCGGGCGTGCCCATCGTCGGCGAGGCGGGGGTTGGCTACTGCCTGCTCAAGGGCTACCAGTTGCCGCCGGTGATGTTCACCGCCGACGAGGCCACCTCGCTTTTTGTCGGCGGGGAGCTGGTGAAGCAGTTCACCGACGCCTCGCTGCAGGCGCCGATGGCCACCGCGCTCGACAAGCTCCGCGCCGTGCTGCCCCGCGACCGGCAGGACCACGTCGAGCGCCTGGTGTCGCGCACGCTGGTCTACGGCCAGACCCCCCGGCGGTCGGCGCCGGAGGCCGTGGCGCAGCGCTGGCTGCTGCCGGTGCAGCAGGGCGTGGTGTTGCGGCGCGTGCTGCGGATGGCCTACCAGGGCCGCGAGCGGGCCGAGGAGACCACGCGCGATGTCGAGCCGCTGGGCGTGGTGTTCTACGGCGGCGCGTGGTATCTGGTGGCGTGGTGCCGGCTGCGGCAGGACTACCGTCATTTCCGCATCGACCGCATCCGCCGGCTCGAGGTCTCGCCCGTGACCTTCGAGCTGCGCGAGGGATTTTCGTTCAAGCAGCACATGGAGGAATCCAGCGCCCGCGAGCAGACGCTGCCGGTGCGCGTGTGGTTCCACCGCACGGCGCAGGAACGGGCCCGGCGCGAGAGCTTTGCCACGCTCATCGAGGAGAAGGCGCGCGACGGCGGCGCGGAGTTCGCGCTTTACGCCTGGTCGCTCGAGTGGATGGCGCGCTGGCTCCTGTCGTTCGGCGCGCAGGCCGAGGCGCTGGCCCCGGCGAAACTGCGCTCGCTGGTGCGCGCGGAAGCCGTGAAAGTTGCGGCGAAACACCGCTAGGCCGGCCTGCAGACAACGCTCCTGACATAGGGCTGTCAGGAGCCCGTGCTATCGTGGTCCCATGTTCAAGGGACTCCGCACTGCCGCCTATCCCGCGCCCGATCTCGCCCGCGCCAAAGCCTGGTATGCGCAGGCCTTCGGCGTCGCGCCTTACTTCGACGAGCCGTTCTATGTCGGCTTCAACATCGGTGGCTTCGAGCTCGGGCTGGTGCCCGACGCCCCGGTCAGCCGTCCGCCCGGCGGCGTGGTGGCGTTGTGGGGCGTGGACGATGTCGGCGCCGCCTGTGCCCACCTGCTCGCCCTGGGGGCGACGATGCACGACGAACCCAAGGATGTCGGCGGCGGCATCACCGTGGCGTCGGTGCTCGATCCCTTCGGCAACATCCTCGGCCTGATCGACAATCCCGCGTTCGATCCGCGCGCCGTCATGTGAACCGCCGCCGGCTTTCCCTCCATTCCCCGTGAACATCCGCACCATCGCCGTCACCGTGGCCGCCCCGCGCGACACCGTCTTCCATTTCCTCGCCGACATCGAAAACCTGCCGAAGTGGGCCGGCGCTTGGTGCGAGCGCCTCGCGCTCGCGCGCGGCCGCTGGTGGGCCCTGACCGCGGAAGGCGAGCAGGTGGTGGATATGGAGACGAGCGCCGGCCCGGGCGTCATCGACCTGCGCGCGGGTCCCTCGCCCGAGCGGCTGACGCCGGTGCTGATCCGCCTGGTCGCGCTGTCGCCCCGGCGCACGCTGGTGAGTCTCATCGTGATCGAGTCGCCGGACCAGCCGGCGGACGCCTTCGGGCTCCGCCACGACCGGTGGGTCGCCGCGGCACGCGGGCTCATCCGGCGCTTCAGCGGCGGCGAGCTCCACGCGGCGGAACCCGCTGCGGAGTTCCTCGCGCTGGGCTTGAACTAGGCGGTGGGCCGCTCGTCCGACAGCCACCAGGCCACAATGGCGGCGCCAAAGGCCAGCAGGCCCGGCGCCAGCAGCACCGGGCGGAGATAAGCAACGGGGGCCGGCCAGCCGAAAACCACCGAGGCCACCGCCGCGGCGATGCAGCCGATGTGGTAGCAGAAGCCAGCGCCCGTGGTGCGCAACAGCACCGAAAACAGCGGCGGCATATACCTGGGGAACAGGCCGAACACGCCGGGGAAGAACCCGACCAGCGGGCACCAAAACCACGCCAGCGCGCCCGGCGCGCACGGAAATCATTCGCTGGCAGGACAAACAATGATTGCGCCCCTTGTGGGTAAAATCTTCAGGACTATATCCCCGCTTTGGGTTGCACCGGCGGGGGCGGGGCGTAGGTTCGCGCGTTCCCATGGCCTCCTTGCTCAACCTGCTCGACGTCAGCCTCCACTTTGGCGGCCCGGCGATCCTGGAAAAGATCAACTTCCAGATCGATACCGGCGAGCGCGTCTGCCTGCTGGGGCGCAACGGCGCGGGCAAGTCCACCCTGATGAAGGTCATCGCCGGCGAGATGCCGCCCGACGCGGGCGACGTCTTCCGTCCACCGGGATCCGTCTACATGCGGCTGACGCAGGAGTTGCCGGCCGGCCTGCGCGGCAGCGTGCACGACATCGTCGCCGCCGGCCTGCGGCCCAACCACGACCACCACGAGGAGGAATGGGAGCGCGACGTCCGGGTGGAGGACCTCATCGCCGCCGTCGGCCTGCCGCCGCGGCAGGAATTCGCCGAACTTTCCGGGGGCCTCAAGCGCCGCGCGCTGCTGGCCCGCGCGCTGGCCGCGCAACCCGACCTGCTGCTGCTCGACGAGCCGACCAACCACCTCGACCTCGAGTCCATCCTGGGGCTGGAGGAGTTTTTGCTGGAGAAGAAGCCCACGCTTTTGTTCGTCACGCACGACCGGGCCTTCCTGCGCAAGATCGCCACGCGCATCGTCGAGCTCGACCGCGGCCGGCTGGCCGGCTGGGCCTGCGACTACGACACCTATCTCGTGCGTAAGCAGGACGTGCTGGAAGCCGAGGAGAAGCAGCGCGCGGCCTTCGACAAGAAGCTGGCGCAGGAGGAGGAGTGGATCCGCCGCGGCGTGAAGGCCCAGCGCTCCCGTGCCACCGCCCGCATCCACGCCCTCCAGGCCATGCGCGCCGCCGCCCGCGCCCGCCGCGAGCGCACCGGCACCGCCACCATGAAGGTCAGCGAGGCCGAGCGCACCGGCGTGAAGGTCATCGAGGCGGAGAACGTCAGCTTCAGCTATGAGGTGGAACCCGGCCTCCGGACGGGTTCAGAGCGCGGCGGGACGCCGCGCACCACCTTGACGCCGGTCATCCGCGACTTCTCCACCGTCATCCAGCGCGGCGAGAAGATCGGCATCCTCGGGCCCAATGGCGCGGGCAAGACGACCCTGATAAAGCTTTTGCTCGGCCAGCTGGCACCGACCTCCGGGGTGCTCAAGCACGGCACCAACCTCGAGGTCGTCTACTTCGACCAGCTCCGCGCGCAGATCGACGACAACAAGACCGTCGCCGACAACATCGCCAACGGCAACCCGACCGTGACGATCGACGGCCACACCCGGAACGTCATCAGCTACCTGCAGGATTTCCTCTTCGAGCCCGCCCGGGCCCGCGCCCCGGCGCGCGTGCTCTCCGGCGGCGAACGCAACCGCCTGCTGCTGGCGCGGCTCTTCACCCAGCCGGCCAACGTGCTTGTGCTCGACGAGCCGACCAACGACCTCGACGCCGAGACGCTCGACCTGCTGGAGGATTTGCTGGTGGAGTTCCAAGGGACGCTGTTGCTCGTGAGCCACGATCGCGCTTTCCTCGACGAGGTGGTCACCAGCACGCTGGTCTTCGAGGGCGGCGGGATGCTCGGCGACTACGTCGGCGGCTACTCCGACTGGCAGAACGAGAAGCGGCGGATAGCGGCGCGGAAGCTCACCGTAGCCCGGGTCGCCGACCCCGGGCGCGGATCAGCCAAGGCACCGGGGTCAACGACCCCGGCTACAGCAAAGAGAAAACTATCCGGCAAGGAGCAGAAGGAACTCGAGGCGCTGCCGGCGGATATCGAGACGCTCGAGCAGGAACAGGCGCAGCTCACCGCGCAGCTGGCGGATCCGGCTTTCTACAAGAAGCAGGCGGCGAAATTCACGGAGGTGAAGGCGCGGCTGGAGACCGTCGAGCAGGAGCACGCCAAGGCGTTCGCGCGGTGGGAGGACCTGGAGGCGAGAAAAAACTCCCAGGGAAACACCAAGCAGCATAGCAGCTAAGGGTTGTCATTGCGAGGAGCGCAGCGACGAAGCAATCCGGGATTCCGGATCGCCCCGCCCGTCTGCGCCGGGCGCGCGATGACAAACCTGGATTGACAGAATGAAACCAGGGCTTCCGCGGCGGAGCCGGGGGAGGTTGGGTCTGGCGGCCGGCGCGGGCTTTCCGCTCAGTGCGCGCCGCTGCCGCCGGTCTTTCACGCCGTTTGGGGAAAGGGACGGGCTGAGATGCCTGCTAGTCCTTCGCCAGGCTGGCGGCGATGGCGGGTTCGGCACCGAGGGTGCCGGTGAGCTTGGCCAGGTAGCCGGGTTCGCGCGTGGCCCGGGCCGCGGTGCGCACACCGGCCAGCCGGCCCTTGATGTCGAGCCGGGCGGCGACATCGGCGTAGTTCGGGCGGGCGAGGAAGTTCTCGAGGTAGGTGGCCTGGGTGGCCAACAGGCGGGCGTCGATCGCACGCTGGGCCTCGAGCCGGGCGCGATACCAGTCGCTGGCGAGGAGCGCCTCGCGGGTGAAGAGCGCCCGGAACACTGGGTCGGCGGGGCCGTGGCCTTCCCACGTGCCGTCGCGCATCACGTGCAGCAGCGCCTGCAGCGGCGGGCAGGCGGTCCCGACCGAGCCGTCGGCGAAGTAATGCTCCGCAGCGGCGCGCATCGCGCCGACGATGTTGTCCACACCGTCGGCGAAAACGTCCGGGTCCTGCCGCTCGGGCTGAAGGAACTCGGCGTCAAAGACCGCGCTCGGGTTGCCCAGCACACGGCCGCAGTAGGTCTGGACGAAGCGCGCCGTGACGCGCCAGCCGAGGCGGCTGGCGAGGACGGTGCGGCCCTTGTGGTCGAAGTCCGTGCAGCGCTCGAGGTGGCCGCCGGCGATGAGGACCGCGGGCTCGCGCTCGGGCGGAGTCATGCGGCACCAGATCTCGGGGACGAGGAGGCTGATGTCATGATCCACGCGGTGGTGCGGGCCGACCCAGCCGGCGGCGGTGGAGAAGATGGGGAGGCCGGTGAGGACGTAGGAGACCAGCGCGGCGTTGAGGTCGTAGACGGGCGGCAGGGCGTTGAACGGGCCCTTGGTCAGCGCGCCCTCCGAACCGACGCCGGTGGTCGAGGGCGACTTGCCGGTGAGGCTGGCGATGAGGTCCATGAACGCCTCCGGCACCTCCTGGTAATGGATGGGCCCGAAGACGCAGAGCGGGCGGACGCCGGCCTCGGGCGGGTTGAGGCGGCGGCCCATGAGGACGGAGCCGACGGGGAAAGGCGCGGCGTCGCCGGCGGGCAGCCGCCGGTAGAGGCGGGCGCCGGTCCGGGCGAGGTAGGCGGCGCGAGGATCCTCGAGGTCGGGCCGGTTCTGGAGATAGCGCGGGTTCTTCGAGGGCTTGCCGTCGACGATCCGCGGGTGCGACGGGGCCACCATGAAGTCCGGCCGGCCGGCGGCGAGGAAGGCGTGGAAGCAGGCGCGCATCGGCTCGGTGTATTTCTCGAAGGTGAGCACGTCCTCGGTGACGGCCCGCGCGGCGGCCTGGGTCAGGGGTTCGTAGTTCGAGCAGAACAGCCCGCTGCCGCTGAAGTCGCGCTCGGTGCGCTTGTCGTAGCCGCGCACGATGGCGTCGTCCGGCCGCTGGAACAGCCGCTGCTCGCAGTTGTGGACGAACTTGAGCGAGGGCTCGGTGACCCACGCCGGCAGGCCGGGGACCCGGTCGCGCGGGGCGACGGTCGAGGCAGTGATGTCGTCCTCCGCCTGGATTTTCTCCGCCGGGTGGAAGTCGGAGCGGAGGGTGAACGTGCGCCAGCCGCCCTCGCGGGTGTAGCCGACGCGGAGGTAGTGCGTGAGCAGGCGCTCGGCGTTGTATTTCAGCTCGTGGCCGGGCCGGGCGTTGATGGTGTCGACGCTGAAGTGCTTGCGCCAGTCCTCGCCCCACGCGGGTTTGTAGAGCCGCTTGAGCAGCAGCACGAGGTCGCGGATGGAGCGGGGGATGGAGTCGAGCCAGGCGTTGTAGTCGTCGGTATAGTCGGGGCTACGGCTGAGGAGTTTGACGACGGAGCCGAGCGAACGCCCGGGGCTGAGGATGGTGCGGGCGCGGACGGTCTGGCCCTTCGGAGAGTGGAAGCGCTTGGTGTAGTCGCGCTTCAGGATGGTCTCGACGGCGTCGAGGTCGCGCGCGAGGTCGTTGACGAACACCGGGCCGGCGAACATGGCGTCGGCGATGGACTTGGAGATCTCGGATTTGCCGCCGCCGGAGACGGTGCAGGGTTTGTGGCAGAGGAGGCCCTCGGCCTGCGTGCCGCGCAGGCGCCAGCGGTGGCTGTCCTCGGGCTTGACCATCTCGACCTTGTAGCCGGACGGGAGGACGTAGGTGTAACCCGGCAGGAGCTTGAGCGTTTGCGCGGCACCGTCGGCGCCGGCCCAAGCAATGCGCTGCTTGCGGAGGTCGAAGCGGGCGTCGGCCGGCACGTAACGGACGTTGGCGAAGAGCCGGTCCCGCGCCCAGCCGCCGGGCTGCAGCTCCGCGTGGTCGCCGAGCAGGGCCAGCGCCTCGGCGAAGGTGTGGTTCACGTCGGGCAGGTTGAGATTGAGCGAGAAGTCCTCGCCGAGGTCGTAGCTCGGGAAGACGATGGCGCCGCCCGCGTGCTCCTCCTCGGCGCGCCCGAGCAGGTTGGCGGCGAAGCTGAGCTGGGTCTTCACCTCCTTCTTGCAGTAGCCGAAATAGTTGTCGGAGATGAGCGTGATGATGACGCCCCCGGCGCTGCGGGCGGTGAGCTTGAAGGGGGTGCCGTCGTTGTAGGGCTCGGCGGGCGCGGACCAGCACATGCCGTCGCGGCGCTGGCGCGGGGTGGCGTCGGCGAGGGCGGGCAGGCCGAGATCGCGCTTGGTCACGCCGTTGAGGTGCGGCGCGAGGATGATGCAGCCGGTGTGGCCGGACCAGCCGGTGGGATCGAGGGCGGCGTCGTTGTCCGGCAGGTTGGGGTCGCCGGCGTTGCCGAAGATGCTTTCGACGAAGTCAAGGTTGGCGACGAGGCTGCCCGGCGCGAAAAAGCGCGTCTCCATCGAGCGCTCGGGCGTGTAGCCCGGCACGGCGGGCACGACGACGGGGCGCAGGTGGAGCGAGACGAAGGTCTCCGCCGGGGCGGATTCGGCGGCGGTGAAGGGGAGGCGGAGGAACTCGGCCGGCGGGTTCAGCGCGCGGGCCAGCAGGCGGCCGAAGACGGCGGCGGGCACGGCCTTCTTGTCGTCGGGGATGGGCAGGCCGGTCTCGGTGACATGGAAGATGCCCGAGGTGGTGCGGCGGTCGCTGCGCGGGTTGTGCAGCACGCCCTGGCGGACGCGCTGCGAGGTGAGGATGCTGCTGCGGTGCTCGTCGCGGCCCGGCGGGAGCGAGAGGGCGCGGGCGAGGCCGGGGCGGTCGAGGACGAGGGTGATGGGCGGCAGGCGGGGGGCGTTGTCGGCGCCGTCGAGAACGTCGTAGACGAAGTTCTGGATGCGCTGGTCCACCGGGCAGAGGTGGCGCGTGCGGGCGCGGTCCTTTTCGCGGCTGAGCGTGAGGAAATGGTCGACGAAGCCCGTGAGGCCGTCGTCCCCCGGCAGGGCCACGCCCGGCTGGCCGATCTCGTGGAGCTTGAGGTTGAGGTAGGCCAGCAGCCGCGGGTCGGCGGGATCGGGGACGGGAGGCAGGGTCTGGGCGGCGGCGGTCATGTCGGTAGGGAAAAGCAAGACGTGGATGAACGGGCGGGGCAATGCGGAAGCGGGTTCCGGACCAGCCACGGCGGAAATTTGTGACACGGCTGTGCCGGCAGCATTGGCCACGGAACACCCGGGAAACACGGAATGGATTGCCTGGAACCACAAAGGCGGGGAGAACGGACGAGGGAAAAGGCATGCCCCTTCGTGATCTCCGGATCTCGGGGGGTTAAAAAAACCCCGGCGGGTTGGGCCGGGGTTGCTGATGAAGCTTAAGGCTTAAAGCTTATAGCTGCTTCGCGGGCACCGGCAGCTTGAACTCCCGGAGGATGGCCTCGATCTTGCCGGCGATGTCGGCCTCGGGGCCGGCGGGGTGCAGCCCGGCGTGGCGGACGGTGCCGTCGGGCGCGAGGATGGCGACGTAGGGGATGCCGCGGATGGCGTAGTCCTTGTTGAACACCTCTTCCTCGCTGAAGGCGACGTCCCAGGTCATTTCCTTGGCCTTCATGAATTCGGGCATGAGGCCGTATTCCTTTTCGGGCTGGCCTTTGGTGTCGATGCGCGGGCCCATGTTGGCCACGAAACCCTGGAGGCTGGTGACGCCGAGGAAGGTGACCGGCGAGCCCTTGAAGTGGGCGACGTGTTCCCGGATCTGCGGGAACGAGGCGATGCAGGGTCCGCACCACGTGGCCCAGAAGTCGAGCACGACGACCCGGCCGCGGAGATCGGCGAGGGTCTTGAGGCCGGCCTGCGAGGACCAGTTGAAATGGAGTTCGGGCGCGGGTTTGCCGGGGAGGCTGGCGAGCTTGGCTTTCTGCGCGGCCTCGGCGGCCTTGGCCTTGGCGATGCCCTCGGGGCTGGTCTGTTCGAGGACGCGGTCGGCATTGGCGGCGGACTTGGTGCCGGGGAAGCCGGCCTTGACGTCGGCGAGCAGCTTGCGACCGGTCTCGTTGTCGTCCAGGAGCTGGATGTAAAGCATCGCCCGCATCATCGCGATCTGCGCGCTGTCGTCGTCCTTCGCCGGGTATTTCGCGAGCAGGGTGTCGAACTCGGCGATTTCGGGGGCCAGGGCCGCGGCGGTCCGTTCACCCCCGCGGGCCTTCGCGCTGATCTTGGCGACCAACGCCTTGAGGTCCGTTTGGGCGGTGGCGGGAGCCGGGGCCGCCGGCGGGGTCTCCTGCGCCAAGGCGCCGGAGAGAATGAACGAACCGAGCGCGAGGCCGGTGAGGAGGGAGCGGAGTTTCATGGGTGGAGGAGGTTGGATTCCAGAGACAGGTCACTCAAGGGAAAGCGGCCGGCGCGGCAAAATAATTCTGGCGGGAGGGAATGGGCCGTTGGGCCCATGGGGGAGTGGCGGCGGCCTCCAGCCGCAGGGTTTCGCCGGCTGGAAGCCGGTGCCACTTTCGAGCCGGCGGCATGTCGGCCTGCCGCAAAAAAAGCCCCGGACCTTGCGGACCGGGGCGGAGAGGGGAAGGGCGGCTGGGGGCAACCGCCCTGGCCGGATTACTTCTTGCCGTCGGCGATGGCCGCCTGGGCGGCGGCGAGACGCGCGACCGGCACGCGGTAAGGCGAGCAGGACACGTAGGTCAGGCCGAGCTTGTGGCAGAACTTCACCGAGTCCGGGTCGCCACCGTGCTCGCCGCAGATGCCGAGCTTGATGTCGGGCCGGGTCTGCCGGCCCTTCTCAATGGCGATCTGCATGAGCAGGCCGACGCCGGTCTGGTCGATGGAGGCGAACGGGTTCTTCTTGAAGATCTCGGCGTCCTGGTAGGCGCCGAGGAAGGAACCCGAGTCGTCGCGCGACATGCCGAGGCAGGTCTGCGTGAGGTCGTTGGTGCCGAAGCTGAAGAACTCGGCCGTCTTCGCGACCTCGTCGGCGGTGAGCGCGCCGCGCGGGATCTCGATCATGGTGCCGACGGTGTAGTTGATCTTCACCTTCTTCTCGGCCTGGACCTTGGCGGCGACCTCGTGGACGAGGGCCGTCTGGAGGTCGAGCTCCTTCTTGAACCCGACGAGCGGGATCATGATCTCAGGCTTGGCCTTGAAGCCGGCCTTGGTCGCGTCGGCCGCGGCCTCGAGGACGGCGCGGGCCTGCATGGCGGTGATCTCCGGATACTTGATGCCGAGGCGGCAGCCGCGGAAACCGAGCATCGGGTTGAACTCATGGAGCTCGTGCACGCGCTTCTCGATCTTCGCGACGTCGATGCCGAGCTTCTTCGCGAGGTCGGCCTGCGACTCCTTCGAGTTCGGGAGGAACTCGTGCAGCGGCGGGTCGAGGAAGCGGATGGTGGCCGGGAGGCCCTTCAGCTCCTTGAAGATGCCGTAGAAGTCGCCGCGCTGGTAGGGCAGCAGCTTGGCCAGGGCGGCCTCGCGGGCCGCGACGGTGTCGGCGAGGATCATCTCGCGCATGACGTCGATGCGGTCGCCCTCGAAGAACATGTGCTCCGTGCGGGTCAGGCCGATGCCGACGGCGCCGAACGCGACCGCGATGCGGGTCTGGTCGGGCGTGTCGGCGTTGGTGCGGACCGAGAGCTTGGTCGCGGCGGCGCACCACTTCATGAGCTGGGTGAAGCTCTTGAACTTCTCCGTGGCCTGCGCGACCGGGTCGTTGTTCACCAGGCCGGCGATGATCTCGGACGGGGCCGTCTTGATCTGGCCGGCGTAGACGATGCCGGACGTGCCGTCGATCGAGAGGAAGTCCCCCTCGCCGAAGGTGGTGCCGTCGACGGTGACGGTCTTCTTGTCGTAGTCGATGTGGAGGGCGGCGGCGCCGCACACGCAGACCTTGCCCATCTGGCGGGCGACGAGTGCGGCGTGCGAGGAGACCCCGCCGCGGGCGGTGAGGATGCCCTCGGCGGCGATCATGCCGCGGAGATCCTCGGGGGAGGTCTCGACGCGGACGAGCAGGACTTTCTCGCCCCGCTCGGCGGCGACGACGGCGCGGTCGGCGTTGAAATAGATCTTGCCGGTCGCGGCGCCGGGGCCGGCGGGGAGCCCGGAAGCGATGGCGCGGGCCTTCTTGACCTCGCCGAGGTCGAAGATCGGCGCGAGGATCTGCTCGAGCTGGTCGGCCGGGTTGCGCAGGACCGCGGTCTTCCAGTCGATGAGCTTCTCCTTGACCATGTCGATGGAGAACTTGAGGGCGGCGGCGGAGGTGCGCTTGCCGTTGCGCGTCTGGAGCATGAACAGCTTGCCGTCCTGGATCGTGAACTCGATGTCCTGGACGTCCTTGAAGTGCTGCTCGAGGGTCGCGCGGACGCGGAGCAGCTCGGCGTAGGACTCGGGCATCTGCTTCTTGAGCTCGATGACAGGCTCGGGGGTGCGGACGCCGGCGACGACATCCTCGCCCTGGGCGTTGATAAGGAACTCGCCGTAGAACTCGTTGACGCCGTTGGCCGGGTTGCGGGTGAAGGCGACGCCGGAGCCGGACTTGTCGCCGGTATTGCCGAAGACCATGGCCTGGACGTTGACGGCGGTGCCCCACTCGGAGGGGATGTTGTATTTGGCGCGGTAGACCTTGGCGCGGTCGTTCATCCAGCTGCCGAAGACGGCGCCGGCGGCGCCGCGGAGCTGCTCCCACGGGTCGTTGGGGAACACGTGGCCGGTGCGCTCGAGGATGAGGGCCTTGAAGCGGGCGACGAGTTCCCGCTGGTCGGCGGCGGTGAGCTTCGAGTCCTCGATGTCCTTGTGGTATTTCCCGTGCTTGAAGGTGTGGATGACGGTCTCGAACGGCTCGTGGTCCTCGTTCTCCTTCTTTTGCACGCCGAGCACGACGTCGCCATACATCTGGATGAAGCGGCGGTAGCAGTCCCAGGCGAAGCGCGGGTTGCCGGTGGCCTTCTCGAGGGCGACGACGCTCTGGTCGTTGAGGCCGAGGTTGAGGATGGTGTCCATCATGCCCGGCATGGAGTCGCGGGCGCCGGAGCGGACGGCAACGAGCAGCGGCATGCTGTCGGTGGCGCCGAAGCGCGTGCCCATGATCCGCTCCATGTTGGCGACGCCGGCCTCCATCTGGCCCTGCAGCGCGGCGGGGTAGGTGCGCTTGTGCGCATAGAAATAGGTGCAGACCTCCGTGGTGACGGTGAAGCCCGGGGGCACGGGGAGGCCGATGCGCGTCATCTCGTGGAGATTGGCACCCTTGCCGCCCAGGAGAGGCTTCATGGAGCCGTTCCCGTCAGCCTTGCCGGCGCCCCACGCATAAACGTATTTGGCGGCCTTGGCGGCGCGTTTTTGTTTAACAGGCTTCTTGCCTGAGGATTTTTTGGCAGTCGATTTCTTGGCCATGGTGATGTGGATAAAATGAACGGAAGGAGCATCCATCGCATAAGTTTGGCGCGGGGGTGTCAACCCTGCGGCAGGCCGGAGCCGGCGACCGCGGCGGAAGTAAGCCCGACCGCACGGCCGATGAAGCCCCGCTCATAGGGCATTCCGGGCGGAAAGGTGGATCTGGCGGCCGGGCGGGATCGCTGGTCCCGCCCTCCGGGTGCCCGCCCGCCCCAAGGCCCGGCCGGCGAGAGAAATACGGTGATTGCCCGGGCGGGGGAAAGTTGCTTCTAGGACAGGGCTTGAGCGAGACCCCCCCACTGGATGTTTATGACGAGGCGAACCCGCCCGAGGCTGCGGTCCCGCCGGCGCGCAAGCCCATGGGCTTTTTCGACCACCTCGAGGAGCTGCGGTGGACGCTCATCAAGTGCGCCGTGGTCTTCGGCCTGTTCGTCACCCTGATCGCCTTCCAGCTTGACACGACCTCGCACCTGCTCGTCCGGCCGCTGGAGCGGGTGCAGGCGGAGTATCCGGATCTCAAGACCGACCTCATCACCAACAGCCCGATGGGGGTGTTCACGGTCATCATCGACATGTGCCTCATCGGGGGTCTGGTGCTCTCGCTGCCGTTCTTCCTATTCTTTGTCGGCCAGTTCGTCGCCCCGGCCCTGACGAAGCGGGAGCTGAAGGTGCTCCTGCCCACCGCGCTGACGGCCTTCGTGCTCTTTCTCGCGGGGGCGGCCTTCGGCTATTTCCTGCTCGTGGAAAGCACCATCCGGGTCTCGTTCGAGCTAAACCAACAGCTCGGCTACAAGGTGCTGTGGACTGCGGACAAGTATTACAGCCTGCTCATGTGGATCGTGCTTGGCATGGGCGCGGCGTTCGAGTTCCCGCTGCTCGTCGTGCTCGCGGTCTACATGGGCCTGGTCGAGGTGGCCACGCTGCGCAGATACCGCCGGCACGCCATCGTGGTCATCTTCATCATCGCCGCCATCGTGACGCCGACGCCCGACCCGTTCAACCAGTGCCTGTTCGCCATCCCGTTGATCGTCCTCTACGAGATCGCCATCCTCGTCGCGGCGCAGCTCACCCGCCGGCACAAGGACCGGGACAACACGAAGTGAGGGCCGCCCTCAGCGGCCGGCCTGGAGCCGCGCCACCACGGCCGGGTTCTTCTCCAGCCAGCGCGTGAGCGCCTCGATGGCCTTGAAGGTCTCCGGGCTGATGTGGTGCTCCATGCCCTCGACGTCGTCGTAAATGACCACCTCGTTGCCGACGCCGATGACGCGCAGGAAATCCGTCAGCAGCTGGTGGCGGTGCGCGATGCGCCGGGCGACTTCCAGCCCGCTGCTGGTCAGCACCATGCCGCGATATTTCTCGTAGTTGATGAAGCCCTCGGCGTCGAGGCGCTGCACCATGGCCGTGACGCTGGCCTGCGAGATCTTCAGGCCGGCGGCGATGTCGACCACGCGGGCGTAGCCCTTGGCCTGGATGAGCTGTTCGATCTTCTCGAGGTAATCCTCGACCGCGACGGAGGGCTGGTGGCGGGCGGGGGCCGGGGCGCGGCGGACAGAGCGGGAGGAGGCGGCCACGGGGGAGGGGGGGCGGGCCGCGGGGTGCGGCCGGCGGGGTTACTTGCGCGAATCGCGCTGAAAGCGAAGCACGACCTTCATCATCTGCAGGGCGAGCCAGAACACGCCCGTCATGCAGCCGGCGGCGAGGCCGCCCCAGAGCCGGATCATCGCGGGGTCGTTGGACGCCACGTGGGAATTCACGAGCGAGTAGAAGATGGCAAACGCGACCGCCACGAGCACCAGGTCGAGGGCGAGGTTGACGGGGGAAAAAGGCTTTTTCTCAGGCGGGGCCATGCCGGAAACAGAAGGAGCCGGGGCGGCTTTGTCGAACTGAAACTAGCGCCGCCCGGGGGCGTGCATTTCGGACTTTAAACCCGCGGGCCCGCCCCGTAGACCATGGGTGCCCGGCCCGGGCCAATCCATCATGCAGTTCGGTCGTCTCCGCTTCGTGCTCATCATCGCCCTGCTGGCGTCGAACTTGCTCGTGGGCGTGCTCAGCCTGCTCTTCCTGCGCTCGATGGACCGGCGCTACGGGGCACTGCTCGAAAGCAGCGTGGCGCCCATCAACAGCCTGCGCACGCTCACCCGCGAACTCAGCACCGTCCAGCGCCTCGCCCGGCGCGCGGTGGATCCGGACAACGAGACGGCGTGGGAGGGCCTGCTCCCGCAGATGGCCGAGGCGAGCGATGCCGCCCTCCTGCACGCGCAGAAAATCGCCCGGATGGACACCTTCCGGGACACCCGGCACCACGCGAGCATCGACCGGATCAGCCTGGAATACGACCGGAAGGTCGACGAGTTCCTCCTGCTCGCCCGTGCCAAGAAGTTCACCGAGGCCAACCAGCTCAACGTCGATGTGCTGCGGCCGTGCTATGACCGGCTCCAGCTGGCCCTGGACGCTGCCGCCGACCACGTGCAGCAGCAGGGCAGCGACCTGCGCGACCGCTATGCCGAGGACTCGCGGCTGTTCGGCGGATTCCTGCTGGCGTTCGCCGGCTGGCCGCTGCTGGCCGCGAGCGTGCTCATCATCGTGATGGGCCTGCTGGTCGTCGGGCTGTTCGCCGCGGTGTTCTTCCCCAAGCTCTTCGCCTCGAAGGAACACGCAGCCTGAGGGCGGAGAAAGGATCAAGGGACAAGTAACAAGTGCCAGGTGAGGCTTGGTTTTGTCACTTGATACCTGGTCCTTGTTACTTGCACGGCTTCCGCCGCTCAGATGCCCTTCGGGATCGCCGCCGTCAGGTTCACCGGCGCGCCGTCGGTCACAAGGATGTTGTCCTCGAAGCGCACCCCGCCGAGCCCGAGGCATTTCTCCGCCAGCGGCCAGTTCACGGCGTCGCGGTATTTCACGCGCCGGGCCGGGTCGTTGAGGATCGCGGGGATGAAATACAGGCCGGGCTCGACCGTCACGATGTAGCCGGGGCGCAGGATGAGGTCCATGCGGAGGCTGCGGAGCGACGGGCGCGGGTCCCTGGTGCGGCCGGGCTCGAGGCCGCTGGCGTCGCGCACGCCGAGGCCGAGCATGTGGCCGATGCCGTGGGGAAAGAACAGCGTGTGCGCGTCCTGCTCCACGAGCGCCGCCGGGTCGCCCCTCATCACGCCCATCGCGACGAGGCTCCCGACCATGTCCACCGCCGCGGAGAAATGGATGTCCTTCCACTCGGCGCCGGGCCGGCAGCGGGCGCAGCCGCGGATCTCGGCCTCGAGCACGGCGGCGGCCAGGTCGCGCTGGAACGCCGTGGGCTTGCCCGCCACGTAGGTGCGGGTGACGTCGATCACGTAGCGGTCAAGCTGCGGGCCGGAGTCGATCAGGATGAAGTCGCCGTCCTTGGCCACGCGGTCGGGCGAGGGCGAGCCGTGGAAGACCGCGCTCTGCGCGCCGACGCCCACGATGGAATCGTAGCCGGTCACCTGCGCGCCGTGGCGGAAATACTCCGCCTCGAGCTCGATCTGGAGCGTGCGCTCGCTGACGCCGGGCTTGAGCAGCGGCTGGATGGCGGCGTAGCCGGCCGTCGCGGCCGCGGCGCCGCGTTGCAGCAATTCGATTTCCGCCGGCTCCTTCGGCCGGCGCGCGTGCTTGTAGGCCTCGCGCACCGCGGCGGAGCGGGCCTCGTCAAACGCCACGCCGGCCACGGGGGCGCCGAGCATCACGATTTTCCGGCCGGGGCGCGCGGCGAGCCACGCGGGGAATTTGCCCAGCAGCTCGCCGGGCAGCTGTTCCTTGCCCTCCCACACGCGGTCCATCTCGGTGACCTCGGGCACGAAGGAAGTCCACCCCGACTTCACGTCGTAGGCGATGATGCCGCCGGCGGCCTCGGCGTGGCCGGTCAGGTAGTAATATTCCTGATGGGCGATGAAGGGCAGCAGAGCGTCGCTGATCTCGGGCTTGGGGATCGGGTGGCCCGCGCCGACGAGCAAGATCTCGTCGGTCAGGCCGAGTTGGAGGGCGATGCGGGCGCGCCGGGCGGGGTGGTCGATGGGCATGTCATGATTGATAGAGCGGGATCGCCGATCCCGCCAACGCTAAAGGCGGGGTCAGCCCGGTTCTGCAAGGGGTGGTCGTCGATGTCCCCCTCGATGACGGGCGGCGGTGTGGAAACCGCCGCCCACCACTTCAGCCCGCCGGCTGGTCGAGCTCGGCGAGGGCCTTCTTGGCGGACTCGAGGGCCGGGTTGAGCTTAAGTGCCGCCTCGAAGCGCGCGCGGGCGGCGTTCTTCCGGCCGAGCCTGACCAGCATGCGGCCGCAGGCGAACTGCGGGCCGGCTTGATCGGGCTTCAGCTGAGCGGCGGCCTCGAACTGGGCCAGCGCCTCAGCGAACTTTTCGCCGCGCTCGTTGATCCGGCCGAGCTCGAGCGCGCCGAGGAACGGGTTGAGCGCCTGCACGCGGGTCGCGAATTCCGCCGCCTTCTCCAGGCTGCCACCGGCGATCTCGGGCGCCCCGGCATAGAAGCGGGCCAGGCCGATGAGCCCGGCGACATGGTTCGGGTCGAGCGCGACGGACTTCTCGAAGGCCTTCTTCAGTTTGCCGGAGATAATCGGCATCTGCATGAAGTTGACCTCGCCCATCCGCTGGCTGAGCGCGATGCCGAGCTGGGAGTAATAGTCCGGCCTGGCCGGATCCGCCTTGACGGCCTTCTCCGCGAACTCGACGGCCTCCTTGGTGTTTTTCTGCTGGAGCCGCTCGATGCTGAGCTGGTTCAGCGCAGCGGCGTCGGTCGGCTCGGGGGTTTGCGCGGGGGCGACGGTGGCGAGGACAACAGCGGCGAGGGCCGCGCGGAGGGAACGTTGGGTTTTCATGAGGGATGGGGTGGGAAGAAATTTCCCGCGGATGACGCGGATACTCGCGGATGGTTGAAAGGGTTGGTTGGAATTATCCGCGTTCATCAGCGTTATCCGCGGAGAATATCATTCCAGCTGCAGCGCCTGGGTCGGGTTGAGCCGGGCCGCGCGGAGGGCGGGGAGGAAGGCGGCGGCCAGCGCCACCGCGAAAAGGAGCAGCCCCAGGGCGCCGAGCACGAGCGGGTCGGCGGGCGTGACCCCGTAAAGCGCGCCGCGCAGCAGTTGCGTGAGGACGACCGCGCCGGCGAACCCGGCGGCGAGGCCGAGGCCGGCCAGCGCGGCGGCGCGGGCGAGCACCCACCGCAGGATCCCCGCCGGGGCGGCGCCGAGCGCCATGCGCAGGCCGATCTCGCGGGTGCGCTGGCCGACGGTGAAAGACATGCTGGCGTAGATGCCGAAGGCCGACAGGCCGAGCGCGACCGTGGCGAACAGGCCGAACAGCGCGGTGCGCAGCCGCGGCTGCGTGGCGGAGCGCGCGAGGTTCTCCTCCATCGTGCGGATGCTCATGGTGATCGTCGGGTCGGCGCGGCGCATGGCGTTCTGGATCGTGGCGGCGCTGACGCCGTTGGTGCGGACGAGTAACGTCGTGAAAAACCACGGCGACTGCCGTGACGGGACGTAGAGCTGCGGCACGGCGTCGTCGGCCTGCGAGTTCTGCTTCACGTCGGCCACCACGCCGACCACTTCGCGCCAGCCGCGCACCAGCCAGGGCAGGGTGCGGATGCGTTTGCCCACGGGGTCGGCGTCGTTGAAGAGCCGCTTCGCCATGGTCTGGTTGATGATGCAGACGGGGCGCTTCGCCGCGGCCTGCATGTCGTCGGCGTCGGTGAAGGCCCGGCCGCGCACCAGCGGCACCCGCAGGGTCGCGAAATAGTCGTTGCTGATGGAATTGAAAACGGCCTCGTCGGCATTGCCCTCCTCGACGGGCCGGCCCTCGACCCAGAACGGGTAGCGCAGGGTGATGCCCGAGAGCGGGGAGCTGCTGTTGAGGGCGACGCCGGCGACGCCCGGCTCGCGGCGCACCTCGGCCAGCATGCGCTCGTAGTAGTCGCCCAGCTGCGTGAAGTTGTCCCAGCGCGACTGCGGCGGCGAGATGCGCAGCGTGAGCACGTTGGCCGGGTCGAAGCCGGTCGCGGTGTGCTGCAGGGTGAGCAGGCTTTTCATGAGCAGGCCGGCGCCGGTGAGCACGATGAGCGTCAGCGCCACCTGGCCGGTGATGAGGGCGCCCTGCGCCCGGCCGGCGAAGCGGCTCGAGGCGCCGCGGGTGCCGCCGGACTTGAGCATCTCGTTCACGTTGGCCCGGAGGACCTGCCACGCGGGCAGCAGGCCGAAGACCAGGCCGGTGAGGAGGGAGACGGCGACGGCGAAGAACAGCGCGGTGCCGTCCACGCTGATGGCCGACGAGCGCGGCACCAGGCCCGGCGGCAGCTGGCTGGCGAGCGCGGGCAGGCCGACGGCGGCCAGCCCGATGCCAGCCGCGCCGCCGAGCAGCGAGAGCAGCAGACTCTCAATCACCACGCCGCGCGCGAGGGTCTGCGGCGTGGCGCCGAGCGCGAGGCGCACGGCGAGTTCCTGCAGGCGGGCGACGCCGCGGGCGAGCATGAGGTTGGCAAGGTTCACGCAGGCGATGAGCAGCACGAGGCCGACCGCCCCGACGAGCAGCAGCAGGGAAGAGCGCAGGCCGCTCACGCGCATCGCCAGCAGCGGCTGCAAGGCGACGCTCCAGCCGCGGTTGGTGGCGGGATATTCCGACGCGAGCGTGGTCGCGATGGTGGCCGCCTCGGCCTGCGCCGAGCCGAGGGTCGCGCCGGGCTTGAGCCGGCCGACCGTCGCCCAGAAGCGCGAGTCGCGCACGAGGTTCTCCGGCGCCTCGACGGGGAAGGGCAGCCACACGTCGACGAATTCCGGCTCGCGGAATTCCTCCGGCATCACGCCGATGATGGTGGCCGGCTCGTTGTCGAGCATGACGGACCGCCCGATCACGTCGGGGCGCTCCGCGAAATGCCGGCGCCAGGCCGCGTGGCTGAGAACGACGGTGCGCTCCGCGCCGAGGCTGAACTCCCCGGCCTGGAAGATGCGGCCCAGCCTGGGTGCGACGCCGAAGACCGGGAAGAATTCCTCGGTGACTTTGCCGCAGACGAGCTGGACCGGGTCGGCACCCGACGGCGCGTAACCCGCGAAATCCGGCCGGAAGGCGGCGAGCGCGGTGTAGGACGTGACGCGCTCCCGGAAGTCGCGGAAATCCGTGAGCGAGAGGGCGGGCTGGGTGAGGGCCTTGGCGGAATTGAGGGACTTGAAGCCGACAAGGCGCTCCTGTTCCGGGTAGGGCAGCGGCCGCAGGATGATGGACTGGAAGATGGAGAAGATCGCGACATTGGCGCCGATGCCGAGCGCGAGCATCGCGACGGCGAGCAGGGCGAAGCCGGGGGCGCGGCGCAGGTGGCGGGCGGCGGCGGTCAGTTCGGTGAGGAAGCGGGTCATTGCGCGGTGAAGATACCGGAATGCGCGGCCCGCCGCATCGCCCGGAAGTCACCGTCAGGGTCATGGGGGGGGTGACCCCGGGTCATGGGTCCAAATCGTGGGCCAGCGAGCTTGCTCGCGCTCTGCTCTTACCGGAGCCACTCCGGGAACGGCCTTCCCTCGTCCATCCGCGGCTTGAACCAAGTCGCATCCCACACTCCCATCCAGAAACAAGGATATGTCTCAGCCGGGCTCATGCAGTTGGTGGGCGTCGGTTTCCATACCGACGCCTGTCGCCGATGGGGAAACCGGCGACCACCTTTTAGTGCGGCCACGTTCCGAGGGAAACCAACGCTCAATTGCATGAGCCCGCCCGATACGGACTCAGGAAGATATAGATCAGGACATCCTCGGCGGCCTCCCCATCGCGCAGGCGATGCTCGTGTAATTGCCCTGCCAGCGGAGACCGGCTGTCATGAGTGCCAGTCTGGTCTTGGCCTTAAAGCGGGCGATGACCCGGCTGAATGGTCGGGCAACCGCGCTAATCCGCCTGAAAAGAGGCGTGAGCAAGCTCACTGGCCCACGGGTAAGAACGCGAGTAAGCTCGCTGGCCCGTCAAGAATCAGATCAACCCCATCGCGCGGGCGCGGAGCGCGGCCTGGGTGCGGTCGAGCACGCCGAGCTTGCCGAGGACGTTCGTCATGTGGTTCTTGACCGTGCCCTCGGTGATGCTGAGCCGCGCTCCGATCTCCTTGTTGCTGCAGCCGTCGGCCAGCAGTTTCAGCACGGCCAGCTCGCGCTCGGACAGCGGGTCAGCCAGGGTCTGCGCCGTTTTTCCCCCCTCGCGGGCGGAAAGGCGGTTGAGCTCGGCCATCATCCGGGCGGCGACGGACGGCTCGAGCACGGAGGTGCCCTTGGCCGCGGCGCGCACGGACTCGTTCAGCTTGTCGGCCGAGCAGGCCTTGAGCAGGTAGCCGAGGGCGCCGGCGCGCATCGCCTCGAAGATCTCCTCGTCCTCCTCGAAGGTGGTGAGCACGACCACCTTGGCGGCGGGCACGGCGGCGAGCACGCGGCGCGTGGCCTCGACTCCGCCCATGACCGGCATGCGCAGGTCCATGAGGATGACGTCGGGCTTGTGCGCCTTGGCCAGGGCGAGGGCGCGCTCGCCGTTCTCAGCTTCGGCGACGATCTCGAAGTCGGGCTGGAGCGCGAGCAGCGTGCGGAGGGCCTCGCGGAAGAGCGACTGGTCGTCGACCAGCATAAGCCGGAGCTTCTTATGGTTCATCGTTCATTGTTCATTGGGCGATCGGATCGATGGCAAATGAAAGATGGCCAATGAAAATTGGAAAATGCCGCGCATTGCGCGGCTACGCCGGCACCTCGACGGTGAGGGTGTAGCCGCCGTCCGGCCGGTTGCCGGCCGCGACGCGGCCGCCGATGACCTCGATGCGCTCGCGGATGCCCAGCAGACCGAAGCCGGCGGCGCTGCCGCCGTTGGCGCCCCGGCCGTTGTCGGTGATGGCCAGGGTGACGCGTCCCGGGGTGCGGAAATCCAGACCGATCTCAGCCGTGGTGGCCCCGGCGTGCTTGCGGACGTTGGTCAAGCCCTCCTGCGCCGAGCGGAAGAGGGCGTGCTCGAGGCCCGGCGGCAGGGGCCGGACCGCGCCCTCGATGCGCACCGAGACCGGCAGGTTCGCATCCACCGTGAGCGTGCGCAGCGCCTCGGGCAGCGGCGGACGCGCGGTGTCGGTGCGCAGCGTGCCGACGGAGCGGCGGACGTCGTCGAGCGCCTCACCCGTGAGACTGGCGGCCTTGGTAATGGCCGCGCGGGCCTGATCCGGCTGCGTGGGCAGGATGGCGGCGGCGGCGTCGAGCTGGGTCTTCACCACGGTGAGGTAATGGCCGACGCCGTCATGAATCTCGCGGGCCAGGCGGTTGCGTTCGCGGGTGGTGGCAAGGTCCCCGGCCTGTGCGGCGTAGGCGCGGAGTTGTTCATGGGCGGTGGTGAGTTCGCGGTGGAGATCCTCGGCGCGCTCCTTGGCGAACAGCGCCTGCCGGGTGATCAGGGTGAAGGCGATGGTGAAGGCGAAGGCGGCGACGTAGTTGATGGTGGCCTCCGGCACCGACTGCCGGCCGTAGCGATACCAGAACACGCCGATGGTGGCGGCGAAGAGGTAGAGGCTCGCCGCCACGGCGCCGGGCCATTTGAAACAAAAGAACGCCTGGCTCACGATCGGCAGGATGATGATGTTGAAGAAGCCCTGCACCGGGCTGACGTAAATCATCACGGTGGCCACGCCGCACTGCACGAGGAAGCGGCCGACTTCCCAAACGCGGTTCCCGCGGTCGGAGCAATGGCCCAGCATCTCGATCATGGTGTAGAGGGCGCCGAGCGCGAAGGTCAGGACGACCTGGGTCTCCGTGCCGTTGATCCGGCGGCTGAAGGCGAACTGGGAAAAGCAGCTCAGCACCACGCAGACGAAAGCCCCGGCACCGTAGAGTTGGGTGCGCCGGTGGGGATATTGACTGGGCTTGTCCAAGGACATGCCGGCAGCCTACCACGCCCGGGCCGCTGGGCGATATAGGAAGGAAGTCATGGGGGGGTCATGGGCTTGCCTGAAATGTGTAACATAATACGTTACACATTTCCGGGGGGCGGTCGACGGCCGATCAGAGCAGGGCGGCGTGCAGGATCTCGACCGGGTGCAGCGCGAGGCGGCCGGTGCCGTCCTTGATCTGGTGCCGGCAGCTGGTGCCGGGCGCGGCGACGAGCGTGTCGGCCGGCGTGGCGCGCACAGCGGGGAAGAGCACGAGCTCGCCGATCTGCTGCGAGACGGCGAAGTGCTCCGCCTCGTAGCCGAACGAGCCCGCCATGCCGCAGCAGCCGGAGGGGATGACGGTCACCTTATAACCGGCGGGCAGCTCGAGCATCTGCACGGTCGGAGTGACGGACGACAGCGCCTTCTGGTGGCAGTGGCCATGGAGCTGGATGGCCTGCGGGCGGGCGGTGAAAGCCGCGCGGCTGATGCGGCCGGCGTCCGCCTCGCGGACGATGAACTCCTCGAGGAGCAGCGCGTTTTGCGCGAGCGCGTTGGCGGCGTCGAGCAGCCGGTCCGGCACAAGGTCGGGGTATTCGTCGCGGAAGCCGAGGATGCACGAGGGCTCGAGGCCGAGGAGCGGGGACTGGGCGGTGACGACGTCCTTGAGCAGCTCGACGTTGCGGATGGCGAACTGCTGCGCCTGGCGCACGAGCCCTTTCGAGAAGTGCGCGCGGCCGCTCTCGACGTGCTGGGGAATGACGACCTCGTAGCCGAGCTTGTTCAGAAGCTGGACGGCCTTGATGCCCATGGGCACGTCGTTGTAGTTCGTGAACTCGTCGCAGAAGAGATAAACGCGGCCGTTCGGGAAGGGATTGTCTTTTGGAAGGCCCGCCTCCGTGCGGGCCGCAGCGCGCAGGGACGCGCGCCCTCCACCGAGCCCGATTTGGTTCGCATGTTTGTTGTGCCACGCGGCCAGCGTGGTCGAATGGATGGTGGGCAGGCTGCGTTTGGGGGAGAACCGGGCGAACCGCTTGATCAAATTGGATAGTGCCGGCGTGGTGACCGCCCAATTGTAGACCGCGGGCACCAGCGAGGCCAGGCGCATGGAACGGTTGAAGTTCGCCACGAGCCGGGAACGGAGCGGGATGCCGTTGGCGTCGTAATAGTGCTGCTGCCACTCGGCCTTGAGGCGGGCGACGTCGACGTTGGAGGGGCACTCGGACCGGCAGCCCTTGCAGGACAGGCAGAGGTCCATGACCTCCTTCACCTGCGCGCTGTCCCAGGCGTTCATGCCCGCGCGCGAGCCGGTGAGGACCTGGCGGAGCAGGTTGGCGCGGGCGCGGGTGGTGTCCTTTTCGTTGCGGGTTGCCATGTAGCTCGGGCACATGGTGCCGCCCATGAGGTGGGACTTGCGGCACTCGCCGACGCCGTTGCATTTTTCGGCGGCGCGCAGCACGCCCCGGGCGGCGCGGAAGTTGAAGACCGTGGCGATCTCCGGCACCGGGTGGTCGGGGCTGTGCCGCAGCGAGGTGTCCATCGGCGGCGTGTCGATGATCTTGCCGGGGTTGAACAGGCCGTGCGGGTCGAAGGTCTCCTTCACGCGCCGCATGAGCGCGTAGCACTCCGGGCCGACCATGAACGGGATGAACTCGCCGCGCAGGCGGCCGTCGCCATGCTCGCCGGAGAGCGAGCCGCGGTATTTTTTCACCAGCGCGGCGACGTCGGTGGCGATGCTGCGGAAGAAGCGCAGGCCTTCGGGCGTCTTGAGGTCGAAGAGCGGGCGGGTGTGCAGCTCGCCGGCGCCGGCGTGGGCGTAGTAGACGCTGCTGATGCCGTATTTGTCGCGCATCAGCGTGTCGAACTCGGCGATGTAGGCCGGCAGGTCCGCGACGGCGACGGCCGTGTCCTCGACCACCTCGCGGGGCTTGGCGTCGCCGGGGACGTTCATCATCAGGCCCTGGCCGGCGCGGCGCAGGTCCCAGACCCTGTTGCAGTCGTCGCCCCGGAGCACGGGGAAGGCGTAGCCGAGGCCGGCGGCGCGCATCTCCTCCTCCAGGGCCTTCATCGTCGTCTCGATGGCCGCGCGCGACTCGTGGCGCACCTCGATGACAAGCACGGCGCCGGGGTCGCCCTGCACGAAGAAGCGGTTCTTTGCCTGCTCGAGGTTGGCCTTGGTGCATTCGAGGATGTGGCGGTCGATGAGCTCGCAACCGTAGGGCCGGTGGCGCATCGCGATGAGCGTGGCGTGGAGCGAGTCCTGGATGGTCAGGAAGTGCGCGCACAGCAGGGCGCCCGGCGGTGGCAGGGGCTCGACGTTGAGCTCGTATTCCGCGCCGAGGAAGAGCGTGCCCTCGGAGCCGGCGAGCAGCTGGCAGAGGTTGAAGGGTTTCTCCGACGCCGGGTCGAAGATGTTGCACTCCATCAGCCGGTCGAGGGCGTAGCCAGTGTTGCGGCGTGTGACGGTCGGCTTCGGGTAATGGTCGCGGATGAGCTGGCGGTTGTTGGCGTTGCCGAGCAGGTCGCGGAGGCTGCGGTAGATCTTGGTCTCGAGCGTGTCAGGCCCGGCGCACTTCGCGGCGAATTCGACAGCGGTCAGCGGGCCGAAGGTCGCCTCCGAGCCGTCGCTGAGGAAACCGCGGACGGAGACGAGGTGTTCGCGGGCGGTGCCGTGGACGATGGAGTTGGCGCCGCAGGAGTTGTTGCCGACCATGCCGCCGATCATCGCGCGATTGGCGGTGGAGGTTTCCGGGGTGTAGAACAGGCCGAGCGGCTTGAGGTGGAGGTTGAGCTCGTTGCGGACGACGCCCGGCTGCACGCGCACGCGGCGGGCGCCGGCGTCGAGGGCGATGATGCGGTTCAGATGCCGGCCGACGTCGACGACGATGCCGCCGCCCACGACCTGGCCGGCGAGGGAGGTGCCCGCGGTGCGCGGGATGAGTCCGAGCCGGTGCTGCTGGGCAAACTTGATGAGCTCGCGCAGGTCGGCCTCGGTTTGCGGCAGCGCGACGGCGACGGGCTGTTCCTGGTATTCGGAGGCGTCCGTCGCGTAGATCGCCCGCATCGTGCGGTCGAAATGCAGTTCGCCCGTGAGCCGGGCGGCCAGGGACGACAGGTCGGGGGCGAGGGAGGCGGCGGGCATGGGGGTGACCGTTTTTTGTAGGAAACTGCCTTGAGCTTGGCGAGCTTGCAGAAGGTGGGCGCAAAGGTCGGGGACATCGCCATTTTCGTGTCTGTCATCCTGAGCGGAGCCAACCGCCAGTGGACGAGGCAGGGGATTCTTCGCTGCGCCCGGGATGACCGGAGCAGGAACTTCATCGTTTCGGGCGAGGAGAACAGGCTTGGACTCCGGCGGGGCGCGGCTGTATGTCATAAGGCCCCAGCCCCGCGCATGACCGCCCTGAACGCCCCCGCCGATTTCAACTGGCCGCTCGCCTACGCGGCCGAGGCGCTGCTCGCGGCGCACCTCAACGCCTTCCTCGCGAAGAACGCCTGCGCCGCCCGCCTCGCGCAGCGCATGCACGACGAGACCGGCACGGAGTTTTTCGAGTGGACCGACCACTGCCTCGTCTCGGCCAACCACGAGCAGGCCTTCCGCGCCGCCGGCTTCGTGACGGAGGCGAGCGACGCGGCGGTGAACCAGACGGTGCTGGCGCATCCCCATGCCCTGCTCCCGCGGGTGATCGTGAGCCTCGAGGTCCCGACCGCCGCCGCCCCGCTCGCGCTGGCGATCCGGCCGGAATACCTGGCGGACTTCATGGCGCGGCACGGGCTGACGGGCGAGCCGGCCGGCGCCCCGGACTCGCATTATCGCGTCATCACGGTCAGCCCCGAACCGGGCGCGCTCTTCCAGGCGGTCGAGCGCCTCGGCTACCGGGGCTTCATGGTCATCGAGCCGCGCCGCGGCTTTGCCGGGGCGGTGGCGCAGGTGCGCGCGCTGTGGCGGACGCGGCGGCGCGACTGGCCCGATGACGACGACGGCGTCCGGCATGCCTTCGAGGTGCAGCAGAAGTGCCTCGAGCTCGTCGGTAGGGACGTGGCGTGCGAGCTGTTCTTTGCCGCGGAGCGCGATTTCTGGATGGCGCGCAACCGGGCCGGCCGCGTGCAGAAGGCCCGGCAGGACCGGCTTGGCCTGGGCTGGGCCAACCACGACCACCACACCTTCCGCTGCTCGCGGCGGCATTTCCCCGAGCTGGTGCAGTTCATGGAGAACCTCGGCCTCGCCAAGCGCGAGCGCTTCTACGCCGGCGCCGAGGCCGGATGGGGCGCGCAGGTGATGGAGGCGCCCGCCGTCGGCATCGTGGTCTTTGCCGACGTGGACCTGCAGCCGGAGGAGGTTGACGGGGACTACGCGGCCAAGCGGCTGCCGGAGGTGCCGTTCGTGCGCACCGTCGGCCTCTGGTGCGGCCTGCACGGCGACAGTTTTCTGCAGGCGGGCATGCACCACCTCGAGGCGCGCTTCAACCACCCGCTGCTCCGCGAGCAGCTCGCCGCCGAGGGCATCGCGACGATGAAGCCGTTCTCGGATTTCCCGTTCCTCAAGCAGGCCTTCACCGAGGGCGAGCGCTGGCCGGTCAATCCGGCGCGCGTCGAGCGGCTGCGGAAGAAGGGCCTGATCACGGACGAGCAGGCGCAGGGCTTCATCAAGGACGGCGCCATCGGCAGCCACCTCGAGAACCTCGAGCGCAAGGGCGGCTTCAAGGGGTTCAACCAGAAGGCCGTCAGCGCCATCATCGCGACGACCGACCCGCGCGCCGTGCAGGCCGCGGCGCACGGAGCAACACTTGACAGAATCGACTGAATTGAGCCCCGGAAGCAGACTGATCGGGAAATTTCGCCAATGCTGGCCAAAACCATTCATCCCATGAAAATCGGAGTCATTGGCGCCGGCAAAGTCGGCGGCACCATCGCCACCCTCCTCGAATCCTGCCGCTTCTGCCGCAGCGTCGTGCTCGCCGACACCCGCGAGTCCATCGACCTGGCCGGATTGAGGAAATCCCGCTTCGTCCCGATGGACGGCACGCAGGCCGCGCAGCTCGCGGCGTTCGTCCAGGGCGTCGACGTCATCGTCAGTGCCGCGCCGTATTTCCTCAACCAGGCCATTGCAAGCGCGTGCGCCAAGGCCGGCGTGTCCTACTTCGACCTGACCGAGGACGTGGCGACGACGGCGTTCGTGCAGAAGCTCGCGGCGAAGGCGCCGAAGGCGACGTTCATGCCGCAGTGCGGCCTCGCGCCCGGCGCGATCAACATCGTGGGCGGCTCGCTGGCCTCGTCGCTGCAATATGTGCGCAACTGCGAGATGCGCGTCGGCGCGCTGCCGCTCAACGCCAGCAACCAGATGAAGTATTACCTCAGCTGGAGCACGGCCGGTCTCATCAACGAATACTGCCAGGTCGGCGAGGCGCTGCACGGGGGCAAGCTCGTGACCACCATGCCGCTCGACGGCGTGGAGCGCATCACGATCGACGGCACGGAATACGAGGCCTTCAACACCTCGGGCGGCGTCGCGACGATGTGCTCGACCTTCGCCGGCAAGGTGGGCGACCTGAACTACAAGACCATGCGCTACCCCGGTCACCGCGACCTGATGAAGTTCCTCCTGCAGGACCTCAACCTCGCACCGCGCCAGGAACTCGTCACGCAGATCTTCGACCAGGAGGTGCCGCTGACCGAGTCCGACGTCGTGGTGTTTTACGTCAGCGTCGTCGGCACCGAGGCGGGCGGCGGGCTGAAGCAACGCAGCTTCATCAAGAAGATGCACGGGGCCACCATCCACGGCCGGAAGCTCAATGCCATCCAGCTCACCACCGCCGCCGGCATCACCGGCGTGCTTGAGCTGTTTGCGCAGGGCCGGCTCGGCCCGGGATTCGTAAAACAGGAGTCCGTCGCCCTGAAGGATTTTCTCGGCACGCGGTGGGGTGGGCGGGTATATGGGAAGTGACCCAACAATATTTGGAGGGCTCAGCTCCCGCTGAGCCGCGGCCCGTCGGGAGACGGGCCCTCCACCGAACCACGCCGCCATGCCCGCCAAATCCACCTCCGTCTCCGCCGTCGCCACGGCCATCTTCCCCAAGCTCGGGCTGTCGCAGAAGGGCGCCAACCCCGGCGTCTTCGCCGGCGCGTGGGGCGGCTCGGGCGCCGTGCTGGCCAAGCACTCGCCGATTGACGGCTCGCTGCTGGGCCGGGTGCGGCAGGCGACGCCGCAGGATTACGAGCTGGCCGTCACGGCGGCGCACGCAGCCTTCCTGGCGTGGCGCGACGTGCCGGCGCCGAAGCGCGGCGAGGTCGTCCGCCAGCTGGGCAACGCCCTGCGCGGGCTGAAGACCGAGCTGGGCCAGCTCGTGACACTCGAGACGGGCAAGATCCTGCCGGAGGGCGGCGGCGAGGTGCAGGAAATGATCGACATCTGCGACTTCGCCCTCGGCCTCTCGCGCCAGCTGCACGGCCTGACCATCGCGTCGGAGCGGCCGGGCCACCGCATGCTGGAGCAGTGGCAGCCGCTCGGCGTCGTGGGCATCATCTCGGCCTTCAATTTCCCCGTCGCCGTGTGGGCCTGGAACAGCGCGCTGGCCGCGGCGTGCGGCGACGCCACGCTCTGGAAGCCCTCGGAGAAGACCCCGCTCACCGCCATCGCCTGCATCCGGATCGCGGAGAAGGTCTGCCGCGCCAACGGCGTGGACCCGGCGATCTTTTCGCTCGTCATCGGCGACGGCCCGTCGATCGGCGAGCTGGTCGCCCACGACCGGCGCGTCCCGCTCGTCTCGGCCACCGGCTCGACCCGCATGGGCCGGCGGGTGGGCGAGGTGGTGGCGAAGCGCCTCGGCCGCGCCCTGCTCGAGCTCGGCGGCAACAACGCCATCATCGTCGCGCCCTCCGCCGACCTGAAGCTGGCCAGGCGCGCCATCGTCTTCGGCGCCGTCGGCACCGCCGGCCAGCGCTGCACGAGCACGCGCCGCATCATCGTCCACGAGTCCATCAAGGCGAAGTTCACCGAGTCGCTCATCGCGGCCTACAAGCAGCTCCCGGTCGGCAATCCGTTGCAGGCCGGCATGCTCGTCGGCCCGCTCATCAACGAGGACGCCGTGCAAGGCATGCAGAAGACCCTCGCCGAGGTGAAGAAGGCGGGCGGCAGAATCCTTTTCGGTGGCGGCCGGCTCCGCGGCACCTACGTCACGCCGTGCATCGTCGAGGCGCGCAACGACTGGCCGGTGGTGCAGCACGAGACCTTCGCGCCGGTGCTCTACGTGCTGGGCTACGGGAAGCTCGACGAGGCCATCGCACTGCAGAACGGCGTGCCGCAGGGCCTGAGCTCGGCCATCTTCACGACCGACCTGCGCGAGGCGGAGAAATTCCTGGCCGCGCGCGGCAGCGATTGCGGCATCGCCAACGTCAACATCGGCACGAGCGGCGCGGAGATCGGCGGGGCGTTCGGCGGGGAGAAGGAGACCGGCGGCGGCCGCGAGAGCGGCAGCGACGCGTGGAAGGCCTACATGAGAAGGCAGACGGTTACTATAAACTACTCCGATTCATTGCCCCTCGCGCAGGGCATTAAATTTGGCGATTAAGCGCCGGCAGATCCTCCTTCGCCAAGGCTACGGAGGACAGGCGGTCATGTTCAATTACTCGGACTCGCTGCCGCTGGCCCAGGGGATCTAGTTCGGGGAGTGAGCAGGCATATAACCACGAAGGACACAAAGTTCACGAAGGGCAAACCAAGGCCCATTATCCTGCTCTGCCGGATGCTTCTTCGTGCTCTTCGTGTCCTTCGTGGTAATAATAATGCTCACGGCCGGATCCGCACCCAGATGCCCTTGGCGCCGTTGCGGTCGTCCCCCTGGGTGTAGAGTTTCATCAGGCCGGTGCTGCGCTCCTCGGTGTAGGCCTTGATCTCATACTTCGCCTCGGGGACGATCATGTGGCGCTTGCGGATGGGGCCTACGGTCAGTTCGTAGTGCAGGCCCGGCGCGTCGGCCTGGATGACGACGTCGCGGGTGAAGTAGTTTTCCCCGGCGATGCGCATCTGCTTCGGCGCGGTCGGTTTCCAATCCTGCCCGAGCCCGTCGCCGTAGGCGATGGCCTTGTCTCCCTGCTCGGCGCAGCCGGCCAACAGGAGGGAGAGTGAAAGCGAGAGGGAGAAAAACAGAATGCGGGGTTTCATGGGAGGCATTTAGCAACCACGGAACACACAGAAGGAATCCCTTACAGGAGGAAACAGAGGAAACGGAGGGTTGGGTTTGGGGGCACTCGGTTGTCTCCGTTGGCTCCTGTGAAAATGATTGGCCCTGCTTCCGTGTATTCCGTGTGTTGGTATATGGTGAACCAGGTTCAGAACTTTGTCCCGAGATAATGCGGGAGCATCTGGCGCCACCAGGGCCAGTCGTGATCCACGTCGTGGCCCCAGAGGTTGATCTCATGCGGGATGTGCTTGGCGGCGAGGATGCGGCCCAGGGCGACGGCGGACGAGGGCTTCTCGTAGGCGCCCTGGCCGGAGACGAAGTAGATGTGCCGCTTGCCGCGCAGCTGCGCGAGGGTGTCGTCGTCGGTGAGGTTGGGCAGGTAGTCGAGCGGCGAGTTGAAATAGACGTCCTCGTCCCAGTAGCCCTTGGTGTAGTCCTTGAGGTCGTAGCTGCCGCTCATCGCGATGCAGCCGTCGAAAAGGTCGGGGCGGCGAAAGAGGTTGTTGGCGGCGTGGAGGGCGCCGAAGGAGGCGCCGGTGAGGATGGTCGGCACCCGGCCGGCGCAATGGGTGCGGATGAACGGCGCGACCTCGTTGCTCACGTAGGCGTTGAACTGCTGGTGGCGGACGGCCTTGTGGCGCGGGTCCATGGAGTCGTTGAGCCAACTCTCGTTGTTGATGGAGTTGATCGAGAAGACCTTCACCTTGCCGCCCTCAATGAAGGGCGCGAGAGCGTCGATGACGTGGAACCGCTCATACTCGAGGTAGTCCGCGGCGGCAGTGGGGAACATCAGCAGCGCGAAGCCGTAGTGGCCGTAGACGGCGATCTCCATGTTCTTGTCGAGCGCGGGGCTGTGCCACTGGTGGATCTCGCGGTGCATCTTTGGGCCGGGAGCGTGGAGCGGGAGACGGGGAGCGGCAAGCCCAGCTTGAGGGGAAACCAGAAACCTGAGGACAACCAAGGCAATTTGACCACGGATTGCCGGGATGAGCCCGGCTGGATTTTGCCTGACCCCAGGCTTAAAAGCACCGACCACAACAAGGCACGAAAAGACACGGAAATATCACGGCCGGGTTTTCTTGGTGATTTTTTCCGCCTTTTTGGGGCAAGAATATCAGGAGCGCGGGCAGCGCCGGGATTATCCCTGTTGATCCGTGTCCGTGGTTAAAAAGCCCCGGCCTTTCCCGTGCTTCGCGTTTGCCAAATGGCATCCACGGCCAAAGATTCGCTTATGCACACTTGGAAATTCTTCCGCACGGGCGAACTGGACCAGGTCTCCCTCGAAACCGCCGCCGATCTGCTCAACCTCGAGCACCTCGACCAGAAACTCTGGGTGGCGCTCAGCTGCCCCGCCAAGGGCCTCGAGCTCGACGAGAAGACGCTGGCGATGATCGACACCGACGGCGACGGCCGCATCCGCGTGCCCGAGCTGATCGCCGCGATCAAGTGGGCGGCGGCCAGACTCAAGGAGCCCGGCGACCTTTTGCAAGGTGGCGAAGCCCTGCCTTTGGGCGCCATCAACGACTCCGCGCCCGAGGGGAAGATCGCCCTCGCCTCGGCCCGGCAGATTCTGGCCAATCTGGGCAAGAAAGACGCCGCCGCCATATCCGCGGCCGACACCTCGGACACCGCGAAGATCTTTTCCGCCAGTCCGCTGAACGGCGACGGCGTCATCCCGCCCGAGGCCACGGAGGACCCCGCCACGCAAGCCTTGATCAAGGATATCATCACCTGCCTGGGCGGCACGGCGGACCGCACGGGCTCGGTTGGCGTGACCTCGGATAAGGTGGATCTTTTCTTCGCCGAGCTGGCCGCCTACGCCGCGTGGATCGGGCAGAGCGCGTCCAAGGACATCGCCGTGCTGGGCGACGGCACCGATGCTGCGGTCGCGGCGCTCAAGGCCGTGCGCGCCAAGGTGGAGGATTTTTTCGCGCGCGGCCGGCTTGCCGCATTCGACGCGCGCGCCATCGCCGCGCTGAACCGGCAGGAGAGCGAATACCTGGCCATTGCAGCCAAAGACCTGAAAATCACCGCCGAGGAGGTCGCGGGCTTCCCGCTCGCGCGCATCGAGGCCGCCCGCCCGCTGCCCTTGCTGGAGGGGATCAATCCCGCCTGGGCGGGAGTCCTGGCCACCTTGCATCAGGCGGCGGTCACCCCGGTTTATGGTGCGGCCAAGACCACGCTCACGGCCGCCGAGTGGGCGGCGCTCAACACCAGATTCGCCGCCTACGAAACCTGGCTGGGCGGCAAGGTCGGCACCGCCGTCGAGAAGCTCGGTCTCGCGCGCATCAAGGCCATCCTCGCCAGCCCCGCCCGCGAGGCGCTCGCCGGGCTCATCGCGCAGGACCGGGCCCTCGAGCCGCAGTTCCAAGCCATCACCGACGTCGACCGGCTCGCGCATTACTACCGCGACCTGCGCACGCTGCTGCACAATTTCGTCAACTTCGCCGACTTCTACTCGCGCGACCGCTGGGCGGTCTTCCAAGCCGGCACACTCTACCTCGACAGCCGCAGCACCGAGCTGTGCCTCCAGGTCGCGGGGCCGAACCCGCTCGCCGCGATGAGCAAGGCCTACATTGCCTACTGCGACTGCCGGCGCCCCGGCGCGACGATGAAGATCGCGGCCTGTTTCACGCAGGGCGACAGCGACTACCTGTTTGTCGGCCGCAACGGCGTGTTCTTCGACCGGCAGGGCCGGGACTGGGACGCGGTCGTGACCAACATCGTGGACAACCCCATCAGCATCCGCCAGGCGTTCTGGGCGCCTTACAAGAAGTTCATCCGCATGATCGAGGAGCAGGTGGCCAAGCGCGCGGCCGCCGCCGAGGCCGCCTCCAGCACCAGGCTGGCGGCCGCCGCGGAGACGACCGCCAACGCCGACAAGGCCGGACCGGCCGCGGCGCCGAAGAAGATCGACGTCGGCACGGTGGCCGCGATGGGTGTCGCCGTCGGCGCCATCGGCGGCGCACTCGGGGCGATCGCGACCGGACTCGCCAAGCTGGCCGTCTGGCAGCTGCCGCTGGTGCTCGTGGCGCTCGTGCTGCTCATCTCGCTGCCCTCGATGGTCATCGCGTGGCTCAAGCTCCGGCAGCGCACCCTCGGCCCGATCCTCGAGGGCAACGGCTGGGCCATCAACGGCCGCGTGAAGATCAACATCCCCTTCGGCACCGCGCTGACCAACGTCGCCACGCTGCCGCCGGGCGCGCAGCGCTCGCTCGACGACCCCTACGAGGACAAGGCGGCGGTGGCGCGCCGGCGCTGGCTCATCTTCTGGGTCCTGGTGTTCGGCGCCGCGGCGCTGGCCGGCTGGATCCGCTGGGACGCGGTCAAGCACCCCGCGGCAGACGGCCGGCCGCGCTACTTCTGGCAGGAACGCGCGGCCCCGGCCCCCGCGGCGCCGGTGGTGACGCCACCCGCAGCCCCGGCGCCCGAGCCCGCGAAATGAGGTTGGGCGGGGTCGCTGACCCGCCGAGGTGGTCGCCGATTTCCACATCGGCGACAGGCTTTCGCCATGACCCGACCTGCAGGCCGGCGCCGGTATGGAAACCGGCGCCCACCCGGATTTGCCTCTCAACCCCCTACGGCCGGAACCACCCCGGCGCCGTCGTGACGTGCGCGGCGTTCACCTCGTGGCCGCCGGTGTAGCTCTCGAGGCGCACGCGCCTGAAGCCCGCCTGCTGCAACTCGCGGCGCACCTCGCGATGACAATACTGGGGGGCTGAAAGCTGAGCGAGCTCATGCAGTTGGTGGGCGTCGGTTTCCATACCGACGCCTGTCGCCGATGGGGAAATCGGCGACCACCTTTTAGTGCGGCCACGTTCCGAGGGAAACCAACGCTCAATTGCATGAGTCCGTATCGGTAAACGCTTCCCCCGTCACTGCGTGACGTAGAACGGGTTCGGCAGCTTGAAGATCCGCTCGGCGTAGCCGCCGACGAGGTCGCTGTCCTGGTCGCCGATGTTGGCCACGATGAGGTAGCCCTGCTGCTGGAGCTTGCGGCGCGTGTCGATCTTGAAGCCGCGGGTGGTCAGGTTGGCATCCTCGCTCTCGGCGGGCTTGAAAAAGGCCTTCGTCCAGGTCTCGTAGCCGACGTCGCGCAGGTTGCGCTCGGTGCTGGCGCGTTCCGCCTCCCGGCGGCCGGAGATGAAGAAGACCTCGATCTTCCCGCGCACGGCGGCGTCGTAGATCGTCTGCACCGGGATGATGGCGGGGGCGCGGCCCGACAGGATCCAGGCGTCCCAGTCCTTCGGCACGTAGCCGAAGTCTTGGGTAAGGATGTGGGAGAGGTTGGAGAGGGTGGTCTCGTCGATGTCGAAGACGACGGCCAGCTTCTTGTCCTTCGGGGCGCCGCGGGCGATGCGCCGCTCGAGGTATTTGTTGGCCTGGAGGGCGATCTCCGCGATGCGCTTGGCGTATTCGCCGCTCTCGATGTAAGCCCGCAGCTCCTGCTTGTGCGGGTAGATGTTGAGCGGCTCGGTGGCAAGGACGGGGGTGGCGATGAACGCCAGCGCCAGCACGGCGCAGAGAATGCGTTTGGGCATGCCGCGGATGAAAACAGACTGCCGCCGGGATTCAATCCAAGCTTGGCGGTGTTTTAACCATGAAAAGGCACGGGACTGGCGTAGCAGCGGGTTGGCTCGGTGGGCGGCAAGATAGAGGCCTGCCCTGTCATCCGCTGCCAACGGGCTCAGGTGAGCGAGGCCATGTCGATCACAAAGCGGTATTTCACGTCGCTCTTCAGCATGCGCTCATAGGCGGCGTTGATCTGGTCCATGCGGATCAGCTCGATGTCGCAGGTGATGTTGTGCTGGCCGCAGAAATCCAGCATCTCCTGCGTCTCGGGCAGGCCGCCGATGAGCGAGCCGGAGAAGGAGCGGCGGCGGAAGATCAGGGGGAAGGCCGCCACGGGCAGCGGCTCGGCGGGCGCGCCGACCAGCACCAGGTTGCCGTCGTGCTTCAGCAGGTTGAGGTAGGCGTTGAGGTCGTGAGGCGCGGACACGGCGTCGAGGATGAAGTCGAAGCTGCCGGCCTGGGCCGCCATCTGGGCCGCGTCCGTGGAGACGACCACCTCGTGGGCGCCGACGCGCTTGGCGTCGGCCACTTTGCCCGGCGTCGTGGTGAACAGCACGACGTGCGCGCCGAAGGCGCGGGCGAACTTGACGCCCATGTGGCCGAGGCCGCCCAGGCCGACGATGCCGACCTTCTGCCCGGGCCCGACCTTCCAGTGGCGCAGGGGGGAATAGGTGGTGATGCCCGCGCACAGCAGCGGTGCGGCGGCGGCGGGACTGAGGTTGGCCGGCATGCGGAGCACGAACTCCTCCGTCACCACGATGCTCTGGGCGTAGCCGCCGAGCGTCGGGGTGCCGAGGTGCTGGTCGGTGCTGCCATAGGTCATCACCATGCCCGCGCAGAACTGCTCGAGGCCGGCGCGGCAGTCCGGGCAGGTGCGGCAGGAATCGACGAGGCAGCCCACGCCGACGGTGTCGCCCACCTTGAACTTCTTCACGCCGCCGCCCACGGCCGTCACGCGGCCGACGATCTCGTGACCCGGCACGGCGGGATACTGGGTGAAGTGCCATTCGTTGCGCGCGAAGTGGAGGTCGGAGTGGCAGACGCCGCAGTAGAGGATCTGGATCTGGACGTCGGTGGCCGTCGGCTGGCGGCGCTCGATGACAGTGGCGCTGAGCGGCGCGGTGGCACCGGGGGTGGAATAAGCCTTGGTGGAGTAGCAGACGGGTTTGGCCATGGGGAGGAAGGAGCTGGGAGCCGGGAGCGGGGAGTAGCGAGCAAGAAATGCCCGATCAGCCGGAACTGCAAGCGCCGCGTCCTGCAGCGCGGTTATCGGTCGGGAGTTGCGGGCTGTCGGTTCGAACAAATAATGAGAGCCAGAGGGCGCGGCTGTTGCTTATGCGCCAATTCAACGATAGCCTCGGGGATGGAAATCAAACTGCCGCACATGCCCTTCAAGTTCGACTCGCCCGAGGGGCGGATGGAAATCACCGTGCGCCGGGGGGTGGCGCCGGCCGGGGAGCGCAACCAGCCCTTTGTCGCCGCGGTGACGTTTTTGCAGTCGGGCCCGCGCGCCCTGGAAAGGATCAACCTTTCGGCCAAATCCGAGACTTACAGCGGCGCCATGCACACCCTGACGGAGGGCTTCAAGGTGACCCCCGCGGCCCACGGCAAGGACAGCGTCGAATTCCGCGTGCTGAATGCGCTCTGCCACGCCACCGGCGTGGTCGATCTGGATTTGTGAGGGGGCTGTTTCTCACGAAGAAGCAAAGAGGCGAAGGGGAATAGCGATAAATCGGGATCAGGGTTTTCTCCCGGAGGCCGGCTTCCCGGCCGGGCGCCTCATCGTCGTGTGGAAGCCCGGCGATTTTCCCGGTTCGGGTGGGGCGGGTGGCGGGTCGAGCAATTGCATGATGCGACGGAGCACCTCGACGATTGCTGTTTCATGAACGTCGAGCCGGGCGGTAAGCCTGGCCTCGAGCTTCTTCAGCTCTGCAGCCAGTCCCTTTGACCCGGACAGCAACGCGCGCATTTGGATAAAGGCTCTGACCACGATATGTGTAACGTATTACGTTACACATATCGGGAGGAGGGGTGGTGCAAAGACCGAGGATCAAGTGCAGGCGCTTGAGGAGCCTCGGGAGATTCCTTCGGGGGAGCTCGTGCTGCCACACGCGGAGGACGCGCCATCCACGGGCGCGGAGGAGGCGGTTCACGTGCCGGTCGCGGGCCTTGTTGTGGGAAATCTTCAGACGCCAGAACTTCGCGTTGCCCTTGGGCTGGGTGAAATGCCTGGGACAGGAAGGGGAAACCTGAAAGCTGAGACCTGAAACCTGAAGATGACTCACCCGAAGGCGCGAAGGGCGCGAAGGCGGGCCGTGCCTGTTCCGAGCCGCTGGGCGGCGACAAGACCGGATGGCGAAGCCAGACCGGACCAACAGCCGTCCACGAAGATCGCGGTCTTCCCTGTCCTCCGTAGCCTTGGCGAAGGAGGAAGCTTCGGAAAAACGAAGTCGGGTTTGCTCAATAATCACATTTGCCAATCCGGAGCTCCTTCCCTCTATTCCACTCGTCAGCGGGCCGCCAATCCTATGAAGAAGCGCGCCATTGTTGTTCCGTCCGACTCCGTTGAATCCCGCATCCTCACCATTCGCGGCCTGAAGGTGATCCTCGATACTGATCTGGCCTCCATCTACGGCGTCTCGACCAAGCGGCTCAGTAAAGATCCCCGGGGCAAGCCCCGGGGCATTTGACGAGACCTCTGCAAACTCATCCGAACCCCATGCAGCCCACACCTCATCCCGTCCAACCGACCA
>Ga0315295_10000192_pt1 | contig 51432 bp, 51 predicted proteins | sample YL17G14_0_MG_FD_204453 | JGI IMG/M metagenome (GOLD analysis project Ga0315295, IMG submission 204453) | Sediment microbial communities from Yellowstone Lake, YNP, Wyoming, USA - YL17G14_0 | ecosystem: Environmental > Aquatic > Freshwater > Lake > Sediment | place: USA: Wyoming | collected... | reverse complement strand
CCGAAATCCGAATATCTAAATCCGAAACAAGCACAAATAACCAAAATTCAAATGACAAAAACCGCATAAAGCTGCGTCTCTCGTCTATCGTCCATCGTCCTTCGCGGCTACGGAGGGCGCATTTTATAATCACATTTGGTATTACTTGGTGGTTGACTCTTTCCGGGTTTCTTTCTCCATGTTCTTTGTAACGGCATCGAGGATTCTCGCCTTTGTTTTCGTATCCGCGATGTACTTATCCAAGTATTGCTTTAACTCTTCCACGTCAAATGGAGGTTTTGAGTATGCCTGAATAATATATTCCTCTGCCCTTTTCGGAAATCTCTTCAACCAATCGTGCAATCTCCTCTGTGCGCTATGTCTTTCGATCTTATCTCTGTTCTTCTGTAAAGCTGCTTCATATTCAGCGCGTAGCTTTGGGTCCTTTACACCTTCCGGTGCTATACCGCTTGGAAGCCCCATAAACGCACCTACAGCATTGGGGCTCCACAGTTCTTCGTTAGGGTCCCAGTTTGGGTCAATGGTGTCAAGTAATCGTTTCCAGGCATGAAACCGCACTTCAACATCCTTTTTTCGAACTTGTGCCCACTCCTGACCTTTTGGTGCCCGAGGCGTAACCATATCGGTCATCACATGTCCTATTAACTCGAGCTCAGTTTCAAGCGGAATTTTGTTTGGGTCAGAAAGAACTGATAGCGCATATTTTCTTGCAAGAACGTGTTTTCCTTCTTGGTTAAAATGCCAGGAGCTGATTGGCCCGCAAATCGCCAACATCAGTTTTGCGTAGTATTCTTTATTTTTCTGACTCCACTTTGCTTGAATTTCGTCTCCAAAGATTTCAAGGCTTTTTAAGTCCTTAATTGGTCCAGTAAAAGACTTTCTCATAGTTTCTATGCGTTCCCTATCTTGTTGATATTCATGTTTTTCGGCCTCTGATGGTCCTGAGCTTACTCCAAATGAAATAGTTGTCGCCAGGAGACAAACAAAAATTACTCCAAAGCAGATTATTGTTTTTTTCAAAGTCATTTTACGCCTACCTTTCAGATTTTTAAGTCAGATTTATCAGTCTCTCTACTAAAAACAAATATGCTAAATTTCTCCATAACCCGAATTGGGATCCGCTGCATTCTTACAGAACGGACCGGCCCCAGCTTTTTCAACAGCCCTACAGCTACCATTTTTTGTTCTCCATTTTAATACGCCAAAGGCGTATTAACTTTTAGCGATTCTTTTTTTCGGTCTGCCTATCGGCAAGGGACGAACGCGCCGCCCAAGCAGTTTTTCGAGCTTGCTGATTCGTCCATTTGCTAATATCCGCCTTACTGAGCTTACGAATATAGGACATTAGGGGAATGTGTCCACGGAAAAATAACGAAAAACCCCAAAATACTCAAAAACGCTCTTGCCTGTCTGCTTTTTACCTCTAATTGGTTTTGAGAATCTTCGGCCATCACTACATATAGTATGTTGGCTGGTTTTTCGCCGGATACTTCTATTGGCTGGGTTTCCTGCAAAATTGGGATTTATCGAAAACAAACTTTTTAATACTGATAAGCGGTTTTTTATCCCAAGTTATTAAGCGCTACGCCTTTATGGCGGTTTGGCAGGCGACAAACTTCCTTAAAGTTTTTGAAGTGTTCCTGCCGATATCAATACTAACAAATAATTCGGGGCCTCAGAACGGATTTAGAGGGCACACAAGATATAGTGGTTGTTGGTTTTTCAAGCAGAAGAACGGATATTTTGCTCGAGAGCGTGTGTATCTAAGGTAATTTAAATGCCAAATCGTGATTCCAGCGGCAGTTTGAGAGGTCCGGAACGGCCCGCCAGAAGGCGAGGTCGTAGGGCTGATAATCCGGCTCCAGAAGAAGATATGATTATGGAGCAGATTCTTAAGAATATCACCACCACGCCGATTGGCCAGGTGTTAAAGAAGATTGCTTCGCTGCCGGAAGTTCGCCAGGAGAAGATTCTCAATCTCCGCCGACAGCTTACCGAAGGCAAATACAATCTTAATGAGCGACTGGATGTCGTTCTCGATAAAGTTCTCGAAGAGCTTACGACAACGTAGAAGAGTTACCCAACCCCGGAATGCTTTTTGTGCCCATAATAATGGGGAGGATGTTAAGCTTCAAAGCTGTCCGATTAGTAGCGATTTGTTACGGCTGCTTTTTTTATCCTCAACTACGAGACCACTTCGGGGACATCGTCGTCCGGTTCATCCATCTCGACAGCTTTATAGCCCGGCTGTTTTGATTTTTCCATCTCTTCGTTGAAGGCGGATGTAACCCTTTCCTGAATTCTTTTTCTACATTCTGCGTTAATTGGATGGGCGATGTCGGCGTGTAGCTTCATTCTGCCTTTGAAATCTTTCCTTGCCCGATTGTCGGGAAGCGATGCTCCGCAATTATTACAGAATTTAGCTCTGAGATGGTTCTTGCCCCCGCATTTTTCGCAGTGGTCGCTCATTTTCCGGGAAGGCATAGCCACGAAGAAGCTGCCTGTCCCCTTAATAATCTTGATATCGCGGACAACAAACTCATCGTCCATTGTTATTGAGCAAAAAGCCTTTAACCTATCATCTCTGTTTTCTACTAATTTGACTCTAACCTCAGTGATTTCCATAGTCCTTTGCCTCGCTTAAAAGTTCACCATCTATTGTTTCTGACGATAATACTCCTGCAGCCGAGCTTTTTATTAAGTTTATAACTGTATGCTCTGGCTGTTTTCAAGTCTCTATTTTTTATAATATAGAACATCCCCGAACCGCTTCCGGTCAGGCACAAAGGCCCGATACCGAGCGACTCAATCCTTGCTTTCAGTTCGGCAAGGTCTTTTACCAGGCCGAAACAACTTGTTTGCAGCATATTTGCGCACATTTTTGCTACTAAATCAATCCTGTTTTTGGGGATATATTCTTTAATTTGAGTGCTGAGGTTTTGGTATAGGGCAGCATCGTGCTTGTAATTTGCGTAAACCTTTTGCGTAGAGATACTTACGTCAGGAAGTATTAAAAGTGCAAGAAAGTTGAATTTCTTACTTAATTTTTTGACTTTTTCGCCTTTTCCTGCACAAAATGCCAATGGCCCGTTGAGGAAAAATGGCACGTCGCTGCCTAATTGTGCAGCCAATTTAGCCAAATCCCTGTTCTTGAGGTTTAGTTTGAGGTATTGGTTCAGGCCGATAAGAGTGGCGGCTGCATCACTGCTGGCCGAGCCGAGGCCGGAACCGGCGGGGATATTCTTCGTAAGGGTGATTTTCAGATTGGCTTGTTCGCCGCAGCTTTTCAGTATTAGTTCGGCTGCCTGGTAAACAAGGTTTTCCCTGCCCGCAGGCGCCCAGTGAGGTCCTTTGCAAACCAGCTCAATACCGGCTTTCCGGCCCCGCTGGATGAGGAGTTCATCGTACCAGTTGACCTTGGCCATTACGGTTTCTATCTCGTGAAAGCCATCCGGCCGTTTGCCGGCTATAAGTAAGCTGATGTTTATTTTTGCGGGTGCTCGCACCAGCAAACCCTTGCGATTCCTGATGATTTGTTTTTTACCGCTCATTTGCCGCCGGTATATCGGGCTGCCGCTACATTCAATGATTTGTTGACATCCTGCTGAATTATCCTTATTTTAGCGGAAAATTCAACTGCGATTTAAATTTTCATAACCGTCGGCAGCAAAAGGAATCAGACGAAAAACAGGTAATTTGCAAGAGCAAGTTCCGTTTTGTTGGAAGCTCGCAAGTATGGGTTCGATTGGCGATTTTATTGAGTTTGTCCTTCATCTCGACCAGCACCTTAGTTACATTTTGGAAAGTTGCGGTGTTTGGTGCTACCTTCTTTTTTTCGTTATTATTTTCGCTGAAACAGGTTTAGTGGTAACGCCGTTTCTTCCCGGAGACTCTCTGCTTTTTGCACTCGGAACATTCGCTGCCACGGGTTCCCTCAAGGCAGCATGGCTGTTTGTTGTCCTCTCTGCCGCAGCGGTATTGGGTGATAGCGCAAACTACGCTATAGGAAAGTATTTTGGCTTGATGATATTAAAGCGGGAGGGCGCCTGGTTCTTGAAGAAAGAGCACATAGAACGAACGCACAGGTTCTACGAAAAATATGGAGCGAAGACCATTGTGCTGGCCAGATTCGTGCCGATAGTCCGAACCTTTGCGCCGTTTATAGCCGGCGTTGGTAAAATGACTTATTTACGCTTTTTCTCTTACAATGTGATAGGCGGAATTCTCTGGGTCGCGTTATTTCTTTTTGGCGGTTTCTTTTTCGGAAATATTCCGGTTATCAAACGTAACTTTACGCTCACTATCTTTGCGATTATCATAATCTCCATCCTCCCGGCGGTGATTGAGGTTATAAAAGAAAAAAGGCGAAAACCCAGTTGAGGATTCAGAATGAACGAGGCACAAAAACAAACGCTTCTAAAGGTTGCCCGCGACACGGTCGAGGCAGTCATTAACCGCCAGCCGCTTCCAAAGCCCGAATCGGATGACCCGGAACTAAACGCTCATTGCGGCTGCTTTGTAACATTAAAAAACCACGACCGATTACGCGGCTGTATCGGGCAATTTACTTCTGAAGTCCCGTTGATTGAACTGATTGTTGAGATGGCGAAAGCATCCGCTACGGGCGACCCACGTTTTTTTGACAACCCGATAAAAGCCGATGAGCTGAAGGATTTGGATGTTGAGATATCGGTTCTGTCGCCGTTACAGCGGACGGATAATCCCTTGAGTCTTCGGCTCGGAATCGACGGCATATACGTAAAAAGAGGACGGGCCTCCGGCTGTTTCCTGCCGCAGGTTGCGACCGAGACCGGATGGGGCAAAGAAGAGTTTCTTTCATACTGCTGCGCTCATAAGGCGGGTATCGCGGCTGATGCTTGGAAAAAGCCGGGAACGGAGGTGTATCTATTCACCGCAGAAGTCTTCGGAGCACCATTCGAGGATATATAGCTTCCGGTTAAGTGGGACGATATGGAATACTCAGTTGGCAAGACAGGGCGGGTTATTGCAGCGAGGTTGTTTGAGGGCGAGGACCTCTACGAATCTATTGAGCAGCTTGCTCGCAAAGAAAATATCAAGTCAGCGGCGGTGCTGATTACCGGCGGGTTCAGGAAAGCTGACGTTGTAGTTGGGCCGAAGCAGGAAGTGCCGAAAATAGTCGGCAACTTCAGGGATTTCACCGGGCCGGGTGAAGTGCTCGGCGTAGGAACTATATACTGCGATGACCAGGGGCCGAAGCTGCACATCCATACCGCAATCGGCAAGGGCAGCGAAACTGTGGTCGGCTGTCCGCGAGGCGGAGCAAAAGTTTTTTTGGTCCTCGAGGTTACAATAATTGAAATCGAAGGAGTTTGTGCCAGCCGCAGTTATGATGAAAAGACCGGTTTGAATCTACTGCGATTCCGGTAATTGTTCTTCTTTTTCGGGGGTCTGTTTTACCGGCCTGAAACATATAAACGAGATAAGGATTAAGGCGGCGCTTGCAAGGAAAAGTGCCGTCCGCAGTCGAGGTTCGCTGCACCGCGCGAGCCACTTAGGTATTGCCGGCTCGATGTGGGGACGGTTCGGGTCCGCCAGGGCTTTCCTTGCGGCGGCCAATTGTTCGACTCTTACCCTCGGATATATGGCGTTTGCGTCCTCAGGCTCGGTGCCGAGCGTGGCCGGGGCAATCCGCTTAATAAGGTTAGGGTTCTTTTCTATACTGTTCAACAATGCATCGTAATCGGCGTTCAGGGCTTTAAGTTTGTTCAGGGATTCGGTTGCTTCCCTGAGCAGATGCTTGTTTTGATAGTGCCGAACTAAATCATTACAGAGCACAGAAATAGTTAGGGATGCGGCTGCAATGCTAAAAAAAACGACAAACAAAAACGTGCGGATGACGTTTTGTCCCTTGTTCATAGTTCTCAGTTCATTGTTCGTTGTTCGTAGCTCATCAATAAACTAACAACAACGAACTACGAACTCACAACTACGTTGGATAAACTTTCAGTTGTTCTCGTAACAGCTCGTATATCGTTTTTTGTTCCTTTATTGCGGCCCCGGCGGTCTTCTGGAACTGGGTTTTCAGTTCATCAAACCCCATCCGTTTGAGGGTCGCCAAATCTTTCTTATCGCCGCCTTTTGCGTTTGCCGCGATGAACCTGGCCATAGTTTCTGCAGCCATTTCCCGTATGAGCTGCCAGAGCTCTTTGCCGTCTCTGGCTGCAATTGCCCTGCCCAGCGCAAGTGACATTGACAAAATCGCGTTCATACCGAGAACGCCCTTTCGCTGCATTATTGCTATCTTATCGTCAGCCGATGCGTTCGCCGGGATAACATTCGCCTTGACCGCCTCTTCGAACTCGAGCTTCAGCAGTTCGCTGTCGGTTTCGAGAACGGTTCCGAGCTGTGCCAGCTTTTTGCCGGTAAAGGCCTTTGCGAGAATCTTTTCGATATGCTCGACTGCGTCCATACAGCCCCTTCCGTCGTAACGGCGGGTCTTCTTCCACAATGCCACAAGCGAGCTATCGTTTTTGACCTGGATGTGCGCAAAGTCCACATCTTTCTTGAATCGAAGCGTTCCGTCGCCCGCATCCTTAAACAATTCCGGATACTTGCGGGTAAGCTCATTTGGCCTGATGATGCTGTCAATATAATGGACGGCTTCATCAACGCCGGCTGATTGTCCCAGAGGTGTTGAACCCTTGAAGCGGATGATGCCGGTTCTGCCCAGGAACAGCGTTGCGGCAGCCGATGGGATACCTGCGTTGGTCGCCTCTTCCGTGCCGCTTACCGCTTCAATCGCCAGCATCCGAATCAGCAAGCTGGTCAGGTCAATTTCGCCCGCATTCGCCGCCAGCGAGACGTCCTTTCGGCCGGTCAGCGTGTAAAGCAGCTCTCGCAGATTATCCTCGGTCTCTTTTCGCTCGGCTGCGGTCAGTTCTCTCTGCGTGGCTCTGGCCAGTGCAATGATTTCCATCACTCTGCCGTATTTCTGCAACCTTTCGGTATTAGCTCCTCCGCCTGCCTTCATACCAAGCGTGTTCATTGCTGTGGAAATTTCCGCTTCAAACGGGTCGTTCGGCGACTTGGAACGGTGAGAGACCACCAGTTCCGCCCCGTAACCGAGTGCTGTCAGCATTGCAAGCACCGTTTCCGACAGGGTTCCTATCTGGTTGGCTTTGATAAGAGCGGCGTTGATTTCGCCTCCCCTGGCGCAATTTTCGATGTTCTCATCCTTGGTTGTAACAAGGTCGTCCCCGATAATAAATATCTTGTCCCCGAGCTCCTTCATCAGGAGTTTCCAGCCGGCGTGGTCCATTTCACCGAAGCCATCTTCAATCGAAAGAATCGGGATACCCTCGTTCATCGTCTGCTTGTACAAATCGAGAACCTCATCACGGCTCATATCAACCTTGGTCTTATCTCGCCAGAAGCGATACATTCCAACCGAATCTTTCTGTCCGGTTTCTTCGCGATAGGCGTTTTCCAGCTCCGATGCTGCGGGGTCGAGTGCGATTGCCACATCCACGCCCGGCACATATTCGCAGTCGAGAATGGTCTGCTTCATCATTCTCCACATCCTCTGCTCAGGCACACGGTCCTGCGGGTCTTTATCAACGTAGGTAGCAATTCCCCCTTCGCTGCCGACACCCATAACCTTTGCTCCGGGCGCCGATTCAATAATCTCCTTCAAACGATATTGCAGCTTCACAGTCATTTCCTGCGCTTCTTCGTAGGTTTTTGCGGAAAGGGGCATAAACATACTTTCCTGCATACTGATATTGGATTCCGGATATTCCTTTTCGGTATGCCGTCCGCCCATAGCACAGTTCCTGAACTGCCAGGGCGCCGTAACTTTTGTCCCGTCTTTCAAGGTAACTGTCTGCATTCTGGTGGTAAGCAGCCGCTGTTTGACCTTTCCCACCTGGACTAACCAGCTTTCTTTTGAAATGGCCGCAGCAGCCCTGGCGGCCTGCTCGGCAGCCATTTTTTCTCTGGTCCTGAATTCCCTGACCTTGCCTCGGTCGGCCAGCAGGCGGTCTAACAAACCTACTATGCCCGGTGCGAGGAAAAATCTGCCTATGTAGATAAGTCCTTCGTTGCGAACGCTTAGTCCTATGGCAAGGCAGATAATCGCCACCGGCAGGAAAATCATCGCCATATAGCTGCTCCAGACAGGTCCCGATGCTGCTACCGCTAAGTTATAAGGGGCATCCGGAGCAAAGTTTCCCTCGTCTTTTTTCACCCCTTCAAATCTACCCCACGGTATCCTGATAAAGATACCTGCATACCAGGCCAATTTTGCGATGAATCCTTTATCCTTCATCGCATCTGCGGCTGCCTGTGAATTTTTATTCAATGCGGTTAATTTGGCTGCCGTAACAAAATGTCCCATCTCGTGTATCGCAATTCCGATGTGCCAGGAAAGGTAAAGTACCACAGCGGAAACGATGGTTTCCCAGCTAAGAAACATAAACTTCAGCGTTGCCAGCTTTCCTTGTACGGTTGGGGGCAGGTTCATAACTGAAGAGATAAAAGCAGCGTGGAAGGAAACCAATTTGTGATTCGCGATTACCCACCCGCGCTCAAGATACATCCTCCGAAGAGTCGCGGAGAATGTATGCCCCACTGTCGTATCTTGTTTCTTGCGTTCCCTCGACTGTGCTCGGGACAGGATTGTGTCTTGCGTCTTACATCCAACCATTCTAAATCTCCTATGTTTAGTTCATTGTTGTGTGTTCGTTGTTTATTGACAATGAATCCCGACTTGTCGGCATTCTGTCTTCTCTGTGGCATTTCTTTGCCGGAGAATCGGCTCGACTGAGCTCGGCGAATCTGCGAAAGATTACCGTTTTGTCCTTATTCCGTCAAGGGCAGAATTTGAAATAAAATGTCTTTTCCTGTCGCATTTTCGCCTCGTATTTGCTCTTAATAGGTAGAAGCGCTTCAATAGGGAGTTTTATAAGGTGCAGTCAGACGCTGAAATAGTAAACGCCGTTTTGAATGGCTATAAAGAGGCATTTGCCGTGCTGGTGAAACGTTACGAACGCCCGGTTCGTGCGATTGCGATGAATGTTTTGGGCGATTATCATTCTACCGCAGACGTGTCGCAGGATGCTTTCGTAAAGGCCTACAGAGAACTACCCGGCCTGCGAAAACCCGGGGCTTTCGGACCGTGGCTGATGAAAATAGCCCACAGATGTGCGTTGGACTTGGTCCGGCGAAAGGTGAGGGAAACTCATCTGGAAGCAAGATTCGCCGCAACGACTGAAAATCCCGGCGGCCAGCTCGATGAAACGATGGGACTATATCTTATTCGAGGAACACTTTTAGCGGCTGTTATTAAATTGCCCAAGTCCGAAAAACAGGTCGTAATGCTTCGCTACTTCACAGGACACAGCATCAAAGATGTCGCAGAAATAGTCGGGCGAAGCGTCGGCACCGTGACCAAGCAGCTTTCCCGAGCACACAAACGTTTGCGAAAAGTATTGTTGGAAATGGAGGCGGAAAAATGACTCCAGAAAAAACCGTAGAAGAGAAACTGGCAGAACTTGGGCGGGCAATCGGCTCCGAAGACCGGTTCGTCGAGAACGTGATGAGCCGTATTGACGCCGAGCCGACCTGCAAGGCCGACAGAACTACAAAATTGAAAAACCAACTTATTATAAGGAGATTTATTATGAGTCGCTTTACCAAACTCGCCGTCGCGGCGATAATAATAATAGCGGCAGCACTGGGGATAAACTTTTTAGGTAAGTCAACTCCCTCGGCTTACGCCCTTGAGCAAACCATCCAGGCAAACCATACGGTCCGATACCTCCATATCAAAAGCTTTAAGGTCTATGAGGATGAACCGAAGGAGTTTTGGGTTGAATTTTACGATAACGGACAAGTCAGGAACGCGCGTGTGCATATGCCGGAATGGGAGTCACCTGATGATGGCGCCAAAGTAATAGTGTGGAAAGAAAATAAAGCGCAAATATGGCTAAAGAAGAAAAACCTTTTGGCTACCATTAGAGATAAAACGGTTGCGGCAGAAATGCTCAAATTCGTGGAGGAAAATGACCCGCGTCTTGCCGTTGAGCGTCTTCGCGAACAACAGATACAGGGTAAAGTTAAGGTTGAGATTACCGAACCTCCACGGAAGTCCGAGCCGATTGTTATAACAGCTACATATTTGCCCGAAAGTTTAACACCAGGCAGGCGGGGGGTTTTGTTTGTTGACCAGGCCACCAAACTTGTCACGACTGTGGAACTTTACGAGTTGAAAGACAGTGAATACCAATACACAGGCCGGATAGAGTACTATGATTACAATCAGCCCATCGACGCCAGAATCTTCACGCTCGATGAGGTTCCTGCCGATGCGATGCGGGTTGACCAGACAATCCAGGAAGTCGGTCTGGCTCAGGGTAAGCTCAGCAACGAGGAAATTGCCGTTGAAGTAGTCCGTCAATTTCTTGAGGCCCTAATTGCCAGGGATTACGCCACAGCGAGTAAGCTCTATCAGGGAGTCCCTGTGGAGTTCCTGGAGAAGCAACTGGCAAAGCAAAAATTTCTGCGAATAGTATCAATAGGCAAACCAACACCTTCCGAGATAAACAACAGCCTCAAAGTACCATGTGAGTACGAAATTGAAGTAGATGGTGTAAAATCTGTTGTACAATCATATCCTTATGTCCGTCCGGTTTTTGGTCAGCCTGAACGATGGACGATTGACGGCGGAATTTAGAAAACCATCTCGATTGTCTGACCAAAGGTATGATAAAAGGCCGGGCCGCTTTTAGCCCGGCCTTTTATATTGATTAGCCGGCGGGAAAGGATTATTATTCGTGTATGAGAATTCCGCTGACAAAGTATGGCTGGCCGGAGATGGTTGCCTTTCCGGCTGGGGTGCTGACAATGATGGTAATTCTGCTGCTGAGCGGGCCTAATGCCTTGCCCCTGTGGGCGGTAGCCGCGATAGAATCGCTCTTGTCGGTCATTTTTGTATGGCTTTTGATGTTTTTCCGTGACCCTTACCGCCGTTGTCCGTCGGATAAAAATATCCTGCTGGCGCCGGCGGATGGTCGAATAACCAACATCGAAACTGTAGAAGAAGACACTTTCATCGGCGCAAAGGCGCTGCGGCTCGGGATATTCCTGAGTATATTTGATGTCCATATCAATCGCGCCCCCTGCAATGCAAAAGTCGAGCGAATTATATACCGAAAAGGCAAGTATAAAAATGCTAAAAATCCGCAGTCCGGGCGGGTCAATGAATCCAATGATATAGGTCTGGTCAGAACCGATAGCCCTCCAGACAGACTGCTCGTCCGGCAAATCAGCGGTGCAATTGCCAGGCGAATTGTCTGCCGGATTTCTGAGGGGCGGCAGTTGAGTAGCGGTGAGAAATTCGGGATGATAAAATTTGGCTCCAGAACGGAACTGTATGCGCCTGCTGGAGAAAATTTGAAGTGTTTGGTGAAAGTGGGCGATAAAGTTAAAGCAGGCCTGACGCCTCTTATAAGGTACGGATAGTTTTGAGTTTTTAGCTTTGAAAAGCAGGCCACAAAGACACAAAGTCACGAAGATAGAAAATAAATATATCATACACTTAGTGTCTTGGTGCCTTTGTGGCAAATTTGGGTTTTTAGTTTTACTATGCGAAGATTAAGAATTCGCCATGGGCGGACTAAAGAGAGTTTGTTGCGACGCGTGCGAAGGCAGAGGTTAAAATACATTACGATTCTGCCGTCGCTGGTAACTATTATCAACGGCGTCTGCGGTTTCATTGCCATTATTCTTGCCAGCGAGGGCGAGGGAATCAGTATAGGGCCGCTTTCTCACTTTGCAATGGCCGGCTATATGATTCTGCTGGCAATGATTGCTGATATGCTTGACGGACGCCTCGCACGAATGAGCCAGAGCACCTCCAGTTTCGGCGGCCAATTGGACAGTCTATGCGATATAATCAGCTTTGGTGTGGCGCCGGCATTTTTGATGCTCAAGGTCCTCGAGCATAAGCTGGAATCGGCCGGTTTTGCCGGAGAAAATCTTCTGGAACGCTTCGTATGGCTGGCAGCGGCGGCATATATAAGCTGTGCCGCGATTCGATTAGCCAGATTCAACGTGGAAAACGAGGAAGACGAATCCGCACACATGAGCTTTACAGGTCTGCCGACACCAGCCGCTGCAGGGGTGATAGTCAGCCTGATAATATTCCATCAGGAAGTCCGGCACGACTACTTTGCCGGTCCAGAGGCAGATGCCATTATTTATGCCCTGCCGATTGTGGCTCTGGGGATTGCCGCGCTGATGGTCAGCAGGATTCGATATCCGCACATCCTGAATCAGTACATAAGAGGTAAGAAACCTTTCGCACATCTTATAAGGGTATTGCTGTTGCTTGGGGTAATTATCTGGAACAGGCAAGCGGCTCTGGTAATGATTTTCTGTGGTTTCGCGGCAGGCAGTTTTCTGAAATGGTTTTATTACAAGGTAATCCGCCGGAGGAAGTTTATCGTGGAAGCTGAACCCGCCTTCGGCGGGATGGCTGTTGATGAAATTGACTTAGACAAGCTCAGTCGAACCAAAATCTTCGACCAGGACGACAACACCTACGAAACCGAAGATTAAAAGCCAGAAACGCCTCTGATATTTTCGATTTGCGATTTCGGATTGTCGATTGAAAATCGGAAATCGTCAATTGGCAACCGTCAATCGCTCGGATTGGTTCATTCCGTTAGAAGAACAGCTTTCTTTTCTAACGGAATTCATTCGATAATACCGCTCGACGACGCTTACAATCCTGGATAGAACCTGACGGCCTTCGCGGCTTGACTCAAGACCAACAATCTGCAGGCCGAGGTAGATGCTTTTGTTGTCTGCGGTGGGCAGGATGCTTCTAATCTGAGCATTGAACATCAACGGCATTTCGTAAGGCATGGGCGTGAGCCGCAGACCGACGAACTGCCCCTTTTTGAAGTCCGGCTCAACTGCCCTCTCTGAAGTCGGCTCTTGCCCCCGTGTCTTCCTGTCGGAAGACAGGAGTGGGGGACCTGCATCAACTACCGCCTGGGCGCCGCCGGCGGAAATATCGACAAGCCGGCCCTGGTAATACTTGTGTGTATGGCTTGTCATATCTTCTGGTGTCTGCCCTTCTGATAAAAGCTTCTGGCTGCGATGCCACAGCACTACATTTACCTTCAGCGATTCGGGTACACTGACGCGGAAATAGCTTCTCCGCTGGACCACTTCGACGCGGTCCGGCACTGCAAGCACCATTGTTCCGCCGTTCGCCGAATCCGACGATGGCCCAAGGTCCAGCACAGTCGTATCAAAAACAAACTTGCCGTATTCATATTTGAATGATATACCGACCGGCTGATTAACCTGTATGTTTATCGGAAGTGGTTTTTTCTCTAAATGAGCGCTCTCGATACTGAATCTGTCAGCCCCAAGTTCGATAAGAAACACCTTCGCGACGTGCCATTTGCCCTTGGACAAATAGGTCATAATGGCGGGCACTTTTTTTTCAATCGCCGTTTGCAGAATTTCCCTCGGGTCAACCCCCCGTAGCGATACCATTTCGTTCATATCCAACCTCCTCAGTCCGTTTCCGGTCTGTGAACAGGCAGGGACGGACTTTCTTTATTACATCACAAAACCCCTAAATAAATATATACAAATAATCTGCCCCCAAGCAAAATACGCATCACAGTAAATCAACAGTCCAATAATACTCAAACAGACCGGGGTATCGCAAAATGGTCCCCCGATAGTGGTTTTCGTGAGCGAAAGGATTGCCCGCCACTACGTATGGCGGGTGAATTTGGCCGATAATCTTGAAAAGAATACGCTTATCTGATACTATTGCTTACGCAGATGGACGAAACATACGGAATAAAAAAGGTAGGGGGTGATAAAATAGCCCTTTTGGGCATTTTTGCTCTTTCTCTGCTGGCTGCCTACTTTATAACTGCTTCAAAGTCTGCTCTTGTCCTCTCGGAACCGATAGAGTTAAGTCATACAGGTCTGGCGTTATCGGTGCCGAGCGGGAATGGCTGGCTTAGTGAAAATCAATGGAAGTATCACGAAAACGCATTTACTTTAAGCAGTGTTTTCGCCCCTGAGCCTGCCAGACCTGCTGCTGTAGTTCGCTGCCAATATCTGTTCACAGCCGACAAGACGACCCCCCGGATAAGGTTTGAGCAAGTCCGCCAAAGACGGGCTGGAGCTGACGGGACGATTGTAAAAACGAACCAGATACGAAAAGGTGCGCTCACCGTCGATTGGGCACAGATAAAAAAACCGCAAACACCGCTGAATCTGTTTTTTGGCACCGTCGATTTGCCGGGTAACCGCCAGCTCAACATCGAAGCGAACCAGGTTAGAGGCAACGCCAACCTGGCTCAAAAAGCTTTCAAACATATCATAGAGAGTCTGAATTTCAAAGATAATCGGCTGCTTGAAGCCGGCAGCGAGATTGTTGCAAAAATCAAGAGTAAAGGCCTTACGAGCTTTCTTGACAATCAAAACCAGCAGGTCTTTTTCCTGATTAAAATCGTCGGACAGCGCACTGAGCCTGCCATTGGATTTACAATGGACGTCCTCATCGACACCGGCCAGCCCCCCTCCGAAGGGGAACCTAACATCCAGGCAGCAGGTCTCTTCTATACTCGTTCTCCATACAACCAGGAACAGATAACCTCTTTTCGGAGCGATAACAGCTTCGATGAGTTTGTCTTAAAAAGCGAGACCTATAGTGCAGCCGGCAGAAGGGGTGCTGAAATAATCCTTGATAAAAATGATGTGCTGACCGTGAGAAAATTTGACGTGCAGCCGGAAGAAAAAAGCTATCAGCTCGGCCCCGCAGCAGTGCCAAATATATTCCTCCAGCAGATTTTAAATCAAATGATTAATAGTGATACGAAGGAAATCGTCGTGGATATAATCAGGCCTGACGGGACAATTGCCCCAACGTATATTTGCAGAATCGAATCCACGGATACTGCTGCTGACCAGGGAGCTGCATATAAATTGGAAGTGGGGCTTTCCAGTGAGGGTGGCTTTTCGGAGCAGGTGTATCTCGACAGGCAGAAACAAATTTCAAAAAAGGTGCTTCAGTTGGAAACTGTGTCTATGTTTGAACGTGCTGTTCTGACAGACATCCTGAAAGAGTTTCCCGAACGGGCAGACCTCATCCTGCAAAAAAGTAATCCGCCGAAGGCGGACTCCTTATAAAGCTCAAAACTTAAAATGCTTTGTAGAAAACAGTTCAGAGGGTCATTTCGAGCGAGCTGTAGGCGAGTCGAGAAATCTGCTTTTGAATAGATTTCTCCACTTCGCCCCCATGCTTTCTGCGAAAGCAGAAACGGGGGCTTCGGTCGAAATGACAATGGGTCTTTTCTACAGAGCAAACTTAAAACTAAAAACTCCAAACTAAAGAATCCGCCCCCAAAAGCACAAAAGTATTGATAAACACCCAAAATCATAATATGCTATTTGCCAACCCGAGAAAATTTGGAAGCGAAATTATGCAGACAAGACGCTTAGGATATACCGATTTGGAACTGACAACCGTGGGGTTGGGCACGTGGGCGATTGGCGGGCCCTGGCAATTCGGCTGGGGACCGCAGGACGATGACGAAGCAATCGCTGCAATCTTAACGGCGCTCGATGAAGGCATCAACTGGATAGACACCGCCCCCGTCTATGGACTCGGGCATTCTGAAGAGCTTGTCGGAAAGGCGTTAAAGCAAACAGGCCAGAAACCTTTTATCGCAACAAAATGCGGGTTGCTCTGGAATGATAAAAAAGAAAAAGTGCCCTGCCTGAAAAGAAAAAGTATTCGCCAGGAATGTCACGCAAGCTCGAAACGGCTCGGCGTCGAAACGATAGACCTATATCAGATGCACTGGCCTGACCCGAACGAGGACATCGAAGAGTCCTGGGAAGAAATGGCGAAGCTGGCAAATGAAGGAAAGGTCAGATACCTCGGAGTTTCTAATTTTAATATCGACCAGATTGAACGTATCCGCAAGATTCATCCAGTTGCTTCGCTTCAGCCGCCGTATAGTATGCTCCACCGTGAGGTCGAAGATGGAGTGCTTGGCTATTGTGCCCAGAATGACATCGGCGTCCTGGCCTACAGTCCTATGCAGAAGGGCTTACTTACCGGCAAATTCAGTAAAAGGCGTTTGTTGGCCTTGGCACCGAATGACCATCGAAGAAAAAATCCTGATTTTCAGGAGCCGCAGTTTACCGCGACATTACAGTTTGTCGATAAGCTCCGCATCATCGCCAAGCGGAATGGCAAAACATTGGCTCAGCTTGCAATCGCGTGGGTGCTTCGCCGGCCTGAAGTTACCGCAGCCATTGTTGGAGCACGAAGATCCGCGCAGATTATCGAAACCGCCCCAGCATCAGACTGGAATTTGAGCGAAGAAGACATTGAAGAAATTGAAAAACTTCTGGCTAATCGCCAGAAAAAACTAAAATAATAACCATCTTAAGTGGTGAAAAATGGAAGCTAATTCAAAAAATCGAAAATATACAAGCCCGCTGGTTGAGCGGAATGCTTCTAATGAAATGGCTGAACTCTTCGGGGCGCAGAGGAAATTTAGCACGTGGCGGCGGCTATGGCTGGAGCTTGCAAAGGCACAAAAGAAGCTCGGCCTCGATATAAAGCAAAGCCAGATAGACCAGATGGCCAGACACCTCGACGATATTGACTTTGAAAAGGCGGCCCGCTACGAAAAGCAGTTTCGCCACGATGTTATGGCGCATATTCACACCTTTGCTGATGCTGCGCCGAAAGCCGCCCCAATAATTCATCTCGGCGCCACAAGCTGCTCTATCACCGACAACGCCGATTTGCTTATTATGCGAGAAGCGATGCAGTTCGTTGCAGGCAAGCTTGCCGCCGTGATAAACCTGCTGGCCCGATTCGCGCGAGAATATCGCTCAGTGCCGACTCTGGGCTTTACGCACTTTCAGCCGGCCCAGTTGACCACAGTCGGCAAAAGGGCGACACTGTGGTGCTATGAATTTGTGATGGATTTGCAGGAAATCGAGTATCGAATCGCGGCACTTCCCTTCAGAGGCATCAAAGGCACTACCGGCACGCAGGCGTCTTTCCTTGAGCTTTTTGACGGCAGCCACACAAAGGTCAAACTGCTTGACAAAATGGTGACCGAGGCGTTCGGCTTCAAAAAAGTCTGTGCCGTAACCGGCCAGACATATCAGCGAAAAATTGATACTTATGTGATAAATTGCCTTGCCTCGATTGCGCAGTCGGCACACAAGCTGTGCAATGACCTCCGGCTGCTTGCGAGCATAAAAGAAATGGAAGAGCCGTTTGAGAAATCACAGGTCGGCTCCTCGGCAATGGCCTATAAAAGAAATCCGATGCGCTGCGAGAGGGTAACAGCCCTTAGTCGGCTGGTCTTAAGTCTGGCTACAAGTCCGCCGATGACTGCTTCTGAGCAGTGGTTTGAAAGAACGCTCGATGACTCAGCCAACCGAAGAGTGGTCATCCCGGAAGCATTTTTGGCTGTCGATGGAATTCTGGAAATCCTGAACAATATCCTTGACGGACTGGTCGTGTATCCGAACGTGATTGCAGCACACGTTGAATCGGAATTACCGTTTATGGCCACCGAAAATATCTTAATGGCGGCGGTAAAGGCCGGCGGTCACAGGCAGGAACTCCACGAAAAAATACGGCTGTATTCAATCGCTGCCGCAGCACAGGTAAAGCAATTCGGCAAACCCAACGATTTAATTGCCAGCCTCAGGGCAGACCTCTCTTTTGCGAAGGTCGATTTTGAAAAAGTATTAGACCCCAAAAATTACGTTGGCCGTGCCCCGCAGCAAGTAAATGAATTCCTGAAAAGCATTGTTGCGCCAATTCTCAGAAAATACCGTAACGAACTTGCGAGGAAGGTTGAGCTAAATGTGTGAGTATCGAGGAACGAGTCAATGACACGAGCAGAATTGATAAAGCGAATTAAAGAAACGGCCTATCTGGAAGGCGATTTTATCCTTCGCAGCGGAAAACGAAGCAAATATTACCTCGATAAATACCTTTTTGAGACCTGCCCGGATATTCTCAAGGCCCTCGGCGAGGAATTTGCCAAATACGTTACCAGCGATATTACCTTGATAGCGGGAGCTGAATTGGGCGGCGTGGCCCTGGCGGCAACTACGGCGATGGAAACAGGCAAAAATTGGATTATTGTCCGCAACAGTAAAAAAGGTTACGGCACAGGAAAATTAGTTGAAGGCGTCTTAAAAAGTAGCGATGTAGTTTTGCTTGTTGAGGATATTGCTACAACCGGCGGACAGGTCCTCGAAGCGGCAAAGGTCATCACCGAAGCCGGTGCGAAGGTCAAGAAAATTGTCGCCGTCATCGACCGCAAACAAGGAGCCGCCGAAAACATCGCACAGGCCGGCTACAAATTCGAATCCATCCTCACAAAAGACGACCTTGGAATCAAAGATACAGATTAACCGGGCCCAGATTTTGGGGCTGGAGGTAAGCCGTTGGTCGCCTCCAGTATCAATATAGCATCTTCCCATTCATCTGGCGTTGAAAAGGACTGAACCCCCGTCCTCGGGAAACCGCCAATCGAAACCAATTCACCGGTCTTCGGGTCAATCCAGAATGCGTTGACGTGAATTCCTGAGGCGATTTTGTTCATATTGATTGAAAAGGAGGCCTTGCTGCCCAGATATATCATAATCCACTTGCCGTCTTTATGACGGGCCGCCAGATTCAAAATCTGTCCTGTGATTTGGCCGCCGCTTGCGAAAATCGACTGGTCGGGGACCAGATACCACCACTCCTGCCGGGCCAAAAATATCTTCTTGAGGATGCCTATCTGAAAGGCGCCTGGTGCATCGAGCGCCTTTTTCCACGTAGGGAGCACTCGCCAACTGTCGTTGTGTCCGTATGTGTGATGACCACCGGCTAAGTATGAATAGTAGGCCTGCCTGCGAATCCATAAAGCATTTACATCAAATCCATACTCGGTGCCTGCCTCATAAGCGCCTTCAGCCATCAAAACCGGCTTCACCGGCTTGAGGTTGTAATCCTTGGTCACCATAGGATAGATTAGCTCGACACTCTTCCACGTTTGCATCCCGTTGAAATCCAGCCAGTCTTCATCGTGGATAAAGCTGGATGAGTATGGTGCAGGGTCTGGCTTGAAGGTAATAAGATGGTAGCCCCCATCTCCTTCGTGAAGACCTGCTGCCAGCTCCCGAAGAATTGGAACAAACTCCTGCTTTGCCTCCGGCGTCATCGACCAGACGATATTGGGGACATTCTTATACCGCCCCGCCAACCACTTTGCCCACGCACGGGCATTTTCTAATGTTATATACTTGCGGTACCGCTGGTGATAAAGAGTTACCGAAATAATCACGTTGTTTTCACGGGCAATCTGAATGACAGAATCCACATTCTTGAAATACGCCTCGTTTGGCGTCAGGGGGTCGTTATTTATCCAGGGTTTTTCGCCGTACACATTGGGCTTTGTGCCGTCGCCGACACCCATAAGCATCGCCTGGACAAATGCAAATCCTTTGCTTTTTGCATTTTCAAGAATCGTCCTGGCTTCCTCTACGGTATATTCCCGAAAGAGTTGCCATTGGGTAATACCCAACCAGAAGACAGGGTTACCCTTCTGGTCCACAAAATACCTCCCATTCTCACTTACCTTGACGGGGTAAGCCGGTTGCTGGGCTAATGCGCTTACCGCAAATATCAATAATGATGTCGCCAACAAAATGATTTTTTTAATCCTCATCTTCATTTTTTTGTCTCTCTTTCTTAATCTTTTCCGCCAGTGCAATAATTTTTTTGGCGATTGTTGTTTTACTTGCCTTTGGAAGTTTCAGCCATTTCCGGTCAGGCGTTTTTATCTTAACGCTGATTTTGTCCGCGCCAATGGCGGCGGGGGTGTTGGCGATTATCCTATCAAGATTCTTGTCCCTGAGCTTCTTTTCTGCATTTCGCCGGAGGTTTCTGTCTTCCAGCGCAAACCCGACAAATAGCCGCCTCCGGCAGAATTTCGAATTCTTCGGCTCCGCTCACTTGGTTTTGTTCGGCTCAGCCTTTATAGCCAAAGCGTTTTGCAGGCCAAGCCGGGCACGCTGGTGAGTAGGATTGGTTTTCAGCACCTCTTCATACTCGGCAATGGCTTGTTCAACTTTGCCCTGCCGGGCAAGCAATTCAGCCAGCATACATCGTGCATCGGCATCCTCTGGTGTTAACTGAACGACAGTACTTATGTGTTGTATGGCCTCGGTTATCAAACCCTTATCCACAAGCGCGCTTGCGAGATTGAAATGGGCTTCGGGGCTGTCTGGGTCGAGTTCAGCTGCTTGCTTGAAGCTTGCAATCGCCTCATCTATCCTGCCCAGCCCGGCGAGCGCGACCGCCAGGTTACTATGGGCTTTCATATAGCCGGGTTTTGCATCAATTGATTCCTTGTATTCGGCAACCGCTTCAGACGGCCGACCCTGTGAAAGATACATGTTGCCGAGATCGAAATGGGCTTCGGCATTCTTCGGGTCGAGCCGGATTGATTTTTTATAATATGCCTCTGCTTCATCAAGTCGCCCTTTCAACGACACGGCCATGCCCAGATTGCAATAGGCCTTCGAGTCACCTTTCAATCTGACCGCCGTTTGGAGCTCTGTTATTGCCTCATCCACGCGACCCATCTGCAATAAGACCAAGCCGAAGCCGCTGTGCAGGGCTCCATCTTGTGGCGCTGCCACAAGTCCTTTGCGATATATCGCGGCTGCCTGCTCAAACTGCCCATGTTCTGCCTGTTCCAGCGCAAGAGCGATGAACACGTCGATTGCGTCTGGCTTTATTTCCAGAACTCTATTATAATGCTCGAGCGATTCCTGGGTTCTGCCTGCCTTGGCCAGCGCCTTTGCAAGGTTATAATGCGCATCTCTGTCATCCGGCCTGATTTCCAAAGTCGCTTCAAATTGTTTCATAGCCCCCTTGATGTCGCCTTTTTCGGCAAGGGCAATGCCGAGGTTATTGTGTGCTACATAATTGCCGATGGTAACATCGATAGCATGCTTAAACAGCGTCTCGCTGTCTCGCCAGTACCCGACTTGCCTGAAAGTGCATACCATCAAAGCCACACAAATAATAGAACCAACAACAGTGGTCAAGACCTTTTTGTAGCACCAGCGAGAAGCAATATCGCGGACAGACCACGCCACCATAATAAACAACCCCGTCAGCGGTATGTATGTATACCTGTCAGCCATCGCCTGCCCGCCCGACTGCACAAGCCCGATGACAGGCACTAACGTCCCCAGATACCACAGCCACCCCGCCATAAGATAGAGACGGTGCCGACAAACGAACACCACTATCGATACTCCGACCACCACTGCCAAAGAGGCAACTATTTTCCATCCTGCCAGATTACCTTGCGGATGCGGGTAGAATACCGCCAATCTGCTCGGGAAGAACATCTTCATAATGTAACTGGCGTAGCTGACCAGCGAGTTGCTGATTCGGCCGCCAAGTGAAATTATTTTCAACCCTGACACCATACCCCCGCTCCTTTGTGCGATAAACGTCACCGCACTCGATAAGGCCGACAGCGCAAACAAGGGTAACTTTTCCAAGACCAGATGCGAAACTGTGCACTTATAGTCGGTGGCGGACGTGCTCTCGGTTCGTGGGTGCGGCTTGATACGTTCAAGAGGCCACCAATCCAGAATAAGCAGCACAAACGGCAGTGTCACCAGCATCGGTTTTGCCATCAGGCCAAGCGTATAGACCACAGAAATAGTTACATACCGTCCGACCGTCGGCCGCTCCACATACCGCACGTATGATAGCATCGTCAGCATCCAAAACAATGTGCTGAGGACATCTTTTCGCTCTGTAACCCAAGCAACCGACTCAACGTGCAGCGGGTGCAGGCCGAAAGCTGCTGCGACAAAAAGACTTGGCCAATAAGCCCCTGAAAAGCGAACCATCACAATAAACAAAAGTACTGTGTTAGCGATGTGCAACAGCACGCTCATAATATGAAAGGCCCTCGGCCCAGCGCCGAAAAGCTGTCTGTCAAGCATTAAAGACAGCCACGTGAGAGGATGCCAGTTACTCGCATAAGAGTAAGAGCTTGTGAAAGCCCATTTTATTCCCTCCCAGGTAAACCCCTGAAGGACATTGGGATTCTCAGTTACGTAAGACGGGTCGTCGTAGTTGACAAAATCAAAGCGCGATACCTGCCAATAGACTACTGCCACGCTCACAATGAGAAACGCACAACCGGCAAGGGATAATCTACTGTTAGTCAGTGCCAGCTACCTCAGACAAAGAGTTGTCAAATTCTATCGGAATAACTTTTCTATCAATCGCACCAGCCGGACGGCTGTTGCCTCCTTCCGGGCCGAGGGCAACTTTAACCAGTCGCCTGTTAATGTCTTTACCTGAATGGCAGACTTGTCTTTGCCGATAGCGGCTGGCGTATTGGCAATTATCATATCAAGATTTTTGTTCCTGAGCTTCTTTTCTGCATTTTGCCGGAGGTTTCTGTCTTCCAGCGCAAACCCGACAACTAACCGCCTTCGGCGAAATTTCGGATTTTTGTGTGCTCCTGCCCATTTCAAGATGTCAGGTGTCGGCTTTAATTTGATGGTCAGGGGCTTATTTTGTTTTTTGATTTTGGTTTTAGCAGGATGAGCACGAGTATAGTCGGCAACGGCTGCAGCCATAATCAAGCAGTCGCACCGCGGGAAATGCCTTTTTACTGCATCGAACATCTGTGCAGCAGTTTCAACGTTGATAACTTTCAATTTCGGATTTCGGATTTCGGATTTCGGATTTTCAATTGCGGTTATAAGTGTCACGTTATGGCCGGCTTTGAGGGCAGCATGAGCAAGCGCATAACCCATCCTGCCGCTGCTTGCATTGGAAATAAAACGGACAGGGTCGATGTATTCTCGTGTGGCGCCTGCTGTGATTAAAGTCCGCATCTCGATACTCGATTCTCGATATTAGATTCCCGATTCTCGAAGTTTTTCTTTTCAACGAGCATCGAGTATCCAGCATCGAGTTACGCTTCGTGTTTTTTAATTTTCGTTGCGATTTTTGCGACTGCCTCTAAAATGTCCTGCGGTTCTGCCATTCTGCCGATAGCTTCCGTTCCGCAGGCAAGCCGTCCTTTGGCGGGGCCTATTATTTGAAAGCCCATCTTTTTTACCATTGCAACATTGCGCTGAATGGCCGGATTGGTCCACATATTGTTGTTCATCGCAGGAGCTAAAAGTGCCGGCTTACGCCAGCAGACGCAGAGGGTAGTGCTGAGCAAATCGTCGCAGATGCCGTTTGCGATTTTGCCTATGATATCAGCCGTCGCTGGCGCTACAACGACGATGTCGGCCCAATCGAGTATCGCTATATGGCCGCTTCTATACTCCTCCGGCGTGCTCCACATACTGGTAAAGACAGCCGAGCCGGTAACCCCCTCGAAGCTTTTTGGGCTGACAAACCGGCAGGCGTTCTCCGTCATCACCGTATTTACTCTGGCGCCGGCGGCGATAAGGGAACTTGCCAAATCGACCGCCTTGTACGCGGCGATTCCTCCGCTGACACCCAGTAGAATGTTGGGCCTGATTTTTCCAATTGCAGAAAAATCCGAATCTTTTCGGCTATCAAAATTTGTCTCTTTTTTGGGCATTGCCGCTTTATTTTGTTAACTGGTGACCGTTAAATACTCACTGGCTGGCAACTTTGGTCTTTTCTCTTTATTCTCGCTGGACCGGCTCCACGTCGCCGCCTTCCGGCTTTTCGCCGAGCGGTGTTCCCTCAATGGCGATTTTGTCCCGCAGGATTTCCTGAACAACAATCTCGAGCATTGTTTTGCCCTCCGTATCCTCTATCAAAGGCCGGGCGCCCTGCAGCAACTCAGTCAGCCGCTTTTGAATCAGCGCCGTTAGTTTGAATCTACCGCCAACCTTATTAACTATTACCTCACTTTTGAGTTCTTCAATCATCTTTTGTATCTCACACTTTGTTTCCGGGTTTTCGTTTTTTATCCGCCATACGTAAGGCGGATTTACCTGTCGCTCCTGCGTTCTCGATAATTTGAATACATTCGTTCACTGCCTGGTTCAGGTCCTCATTTATAACCATATATTCGTAATATTGCCAGGCAGCCGCAATTTCATCACTTGCCCCTTCCAGTCTTTTTTCAGCGGTTCTTGCATCTTCTCTGCCTCTGTGGTCTATACGCTCTGCCAGGACTTTTGCGCTCGGCGGCAGGATAAAAATCATCATCGCATCCGGGAAGATTGCTTTTACCTGCCTTGCACCCTGGACATCGATTTGGAGAATAACAATCTTGCCGGAGGCAAACGCCTCTTCAACCTTATCCTTGGGGGTCCCGTATAAATGGCCAAACACTTCAGCGTGTTCCAGCAGTAAGCCCTTATCGACCCGCTCGTGGAACTCTTTCTCAGATACAAACCAATAGTCCCGCCCATTAACTTCCGTCCCAGCCTTCGGCCGGGTGGTAACTGAGACGCTCAGGTAAGCATTATTCAGCCGCTTAACTATTTGTTTGCAGATAGTGCTCTTGCCGACGCCGGATGGGCCGCTCACTATTACTATCCTGTCTTTTCTGCTCTCCACCTTCTTTTTTCCTCTTGTCCTTGACCTATTCTACGTTCTGAACCTGCTCTTTGATGCGGTCCACCTGGCATTTTATATCGACCACGCAGCGAGTAATCTCGGCATCCGAGGCCTTGCTGGCAATGGTGTTGGCCTCTCTGAGCATCTCCTGGCTGATAAAGTCCAGCCTGCGCCCCGACTGGTCGTTTGCCTGACAGCTCTGAGCGAACTGCTGCAGATGCGAACTCAGCCGGGCTATCTCCTCGGATATATCCGACCTGTCTGCGAAAACCGCAACTTCTCTGGCGAGAACGTCTTCATCCAATTTCAGCTCTGCCTGGGCCAGCAGCTCATCGACTCTTTTTTTTAGCCGTTTCGCGTATTCCGGCAGAACGGTGGTGATACGGGCACGTATTCGCTCGAGGTCCCGCTCGATTGCTTTACGGTGCTCCATCAAATCGGCTTCAAGAGCGGCTCCTTCGGCTGCGCGCATTTGTTTTAGTTTATCTATCGCCTCCTGACTGATTTTTAAAACCGTTTTCTTCATTTGCTCGGCCATTTCTTCATCCGGCAGTGCCGGCCGAATAATCCCCGGCAAATTCAACAGGTTGCCGATGTCTATCGCACCACTAATGCCGGCCGAAGACCTGATACGGCTCAATTTCTCCACAATGGCCTGCAACGCCGCTTCGTCTATGTCAAACAATACGGACGCTGATATATCTTTTAGCCGCAGCGTATAATTTACCGTCCCGCGAAAGATACTCTTTCGCAGCAGTTTTTCAATATCTTCTTCCAGAAACGCTGCCAGTTCCGGCAATTTTATGATGGCTTTGAAGTAACGGTTATTAACCGTCTTGACTTCAACGGCGTAACTTACGCCGTTAATCTCACCCTGTGCCTCGCCATATCCGGTCATACTGTTTATCATAGCCGTTACCTGCTGTCGTAGTTAGCCCCCAGTTTTACTGGGGGTCTATCTCATTACCGCGGAATCGAGGTCATTTAGACCCCGAACTTGTCCGCCGTAGGCGGATTTATTCGGGGGTTTTCTGTTTATCCGCCAGGCAAATTTGAATCAGCACGCTCATTAGCACCGCTGGAAGTAGCCGGTTTCTCACCGGTGGGAGATGGTTGCTCCAATCCACCTTTGGCGGGCTGCTGAACCGGCTGCTCCTGCCGGGCAGACGGAGGTGGTCCAAATTCACTGACCTCCGGCTTATAGAATCTGGCCATTAACACCGCCAGGGCCAGAAATACTCCGACCACCACTATTGTCACCCAGGTCAGAAAGTCGCCGGTTTTGGAACCTAAAATCCCGCTTGCCACCCCGCCGGCAAGTGCCGTGCTTAAACCACCGCCTCTGCCCTTCTGAATCAAGATGACCAGAATCAGCACCAGGCAGCAAATGAGAAACAGTGCGGCGAGTATCTTCATAACAAAACTTACTGCCAACAACGGCGAAATAATCATATTTATGCCCCTTACTCTAATCACAATTTCGATACTCGATTTTGTGAATTAGTGAATTGGTTAATTAGAAGCATTCGTCAGACTAATCAACTAATCCGCTAATTAACTAATTCGCTAAATACAGTTCCAGTATCAAGTATCCAGTTAATTAAGCTGCTGCCTGAATTATCGCAAGAAACTCTTCTGCCTTCAAACTTGCCCCGCCGACCAGCAGTCCGTCAACATCATCCTGTGCCATTAGTTCTTTTGCATTATCGGGTCTGACCGAGCCGCCGTAGAGGATGCGAATTTCTTCAGCCAGTTTGCTATTGTACATCCCGGCAAGCAGCTTTCGTATTAAATCGTGCGCCTCCTGGGCCTGCTGCGGCGTTGCTGTTAGTCCTGTGCCGATAGCCCAGACCGGCTCATACGCTATGGTGACCGCCGAGACCTTTTCGACGCTCAGGCCGGCCAGCCCATTTTTTATATGTCGGCCTACCACCGCACTTGTCTGTAAGGCCTGGCGCTCAGAGAGCAATTCGCCCACACATAATATCGGCAAAAGTCCGCCGCTGATAGCAGCAGCAACTTTCTTATTTATCAGCTCATCGGTCTCGCCTACCACGTGTCGGCGTTCCGAATGACCGCACAAGGTGTATGTGCAGCCGATATCTTTTAGCATCGCCGCACTTATTTCTCCGGTGAAAGCCCCTTTCGGCTCATAATAGACATCCTGGGCGCCGACACCAACGCTCGATGCACTTAGAGCCTCGGCCACCGCCTGCAAGTAAACAAAAGGCGGGCATACCGCCACGGTCGCACGGTGGCCTGCTATCTCCGAAGCCCCTGAGGCGATGCGCTTGGCCAGCTCCACGCTGCTGTGGCTGTCGGTGTTCATTTTCCAGTTACCGGCCACGAACGGTTTTCTCATAACAATCTCCCAACCACAATCACAGCAAATCTGTTGCCCTCGGAAAACTGCCCAATACCGAAAGCTGCAGGCAGTGCTTGCGTGCTTCATCAAGGGCCTGCTGAACGCGCTCATCGGTCCTGTGGCCTAAAAAATCCACAAAGAAATAGTATTCCCATTCTCTTTTCCTGCTCGGTCTGGATTCTATATTGGTCAGATTAATATTGTATAGCTTGAAGATATCGAGCACATCAGCCAGAGCGCCTGCCTTGTGAGCGGTGCTAAATAATATAGCAGTTTTATCTTCACCGGTCGGCTTGGCGTCTTCTCGGCTGATTACCAGAAATCTGGTCACGTTATTCGACATATCTTCGATATTTTCGCAAACAATCTTCAGACCATACAGTTCCGCAGCCGCACTTGAGCCAATCGCCGCGGCATTCGGCTCTCCTGAGGCCATTTGCGCCGCGGTGGCAGTGGAGGCAACAGGAATAGACTGGACTTGCTTAATAGTGGCGCTTAGCCAGTTTCTGCACTGGGTAAACACTTCCGGCTTAGAGTAAATCTTCTTGACCTTTTCAAGCGAGCAGTTCGCCAGAAGATTATGATGAATTGCCATTTGGACCTCGGCGCAAACCTTCACGTCCGAATCTATAAAGGCATCGAATGTCTCGGTCACGCTGCCGCCTGTGGTATTCTCTATCGGCACAACACCCAAGTCACAGTGACCTTTGCTGACTTCATCGAAGATACTTTTGATATCCGCCAGAGGTGCATATTCTACACTCTGGCCAAATTTGAGCATAGCCGCGGTGTGGCTGAAACTTCCCTCAGGACCAAGATAGCCAATTCGCAACAGCTTTTCCAGCGCAAAAGAGCCGCTCATCAACTCCCGCCAGATAGCCGCTAAGCACCTGTCAGGCAGCGGACCCTTATTGGCCTTGACAATCCTGGAAAATATCTCTTTTTCACGGTCCGGAGCATAGATGGGCTTGTCGGCTATGTTCTTTAGCTTCCCTATCTCTATGACGATGCGCGCACGCTCATTAAGCAGCTCCACCAGCCGCTGGTCGATGTCGTCTATCCGCTTTCTTAGCTCTTCAAGGGACATAAATCAAATCGAAGGCAAAACTAAAAAATCAAAAGTACATCCTCACACCCTACATTTTGTGGGTAGCTAACCTGGTGGCACGGCCATCCCTTCGACTATGCTCAGGACAAGCCCTTCGATAAACTCAGGGCAGGCTTGGCCGTGTCTTCACGGGGGCTTCGACTGAGATCAGCCGAATGTCCTGGAAGCCCGTGCCACGCAGCCATTTCTCACAAAAACTAACTTGTATATCAAAATTTTGTCCTTGCGTCAATGAATTTGGCTTATTAGATAATATTTCGCCGCACAATTTGAGTAAAAAGATGCAAAAAGTGACAAAATACGTGATTTTTAGGACTAAATGGGGCTATTTCGGCCTTGCCGGTACCGAATACGCACTTTGCCGAACCTGCCTGCCCGGACCGTCGCCTGAAAAACTCAAATCGCATCTCTTAAAAGACCTGTCGTTCGAGCATCGAGTGTCGGGAATCGAATTCGACAGAGCATTTCTCAAGCCGATACAGGAACAAATCATTGCCTATTTTGAAGGTATTTATGTAAATTTCAGCCCAGATATCCCCGTTATGCTTGATGGCTTTAGTGAGTTTCAAAAAGCAGTCTTGACCGTCTGCAGAGATGTATTCTTCGGCCAAATAATAACTTACATTGAGTTGGCAAGAAAGTCAGGCCGACCCGCAGCGGCCCGAGCAGTCGGTAATGCGCTTGCTAAGAATCCGCTGCCTTTGATTATCCCCTGCCACAGGGTAATCCGCAGCGATGGCTCGCTCGGCGGCTTCTCTGGTCTGGGTGGACTATCCCTCAAGAGAAAGTTGCTGGCACACGAGCAGAACCCATTGTCGGCCACGGTCTTACTTCATCACCCCCCAGCCGAAGCCGGATATCAGGCAAGCCCGCCTGGCTCGCCAGTGCACCTCATGGCGGGGCTGGGATGATGGTCACCGACATCAGACTACAAGGACTTCAATGGGTCTGGCTTTGAAGGCGGGGTTGATGAAAAGATTAACAAGCCCCGCGCAGCGGCTCCGCTTATTCTACCCGGCAAAGATAAGTGGACGGCAGCCTTGAGTCCTTTCAGTCAGCCAAAAACTCCATCCACAACATTTGACAATATCTCGATTGGCCAACCGTACACAGATGATACTCTTCGGGGGAGAGAAAGAAGAAATAAAGACGGTAGTTATACCGATTGTGATAAATATTTGCGCTTATTTAATAAAATCCGAAATCCGAATATCTAAATCCGAAACAAGCACAAATGACCAAAATTCAAATGACAAAAACCGCATAAAGCTGCGTCTCTCGTCTATCGTCCTTCGTCCTTCGCGGCTACGGAGGGCGCATTTTATAATCACATTTGGTATTAGTGAGGGCTGGAAGCAAAGAGGAAAATTATCGAGAAGCTTTGGATACCTAAAGAAAACCCCAAAATAAATTTTGGGGCTAAATACAAGAAATCCCCAAACGAGACTTACGTAAGCGCATCAACACTACGCCGAGTGCCAGGAGGAGCGCGGTGGTGGGCTCAGGAATCGTAATAATAAGTTCGAAGCGGTCTAATGTGCCGGAGTCGGCGAAATAGGCGTCGTAAATTTGCAGCCGCCAGGAGCCGTAGGCGTCCAGGCCGTCAAAAATCGCCAGAAGATTTCCAGGTTCGGGTCTGAATCGGCCAGTAAAAGGCGGCTGGCCTTGCTCAATCGAAAGCTCGGCTTCATCATCAAATACGGTCAGTGTATAATTTTCGCCATTAAAATACTCATCAAAGTTATACATATTCAGGCACAGCCGGGTCCCTGCGGGGCTTTGCAGATAAAGTTGCAGGTCAAAAACCTTGCTGTGTGTTAAACTGACGCCGACTTCAAGGTCGGCGATGGGAAAATGGTCGGGGATTTCAATAATCGCATCGTCCATCCACCCTTTGGTGGTGTTAGTGTTATTCGGGTCGGCGGGAATCCGCAGATTGAAATCGCCGCCGTAAATGTGGATCGGGGATGCGGAGACAACGAGCGTAAAGCCCGCTACGAGTGCGAAAATTGCAACAATCCATTGTTCTCTGCCAGCGTCCATACCAGCGACTCCTCCAACACCTCGAAACACACAAGAGGGGTGGTAACCTCCTTAATCCAATTTTTGTGGTAAGGATTTTACTCTTATAGGACGCTGGCTGTCAAGAAAAAAATGTTTTGGGAGGGGATATGCCTTTTTCAGCCCTCGGAAGCAGGCTTTGGGTGGGAAATTTATCTATTTTACCTCAACGACCGAGTTAAATTCCCCAAAGGGATTTAATTCGGTTTGTTCATTATACGGGTCCTGCTGCCATTGGCCATCGACGACCAGGCGATAGCGATACTTGCCGGTGGGCAGCTTTATTTTTGTCTGCCAGACACCGCTGCTGCCGACTTTCTCCAGCGGCATTGCTGTCGGCTGCCAATTGTTGAAGTCGCCTGCGACCTGGACGGTCCCGGCACGCGGATATAGCGTTACAAATACAACCGCATCGCCCATCTGGTTGACGCCATAATAGTCAGAAAGCTTTTCGGCGGTGGCAACGGGCTGATGCTTATCCGCCTTCGGAGCCGGCGAGGTTCTTACAGGGAGCTTTGTTGCCTCCAGTAACTCATCGGCGGAGACGCTAATTGACTCAAGCTGACCGGCGAGGGAGTTCACAAACTCGCGGCGCTGCTGTTTGACCTGGGAGTGCAAGACTTCCTCAGCCAGTGAGCGAAAATCCTTGAAGCCCTTGCTGGTGGAGTCGTATTCGCTGATGGGCTGGCCAAAACTCGATGCTTCCTTGATTTTGGTGTTGAAATTGACGACTGTTTTGAACATTTTGTCGCCGAAATGGCCTCGCAGCTCACTCAAAATCTCTCTGGCCATCTTCGTTCTTATATCATACATACTCGCAAGGACCCTGACATCTACCTGCTGACTGCACCGTTTGCAAAGTATGCTGAGGGTTTCGAGCTGCTTGCTGAGGCCGTGGAGCGCGAAGTAACCCGTCTCAACAGGGACAATAACATCGGAGGCCGCTCTGAGGGCGTTGAAGGTCAATAGACTCACGGCTGGAGGACAATCAACTATCGTATAATCATACTGGTCCTTTACCTCCTCGAGGGCTTCTTTGAGGCATCCTTCTCGCTCAGTGATGCCTGCCATTTGCTGCTCGAACGCAGACAGGTCAATACTGGCCGGCGCCAGCTCCAGCTTATCGCTAATCTGCCAGAGTATTTCGGTGAGCTTTATTGGCTCATTCCTGCTCCTGCTTATCAGAACATCGTATATGCTTTGCTCGATCTGCTCCTCAGGCACGGCCAGGCCGACCGCGCAGTGCGACTGGGAGTCCATATCGACCAGCAAGACCTTCTGGCCTGCCAAAGCAAGAGCGCTTGCGAGATTTATTGATATCGTTGTCTTACCACAACCACCTTTTTGATTAACGACCGCTATGGTTCTCATAGTTTGTATAGCCCTTAAAATGACAGCGTGAAAGCCCTTTTTCGCTGCGTAAACGCACTTTTCAATGCTGCAAAATGGGTCAAATGCCCTCTTATTTTATTCGGCAAAGAAAGTGGAAAAACTTTATCTTTTTATGGGACGGGCCGATAAAAAAATAAAAGGGTAATGTAAATTGAGAGATATTTTCGGGCTGCCCGGAGCGGCTTGGCGGCAGACCATAAAAAGACAAGCAGGTAATTTAAGCCGTAGGTGCATCGGACTTATAACGACTTATAACCATTCCCCAGGCACTATCTGCCACCGGTGAATTCGTCTATTTGCGGCTGGATTTCATCCGGGTAAGCTGGTATATTCAGCCCGGAACTGATTGTCGATTGTCGATTGGAAATATGCTAAAAGTATCAAGGTCATCAGAGGAAAAGAAAATGAGAGAAAAAATGATGGGGCGCCGCAGTTTTCTAAAATATACCGCTGCGGTTACGTTAGCGGGTGCGCTGCCGGTCCGGTCCATTCCAGGCGCAGATAAGAAGAAGGACAGGAAGTGGTATAAGGCACTGAAGATTGGGATGTTACCCGGCAACCTGTCCGATGCCGAAAAGTTCAAGCTCGCCAAGAAATGCGGATTTGACGGTATTGACGGCTCCCCTATGGATGACCTCAATGCCGCTCGGGAGCAGGGGAAATTGGCCAGGGATGCCGGCGTGCCCATACACGGCCTTGTCTTTGGTGGCTGGCATGCGCCTTTTTCAGACCCGAACCCGGAGGTAATCAAAAAAGGGCTGGAAGGAATGAAAACTGCGCTGCGATGCGCCAACGCGATGGGCGCCGGCACGGTGCTGCTGGTGCCTGCTATTGTCAATGAGAATGTTGGCTACGGTGACGCCTATAAGCGCTCACAGGAGCACATCCGCACGCTGGTGCCGCTGGCGGAAGAAATGAAGGTGGTTATCGCCATCGAGAACGTATGGAACAAATTTCTGCTAAGCCCGCTTGAATTTGCACGCTACGTGGATGAGTTCCAAAGCCCGTGGGTGAGGGCCTACTTCGATGTCGGCAATGTGATTATTCACGGCTACGCCCAGGACTGGATACGCACGCTCGGCAAACGCATCATAAAAATCGACCTCAAGGACTTCAAACGTAAAGGGTATGAGTGGACCAATTTGCTCGATGGGGATGTGAGCTGGCCCGAAGTGTGCCGGGCATTAGATGATGTCGGCTACGAGGGATATATGACCGCGGAATTATCCGGCGGCAATGAGGCACATCTAACCGACATAGCCAAACGCATCGACCACATCTTTGCGATGTAATGGTCTGTCGCAGCAAATTTGAGGAGTTGTCATGTTGAGTCCCGATTTATCGGGGCGAAACATCTGGCCTTCGCAGGGCTGCGATTCACGTTTATAGGTAAAGAAAGTGGCACGGCCATCTTGGCCGTGTTTTCACGGGCTGGAAGCCCGTGCCACGTCGTGTGAAAATAATCTACCTACAAAGATGAATCGCACCCCCTGTTATTCTAATCGCTTTTTCTATTCGCTGCGCCATACAACCGTCTTATTATAATAGTAATGCTGCCGTGAAAAATTCGCCAATAACCCAAACTAATAATTGTAACAAAAAAGCACCATAAGATAAAATAAATTTGACTACCACAAAATACCATTGAGGCCGTTATGCAAACAAAAAAACTGCATAACTGGGACCTGTCTTACCAGCAGGCAATAGCTTTACAGAAAGAGCTTTGCGAAAAGGTACAATTAGTCGAGCTAAAGAATCCGCCCAAAACCATAGCTGGCATTGATTGTGCTTTAAGTAAAGACGGCCAAAGAATTATTGCTGCTGTTGTAGTTTTAAGAAGTTCAACCGCTGAGGAGAGTCTTTGGGGCTCTTCAGAACCTGCTGGTTTTGAGATTGTCGAAACGACATACGCCATCCAGAAAATAAGTTTCCCCTATATTCCCGGCTTGCTTTCTTTCCGGGAATCGCCCGTCTGTATTGCCGCTGCAGAAAAACTAAAAACAACACCGGACGCATTCATTATCGATGGCCAGGGCATTGCCCATCCCCGCCGATTTGGCATCGCAGCGCATCTGGGTCTATTTTTCGATAAACCGACCATCGGCTGTGCCAAAAGCAGATTAACCGGCACTTTCGAGGAACCTCCGCTGCAAAAAGGAGCATACAGTTTATTAAAAGACAGAAATGAGGTTATTGGCGCGGTAGTGCGAACACGCACCAATGTCGAGCCGGTTTTTGTCTCGGTAGGTAACAAATGCCTGCTTAAAAATGCGATAGAAATTACCCTTGCCTGCATAACCAGATATCGCATTCCTGAGCCGACCCGCCTGGCCCACCAATTGGTCAGTAAGCTAAAGCTAAAAACTTAGTTCTCATCGTCCTAAACCAGCTTCGCCTTGGAAATGCTTTCGGATTGTGCTTTGCTCGCCATGCCGCATTTCCTGAAAAAACAAGTTGACGGCGGCCTACCTCACAGGTAGAATTCCTCGGCTTTTTTGAACCTGGCTCACCCCGTTAGAAAAGATTTACCCTTCGTAGTTCCTGCTACGGAGAAGAAAAGCCGTTTTTCTAACGGGGTAAAGAATTAAGGAGGTTAAAAATTATGGCGACACCGCTCCAGAAATGGGTCGAAGAGCAGGCAAAACTGACACAGCCGGCTCGTATTTATTGGTGTGATGGTTCTGAGCAAGAAGCACATAAACTCATTGAAGTAGGTATTAAAGAAGAAAAGATAAACGAGCAGCCCATCTTTTCGCAGTTCAACCAGAAAACGTGGCCAAACGCATACCTTCACAGAAGCCATCCTACTGACGTTGCCAGGACCGAGCAGTTGACTTTTGTTTGCCATACGGATAAGGAGCTTGCCGGTCCAAATAATAATTGGATGAGTCCGGCTGATGCCAAGAAGAAACTTGCCGGCATATCAGAGGGATGTATGAAAGGCAGGACAATGTACGTTCTCCCGTATATGATGGGACATCCTGACTCGCCATACGCAAAGGCCTGCGTCCAGCTTACGGACAATTCTTACGTGGCAGTAAGCATGCGGATAATGACACGGATGGGAAAGAAATCGCTGGAGAAAATCGGAAAGAGCGAGGATTTCGTAAAGGGGCTGCATTCGGTGGGGGATTTTGACCCGAACAGGCGATTTATAATGCACTTTCCTGATGAGCACTTTGTCTGGAGCGTCGGTTCAGGTTACGGAGGAAACGCCCTTTTAGGCAAGAAATGTTTTTCTTTAAGAATCGCCTCCTGGCTGGGTTTCAAAGAAGGCTGGCTTGCGGAGCACATGGTTATTATGGGTATCCAGGACCCTGAGGGTAACGTAACTTACGTTGCCGCTGCTTTGCCAAGTGCCTGCGGCAAAACAAACCTGGCAATGTTAGAGTCCAGTTTGCCGGGGTATAAAATATGGACGCTGGGAGATGATATTGCCTGGTTGAATATCGGGCCCGATGGCCGTCTCTGGGCAATCAATCCGGAAACAGGGCTTTTCGGCGTAGCCCCCGGGACCTCTATGAAGACAAATCCTAATATGATACGGACGTTAAAGGCCGCCAAATTTTATCCTACCCTTTTTACCAATACCGGCTTAAATGTTGATACCAACGAACCCTGGTGGGAGGGTCTGGATGGCCCTGTGCCCAAAAATTTAGTTGATTGGCAGGGCAAGCCCTGGGATAGTTCGCAAGGCACAAAGGCCGCCCATCCTAATTCCCGATTTACAGTGTCCATATATCATTCACCTACCCTTTCCAAGGAGTTCGATAATCCGAAAGGCGTGCCCATTTCTGCTATAATCTTCGGTGCAAGAAGGACGCAGCTTATACCTTTAGTGACGGAAAGTCTTAACTGGCAGCACGGAGTATTTTTGGGTGCAAGGATGGGTTCGGAGACAACTGCCGCTGCTATTGGTCAGGAAGGTGTTTTAAGAAGAGACCCAATGGCTATGATTCCTTTCTGCGGTTATAATATGGGTGACTATTTCGGGCACTGGCTAAATATTGGAAAAAGATTATCTCAACCGCCGAAAATATTCTCTGTTAATTGGTTCAGGGTGGATGAAGATGGCAAGTTTATATGGCCCGGTTTCGGCGAGAATATGCGTGTGCTCGAATGGATAGTGGATAGAGTGCATAATCGCGTCGGGGCCGAGCAGACCCCGGTCGGCCTTATCCCGCGATTAAAAGACTTAAACCTTGAAGGATTGAATATCCCCAGGGAGAAATTTGGGAAACTATTTGAAATCAATATGCAGAAGTGGACGACCGAGGTCGATAATGTGAAGGAATTTCTTGCTCAATTCGGGAAACACTTACCTGACGAAATCCGGAAAGAATGTGACGCATTATCAAAACACGTAGGGGGGGTCGATTGACGATTTCCAATCGACAATCGTAGATAGAAAATCGAAATTGCCACCAGGGGGTGACCGGCGTGAAAAAGAAGACTATCCGAACCGGCATTGTCGGCGCGGGCTTTGCTGCAACGTTTCATTTTGAATCTTTGAAGAAAGTCCACAGCACCAATATCGAGGTCGAGGGGGTATTTGCAATTGATACCGCCCAGGCCGTGTCCTACGCCAGAGAAAGAGGGATTAAGGCCTACGATTCTCTGGAAAAACTGATAGATAAAGTTGATGTTATTCACGTTTGCACGCCGCCGGTAGCTCACGAGCCGATTGCGATTGCAGCCCTCCAGCGCGACAAGTTCGCCATTGTGGAGAAACCTCTTACGGGCTACTTCGGCGATGGCTCCCCGGATTTCAATGGAGATAGCTTCCCCAGGCAGGATGCGCTCGACCACGCATTAGCGAGTATCAAACGGATGCTCGATGCGGAGAGGAAAAGCCAGGGCAAAATACTTTACGCCGAAAACTGGGTCTATGCACCTTCGATTCAGAAAGAACGGGAGATTATTGAGAAAACCGGCGCTCAAATCCTGTGGATACACGGCGAAGAGGCACATTCCGGCTCGCACGCATCGACATACGGGTTCTGGAAGTTTTCCGGCGGCGGGGCAATGATAGGCAAAGGATGCCACCCGCTGACGGCGGCACTTTATCTAAAGCGCGTGGAAGGTAATACTCGAAGCGGCAAACCGATACATCCTAAGGTAGTTTCAGCCCGCACTGCCGCACTAACCCGGCTAAAGAATTTCGAGGACAAAGGGCATATCCGTGCCGACTATCACGACATCGAGGACTTCTCAGTAATGCATGTTACTTTTGAAGACGGCACAATCGCAGACATCTTTGCTTCCGACATTATTCTGGGCGGCATCCATAACTGGCTCCAGGTTGCAGCAAACAACCACCGCACCATCTGCAATATCAACCCGAATACGGCAATACAGACGTACAATCCTGTGGACGTGTATTTTAAGGATATTTACGTAGTGGAAAAGACCGGCACAAAGCAGGGCTGGTCAAACCCCTCGCCGGACGAAGACTGGTTCACAGGATACCATCAGGAGATGGAAGCGTTCTACCGAACGATAGCGTACGACGACCCGCTCGAAATTAATAGCAGTTTGGCGGCAGACGCTGTATCGACAATCTATAGTGCGTATGTTTCGGCTGAAAAACTTGGAGCCGAGGTTACTATCACAACGTTTTGATTGTCCCGCCAAAGGCAGGGTAACGGACAGGAAGGTCAAGAATATGTCTGGTAATGCGAATACACAACAAGCCAGCCCCATTAAAATCGGGATGAATCCCCGCATCGAAAAAGACCGCGAATTGATAATAAATGCCAGAAAAAAAGGCGGGTTCGCAACTTTGAAGGCATTTATTAGATTGTCGGGACCGGGCTGGCTTCAAAGCGGTATTACCCTCGGCGGTGGCTCGCTGTCATCCTGCCTGTATCTGGGTATGCTGGTGGGATTTAGTTTTTTGTGGCTACAGCCGGCAGCAATGATACTCGGCGTCATTATGCTCGGTGCAATTGCATACGTAACGCTCTCTATCGGCCAGCGTCCGGTCAGTGCGATTAATACCCACGTTAATCCTGTTCTTGGGTGGGGCTGGTTACTGGCGTCGATGGCCGCCAATATGGTCTGGTCTATGCCGCAATTTGGGATTGGAATCGCTGCGATTCGGCAGAACCTTTTGCCCGGCGTGTTCGGCCCGGAGGTGATGCCGGAAATGCAAGGCAGGATATTAGCTGCGTGTTGTTTCCTGGCAATCTGCCTTACAGGGTCGATGCTCTATGGCATCGGCGGCTGGGGGATGAAAGTTTATGAAACCCTCATAAAGGGAATGGTCACTATGGTCGTGCTCTGCTTTCTGGGGGTTATAATCAAGTTGAGCATCGAGGGCGCCTTTAACCTGGGACAGATTTTGCGAGGTCTGGTACCCGATTTTGGATTGTTGTTCAGGCCAGTGGATGCTTTTGCGGCGGCTATTACTGCAGTTGATGTCAAAAGCCGGCAGTTCTGGACATCTCTGATTGTTGGTCAGCAGCGGGATGTTATGATAAGCGCCGCTGCCACCGCCGTGGGTATCAATATGACATTTATGCTGCCTTATTCGATGCTGCGGAAGGGCTGGGACAGAGATTTTCGAGGGCTGGCAATCTTTGACCTCTCGACCGGACTATTTATCCCATTTATTCTTGCGACCGGCTTTGTAGTGATTGCCTCGGCATCGCAGTTTCACGCCAGGGCTGCCCAGGGTTTCGTGGGGGAAACGCCTGATGTCAGAGTGACCGCACAACCGGCAAAAAATCTGGTCGAACCTTACAATGAGCTGCTGACCCAGCGGCTAAAATATGAAATTGGTGAGGAGACGTTTGCGAAGTTGTCCGAGGCCGAAAAAAAGCTGCGAACAGATTCTCTCCCCTTTGCGGATAAGAAAATGGCTGCAATGCTGGTCAAGCGAGATGCATTCAATTTAGCTGATACGCTGGCGCCGCTGGTCGGCAAAAATTTTGCCCAGTATGTGTTCGGGCTGGGTGTGCTCGGGATGGTGACGGGCGCAGCGACAATGCTGATGACAATCAACGGTCTGTGTTTGTGTGAATTATTGAATCGGCCGCCGAGGGGCTGGCTTCAGCGTGGCGGGAGTCTAATGGTTTCTATCAGTATTCTGGTGCCACTTTTCTGGAGGAAGGCGGCGTTCTGGCTGGCCGTGCCGACATCTATATTCTGTATGACACTGCTGCCGATTGCGTATCTTACTTTCTTTTTGCTTATGAATAACAGGAACGCGCTGGGCGATAATATTCCCCGAGGCGGCAAACGTGTAGCGTGGAATATGTTAATGGCAATTGCCACCGGTGCAGCCGCCTTTGGTAGTATATGGAGTCTTTGGGCCAAGGCAAGATGGGTTGGGATAGGAGCGATGGTTACTTTTGCTGGGCTTGTTTTGCTGGTGCATTTCAGCCGCAAAAGGAGGACCGTATGACGCCGGAGCAATGGGGAAGATTGCTGGCGGTACTCAATGGCGAATTGGTTAAGCCGCTGCCGGTCGGATTTATCATTGACAGTCCCTGGCTTCCCGGATGGGCAGGGGTATCCACTATCGATTATTTCTCCAGCGAGCAGATGTGGTTCGAAGTAAACCTTAAGGCCGTCAGACAGTTTCCGGATATTATGTTTTTGCCGGGCTTCTGGGCCGAGTTTGGTATGTGCACCGAACCGTCCGCTTTCGGCTCAAAGTGCTCCTGGCCGGAAAACGAATTGCCGTATCCTGATAAAATCATTACAGATATTAGCGGAGTGGATTCTATCTGTAAGCCGAACCCCGGAACAGATGGCCTGCTCCCATTTGTGCTCAATCGCTTGAAACACTACCAGAACCAAATTGAAAAAGCAGGTCACGTCATTAAGTTCGCGGTCTCGCGCGGGCCGCTGAACGTAGCTACATTCCTGATGGGCAGCACGGAGTTCCTCACGGCCATCCGCACCAGTCCCGACCAAATGCACAAGCTGCTCGGCATTATTACAGATTTCATCATCGACTGGCTCGAACTCCAGGCAGAAATGTTCCCGTCCATTGACGGCGTGTTTATTCTCGATGATATTGTTGGCTTCCTGGGCGAGGATGATTTCAGGGAAATGACCCTACCCTATTTGGCGCGAATTTTCCGGTCGTTTCAGGTCGCGGTTAAATTTTTCCATAATGACGCCGCGGGCTTGGTCTGCGCCCCACACCTGTCAGGAATTGGTGTGAACTTGTTTAACTTCAGTTACCAGCACACGCTGGCGGAGATGAAAGGACTAACGAGAAACAGCATCACACTGCTTGGGAATATCCCCCCGCGAGATGTTCTTGCAGGCGGCACGCCTGAGGAGGTGCGCAGCAGCGTGAAGGCGGCGCTCGATTCGGTGGAGGATAGGAGGCGGATTATCCTGTCCTGTGGCGGTGGTATGCCTCCCGGCGTTTCGAATGAGAACATCAAGGCATTTCTATCTGCGTCTGCCTTCGGCGGACTGCAATAATATCGAGGCAGACAGCGTCTTTATCTTATGGAAAAACGTGGCGGATGCTTTATCAGCGGCGATGGAGGCCTGCCGGTACAGCCCCGCACCAATTGTTTTTCCCCCGACATAACATTCAGGGGCGGATTTTCATTCGCAATATCGGGCCAAGGCCCCGCCACAGGCGGGTCTGGCAGGCAGCAATTGGTGCGGGGGATGGGCCGGCTTAAGTATTTATGGTGCAAAAGCCGATATGAACATTGTCCTCACAAACTGCGTATAGGTAACTTTGAGGATTATTTACTTGACAATTTTGTTAAAACAGTAGTAAAATATGCAATAAAATTTGACTTGGCGAAAAACTGACTTTCATACTTTATGTAGAGAAAAATATAATGGAGGTGCACGATGGGTAAAGGTTTAGTAACGATTTTATTGGTAGTTGCTGTCAGTGTGGGTATGGTGTTCCTTGTTGGCTGTGAGAGCGAAGGGCAGACAGATGCCCTGGTAGGCTCTGCGGCCGGTGCCGGCATCGGTGCAATAATCGGTAATCAGTCGGGCAAGGCCGGGCAAGGAGCGCTGATAGGCGGTGCTGTAGGCGGTGGTACCGGCTACATAATTGGCAGTGAGAAGGACAAGAAAAAAACACAGACCGAGATAAGCAACCTCCGGCAGGAAATGAACACTGTCACGGTCAACATTACCAACAGCAACGGCTCTGTTACGCCGGTGACGCTAAGGAAGCAGGGTGTTGGCTATGTTGGGCCAAGAAACGAGTATTACAACAATCTGCCTACGCCGGAACAGCTAAAGCCGATATACGGCTTTTAGTAAACAGACAAGGGATAGCCGTCAGGACGATTGCTTAATCCGTCGTACGTCTGGCGGATTAATCTGCCTTCGGCGGACCAAAGGCAGGCCGAATATCCCTACATTCGGGGGGCAGGATAACCAGATGTTAGATAAATGGGGGCCAGAGTATTTTTACTCCTGGCCCTCATAAAGGTTCAGACTGCACCCCAATAAGGTAGATATAGCGGATTGCTATCTTTATTTAGGCAGCCGGGGCGGCAGACTTTTGCATATCTTCTTTACAATTTCCTGGGCTTTTTCGGCTTTTTGAGGCGATAGCTCGTGACCTGTTACGCCACCCAATACACCGCCTGCGACTCCGCCTATGACTGTGCTATCTCTGCCGCCTACCGCTGCCCCGGCGGCTGCACCAGCACCTGCTCCGGCAGCGGTCCCAAAAATAGTCGATAGAAACTTGCCGGTCTTGCCTGAGCCGCTGCCCATCCACAAAATGCTGCCGTCCTCGACGTCTATCATTTTTGCGGTCATAGACATCTCTTCGCCGAAGTTGGGTATGTTGACCAGAAGTACTGCCGGGACGTTCAGGATTTTTCCGGCACCTGCCGCCCCTTCCGGAGAGGTCAGACCCGATGTCTGGAATTTTTGCTCTTTTAGCAAAGTCTGGACCTGTGCTCTTTCTACAGGCGCAAAACCTTTCTTGAGCAGCTCCATTGCGAAGAAATCGGCGATTTGATTCTTGACCGGCTCGCTTTTTACGTCGCCCTGAACGTCAACAACAGCAACCTTATCCAGTTTGGTAAAGTCGTAACCGGCTTTAACATAGCTCTCCCCTGAAGAGCAGCCGCCAATAAACATAACCGCGACCGCCAGCGCACACACACAAACAATTTTCATAGCATATACCTCCCGTATAATTGATTAGACAATGAAACAACGATACATTTCGGTATGTAGTTGAATTGATTTTCCCGGAATTGTCAACATTCTTCTGGGCCTTTTTGGGACGGGAAGGAGCACCGTGCGTATATCATCGTGCGGATGGCGGAAAGGGTAACAAAATAAAATGGGCTAAGGGTAATCCTTACTCTTAGCCCTTACTATAATTTACCCACCCGCCTCTGGCGGGAGGCAGCACTACTATGGCTATCCACTTGTACTATATCGTGTTATATGTGAGGTCTGCGTAGCCGGCCTGTCTTTGAGGCTGATTCGGCCATTTCATCACACCAAACAAAAATTCGCTGGCCTGCCGAACCATTACAGCCGGCATAGAGGGACGCATTTCAAGCGAACCAACCACATCGTTGTCATATTTGCTTAAAGCGTTTAATAGATAGTCCCAATTTTCACGAGCTATGCCGCTGGGTAATCCAGGCGGCCCATGGTCATCCGTTTGGCCATAATTATCAGCCAGGTGCAGATGTGTCACTCTCGGAGCGAGTTCATCCACATACTGCTTAAAACTGAATTTGCTATCCAGATGGGCAGCACCTGTGTCAAGGCAATACCAGATTGAGTCGAATTTTTCGCCGACCTGCTTAAGTGCCTGCAAATGGCCGTTTTCAATGCACAGTTTGACGTTGTTTTGCTCGGCCAGGTTGGCTACCTCGGCAACGAAATCCCGCCTTGGACGGGTCAAAGACAGACCGTGCTCTTTACCATCGGTAATACCCAGACTTTGCAAATCGGTCACAATGCTTGCGTTCAGTATCTTTGCACATTCGATTTGCTCACTCCACTGCTCTAATGTGGGCCGGTCGTCGCGGGATCGCATCGCAACCAGCATATCCTTGGTGGCGGCGGCAAGCCGGGGCCAATTACGCCTCTCGTAACGGCACTCGCCCTGGCCGTTTATGTAAGGCCATAACTCTATGCCAAAACCCAGGGACTTTAGGAACTGGCACTCCTGCTCAAAAGAAAGAGGATGCTCATGCCCCCAGAATACCATTGTGGAAACAGCATACCTGATTCGCATTATACCGGCTCCATATCCATCTGATAAATCTGCCCTTCTCAATATAATGTGTGAGCAAATACTATTATCGAATAAAAAGCAGCGGTGGTTCAAAGTTTTCTGAAGGTTACGGACATCCACAAGGCGGGAAGGCAGGTCCAATAATAAGTGTCCACATCGCGCCTCCAAAGTGGCAGAAAGTGGTTATTTCCAAAAAATTTTTATTGAAACTTGTATCAAGGTCGTTATAATTTGGGTTTTAAGGTTCCCGGAGAACAGCGATTATGAAAAAAGGGATACACCCGGAATATAATAAGGTCGTGGTTCATTGCGGCTGCGGCAACACTTTTGAGACCCGCAGTACTGTAAAGGAAATCCACGCAGAGATATGTTCTATGTGCCATCCGTTCTATACAGGCAAGCAAAAATATGTCGATACCGCCGGCCGAATAGAGCGATTCCAGAAGAAATACGGCACAACTTATATGAAAAAGAACAAAAAAGACCAGAAGCAATAGGTGGTTTTCCAGGTTACAATTTGAGCCCCTGTTTTGATAAATATCGAGATAGGGGCTTTTGCTGTTTTGGTCAAACAAGGAACTATGGCGCAATTATATAATCCCTTTGGGCTATCTTTCACGAGGGCGATACACCGCATTTATGGCTAATGAAGAAGATATTCTCGTTGCAAAACTCGACCAGGTCGAGGCACGCTTCAACGAAATCGAAAAACAAATTACCGACCCGGCAATTGCCGCAGATTCCGTCAGGATAATATCGCTATCTAAAGAGCAGGGCAAGCTCAAAACAATAGTTAAAAAATATCGCGAGTACAAAGCAGCGGTAGCCGGCATCAAAGACACTGAGCAGATGTTAAAGGACAGCGCAGTTGACGAAGATTTCAAGACCCTGGCAAAAGAAGAGCTTCAGCAGCTCCAGGACAAGAAAAACACTTTGCTTGAGGAAATTCAAACTGCTCTGGTGATGACAGACGAGATAAGCACCGACTCAATCATAATGGAAATACGAGCGGGCACCGGCGGTGAAGAGGCGGCATTGTTCGCACGCGATTTGTATAATATGTATGTAAAATACGCTGACGACCGCCAGTGGAAAGTCGAGCAACTCGATTTCAGTGTAACTGATAAAAGCGGTTTTCGTGAAGTCATATTCGGCGTTAAAGGAGCGGGCGTGTGGTCTGAGTTGCGCTACGAGGGGGGCTGTCACCGTGTTCAACGCGTTCCCGAAACCGAAGCACAGGGCAGAATTCATACCTCTGCTGCTACAGTAGCAGTGCTGCCTGAGCTGGAAGAGCTTGATATCGGGATAAACAAGAGCGACGTAGTTGAACACGTCAGCAGGGCCAGCGGGCCGGGCGGCCAAAAGGTCAATAAGGTAAGTTCCGCAATCAAGCTCGAACACATCCCCACCGGAATTACCGTCAGTATGCAGGATGATAAAAGCCAGCACAAAAATCGCGCCAAGGCCTGGCGGGTCCTAAAAAGCAGGATTTATGAGTATTACGAGAGCAAAAAGAGGGCCGAGCGTGATTCGCAGCGCAAGACTATGATTGGCTCGGGCGACAGGTCTGAAAAAATCAGGACATATAACTTCCCCCAGAATCGCGTGACCGACCATAGAATCAACCTGTCGCTCTATAACTTAGATAGGGTAATCGCCGGCGAACTGGGCGAATTGATTACGGCGCTGAAAGATTATGATAGGCAACAAAGACTAAAAAATCTTTAATGCTCCAAAGAAGTTTACGCTATCTGGCCAGCAGAGGAAACGCCCTTGGTGCTCATTACCCAAACTGCTACAAAAGTCTTTACAGACTTAGATTGTGCTATAGAATTCTTCAGAAAGAAAAGACATATAGAAAAGAAGGTATAATGTTGGAGGAACATCTAATTAGTGATAATGTTTACTTTGAAAGGGGGTGTCCACTATGTATTTAACCCATTCAGAGATACAGCAATTAGATTTACTCAGGGGGAAAAGGCCTTCGGATAGATTCTCACTAATGGTTCAATTGATTGGTGGCCAAATTAAAGCCATCAAAGCAGGACTTAGATATAAACATCCTGATATTGATGATGAGGAGTTGGAGCGATGTCTGAAATCGACAATGAAAAAAATATATTCATTGAAACCTTAGAATGGATTTGTAGGAAGTTAAAGTCAGCAAACGTCCCTTACATGATTACCGGCGGTGCTGCTGTTGGGTTCTGGGGCCATATCAGGACCACAATGGACATTGACATTCTAATTCAAATTCATAGCGAACAAATTGATTCTTTTTTAAGCAGCATTGAAAGCGAAGCTTACATTGACATTGAAAAGGCAAAAAAAGCTATTTTAGATAAAAGTATGTTCAATATAATACTTAATGAAACCTGCTTCAAAATTGACCTCATCCCACTGAAGGAAGATAGCTATGAAATAAAAAAGTTTAATAACAGAGTTAAGATAAACTTTCAAGACAAAGAGATATATGTCATAAGTCCTGAAGACCTCATTATATCAAAACTTCTTTGGAGTAAATCTGCCGGCGGTTCGGAAATACAGATTAAAGATTGTGAGAGTATATACAGATTAAATAGCGAAAACCTTGATTTGGACTATCTTAAAAGATGGGTCAAGCTGTTAGGTATAGAGAAGGAATTCAATAAATTATTTTAGGATACGGCTTCATTTGAAGCTCTGCTTAATGCCGTCTATAAACGAAGTGCTCCGGATTATTTTAAGTTAGGCAGAATCGCCTTTGGTATTTGTCACACAGACCGCAACGAAAGTCTTTGTGGATGTCGAAACCGCAGTGGAATTTTTCAGAAAGATAAGGATACATAACGAAGTGATGGTCACGGATGAAAAACAGTTAGCTGGGTGCATTGACCATACGCTGCTTGCGCCGACAGCGACACGAGAGCAAATCAAACAGTTGTGCGAAGAGGCGAAAACGTATGGCTTCCACGCCGTGAGTGTAAATGGGCGATGGGTGGCGCTTGCGGCCGAGCTGCTGGCAGGGTCGAAAGTTGCAGTTGACGGCGTGGTCAGTCTGCCGCTCGGCGCCGACTCGACAAAAATCAAAGTCGCTCAGGCACAGGATGCTATCTTTGCCGGTGCCGATGAGATTGATATGGTTGCCGATTTGGCCTCGATAATCGAAGGTGATACTGCGTATTTATTGAATCAGTTGCACGCCGTTCTGAAGGTCTGCCGGTCGATGAGGCCTCCTGTAATACTTAAGGTGATAATCGAGTCGGCTGCTCTGACCAGAGACCAGAAGATATTTGCCTGCCGAATTGCCCAGCAGGCCGGCGTAGATTTTATAAAGACAAGCACCGGATTGCACCCTGCCGGCGGAGCAACGGTTGAAGACATAAAGCTGATGAAGGAAACGGCTCCAAACTGCAGGATAAAGGCAGCAGGCGGAATCAGAACCGCCAAACAGACCCTTGAAATGCTGGAAGCAGGGGCAGAGAGAATAGGCACATCTTCGAGTGTCCAGATAATAAACGAGTTTCGAGCAGGAAGATTAAATGACGACACAAATAGTCGCCAAAACAGATAAACACATCCCTTGTAAATTGCATTATAAAAAGGCCTGCATATCGGCAGATTTGCCGGCTCTAAGTGAGTTATTTACCGGTCGAAAGTTACCGTCAATTCTGGGCGGCAATACAGCAAAGGCAGAGGCGGACGGGTTTAGCTACTGGGCTGCCGAGCCGAAAGAGGCATTTGAGTTTCACGCCGGACAAAAAGACCCTTTTGAAAAACTACGGAAAGCGCTGGATAAATACAAACTTGCAGAAGATTTCGATGTGGATTCCCGCTCCTTCGACTGCGCTCAGTACAGGTTTCGCGGGAATGACAAGAACGAAGAGGTTCTTCGCTACGCTCAGAATGACAAGTATATTAACGATTTGCCAAAAGGGATTTTTCGAGGCGGATGGATAGGGTATTTTAGCTACGACCTCGGCAGATACATCGAACCGACAGCATTTACCGGGCAGGAGGCGGTAGTAGATGACCTTAAAATGCCACTCGTTCGGCTGTGCTTCTACGACCGGCTGATTGCCTACGACCATATTGAGGGGGCTTTTTGGTTAATCGCCTTGCAGCTGCCGAAAGATTCTGAAAAACCGGAAGAAAAGTTGGCTGCTCTGGAACAGGTTTTAGTTGAATCCAGAAAGGTTCGCGTGCCTCTGTTGGTATCTGGCGATATTGACAACGTAGATTCCTCACAAATCAGGTCCAATATGGATAAAAACTATTACCTGAGAATGGTTGAGAAGATAAAAAAGTATATCTATGATGGCGATGTTTACCAGATTAACTTCTCACAGCGATTTGAATGTGATTTCATCACTCGCCCTATTGACCTTTTCCACTGGCAGAACCATTACAACCCCAGTGGTTACGCTGCGTATATCGATGGCCGCAATTTTCATATTGTAAGCGCATCGCCTGAGATGTTTATCACGATTCAGGATGGCATCATAAAAACCAAGCCGATAAAGGGCACCCGGCCACACCTTAACGAAACAGGGCATCCGCAGGTAAAACAGACTAATGCGAAAAATTTTAGCGACCTGCTTTTCAGTGAAAAGGAGCAGGCAGAGCTTAATATGATAATCGACCTCGAGCGTAACGACGTGGCTAAAATCTGTGAACCCGGCACTCGAAAAGTAATTCAGCCGAGGACAATTGAAACCTATCCGACCGTCTTTCACGCTGTGGCAACTGTGGGCGGACAGCTTCGGGATGATGTTACATTTTGTGATGTTCTGAAAGCGATGTTCCCCGGCGGCTCCATCACCGGCGCCCCGAAGATTCGCGCAATGGAAATCATAAACCAAACCGAGCCGACAGCCAGAGGGGTTTATACCGGCAGTATCGGCTTTATCGGCATAGACGGCAGTGTCTGCTTGAACATCGCCATACGAACGGTTATTATCGCCGCCAAGAATGCCTTCGTCCAAACCGGCGGCGGCATAGTCGCAGACTCCGAACCGGAAGCTGAATGGCAGGAAACACTCACAAAAGCAAGATCGCTGCTTGCAGGAATATATAGCGTTCAGCAACGCTAACCGCTAAAGAATGGAAAAAATTTTTCTAAACGGTAAATTAGTCGATGCCAACAAGGCCTGTATATCGGTGAGCGATAGCGGTTTCTTGTATGGAGCGGGGCTTTTCGAGACAATGCGAAGTTACGAGAGAGTGGTCTTCGGCCTCAAAGACCATTTGGATAGACTTTTCTTCAGTGCGAATAGTTTATCAATAAATCTTCCATACAGCAGAGAGTATATCACCGATGCCATTTACAAGCTCCTGAAGGCAAATAAGTTAGCCAATGCTCGCCTGCGGCTGACACTGACCGGCGGCCCAATGGCTGAGCCGGATGAGAATCGCCGGCCAACCTTGCTTATCACCGCCACGAAATTGACGCCTTATCCGCCGGAATATTACAAAAATGGTGTTATGGTGGTGCTGTGTCCGTTCAGGCAGAACACCAGCGACCCGACTTACGGGCACAAGACAACAAGCTACTTTCCACGTATGATTGCGCTTAAGTTAGCACACCAGAACAAGGCAGCCGAGGCGCTATGGTTCACGGTGGATAACCGACTGGCCGAGGGGTGCATAAGCAATGTGTTTTTAGTCAGAGATTCGGTGCTTTATACCCCTCTGATTGCAACACCGGTCCTCGCAGGGGTAACGAGAAAAACCATCTGCCAGATTGCCCTAAAAAATTCGATTGAGTTTGTTGAGAAAGACCTCTATATATCTGATGTGCTCGGTGCTGATGAGATTTTTCTGACAAATGTAATTATGCAGATAATGCCGGTGACCAGCGCAGAGAAACACACAGTAGGCGACGGTAGAGTTGGTGCTATGACTAAAAATTTGCAAAAAGACTTCGATGACTTTGTCCGAAATGAGTGCCGACAAACTAAATCCGAAGCACGAAATTCGAAATCCGAAACAAATTCAAATGACAAAAGTTCAAAACTCTAAACGTTTTGGTCATTTGGATTTCGATATTGTTTTGTGCTTCGAATTTTGATATTCGAATTTACAGAAGACACAAAGGGCAATCGCGAGGTGAAACCTGATGAAGGTAAAAAATATTGCAGCAGCGGTTCAGAAAATAGCTCCGCTCCAGTTAGCACAGGGCTGGGACAATGTGGGATTGCTTATCGGCAGTCCACAGCAGGATGTAAAAAATATCTTATTGACCATTGATATAACCAAAGATGTTGTTGCTGAGGCGAGACGGCTGAAAACCGGCTTGATTGTAAGTTATCATCCGGTGATTTGGGACGGCTTAAAGAAAATCACAACTGATGGGCCGACAGGTGTTGTTTATGATTTAATCCACTATGGGATTGCGGTCTTTTCAATCCATACCGCTTTAGACTCGGCCACTGGCGGAGTAAATGATATGCTTGCGGAGATTGTCGGTATCCAGGATGGAAAGCCGATTGGGGACTATGTTAATACAAACGTTGGTGAAATTTACAAACTTGTCGTTTTTGTCCCAATCAACGCGGTCGCGAAAGTTTCAGATGCAGTTTTCGCCGCCGGCGCAGGTAAAATGGGAAGCTACAGCCACTGCGGTTTCCAGGCACAAGGGACAGGAACCTTCTTGCCTTTGAAGGGTGCAAGACCGGCGATAGGCAAAAAAGGAAAATTAGAAAAAGTGCCCGAGGTAAGGTTCGAGACGATTGTGCCGGCGGAAAAACTCGATGATTGTATTGCGGCAATGAAAAAGGCACACCCTTATGAGATGCCTGCCTTCGATTGCCTGAAGCTTTACAATCCACAGCCCAAATTTGGTCTGGGCAGAATCGGCAAATTAGTCCGGCCATCGGGGGTAAGTCAAATTGTCAAAAAAATAAAGAAATTTACCGGTGCACGGGCTGTCGGCATAATCGGAGATGCAAAAAAATTGGTGAGAATGGCGGCGGTTTGCGCCGGCTCGTGCGGCGAGATTATCAATTCGGTTATCGCTGCAAAGATAGATTTGTATGTTACCGGTGAACTCAAGCATCATCAGGCGCTGGCCGCACAAGAGGCGGGCCTAACCTGTATCTGCTTGAGCCACACCGTCTCGGAACGGTTTATGTTAAAAAAATTAGCCAGGCAGTTGCAAAAGCAAATATCGCAGGTAACAATCAGAATAAGCAAAAAAGATGTAGAGCCATTTAAGTGGAAAAAAATATGACAGAAGAGCACGAACGAGCGACGAGTGACGAGCCACGAGAGACGAGCAATGAGCTTACGGTTGAGTCAGTCATTGAAGCAGTTTTATTTGCCAGCGATGAGCCGCTGTCGGCGGAACGGCTGGCTAATATTGTTGAGACGGGTGTAAGGCAGGTCCGTCAGCATATCCAAACTCTCAATGACAAATACCAGGCCAACAATAATGCCTTTCGAATAGAGCAGATTGCCGGCGGCTATCAGATGCTTACCTTAAGTCCTTACAAGGGCTGGCTGGAGAAACTATCCCGCTCCCGAAGTGACAGCAAACTAAGCCCTGCGGCACTTGAGACACTGGCAATAATTGCATATAAACAGCCGGTTATGCGTGCCGATATTGAGGCCATAAGGGGAGTCGCAGCCGGCGAGCTGATTCGAGGGCTGATGTATAAAGGCATTGTTAAAATTGTCGGCCGGGCCGAGGTCCTCGGAAGGCCGATGCTGTATGGCACAACAAAAAAGTTCCTCGAAATCTTCGGCTTAAACTCCCTCAAAGACCTCCCCAAAGTTGAAGAGCTCAAAAAACCGGAATAACATCCCGCTCTTTGTTATGTGGAGCAAAAGTTACGGCCACGGCAATTCAGGAGCATTAGGATCAACGGCGTGGGCGGGGCGGGGGTGGTTGGGGTCAAAGACGAGCATATCCTCTTGCTTTTCGATGATGACAAAACTCTCATCAATTGAACCATCCGGCTTGGTGACCTTGTCGAGCGAAAGTCTCAGGTGCTTTGCAAGAAACTTATACATACCGATGCGCTTTGAGGGCCCGTAATCGTGCCCTTCATCGGGAAGGTGGATGTTTTCAACGTTGGATTCAACTCCATACAGTCGATAAACATTGCGGATATATGGGAGCTCGACATCGGGTACGTTTTTTGTCCAGTCCTTGCCGTCCGAGATAAGCAGCAGAGGCCTCGGTGCGGCTAAGGCGGCGATTTCAGCATTATTGGTTTCGTGGGTGTCGCTTTTGTGGATAGGCATACCGCTTTCGCAGTTGCACCCGCCAAAAAAATTCGCTGAAACCATTACCACCGGCACGCAGGCGGCGACACGGTCGTCAACCGCTGTCAGCATAAATGACTGCGTGCCTCCGCCGGATGCGCCGGTAATTGCGATGCGCCTGACGTCCACTTCTTTTAACGAGGTAAGAAAATCGATGGCGCGGATACTGTTCCAGAGCTGCAATTTAAGGACCTTTGGCCGGTTATGTTTCCATCCCGCATTTTTCCAGTCGCCCCACCCGACCATATCGTAAGCAAAAACGACTGCACCCATTTTAGCAAGTGTTGCACACCGTTTCTGCTGGTCTGGCCGAAACCGCCCGTAGTCATTCGGGTCGCTCCAATGTCCGTGCGGGCAGAGCACGGCGGCAAAGGGTCCCTTGCCTTCCCGTGGACGATACA
>Ga0315295_10000191_pt1 | contig 51510 bp, 46 predicted proteins | sample YL17G14_0_MG_FD_204453 | JGI IMG/M metagenome (GOLD analysis project Ga0315295, IMG submission 204453) | Sediment microbial communities from Yellowstone Lake, YNP, Wyoming, USA - YL17G14_0 | ecosystem: Environmental > Aquatic > Freshwater > Lake > Sediment | place: USA: Wyoming | collected... | reverse complement strand
TCCAATGTGACGTGGTCACGGAGCAATTCGTTGAGATTACACATACGCCCGGCCTCCACCAACCAGCCTACTCTTTAGCACCGCGTGTGGCAAATGGCTCGTCGGTTTGAGGCGAAGCTTCGCTAGGGGAAATCGGGAAGACCCGCGGCCTTGCTCGGGAAAGGCTGACCACTCAGGCGGGAGCTCTGGGAGTCGCCCTCAGAAGCTCAAGCCCGCAGCAGGTCCAGCTCCCTTGCGCGATCGATGGCCTCGATCCGCCGGTGGACCCCCAGCTTGCCATAGACGCTCTTGACGAAGGTGCGCACCGTGCTCGGGGCGATCCCCATCTCGTCGGCGATCTCGGGGGTTGTCAGGCTGGTCTGAAGCAGCCGGAGGACTTCCACCTCGCGCTCGGTCAGCAGTTCCACAAGAGTGGCCGGTCGTGAGGCCGCACCGGCGCCCCCGGCCCGCGCCAAGGTGTCAGCCCGTGGGCTCGCCTCCAGGGTTGCGATCAGCCGGCTGGCATAGTCAACGGCCACGCCGGCGCGGGCAGCTTCGCGCAGAAGCTGCCGCATAGGCTCGCTCTCGTCGATGAAGGTGCGCACGAGGCCTTCCGGCTCGGCCAATTGGAGCGCGATGCCCAGGTCCTGGAGCGCGCGTTCGGTTTGTCCCCGGGCTCTGTTGGCCAGTGCCCGCAGCGCCAGGAACTCGATCCGGTTTCCGGAAGCATGCGGGCTATCGGACTTGTCGAGCAGGGGCTCAAGGACGGCCAGCGCCTGGTCCGGCCTTGCGCGGGCCAGGTGCAGCCGCGCCAGCGTTGTCTGGCCCATATCGTGAAACATGCGCGAGCGGATGAAGCCCTCGACGTCCGGCGTCTCGGAAGCCGGACGCTGCGCCGCTCCCGAGATCCAATCGGCGGCCCAGCGTTCGGCGGAGGCGAAGTCGCGCTGTTGGAGCGCCAGGCGCGCCGCCTGGATCTCCAGGTAGACGTCATCCATCGGCGTTTCCGTAGCTCGAGCCAGCTGGCGCGCCGTTTCCATTGCCTGCCGCGCCCCGGCCTCATCACCCAGGGCCTGACGCAGGCGGGCGAGCGCCATGTGGCCGGTCGCGCTCCAGCCGGGCATGAATCGGTCGAGCAGATCCACGGCCTGGGTGAGGAAGTCCGCCGCCTCGTCCAGCTGATTGCACTCGAGGGCCAGCTCGCCCAGGTGGGTCAAGATCCGGCCGGCCACCGGCCACAGCTCCCGGCGGGCGTCGCGGCTGAGATCCAGCGAACGCTGGTAGAGCGTGCGGGCCTTGCGCAGTTCTCCGCGGTAGAGCGCCAGCGAGCCCAGGCGACGGACGCTGGCGGATAGTCCCAGCCGGTCGCCGGACAGCTCGCTGGCCACCACGTCTGCCTCCAGCAATCGCTCGGCGGCGGCCGGATCCCCTGCCAGCAGGTACATGCCGCTCAGCGTGCGCGTCGCCAGGCCGCGGAACAGGCTGGAGTTCGGCAGGAGTTCAACGGCTTGCTCGGCGAGCGACAACGCGCGCGGGATGTCCGCCTGGTACATGGCGACCAGCGCCTGCACCACAGCGACCTCGCCGCGCAGGCGCCCGTCCGGGTCGTGTTCGGCGGCGGCGCGAACCAGCGACTCTACGCGAGCCAGCGACGAGGTTCGAATCAGGATGCCCGTGGCGGTGTACAGGCTCAACAAGGGGTGAGCCAGAAGGACGGATTCGGGCAGCGAGTCCGTCCAGTGCAGGAGCGCCGCTAGCTCCCCCTGTCTCCAGGCCGGCGGGACGGCTTGCTCGATCAGCGTGGCTGCGCCGTCATAATCCTCGGCGGCGAGCGTGTGGTGGATCGCCTCCGCCAGCATCTCTCGCTCGGCAAACCAGGCTGCTGCCCGCCGGTGCAGCGCGGCGAGATCGATCGGTCGGCCGGCCTGGAGGTCCGGCGCCGCCTCGGCCTGCAGGCGTTGTTGCAGGAGGTCAGCGAAGAGGCGGTGGTAGCGATACCACTCCCGGCGGTCATCCAGGGGCGTGATGAACAGGTTGGCGCGTTCAAGCCCCTCGAGCATTGCCTGGCCGGAGGCAACCGGCGCCGTGCCCGATCCGTCCTCGACGGCGCCGATCACCGCTTCGCACAGCGAGGCGGACAACCGCCCAAGGATCGACGTGCGCAGCAGGAAGGCGCGCACCTGCGGCGTTTGGTGCTGGAGCACTTCCTCCATCAAGTAGTCCAGGATGTGCCGGTTGGTACCGCTGAAGGCGTCAATGAACGCTCCGGCATCGGAAGGCGGCAGGCCTGGGCCGGAGGGAAGTTCGTGCAGCGCCAGGGCCGCCATCTGCAAGCCGGCCATCCAGCCTTCCGTCCGCTCGGTGAGCTGTGCCACCTGCCTGGCCGGCAGCCCGGAGCCCAGCGCGCGGGTGAGGACCTCATCCGCCTCCGCGGGGGTCACGCGCAGGTCCGCCTGGCGCAGCTCGGTGAGCAGCCCGCGGGCGCGCAGCCGGGCGAGGGGCAGCGGCGGATCGGCCCGCGTGGCGATGACCAGGTGCAGCGGCTGGGGCGGGTGCTCTATAAGGAAGGCCAGCGCATCGTGGATCGGTTGGGCAGCGATCAGGTGATAGTCGTCCAGGATGAGAATGAAGTCTTCGGGGATGGCGTTGATCTCGTTGACCAGCAGCGGCAGCAGCGCGCCTAGCGGCACCTGGGGCCGCGCCGCCTCCAGCGCCGCCAGCGTGGCGTGACCCGCCTCATCCTCAATCTGCTGCAGTGCGGCTCCCAGGTAGGCGAGGAAGCGGGCCGGGTCATTGTCCGCCTCGTCCAGCGAAAGCCAGGCTGCCGGCAATCTGCAGCCCGAGACCCACTCGGCCACGAGCGTTGTCTTGCCAAAGCCGGCCGGCGCGGCGACGAGTGTGACCGGGCGGGTCAGGCCGGCATCGAGGTGCTCGAGCAAGCGCGGGCGCATGATGCGCTCGGGGCGCAGCCGGGGGATCTGGAGCTTGGTCGTCAGTAGGGGCATCGCCATGCGCTCATCCAGGCACGTATGATAGCCCGAGTGGCGAAGCGCGGTCGAAGGCGCCGTGTGGATCGGCCGGCGCCCCAGGTCCGGGGCGTGGTCAAGGGGTTCTTCATGGGCGGCCGGCTGGCGCGGGGATGCCCGGCACGCGGAGCGGTCGCCCGAGCCGATCGGCTGCCAACACGCCGAGCCAGCCCTGGATTTCGGCGTATAGTGGGCTCCCGTCGAGGGGAGCCACGTGCCTCTCCCCGACCCACCCGGCCGCGTGAGGGACGGCGCGCACGATGTTCTCCTCGCGACTGGCTTCCGACCTGAGCCCCGGGCGCCTGCAGCAGGCCCTCGAGCAGCTGCGCGCCGCTGGTACACCGCTCATCGATCTGACGTGCTCCAACCCGCCGCAGTGCGGGCTGGGGCCAGAGGCGGAGGCCCTGGCCCGGGCGCTCGCCGTGCCCCGCACGGCCGAGTACCACCCCGACCCGCGCGGTATGCTCGGGGCGCGACAGGCTGTGGCGCGCTATTGCGCCGGCCGCGGGCTGCCCACAAAGCCCGACGACATCTTCCTGAGCGCCAGCACGAGCCAGGCCTACGCCGAGCTGATCAAGCTGTTCGCCGATCCCGGCGATGAGATCCTTGTCCCCCAGCCCTCGTATCCGTTGTTCGACATGCTCGTGACGCTTGAGGGCTGCCTGGCGGTGCGCTTCCCTTCGGTTTGCCTTCCCGATGGCCGCTGGCGCATAGACGTACACGCGCTCGAAGGAGCCTTCACATCACGCACGCGAGCCGTCATCCTGGTGAGCCCCAACAACCCGACCGGCGCCTACCTGGCTCCGGAGGAATACGCCGCCGTCCAACGCCTGTGCGCCGACCGAGGTTGTCCGCTCCTGGTCGACGAGGTGTTCTACGACTACCCCTCGGAAGGCTGTAGCCCGCCGACGCAATTGGATGAAGTCGATGGGCTGACCGTGCGGCTGAGCGGGCTGTCGAAGGTCGTCGGCGCTCCGCAGCTCAAGTTGGGCTGGATCCGGCTGAGCGGCGCTGGTGATTCGGTGCGCGCCGCCGCGGCGCGGCTCGAGTTCATCGCTGATGCCTACCTCTCGGCCTCGACGCCGGCCCAGCTGGCGGCCGAGGCGCTCCTGCCGGAACGCGGCCCGATCCAGGCCCGGATCCTCGAGCGGCTAGACGTGAATCAGCGCGCCGCTGAGCAGGCCTTCGGCCACGGATCACCGGCGCGCCTGCTGCCGCGCGAAGGTGGCTGGTATCTGGTCGTGAGCCTGCCCGAGGGCGAGGACGATGAGGATCTGGCCTACCGGCTGCTCGTGGACGACCACGCAATCGTCCAGCCGGGCTTCTTCTTCGACTTCCCTGAAGGCGAGCATCTGGTGCTCAGCCTGCTCCCGCCGGTCGAAGCGTTCGCCGAAGGCGTGAGGCGCCTGGCGGCGAGGATCGCGCGGCGGGCGTCGGAGCTGCGCCGCCAAGAGTAACGCCCTGCCGTGCGACATCGCAACCCGGCCAGGATCGCCTCTCAGGTTGAGGCCAAGAGCAGGCCGCCCCGCAGCGCGAGGGGCTTCCTTGTGTGGAACGCCAGGTAGTGCGTGAGGCTTCGGGTGGGCGGCTAGTAGTGGTAGCGGGCCTGCAGGAAGTCGATGCGCTCGTCGCGTACCAGGTAGACGAGGCGATGTTCGTGGGTCAGCCGGCGCGACCAGGCGCCGGGCGCCAGATACTTCAGGGGCTCCGGCTTTCCGATACCCTGAAACGGATCACGCAGCACCGCCTCGACGAGGTCCAAGACTCGAACGGCGATCTTGCGATCCGTCTCCACCCAGTGCCGAAGATCCTCGAGGAATTCCGGCTGGAAGACCGCCTCGCGCGGCTTACGCGTCAAGCGAGACCTCTCGAGCCAGTTCGTCCACGGTCAGGCGCAGCCCACCGCCCTTCAGGGCGCGGCCCAGGGCATCCAGCAGGCGCTCCGCGTTCTTCGGTGATCGCAGCAGATGCGCCGTCTCAAGCAGGCTGGCCAGCTCGGACGCCGCCAGAAGGGCCGCGTCCTCGCCCCGGCGGCGGTGGATAATGACGATCTCACGGTCCTGGGTGACGCTGTCCAGCAACTCGGCCAAGTTCTGGCGAGCCTGGGAGTAGGTGGTCTCGACCGTCATGTGCGGCCTCCTCTTGTACAGCACTATTGTACATCTATCGGGCCACGCGTCAACCCCGCAGGAATCTCCCGTCCGGCGTGAGCACGACTTTCCGCGTCCCACGCCGGCATCTCGGCTGACTGCTGGATGGGCTCGCCCAGCCGTCTGCGGCCGGGGCTCGCCTACCACGAGCCCCTCGGTTGGGATGCCCGAACCCATGCTGGACAGGTGTGGCAGACCGTGTGCGGCTCCTGGGTGACATCTACCTCTTGGCCCACAGCTGACGGAATCGCTCGAGAATGACGGGGTCATCCAGACTGCGGCTGAACTGCCCCAGCCATCGGCGGATGTAGCCCGCGTCCAGCTTCTTCCCCTGGCGCTGGATGATGCCCTGCACGTCAGCGAGATCCTGCGGGCGGCCGGAGAGCGCCTTGTGGATGATCAGGTCTTCGGCCGAGCAGATGTTGAGGCGCCTGCCCGGCTCAACCTCGATCGACCGGATCCTGGCGAAGAGGGAGTCCTCGTAGCCCCGCAGCGCCACGGCGATATCGACATCGACTTCTGCCACGCGCACGAGCAGCATGCGCGTCTCACGGGCGAAGGTCTCGGGATCCGGCACGCGAGAGCCGAAGGCGTCGGTCGTGAGCCTGACCAGTTCCGGCAGATCGAGCCTGTCCTCGACGGTGACGTCGAGGTCGTGGGTGAAGCGCGGCTCCCCCCAGAACTGAAGGGCGATCCCCCCGATGACGGCGTAGTTCAGCTTGAGCCGGTCGAGGAAGAACGCGTGGACCGTCAGGGCGGCCTCGATCTGCGGATTCATGCCAGGCCGCCTGGCTTGCGGGCCAGCTGGATCACGGCCCGGCGTACCGCCAGCCGATGGGCGATGCCGTCCAGCCCAGACTCAGCCTGCGTCCGGTGGAGCGGAACCAGCCGGTAGTACGTCTCACACAGGTCGTCATAGATCGCACGCGCTTCGGCCGCTGTCAGCCGGCGCAGCCGCAGGCGCTTCTCCGCAGCCTGGACAACCTCCGCCGCAGCCAACCCGGCGCGCAGACGCACCAGTCCGGAGGAACCTTCGGGGACCGGGCGGGAGGATGCCGTTCCGGTGAAGCTCAGGTCCAGCGCGGCCGCGACGCGTGCCATGCGGCTGAGGCTGGCGGAGGTGTAGGCCGTCGCCTCGTAGCGCTGCACTTGCTGTTTGGGCATGCCGAGTGCTTGCGCCAGCTGCGCCTGAGTCCATCCCCTGGCAATCCTGGCCTTGACCAGCGCCCGGCCAAGGTCCTCGAGCGCGCCGAGCTTGAGCGACAGCCCGCCGCCGGCTCGCAGTGCCTCGTAGCCTGCTACGGAGGCCGCCAGCTCGGCGACACGGCGCGGCGCTCCCGCCCCTCGCATGCTCGACCGGGCCCGCCGGTAGGCCCATTCGTTCAGGATCTCTGCCATGCGCCCTCCGTTCATCGATTCTACCACAAGACATCTTTTTTGTTGTCTTGTTGAAGCCGGCAGGGAGGTCCTGGCTTGGGCCGCCCGGAGGCGGCCTCCTGGCATAGCCTGAGGCCGCCAATCCAACTAGAATCACCCACCTTCAACCGACGCGGACGATCAGGCAAAGGCCGTCCATAGCCAAGCCGGCAGGCGAGACTCATCGAGGAGGGTACCCATGGATACGGCGACACGATCGGATCAGCCCGCGATTGAACCCAAGGCCCAAGCCACCAGGATCCTGATTGGAGTGGTCCTGGGTCTCCTCAGCGCGGCGATGCTGATCCTGGCCTTTCCGCCGTACAACGCCTGGCCGCTGATCTTCGTCGCTTTTGTGCCCATGCTGCTGGCCGACTACCGCGTGCTGCCCCACCGCTTCGCCGGCCTGGGCAGCGGGATCGGCATCGGGGGCTGGCTGCTGGTCTACCTGACGATGATCTTCGGGCTCGACGCCGGCACCTGGTTCATGCAGGCCTTCGCCGTGCTGGTCGCCGTGCTGGCCTTCAGCGGCGGGCGCGGCAACCGTCTCTTCCACCATCGCACCGGCTACCGCTGGTTCGTGCCCTTCGGTGTCGTCAACACGGTCGGCATCGAGATGCTGCGCGGCTTCATCCCGATCATCGCCACGCACGCCTTCGTGGGCCACACGTTGCACACCCAGCCGTGGCTCATCCAGCCGGCGTCGATCTTTGGCATCTACGGCCTGGACGCAGTCATCATGCTGGTGAGCTATGCACTGGGGCTGGCCACCCTCGACCTCTTCGACCGCCGCTGGCATTGGGACCTTCAGGTGCCCGCCGTCGATCGCCGGCTCAACCTGCGCTGGCTGGCCGGGATGGGAATCGTCGCCGCGGCCTGGGTCGGCCTGAGCCTGATCCTCCTTTCCCAGGCGCCCAAGGATCCCCCCACCCTCCGCGTCGGCGGCGTGCAGCACGGGTACGTCCGGCCGGGGCACATGGATCCCGATACGCAGGTTGCCCGGCTCGAGGCGCTCTCCAAGGGAACGCGCCAGGCAGCAGCGCAGGGCGCCAAGCTCGTCGTGTGGCCCGAGCTCGGCGTGGGCTTCGACCCGCAGGTCGAGCACACCGACGAGCTGCGCGCCCTGGCGGCCGAGACCGGAACCTACATTCTCATTGGCTATGGTCTTGACACCGATGCCGGGTGGCGCAACGAGTCCGTCATGCTCGTCCCACAGGGGGAGTTCCTCGACGTGTACGGCAAGAACTATCCCGCCGGCGAACCGAGGATTGTCACCTCGGGACGCTACCTGGTGTACGACACGCCGCTCGGGCGGCTGGCCCCGATCATCTGCAACGACATCAACTACACCGCCGCGGTGCGCATCCCCACTAGCATGGGCGCCCAGCTCGTCATGGTGCCGACGCGCATGTTCGCCGGCGTGTGGAAGGAGATGCAGGTCCAGGCGGTATTCCGGGCGGTCGAGAACCGGATCTCGATCGCGATGGTCGATGGCGCCTTCCGCACCACGATGGTCGATCCCTACGGGCGAATGGTCGCCGATCAGGTCACGCCCGATCCCAGCGCCCAGACGCTCGTCGCCGACGTGCCGCTCGGAAACCCGAACGACGTCTACACCCGGCTTGGGGACTGGGTCGGCTGGTTCTGCCTGCTCGCTTGGATCGGATCGATGATCTATCAGTCGACGACGAACAGGCGGCAGAAGAAGGCCATGGAGGCAGGGCCTGCGGTGATGTGACCCCCCTCCCGACGGAGGCAGGCGGACCACCGGTGATGGGGGGTGGTTAGACCGCTAGTCGTTGAGCGAGAACCGACGGAAGAACTCCCACATCACCCGGGTGGCATCGATGTCCTGGCTCGTGGTCCCGACGATCCACTCCGGCAGCGGTTCCCCGCCCGGCCAGGAGTGCCCGCCGCCGTCGAGGGTGTAGAAGTCGACCTCGGCCCCCTGATCGCAACCCACGTAGCGGATCCCGCTGGCTTCGCCGCTGCCGGGCAGCTTCGTGGGAACGGCGTCGCACCCGTTGAGTGCCGCCCGGGCGGCCATCCACTCGGGGATCACCGGCAGCCGCACCTCGCCCTCTCTCGACGGCCCGCCCAGGTACGGGACGATGGGATCGGCGGTCCCGTGGAAGGCAATCATCGGCACGGGCCTGGAAGGCTTGCAGTCATCCAGAGGGTAGAGATAGGCGCCGGCCACGCCCCCGATGGCGGCGATCCGATCGGCGAGCGCGCAGCCCAGGAGAAACGACATCCCGCCGCCGTTGGAGAGCCCGTTGGCGTAGATGCGGGCCTGATCGATGTTGTACTGGCGACTCAGCTCGTCAATCAGATCAGAGATGAAGACAACATCCACCATGGGGTCGGCGGAAGCCGCGGCCCAGCCGCCAGCCCGCCACCTTCGGGGGAACCCAGTTCCCTCAGGATAGACGACCAGGAAGCCGACCTCCTCGGCCAGATCGTTCCAGTGGCTGATCTGCATCTGGTGCGCCGGCCATTCCACAAACCCGTGCAGGCTGATGACGAGCGGCGTCGGGGTGGCCGGGTCGTACGTGGTGGGGACGAAGAGCAGGTAGGTGCGCTTCTCCCCCGAAGAGACAATCTCGCCGTTCGTCTTGTTGAGCAACGTGAAGAGCACGGCGATGGTCAGCGCCGCCAGGGCGAGCAGACCGAGGATAACCAGAATGCCGATGACGAGGACTCGGCCGATTCGCGCCGCCCGCGTCATGTCGTCCATCCTTCTCGGGCTTCCCAGCCCAACGGCCCGCCAGGGCCTGCTACTTCGTGGTGCAAAAGCCGGGGCCGGCTGATGTGAACGCCCATCTGCAAGCCGCGTCCACCTCGCAACTCGGCTTATCCTTGTGCGACGAACAGGCGATCGGCTGGGTCGCCGTTGGCAGCGGCGGGCCGTAGGACACCTTCAGCTGAGACAGCTCACCGCTGGCGGCGCCTACGACGTTGGCGAACCAGCAGCGGACGCTGGGCATCAGCTGGACGAGGTACCAATACCCGTCTTCACTCCTGCCAACGATCGGCGAGGCTTGCCCGTTCACAGCCGACGTGACCACACCGTACTGTCGGCTGGGGCCTTTGCGGCAGTTGGCGTCCACGGACAAGGTGAAGATCGGCGGAGCCGGAGTATTCAGCTCTGGCGTGGGCGTCTCCAGCTTGCCTTTATCCGCCTCCAGCCTGTCCAAACCCTCCTGGGCCGTCCCCAGTCTGCTGGTGTCCTTGGAGGTGGCGATCGCCGCCAGATCCTGAAAGGCCTTGTCCGCGTCCTCCGCGGTCGGACTCTGAACGGGCGTCATCGTCTCCGCCTCGAACGAGTCCCAGATGTGGGAGGTCAGAGTGGCGAGTGGACGCGCTGGCTGGTTCAAGTCCGCGACGTGGGTCGTTGCACCCGCCTCGAGGTCCGTGCCTGGCAAGGAGGCCCGTGCGAGGCTGCAGCTCGTCAGGAACACACCGACGGCCACAAGCGTCAACCGGTGCCCACGGCCCATATCTCCGGAGCCCCTCCCTTTGAGGAACGGGTGAGCAGACAGCGTGATTATTGCATCCTGGCTGGTGGACCGCAAGGACGACGTGTCTCGAAGCCGGCGCGTTCCAAGTGACGTGCCTGTGCAGCCTGCTTGGTCGCGTGAGGATGGCGTCCGCCGAAGATCAAGGAGGGCCCTTTGGCTGGCTCACCGCTGCAGCCCCAGCAGCGCGGGCCGCGGCGGAGGCGCTCGCTTAGGGATCAAGATGGGTGCGGTCAGCCCACAGGCCCGCCTGCGGTCAGGCCCCCGTCGACCGTGATCACGGCACCGCTGATGTAGGCCGAGGCGGACGAGGCCAGGAAGAGCGCCGCCCCGACGGTATCTTCGGGCTCGCCCAGCCGCCCGAGCGGCGTGCGAGCGGCAATGGCGTCAGCGCCAGTGCAGCGCGAGCCGCGCAATGGGCTCGCCCTCGTCGGCCCCTTGTCGATGGGGCAGGATGCCCAGGGCGATCAGCCTGCCAGCCTTGTGCAGGCCGACGCGGGCGAAGGAGAGAGGGTGGTCGCCCGGGTAGGGCTGGAAGCTGGTGATTTCCCAGCCTGCCGCCCGGGCTTCACGCCAGAAGAATGCCTGCACCGCTCCCATGGAATGCGGCGTCCCAAAGACCTCCCAGGATCCCTGGCTTCCGAGATCCTCGAGGACCTCGGCGGTCGGCAGGGGCGTGCAGTCCGGCGGCAGCGGGAGCCCGCAGAGATGCTGCGGCAGATCTGCAACGCTTTCAAGGAAGCGGAGGCTCCTCAGGACATCGGTTGCCTGCGGTTCGAACTCCGCTCGGCACGCCAGCGGATGTGCGACGAGCAACTTCAAGATGATCCTGTCGTGGGCGAGGACGCCCAGCCACAGGCGGTTGGCGTCCTTCTTCGGGAGCGCGATCTCGGCCTCGAGTCCGTCCGCAGGGCCGATTCGCCAGGGAGCCGACCGGACCTGCTTCGCCCCGAGCATGGCCGCCACGCGGGCGACGTGCTCCCTCCAGATGGGCTCGACCGCCCGGTCCCGGCTGTTCCACTCCGCGTGGACGATGATGTGCCCGGCCAGCGGGCCGGCGTAACCGGGGCTGAGTGCAGCCTCAGTCTGCGCGAACGCGTCAGCGTCCGGCAGGGAGCGGTGGACCCAACCTGCAGGGTGATCGATCGAGAAGCCCCACAAGGGCTGAACGAACGCCGTCATACGGGGGAGGACATCGGCTCCTTCGCGGGCGACTATCCGGTGGCCCGCGGCAGACTGGGCACATGGCCCCCGCGGCGGGGATCAACCATCACAGCCCCAAGAAGCGGCCAGCCAGGCGGCCCGCCGAGAATGGCGAGCCGCCTGGCCATGGGCTCCATCGTTGTCGCAACCGCCGGCGATCGATCCGGCACGAGGATCGCCGATCTCAGCCGCCGGCAACGGCCGGGACGAACGCGATCCGGTCGCCTTCCTCGACGGTGTCGTCCCAATCCGCCTGGACGTGATTGCGGATCACAACCCTGACCTCATCCGGCGGGAGGCCGAGGCCGTCGCGGATGGCGGACAGCGTCGTGCCGGCTCCGACTTCGAGAACTCGGGCTTCGCCGATGCCCAGGTCTGGCAGGTGGCGGCGAAGCGTAGCGAATACCCGAACCTCGACGCGCACGCCGGCTAGGCCTCATGCACCCAGGCGTAGACCCGGTCCAGCTCCTCGTCGGTGATCGTCCACGACACGTTATGGGGCGGGAGCTTCTCGTAGCGCATGAACTCCGGCGGCCGGTCGTCCGCAGCGGTGAACCCGGCCCTTTCGTTGAACAACCGCTCCATCTTCAGGATCTCTTTCCCCATAGGGACGACGTCTTCGCCGGTGATCTTCATTCCGGTCGTTCCAGCCACCGTCTCCGCCATCCCTGCCCAGCCCTTCGGGATGTCGAGGATGGGGAAGGCGATGAACAGGCAGTAGCCGGAGCTGTCGATGAATGCGGTCGCCGCCTGGAAGGTCAACGACAGGTCCGCCTTGCCCTCGTCCGAGAGCGGATCCACCTTTCCTCCGACGCCGGCGATCTCCGGGGCAATGGTGTAGCCGGCGGTGTGATCGGCGCCCATCGGGGTGGTGGCATAGGTCACGCCGATGCCCTTGATGGCGCGCGGCTCATAGGCCGGCATCGACTGCCCCTTGACCGTGGGCACGCGGTGGACTCCGAAGGCCTTGGCCGTGGCTTCGACGCCCTGGCCAAGGATGCGTCCCAGGGGCGTGCCCTTGCGGATCTCGTCGAACAGCTTCAGGGCGCCCTTGCCGTCGCCGAACTCCAGGAGCTTGCCCTCCATGGCGATGGCGATGGTGTTGCCGGACTCGATCGTGTCCACGCCGATGTCGTTGCACTCGCGTGTCATCCGGGCGATGTAATCCAGGTCATCGATGCCGCAGTTGGCTCCCAGCGCCCAGTCGGTTTCATACTCCAGGCACGAGACCAGGTGCTTGCCGTGTTCGTCGGGGTAGATGTTGGAGCACTTGATGATGCAGCCCGGGTGGCAGTTGTGGGCCATCGTGCCTTCTGCGCCGCCGTCCGGGCAGCGTCTGGCGACGACCTCGGCGATGGCCTCGCCCGAGATCTTGGCCGCGCCTTCGAACTGACCGGTGCGGAAGTTGCGGGTGGGAAGCCCCCCGGCCTCGTTGAGGATATTGATCAGGATCGCCGTACCGTAGGAAGGCAGGCCGCCGCCCTTCTTGGTCAGGCTGTGCTCGAGGATCGCCTCGGTCAGCTTCTTGCATCCTTCGTCAAAGAGCTTCTGGTCGGCGATCTCGACGCCCGGGCCGCCAGTGTCGTCCACAACGATCGCCTTCACGCCGCGCGCCCCCATCACCGCGCCCATCCCGCCGCGCCCAGCGTAACGGCCAGGGCGGTTCTCGGTGTCGTTGACCGAGACCCCGGCGTTGGACATCTTCATCTCGCCCGCCGGTCCGATGCCGATAACGGCCGTGTCCGGGTAGGTCTTCCACAAGGCCTCGTCGACCGCGTACATCCCATTGCCGATCAGCGGGGAGGCATCCTCGAACTTGACGCCGTCCTTGGTGATGACCAGGGTGAACCACTTCCCGTCGGCGGGTTGACCTTCCAGGATGACGGCGGCCAATCCCAGGCGGGCGATCTTCTGACCGGAGAGGCCCCCGGCGTTCGATTCCTTGATGGTCCCGGTCAGCGGGCTCTTACCACCAAAGGAGGTTCGCCCACTGCTGGGCGTGGCCGGCGTGCCGGTGACCCATCCGGGAGCGATGATCAGCTTGTTGTTGGGTCCCAACGGATGACAGGTCGGTTCGACCTCGGCCGCGGTGATGGCAGACGTCAGACCCCTCCCGGCCCAGCGCCCCCACTTCTCGGGGACCGGTTCGTAGGCTGCCTTTCGGTTGGTCATATCGATTCTGAGGATCCTGCGTGTCATTGCCCCACCTCCTGTTTCCCTGCTCATGCGTGTTCGTCGGTCGTGTAGGAGTGATGCATCGGTCCTTGCGCCCGCAGCATCTCCTTGAGCGCCTCGCTCATATGCGCGCCATCCCTGTACTGGTAAGGCCACATGTATCCTTGAGAGAAGATCCCAACGTGGTCGCCATGGGCCAGCCGATGCCCCCAACTGGCATTCAGCCCGGGCACGTCGCACAGCACTGCGTTCACAAACACGAAGCTCTTCTCTTCCGGCAGGATACCGAACTTCAACGCCAGATCACCAAGTGTGGCTCCCCGCTTCAGGTGCACTTGCTGAACGGCTACATGTACTCCCCCGGCTCTTGCCGCCAAAGGGCCGTACAGGGCCAACTCCGCGGTGATGTCTTCCATGGGACCAGGGCCCTTAGAGAGACGTCCGCCGGCTGCGGAGGAGTGCAGCGCCCCTTTCCCGCCGGGATCGACGTTGTCCGGACTCGATCTATGACCTGGGGATCCCCTGAGACGAAGGCTGCGTTGCGGGGCGAATCGGGGCGTCTGGGAACCCCGATTCCAATATAGCACATCTCTCGGGGGAGTCCATCCGGCTGCAGCGCGAGATCGACGAAGTCCCCGCCGATTGGGCGGCAGATGCCAGGCCTCAAGCCAGCCGGGGTGCGAGAGCTTGATCCCGAGGGCCCAGCGCCCACGGGTAGGGCGAGGTCCGTCGGTCACTTCTCGCTGATCTCCGTTGCACTGCCCCGTAGGCTGCCCGAGCGGTCAGCCCAGCGGCCCGCCGGCGGTCAGGCCCCCGTCTACCGTGATCACGGCACCGCTGATGTAGGCCGAGGCGGACGAGGCCAGGAAGAGCGCCGCGCCGACGACATCCTCGGGCTCGCCCAGCCGCCTCAGGGGTGTGCGGGCAGCCACCGCCTCGGCGACGGCCGGCGCCTGCCACAGCGCGGCGCTGAGGTCGGTGCGCACCAGCCCGGGCGCCAGCGCGTTGACCCGGATGCCGTCCGGCCCGAGCTCCTGCGCCAGCGCCTGGGTCAGGAGGATCAGCGCCGCCTTCGAGACGCTGTAGATATCGATCCCCTTTGACGGACGCAGGCCTTCGATCGAGACGATGTTGATGATGCTCCCCCACCCCGCTCGCGCATCCCCGGCACTATCTGTTGACCGGGTGAAGCCCGCCGCAAGCCATGTCCCTTCAGGGACTGTGGACAAGGCGGGCTTGGAGTTGTCCGGGCCTGCCGATGGCGGTATAGTTGTCCTGCAATACGACCGGGCGTACCAAGCGTCAGAAGGAGAATAGCCTCAGCGCAGGCCCGGTGCGGCTCTTTAACAACTTCAGTTTGCCGGTTGTGCGGGGAAGGCCCGCATGCAAAACTGAACCGTGGACAAGAGAGAAACTCCTTTTCGGGTGGGACGCACCCGTTGGGGCGTAACGTGGCCGGTTGCGGCGAGCGTGCCCCAAGAAGCCGCTGGGCTTCAGCCCATGCGGAGAGTCACAAAGTAGGAACACGCCGCGCAGGTTGACCAGGACATCAATCGGGCCGTAGGCCGCCAGGGCGTTCCTTGTTAGGGCTTCGATCGCCGCTTCGTCCCCGACGTGAGCGGCGATCGGCAACGCCGTTCCACCCAACTGCCGGATCTCCTCCGCCACGGCATCGACCGCCGCCTGCTTGCGGCTGGCAACGACGACCTTAGCTCCGAGGCGGGCGAACCCGAGGGCGATAGCCCGGCCGATGCCGCGCGAGCCGCCGGTGATAAGCGCTACCTTGCCTGTCAGGTCGGTGTTCATGGGTGTGCTCCGTTGGATGAGCGCTCGCGCCGGCGCTCCCACCTTCTGCCAGGTCGCTGTAGGCGGGGCCGGCCTCCCGTGTCACACACACGTTCCCCTCACACGTTTCCGGGCCGTTGCGCAGCCGTCCGCACTCGATCACTTCTGCGAGCCTTCGTTCTGAGACGGTGCCTTTCAACCCCTCCCTCGATCCCGCCAAGGCCCGCCGGGCGGCCAGGTTTGCGGAAATCCGGCCTGCGTTCGCCCAGCCTGGAGTGGAGGCAGGACAAGGCCCCGGATGATCTCCACTACGCCCGAGAAACCCGAATAGGCCTGAGGCAGCCTTGCTTTACGGGCGAAGGCCACCCACATCTTCCTGCCGACTTCTCCCTCGGAGAACTCGTCGCTGAGCCCGAGAGGAGTCCCCTCCGGCAGCGCCGTCGAGCGCTCCCGGAAGCAAACCCGCATGGCTTCCACGAGTGTCTCCCCATCGAATCGCAGATTCGTCGCCAGGGCGGCCAAATCGAAGTAGTCCTTCATTCGGCTGTTGGCCTCCCCCAGCGCCACCATGGCTTCGAGCTTCTCGGCCACGACCGAGTAGGGCGTGTAGGCCCGGATATCGGCCACTGGCATACCCAGGATCCCTGTCATCTGGACGCTGGTATCGCCTGGGTAGAATGCGGCGGTCGGCACGATGTCTGCCTGGTAGTGAATCACCATCTGCCCCAGGAACCCATCGAACTTGGCCCGGTATCCGGGGACCAGGGAAGCTTCACGGATCGGCTCGACGCGCAGGCTGGCGAGGTCAAACTCGAGGCCGTCGTCTTCCACGCCCATCTTGAGCACATCGGCCATCACCTGCCGCACGCGCTGCGCGTCCAGAGGCGCTGGGCCCATGAGGTCGATATCCCGGGTTGGCCGGGTGTCCGAACCCAGCCAGTGACGGATCAGCAGAGCGCCTTTGAGGATGAAGCGATCCCGGTGTTCCGACCTGCCGAGGCGGTGAAGAAGCCGCTCAATGCCGTACAGGTCGAGCACCTCGGCGAAGGGGCGTCCTTCGGCCTCGGCTTTCGCCTTCAGGCGAACCTGGATCGAGTGGGGCAGCCCAAGCGCAGGCCGGTGTTTCATACGAGGGCCTCGAGGAAGGGCCTCATGACCTTGTCCACTCGGCAGATCCTGGCAAAGTGCATCACCTCGGCCGGCTTGACCTTTCGCTCACTCAGCCCCGAGCGAAGGGCATCCAGCGCCACGTCGAGGCCCAGCCGGTTCCGGAATTTGAAGCAATCGGCAATGGTCTTGGCCGGGCTGTAGACGCGCAGGCGAACCCCATCACGCATGTGGGCCTCGATGCCCGCCTCAAACACCGGCCGCGAGAGCCTGTACACCGTGACCGGCGGCCAGGCCAGCTTGGGCGTGGCGGTGCCACGCAACAAGGCGATGCTGACAACGTGAGGTATCTCCGGCGTCAGGTCATGGAAGTGGAGGGCCGAGATCAGGCAGACCACGGCCTTCGGAACGCGTGCGGCAACAGTTGCCAGATCGGGCTCGCGCAGGGGCGGCAGGTTGGAGAGCCGGTAGACGCCCCGGCTCACCGGCGTCAGAATGCCGGAGTCACGCAGCGCGTACAGGTCCCTGGGATGGATCCCCGCCTCCAGCGCCTGGGCGGCGCGAAGAATGCCGCCAGCGCGGCGGAAGGCATCGACGGCCTTGCTCTGATTCCGGGTGAAAGCAGCCACTGGATAAACTATACATCATTTCTTAACAAGTGTCAAGGTTATTATCCACGCCGGCTTCCAGCCACCTTCCGTGGCCAGCGTCCGCCGCACATCGATCTATGCCGTCACTGCTGCCGAGGTCAGCGCTGCGCGGCGCCCCTGCATCCGTTCGAGGCCATTCCCCCACCCTCGCCGTGCCGGCATCGATGCGCGCTCCCGCGCAGTGAGTTCGCGATCCCAGACGGTAGCGCCCACCGACCGCCTGACGTATCATTTACCATCCCTTGCAGGCCGATTTGGACAGATATCACAAGTCCGGGCTCGCTTGCCCGAGATTGCCTCATGGCCTATCGGATTGAATTCGAACCGATCGGCATTCGACTGATCAGTGAGGAGGCGCAGACGGTCTACGAGGCCGCGCGCCAGGCGGGCCTCGGGCTGCGCTCGAGCTGCGCCGGCAAGGGCACGTGCGGAAAGTGCCGGGTTCGCCTGCGAGGCGGCCCTCTTCCGCCCCCGCTCGAGGCGGAGCGGGAGCATATCCCCGAGACGCTGCTGGCGGAGGGCTGGCGGCTGGCCTGCCGGACCATCGTCTCCGCGAACCTCACGATCTACATCCCCCCGGCGCTCCTGGACGACACCCAGGTTCTCCAGACAGAAGGGGTCGAAACCGCCTTCACGCCCAGGCCCCCGGTCCGCCTGCTGCCGGCGGTGGTCCCTCCGCCCTCGCTTTTGGACCAGGCCGCGGATCTGTCGCGGCTGGAGGCTGCCCTGCGCCGGCAGCACGCCGTCGAGCGCGTGACCGCCGGCCTGCCGGCCCTGCAGGCAATGCGCGCGACCTTGCGGGAGGCGAACTGGCAGGTCTCCGTGGCGCTGCGAGGCGACGAGCTGATCGCGGTGTACTCCGCGGACCACACCCGGCCGGTCGGGCTGGCGGTGGACATCGGCACCACCAAACTGGCCTGCTACCTGGTGGATCTGGAAAGCGGGCGCGTGCTGTGCCTCAAGGGCATGGCCAACCCGCAGATCGCCTACGGCGAAGACATCATGTCGCGGCTGGAAGCGGTGATGGTGAATCCCGCCCAGGCGGAGCACCTGCAACGCGAGGTGGTGGCGGCGATCAATGCCGCGGCGGAGGAGCTGTGCGCGGCACAGGGACTCACCCCGGATCATCTGCTGGAGCTGTGCCTAGTCGGCAACACCGCCATGCATCACCTGGCGGCGGGCCTGCCCGTGCGGCCCCTGGCCGTCTCCCCCTTCGTCCCGGCGCTCAGCCGCGACCTTGACGTGGAGGCCGCCCGGCTGGGGCTGAGGGCCGCCTCCGGCGCGCGGGTCTACCTGCCTCCGCCCCTGGCCGGGTTCGTCGGCTCGGATCACCTGGCCTTCCTGCTCGCCAGCGGCTTCGGCCAGGACGATCGGGTGCGCCTGGGGATTGACATTGGCACCAATACCGAGATCGCCCTGCAGGCCAGCGGCCGGATCCTTACGTGCTCCACGGCCTCCGGTCCGGCTTTCGAAGGTGCGCACATCCGGCAGGGCATGCGCGCCGGGCCGGGTGCCATCCATCACGTCGAGATCGCGCCGGACGGCGGCGTAGCATGTGACGTGATTGGCGACCTCCCGGCGGTCGGGATCTGCGGCTCGGGCATTCTCGATGCGCTGGCCGAAATGCTCCGGGCGGGGATTCTCAATGAGCGAGGCCGGATGCAGGCACGGGCACCAGGGGTCGAGGCGAATGAGGGCGGTCCAGTGTTCACCCTTGTGCAAGCAGGCCATGGACGAGGGGCGGTCACGATCTCCCAGCTGGATATCGACCAGATCCTGCTGGCCAAGGGCGCCATCCGCACCGGCATCGACGTCCTGATGGACACGCTCGGCATCACGCCGCAGGGCCTGGAGGAGGTCGTCGTGGCGGGAGCTTTCGGGAGCTACCTCAGTCCCGCCAGCGCGGTCCGCATCGGTCTGTTCCCTGCGGTTCCCCTGGAGCGCATCCGGGCCGTCGGGAATGCTGCCGGGACCGGGGCGCGCATGCTGTTGGCCTCCACGGAGTGCCGTCAGCAGGCCGGCCGGCTCGCTCAGCGCATTGAATACGTTGAACTGACCCTGGTGCCTGGCTTCAACCGGCACTTCGCCAGGGCCGTCCGTCTTCCGGTCGTCTGACGAACGGCCTTTCGCAGGGTAGCGATCGCGCTCAGGAGGAGCAGATGTCTCAAGCCGAACTCGAAGCGATCAGCAAGGCCATCACCGAGGGGGATGATGCGGAAGCCGAACGCCTGGTGCGGCAGGCGCTGGAGCACGGCCTGGCGCCGCACGACATCATGCACGGCGGCATCGTGGGCGGGATCACCAAAGCGGGTGAACTGTGGAAGTCCAACCAGTACTTCCTGCCCGACGTGATCCTGGCCGCCGACGCCTTCCGGGCCGCCATGCGGCCCGTCGAACCCCTGCTGAAGGAGTCCCGCGAAAGGTCGCCTCAGGGCAAGTTCGTCCTGGGGACGGTCGAGGGCGACATGCACAACCTCGGCAAGAGCCTGGTAGGCGCTCTGCTGACCTCGGCCGGCTTCGAGGTCATCGACCTGGGGATCGATGTCCCGCGGGCGAAGTTCATCGAAGCTGTCAAGGTGCACCAACCGGCGTTCCTGGGCCTGGGCGCCTACATGTCCACCACCATGCTTCAGATGAAGGGCATCATCGCCGAGCTCGAGGCGCAAGGGCTGCGCCGCAACCTCAAGGTGATGGTGGGAGGTGTGCCCACCAGCCAGGAGTTCGCCGATGAGGTCCATGCGGACGCGTGGGGCAAGGATGCGCTGGACGCCATGCAGAAGGCGCTGAAACTGAGAGGGGCGTGAACCATGGGCAACCAGACTCTCGAGGTCCTGCACGGCATACTCTACGGCAAGGGGATCCGCTTCGGCCAACTCTCTAGCCTGGGCGGGATGCTCGCCACCATCACCGGCAAGCACGGCGATGTGGTGCCGTTCATCGCGCCGCAGATCCACGACCATGCCATGACCGTCGCCAGGGTGTCTGCCAGCAAGTACTACTGGAACGCGGAATTGCTGGTGAGGACCCAGATCGCGGTCGAGCGCTGGTACGGTTTCGGCCTGTTCACCGTCATCCCCGATTCCTACAACTTCGAAGTCGAAGCGCTGGGCGCCAAGATGATCTACAGCGACGCGGCCATGCCCACGGTCGACCTGAATGAGCCCCTAATCAAGTCACCCGCCGACCTGGATCGGGTCGGGCCGCTCGATCCGTCCAAGGGGCGTATCCCCAATGCGATCGAGATGGGCAAGCTGGTCCCCAAGCTCGCCCCCGGACCCTTGTCGGGCGGCTACTTCTGTTCGCCCTGGAGCCTGATCTGCCTGGCGGTGACCTACCCCAAGGCCATCCGCGCCCTGATGCGCGACAAGGCCTACGGCCGGGCGCTCTTCGACTGGGCGGAGAACCAGGCGCTGTGGCCGTACCTGCAGGCGCTGGCCAAGGCCGGGGTGAAGAACGCCATTGGGGCGGATGCCTGGTCCGCCTTCCCGGACATGTCACCGGAGCTGCTCGAGGAGTGGGTCATGCCCTACGCCAAGCGCTTCAATGACCGCGCCAAGAAGGAACTGGGCATGACCACGTCGGCGGGCTTCCTGGCCGGGGACTACTGCGAGGAGGATCCCGCCAAGTTCGACAAGGAGCTCATGTTCAAGGCCCTGGCGATCTGCCACAGGTCGTTCGCGCTGGATGTGACCCCCATCGTCATGGGCCGCACCCAGGACTGGGACATGCGCTGGGTCCAGGAGTTCGCCGTCCTCAACGGCAAAGGTGGGCGCAAGCTGCCGATCTTCGCCTCCCTCAATGGGCGGTTCATGCGCGACGCGCCGCTCGACCGGATCCTGGACAAGATCCGCGGGTGGATCGACATCATGGGGCGCGACGGCGGCCTGATGTTCTTCATCGGCAACGTGCCGGCAGACACGCCCCCGCTGAACATGCATACGGCGGTGCAGGCGGTCAAGATCCTGGGGAGATACCCGATCGTGCAGGACCTTGCCTCGATCCCGGTTGAGCCGGCCCGCTTCCAGCCCTTTGACGTCTGGCTCAAGGATCAACCGGAAGCGGATCTGATCTTCAAGGCCAGGGAGAAGTAGGGACCGGCAGGCCCATGGCGACTATCCTGCAGGGCCGCGGCAGCCCTCTCGAGCTGAGGCCTACGGACCCGGTGCGCGTGATCGGCGAGCGCATCAACCCCAGCGGCAAGCCCAGGCTGCGGCAGGCGCTGCTCGACCGGGACTGGGAGTACCTTGCTAGGGAGGCCAGGCTCCAGGTAGAGGCTGGCGCCGATGTCATTGACGTGAACGTCGGCGGCCAGGGGCTTGACGAGGCGGCCTTGCTGCCCGAAGCCGTGCGGGTCGTCTCGGAAGCTGTCAGCGTGCCTCTCTCGATCGACACGCGCCTTCCCGCGGCGCTGGAGGCCGCCCTGCGGGTCTGCCCGGGGCGGCCCCTGGTCAACTCCATCGGCAGCGAAAGGAAGATCCTGGCCGAGAACCTGCCCCTGGTGGTCCGGTACGGGGTGCCGGTCATCGTCCTGTGCATGGGACAGGAGGGGATCCCCGATGACGTGGACGGCCGCCTGCGCGCCGCCGGGCAGGTGCTGGAAGCGGCGGTGCGGCTGGGGGTCCGGGAAGAGGACATCGTCTTCGATCCGCTGGTGATGACCGTGGGAGCGGACGACCAGGCCGGGCGCGTGGCCCTGGCGTGCATTCAGCGGCTGCGCTCGGAGTTCCCCAACAGCAGCATTACGGGCGGCGCCAGCAACGTCAGCTTCGGCATGCCGGACCGGGCGGGTCTCAACGCCAGCTTTCTGACCGCCGCCTGTGTGCTGGGCATGAACATCCCCATCACCGACCCGACCAACGCTCAACTGGTCGCCGCGCTCCGATCCGCAGACGTCTTCAACGGACGCGACCGGCGCCTGCGCCGCTATATGCAGTCCTTCCGGCAGAAGGCTCCACGGGGCGGGGGCTGAGGTCCAGGGCGGAAGGCCGAGGCGGGCCAACGTCTGATCCCATGCCGCCCGGGAGGCGGCTAGGGGTTCATCTCGTAGGCGTCCTTCAAAGGAAGGACCTGCCTCGTCCACAGGCGCTCGAAGCGGGCGGCGTCGACGGTTGGCTTCCGCAGCATGCGCAGGCACAGCTCCATCTGCTGCGGCGTACTGCTCGGCTTGGAGTGCAGGCTCAGCGCGTGGCGCGAGAAGTCGCGCACGAACGCATCAAAGATCTGGTCCAGGAGATCGTCGCCGATCGCACAGGCGGCGGCGTTCTCCAGGACAAGCTGGCCATAGACGACGAGGGTGAAGATCTCACCCAGTGCCAGTAGGAAGTCGATGTCCTTCTGCTGCGCCTCGTGCGGCGTGGCCGTGGCCAGCAGCTCACGGAAGACGGCGATCTGCTCCCGGAACATGCGCACGTTGGGCAGATCAACCCCCTCGAAAGTGCGGCGGTAGTCGTGGAAGCGGATCTGGCCCAGCCCGCGCGCCGGTCCCTGACGGAAGAGGAAGTCGTCGTTCGCTGCCTTGTCCATGCGCGGGATCTCGGGCAACTCGTCCGGGTTGAAGAAGTAGTTGGCCATGAACTTGACGATCAAAGCGATGTTGACATGCACCGTCCCCTCGAGCTTGGGCAGGGCGCGGATGTCGCGCGCCGCCATCTCGAAGTAGGTGTCGCGCTCGAAGCCCTTGGCGGCGATCACGTCCCACAGCAGGTTGATCACCTCCTCGCCCTGGGTCGTGACCTTCATCTTGACGATCGGGTTGTACAAGAGGTAGCGCCGGTCGTCGGGCGAGGCCGAACGCATGTAGTCCGCCGCCCGCAGCGCAAAGAGCTTCATCGCTACGACGCGCGCATAGGCATCGGTGAACATCTGCTGCACGTGAGGGAAGTCGGTGACGGCCATGTTGTACAGGCGGCGGTTGGCGGCGTGCCGGATAGCCTCGTACAGGGCGTGGGTGCAGATGCCGATCGAGGCCCAGCCGAGGTTGTACTTGCCGATGTTGACCGTGTTCAGGCAGGCGTCCCAGGCCGCCGGGCCGCGCGACAGGATCTCCGCCTCCGTGACGGGGTAGTCATGCAACGCGTACTGGGCGACGTAGTTCTGCGAGGCGGTGACGTTGCGGATCAGCTCGTAGTTCGCGTTGCGGTAGTCGGCGACGAAGAAGACGTAGTCGCCGCTGTCTGAGAGCTTGCCGAAGGTGGAGACCATCGGGGCCAGGTTGGCATTGCCGATGTAATACTTCTCGCCGTTGGCCCGGTAGGCGCCGTCCGGCTGCGGCGTCAGGCGCATCTCGGTCGAGTAGATGTCGGCCCCGTGGGCTCGTTCAGACAGGCCGAAGGCGAAGACGTTGCCCTCCTCGAGCAGCCGGGCGGCCCAGCGCTTGAGCTCCTCATTCGGGCTCTGCCAGATCGGGCCCAGGCCGAGGATCGACACCTGCCAGGTGTACCAGTAGGACAGGCCGTAGAAGGCCAGGATCTCGTTGAACTCGCAGTTGCGCCACGTGTCCCAGCGGCAGTCGGCAGCGCCGTAGCCGGCGGGCGTCAGGAGCGTCGCGAACAGACGCTCGCGCTTCACGAACTCAAGGAAGTCGGCGTACCAGGTCCGGTCGTAGTCATCCTGCTTGATCTTCTTCAGCCCGCGCGCCTCGAACCAGGCGATGGTTTTCTGCATGATCTCGCGCGAGCGATCGTCCGGGTAGAAGCGGTCGTGGCGTTTGGGATTGAGCAGCAACATGGATCCCTCCCTGGCTAGCTGGATGCCGCCGAAGGTGCCGCCGAAGGTCCCGCGTTCTTGGCGGGATTCGTCCCGGATGTCCGTACCGGGATCCCGCCGGAGGCCGTTCGTCCCGGGCGGGGGCGGCAATCCGCGAGTTGAACCTACGAAAGTGCTGCGTCTCCTGGTCCCTGTGGGGCACCTACCGCTGCGCTCGGTGCGGGTAGGCGCACATGCGAAGGAGAACGGGCGGCAGCCATGTCTCATTATAGAGTGGGCTGCGACGCCCATGGTCGCGGTTCTCGATCAGGATGGTCAATCACCAGGAGGCGGGGATCGACGCCACGGATCCGCCACAGGACAGGGAGGGCGTCCTCGCAATCCGCCGCCCGTGCATGTTGCTCTCCCCGCTGCCCGGACCCAGCGTCTCAAGGACAGCACCTGGCAACGGCGCGCGCAGCGTATCAACCAGAGTTGGACCTGGAGCTGGCCCTGGTCTAGACTCCAACCAGCGAACCCCCCAGCGACTGACGCACCGCCGCTATCGGCGGATCCTCGGCTTCGGCGGGCTGTGACGACCGGGGCGAGGCTCAAATCAACACTCTTGTTGGGAGTGGGCGTAGAATCAGAAGTCAGGCAGCCCGGATCCAGTATCCCCAGGAGGTATTCATGGCGAGCGACACGCTCTTCCATGGCTTGTTCTGGGGTCTCCTCGGCGGCTTGATGTTGGTTCGCGTTCTCTCCGTTGTTCAAGTCCGCCGCTCTGGCGCCAGATTCACTCCCGACAAACAAGCCATCGAACGGGAGGGTCGGATAGCATTCGCTATCCGCTTCGTTGGCTTCTTCTTCCTCATCGGCGTGCTGGTGGCATTCGCGCTCGACCCGGCGTGGATGCGGGCGATGGACATATCCGTTCCACCCGCAGCCCACTGGGTAGGGTTCATCGTCGGGCTGCTTGGCGTGGCGATTGCGGGATGGGCGCAGATCACCATCGGCCGCCAATGGTCCGCCCAGCTGCAGCTCACAGAGGGGCATCAACTCGTGACGAGCGGCCCATACGCCTACATCCGTCACCCCATCTATGCTGCCTTAGTCGCCGTTTCAATCGGCTTTGCCTTGGTCACCGCGAACTGTCTCTTCATCGGCTTCGGGATACTCTCGATCGCAGTGTCCATTGACCGCATTCCGCGCGAAGAGAAGATGATGCTGGAAGGCGTGCCTGGTTATGCCGACTACGCCGCAAAGGTACGGTTCCGTGTGCTTCCGGGTATCTGGTGATGACCTCGACTGAGCAGTCGGGCTGATGGGTGACAGAAAGTCCAGGCTGATAGGTAACACTCACAACGGCTTGTTATGGGGATAACCCCCATGCAGCTGCAGGGTTGCTTCGTCAAAGCGACCGAGTAGCAGCGGCCCGAAGTAGACAGCCCACACGCCGTCTTCAACCTCCTCGAGTCCCACGTATTCTTCCTCAAGGACATGGCTCACGTTCACCCAGCCGCTGCCCCAGCGGATTCCGCCGTTGCGGCTCACCAGCCGCCGCTCGAAGTGGGCCGGGTACTCCAGTTCCGGGATCCGCTCGGGGTAGGGGCGAAAGGACGGCCGATACAGCGACGCCGGTTCGCATGGGCTCAGGCTCCTCGCAAGGGTGAGCAGGGGTGCACGCTCAAGGCAATCGTTCCACCCTGCAGGACGCACACGGGATTCTACACTCGCGTGCACCTGCCCCGCATCCAGGCGTGCCAGCGAAGCACCCTTCCCTCTCACCTGCGACAATCCGGCAGAGGCGTCGGAGTGAGGCAGGATGGGATTCGCTTTCGTTTGCAGAGAGTTCCCCTTCTTACCCGTATATGGAAGGCCTCTTCACTCTGCTGCCTTGACAAAGTGGAAGATGTCGGCAGCTGTCCGGCCCGCCTGGATCAGCCCGCCGAGTATCTGCTCCGGGTTGTGGCGCCGACGGCGGACAGGGTTGTCGAAAGTGAAGCAAGGCCACCAGAGGCATGTGTGTTCACTACTGGAGTTGCACATCTAAGCTCATCAGGTACCTGAACTATGCTAGCGTTACAGTCCCGGTTGCCCCATCCACCGTGATCGTTTGCCCGCTGCAAATGCGGCGGGTGGCTGCTCCGGTCGCCATGACCGCCGGGATGCCGTACTCGCGCGCCACGATCGAACTGTGGCTGAGCGGCCCGCCGATGTCGGTCACCACGGCCGATGCCATTGCAAAGAGTGGGGTCCAGGCCGGCGTGGTCGTGACGGCGACGAGCATGTCACCCGGTCGCATCTGCGCGAAATCTTCCGGGCCGCGCAGAACGCACGCCGGGGCGGTGACTTTGCCCGCGCTGGCGCCAAAGCCTTTCAGGATGTTGGCTTTGGATTTCCTCGGCGTCATCATCTTGCCCAGCCAGGAGGTCTCCGGTAGAGCGGCGGGGGGCTCGGCTTTGCGCGCCCGGTGCCAGTGCGCTTTGCGCTCTTCCACGTTTGCTGCATGGTTGATCAGCGGCTCGTTCCTATCCAGGCTGGCGGCTGACGCATCAGCTTCCCGGACTTCGAGCCAGTAGACATCATCAGGTTGACCGAGCGCGCCGCCGGCAACCAATCGCCGCCCCAATTCCCTCAGCAGCCGTCTGATCTGCGGATAGGTCAAGCCCAGGTCGGCTATGGCGTTTTCGCGTCCGGGCGCGCAATCCTGAGCGGATTTGAGCAGTTTCCGGAACCATATTCTTCGTAGTGGATCAAGACGCAGGGTGATGGTCTGCTCTGCCTGGCGGCGCTGCTCAGCCTGGGCCTGCAGGCGAATGTGCGGGTTACGGCCCTGGCCGGCGAGGTAGACCTTCAACGCGTCCAACACGGGCGCTGGGTCGTCGGCAGGGACGGGCTTGGTAAAGTCGAGATCGTAGATGAGATGCCCAAAGGCGGCCAGGTGAGCCGCAAAGCGGGCGGCAAACTCGCCCGACAGCGGAGCGCTTACGGGGTCGGCCTGCAACGCGTCCCAAACAGCGTGGGCAGGGGTTTGCCTCAGGTAATCCGCCAGATCGGCTTGCCCCCGCTCCGCGGCCCACTGCGCCAGATCGAAGAGCGATTTCTCGGCCTCCAGCGGCAGGTTATCCAACCCAAGCAGGAAGGACGCGGCGGCGGGATCGGACTTGCGTTTGACCAGCGCGTTGTAGAAGCGGCTGAACAGAGTTTCGCTCATGGTGGATAGGGGAATCGGCCCAGATTGAGCCACGGTGAAGTAGTCTGACGTGGCGCCGAAAAGCCCGCGCACTCCAGCCAGAAGTTCAACGGCTGGCAACGTCGTCAGGTTCATCTGCTGCCACTTGTTTGCCGCCGCGCGGCTATTAGCCTGGACTTCTTCCCTCCGCGCCTTGCCGTACCGGAGGATCTTCGAAGTCCCGAGAATGCCGAATACGCCATACTGGAAGATCGTGTGGGTATTGATGCAGCTGTAGACATAGCCATTGAGAACCTCGAAGTAGTATCCGGCTTCTCCTCGAAACCCCAACACCTCGGCCATCATCCTCGAGGTTGCTTGTGTGGCAATGGGCACCGCCAGCGTGGCAAACAGCGGCGGCACGGCATCGGGCACAAACTCGACGAGACTCAACCGCGCAGCGATGGTGTGTGGTTGGGAAAGAAGCCATTCGAGGGGCGGTTCCGGCAGCGTAGTGATCGGTCGGGCCTGGAGGATGAAGAAGCGGCCTTCTCGCAGAGCCCACTCGATATCCATCGGCATTTCATACAGTTCTTCGATCCGGACGCCCAATCCGGCCAGCTCTGCGGCCTGCGCATTCCTCAGCACGGGCTTCTTCACTTGAGACGGTGGAACCGGGGCTTCACGCGTGCCCGATTCCGTTCGGACGGTCATCGTTCGCTTGTGGCCTGTCTCCCGGCGGAGGATCCTGCCCGTTGTCTTGTCCAAGGTGAGACTGTCGGGAGTCACTGCCCCGGAGACGATCGACTCGCCCAAGCCCCAGGCGGGGCTGATCACGATCTGGTCGCGTCTTCCATTGACCGGGTTCGCGGTGAACAGGATCCCGGCGGCATCAGCCGGGATCAAGACCTGGACAACCACTGCCAGCGCTACCGAATCGGGGGCGATTCCCTGCCGGGCGCGATACGCAATCGCTCGCGCCGTCCACAGCGACGCCCAGCACTTCTTGACGGCCTCCAGCACTGCGTCCGCGCCGCGGATATTGAGGTACGTCTCTTGCTGGCCAGCAAAGGATGCCCCTGGCAGATCCTCGGCGGTAGCCGATGAACGCACGGCGACGGGCACGTCACCCTCGCCAAGCCCGGCATACGCGCCCAGGTCGGCGTACGCTCGTCGAATCGCCTCGGCAATATCATCCAGTATCGCACTCTGAGCGAAGAGCTTTCCGATCTGGTTTGATGCCTCTTCGAGCGTCGCAGGCTGATCGGGAGTGGCAGCGGAGACAGCCGCTAGAATCTGCTCTTGCAGCTCGTGCTCCGCCACGAATCGGCGATAGGCGGCCGTGGTGATGTGAAAACCGGGCGGCACGGGCAGGCCGGCCGCTGCCAGGCGAGCCAGCGAAGCGCCTTTCCCTCCCACCTGCGACAGTCCAGCAGAGGCATCGGAGAGAGGCATTATGAAATTGGGTTTCGCCTGCATAGAGTTCTCCCTTTTGCCTGTAAACAGGCCTTTCTCACCCTGCTGCCTCTCCAAGCCGGTAATGCACGATACGCACCACCCTGGCGACGAATGGGATGTACCGCATGAGCTGGAAGGCACCCAGGCGCGGCTCTGGCTTGTCGAAGTAATACCACTGGCTGAGTAGGCGAATGCCGGGCGCCCATGCTTCCACATCCCGATCATCCTTCAGTCCCCAGTGCGGCTGGGCCACAGCCCGCGGGCGAGGATGAAAGCGAATCACCACCGGCGAGTACGCCTCGCACACAAGCTCCGCGCCGGGGAAGCGCTCGGCGAGTGCCTGCACCAACCGCTTGACGTCGGCCTCTTCCAGGTAGACCAGCATGGCCTCAGCCAGAAAAAGGATATGCTTGCCCGCCCGGCCGCTCAGGGCATCCATCCACGAGAAATCGAGCACCGAACACCCAATGAAATGACTACGCGGTGTCTCTTCGAGCAGCTCTTTCCGCAGCTCGATAACCTCCGGCAGATCGAGGCCGTACCACTCTACTTGCCCGTTATCGGCCCGCTCGAAACGGGTGTCGAGCCCGCAGCCGAGGTCGACGATCACCCCGTCGGGGTGCTCTGCCAGGAACGCCCGTGCCAGCCGGTCGAACTCTCTCATGCGCAGCAGGTAGTTGACCTGTTCGTTCTTCAGCCTCTGGACGCCGGAGAAGTCACAGTCGAGCTGGCCGACCAGCTCCACTGCCTTGGGATCTCGTACCAATGCATCGGGGCGCTGGCTCTCCATCGCCCGAAAATACAACGGTATCAGGAGCGTCTGGGAGACTGCGTTCAGGTTGCGGATAGTATGTGTGGGCATTTGGCCCTCCTCTCAAAGCAGTGCGGGCTTCATTACCCTTCAGCCACGCCGCTCAGGTCCTGGTTGGTAGTCTCGGACATGTCGCCCTCCTTTTTGCCTGCAAGTGAAGAGTCTTTTCACCCTGTCACCTTTCCAAGCTGGAAGTGAAAGACGCGAAACGGCTTGAGCAGCCGAAAGATGGGAGCCATCCAGCGAAAGGAGTGCAGCCGCGGCTCAGGCCGGTCGAAGTAGCCCCACTCGTCGAGCAGGCGGATGCCGTCGCCCCAGCCCTCGAGCTCCTGGCCACGCCAGAAGCCCCAGCACAAGAGGCCCCCAAGTACGAAGTTACCTAGCCAGATTTCGAATGGCCTCCAGGCGTCGAAGACCAGCTCTGCGCCTGGGAAATGGTCGCGCAGCGTGAGCACCAACGACTTGACCTGCGCTTCGGTAAAGTACATGAAGACACCTTCGGCCAAGAACAGGAAAGGACGCCCGCGATGCACCCTCACCGTCTCCAGCCAGGCGGGCTCGAGCACCGAACAGCCTAGCAGATGATAGCGCCCCCCTTCATCGCCAATCAGCTTCCGGCGCAGCTCGATGACGTCCGGCAAATCCAGGTCATACCACTCGACCTGGCTGTTGCGCTCCGCGACGCGGTCGAAGCGCGAGTCGAGGCCGCAGCCGATGTGCACCACGACCGCCTCCGGGTGACGGCTGAGGAAATCCCGGGCGTAGCGGTCCATTTCGCGGGTGAGCATGATCCGCATTACCTTGTTCGCCTCGGCCATCGGGGTCTGCTTGATCCAGTCAGAGTCGTAGCGGATGGGTCCATCCGAGCTCAACTGCTTGACCAGCTCCACCGCCTTTTCGTCCTTGATCAGCGCGTCTGGGCGCTGCGTTTCTATCGCCCGGTAGCAAAGCGGGATGAGCAACGTTTCAGCCACGCCGCTCAGGTTTGGATTGGTAGTTTCGGACATGTCATTCTCCTTCTTGCTTGCAGACAAACAGCCTTTCTATCCTGCCGCCGTTCCGAGCTGAAAGTGGTAGATGCGCAGTGTTCTGAGCAGGGATTCGATGGGACGAAACCATCGAATGTTATCCAGCCGCGGCGTTGGGTCGTCAAAGTATCCCCACCCGTTGAGCAGGCGTATACCGTCGCCCCAGCCTTCGATCTCCTGACCATGCCAGAGCCCCCAGTGGCAACGGAAGCCGGCCCTGGCGGTTAGGAGGTTGCTCACCCAGAGGTGGATCGGCGAATAAGTGTCGAAGACAAGCTCTGCGCCTGGGAAACGGTCTCGCAGCGTCAACACCAGCCACTTGACCTGCGCTTCTTCAAGGTGCATGGAAACCCCTTCAGCCAAGAACAGGCAGGGGCGTTGGCGCTGCGCGCTGACCGTGTCCAGCCAGGCGCTATCGAGCACTGAACAGCCCAGCAGATGATAGCGCCCCCCTTCAGCGCCAAGGAACTTCCGGCGCAGCTCGATGACGTCCGGGAAATCCAGGTCATACCACTCCGCCTGGCTGTTGCGCTCCGCGACGCGCTCGAAGCGCGTATCGAGGCCGCACCCAATGTGAACCACAACCGCGTCCGGACAGTGCGCCAGGAAATCCCGCGCGTAGCGGTCGAATTCCCGGTTGCGCAGGATTATTACCAACTTGTTGGCCTCGCTCATCGGGATCTGCCTGACCCGGGTGAAGTCGAAGCTCTTCTGCGTGACGAGAGCCACAGCCTTCTCGTCCTTGATCAGCGCGTCCGGGCGCTGCGATTCCATCGCCCGGAGGTAGAGCGTGATGAGCAACGTTTCGGCTACGCCGCTCAGAATTTGAGTTTCCTTCTCTGACATGGCAACCTCCTCAGGAACTCCCCGGCTCACACTCTCCACGCTCGATAGAGCGGGCCCCTATATGGGCAACCGGGGAATGATGCGACCTTTCACCTGATGCTTGTAGTCCAGGTAGCGCTGTCCCAGCGCGCGTTCCAGACTGGTTTCCTCAACCAGAACGATCGCCAGGTAGGCGGCCCACCAGATTGGCATCAGCGCCAAACCAATCGTCGAGCGGAACATCAGCGCGAATCCGAGCGAGAACAAGAGATCAGCGAGGGAGATGGGATTCCTCACCACGCGATAGACGCCATCGGTCTTGAGCACCGTGCGGCTATCGGGTGCCGTCCGCCAGTCAATCGATAGAGCGGGAAGGCAAACGGCCACTGCGGCGGCGAGGGTCACTCCGCCGAGGATCCAATTCCAGATGCCGATCTCAAACCGAGGCTGGGGGCAGAACGGCAAGACGAGCAGGATGCGGGACAAATCGCAGACCATGATCGTGACGGATCCAAGAAGGGCGCTCCGGCCCAGCCTTATGCCGCTGACAAAGGCGATTCCCACCAGAAGCCCGAACATCCCAACGAAAGCCCAGAAGAACAGGTTCGTGAGAATGGACATGTAGCACCTCTCATGAGTCTTCGATTCGGCGAGGCGGTGTAGCAGGCATCATCGTCGGTCTTTGCCTTCGGCCGCCGCTCCAAGCCGCAGGTGGTAGATGCGCGACGTCCTGATCGCGGCCTCGAGGGGGCGCAGCCATCGAAGGTGGGCCAGCCGCGGCTCAGGCGGGTCGAAGAATCCCCACTCGTCGAGCAGGCGGACGCCGCCGCCCCACTCCTCCATTTCCTGGCCGTGCCGGATCCCCCATTGGAGACGGGCGTTGAGCATGGAGGTGGAAGTCTGGTGATTGGCCACCCACACGTGGAGGGGTGAACAGGCATCGAAGACCAGTTCCGCGCCTGGGAAGTGCTCGCGCAGCGCCAGCACCAACCGCTTGAGCTGCGTGCCATCGAAGTAGACGAGAACGACTTCGGCCAAGAACAGGAAGGGGCGCTGGTTGTGCGCGCTCAGCGCGTCCATTCAGGCCTCCTCCAACACCGAGCAGCCCAACAGATGATGGCGCTTCCCCTCATCGCCAAACAGCTTCCGGCGCAGCCCGATGACCTCCGGCAAGTCCAGGTCATACCATTCGACCCGGCCGTTGTCGACGCGCTCGAAGCGCGAATCGAGGCCGGTCCCGACGTGAACCAGCACAGCGTCGGCGTGGCGCGCCAGGAAATCCCGGGCCTGGCGGTCGTACTCGCGGGTGGCCAGGTTCCGCATGACCTTGAGCGCATCGCTCATCGGGACCTGCGCGAACCGCGCGAATTCCTCGCTCCTCTCTGCCACCAGCGCCACGGCCTTCTCGTCCCTGATCAGGGCGTCCGGGCGCCGCGACTCCATCGCCCGGATGTAGACCGCCATGAGCGACGTTTCGGATGCGGCGCTTGGGGTTTGGGATTTCGTTCCAGACATATCCTTCCTGCATGCGGACAGGAGCCCTTCTCAGCCCGCCGCCTCTCCCAGCCGGTAGTGGTAGATGCGCATCACCCTGCCGACCAGGGGGATGCATCGTAGCCGTCGAAGGGACGCCACGCGCGGCTCCGGTTGGTCCAGCCACCCCCATTCGTCGAGCAACCGGATCCCGTCACCCCAGCCTTCGAGCTCCTGGCCGCGCCAGATCCCCCAGTGGAGAGGGGCGCCGATCTTCTTCCTCTCGAAGAGCATGCTGTTCGTCCAGACGTGGAAAGGGTTGAAGGCGTCGAAGGCCAATTCCGCGCCCGGGAAACGGCCGCGCAGCGTTCGCACCAGCCACTTCACGTCGGCTTCATGGAGGTACATCAGAAGGCCTTCGGCCAGGAACAGGAGCGGTCGATGCGCGCTCACCGCATCGAGCCACGCTTCCTCGAGCAGCGAGGTTCCCATCAGGTGATAGCGACCAGCTTCGTCCCCAATGAGCTTGCGGCGCAGCGCGATGACGTCCGGCAGGTCCAGGTCGTACCACTCTACCCGGCCGTTGTCCACGCGTTCGAAGCGCATGTCGAGGCCGCACCCCATGTGAACCACCGCCGCGGCCGGGTGGCGCGCCAGGAAGGCGCGCGCCTGGCGGTCGAGTTCCAGGCTGCGCCGGATCACTGAGGCGATGTTCAGATCGCTCATCGGGAAGCGCTTGATCCGGTCGACGTCGGCGGGGGCCAACCGTGCGATCAGCGCCACGGCCTTCTCGTCCTTGGTCAGCCCGTCCGGGCGCTGCGATTCCATCGCCCGGAGGTAGAGCGCGATGAGCGATGTCTCGGCCACGCCGCTCAGCTCTTGATCAGCTGTCTCAGACATGCTTGCCTCCTCAAAGCAGCGCGGAGTGCCAAGTGAAGAGCTCGCGCAGCCGTCACCGATCACTCTTGACCGCCGACGGAGCACCGGTCACCGCCCGCGCGGTTGGCGGGTTGGCGGCCGTTGCACCTTGCGGACTTCGGCTATAATACATGAATACCTGTTCAGGCGTTATGACCGTGACCAAGCGACTCCACCCTGCACTGGATGAACACACTGCCGCCCACGTGGCCGAGCTCTTCCGCGCCTTCAGCGACACGAGCCGGGTGCGCCTGCTCTCGGCGCTCAGCCGGCAGGAAACAAACGTCGGCACGCTGGCGGAGATGATCGAAATCAGCGAGTCGGCCGTATCGCACCATCTGCGCGGTCTGCGCCAGATGGGCCTGGTAGTCGCGCGCCGGCGGGGTAGGGAAGTCTTCTACCGCATCGTGGACAAGCACATCCTCACCCTGTTCGAGCAGGGAGTGAGACATGTCCGGCAGGATTAGCAGCCGGCCGACCTGGGCCGTCCTGCTGCTCGCCATCTGCCTGGTCGCCCTGGGCTTCCATTTCGTCGGTGAGAGCCTGACGCACGCGGCTGCACCGGCAATGGACAGTCCCCATCCGGGATACGACCTGGCGGAGGATCAGTTCGTCCTCACCTCCGCGATCGCACCTTCGGTCAGGTCCAGCAACCTGTGGGGCGCCGCCCCGCTCCTCCAGTCGGTGGGACTCGCAAGTTTCGCCCCGCCCGCTCCCCCTCCCAACCTCTGACTCCCGGCCGGCGACCGAAGACCGATCGCCAGAAGCCGCGCCTCCAGCATTCCCTCGCCGCTCCGGCGGCGGACATCTCATTCCAGGTGTGAACAGATGATCCAAGCCACAACAGAATCCGAAGTCGTATCCCTTCCGTGCACCCCGGACACCGGCCTCAGCCAGGCGGAGGTCGCCGCTCGGCGGCAGACCTACGGAGAGAACCGCCTGCCGGTAGAGAAGACCACCTCGCGACTGGCCATCCTGCTGGCGCAGGTGAAGAGCCCGCTGGTGTACATCATCCTCGTGGCGGCGCTGGTGTCGCTTGTCGCGCGGGAATACGGCGACTTCGCCATCATCATGGCGGTGGTAGTGATCGACGTCATCCTGGGGTACGTCCAGGAGTATCAGGCGCAGAGGACCTACACCGCTCTCAAGGGGCTGCTCAAGCCGACGACCACCGTCATGCGCGACGGCGAACGGCGCGAGGTCGAGGTCTGGGAGTTGGTCCCCGGCGATCTGGCGCTGCTGAGCGCCGGCGAGAAGGTTCCGGCTGACGGCCGGGTTCGAGAGAGCGTCAAGCTCGGCGTCGACGAGGCCATCCTGACCGGCGAGAGCGAGCCGGTCACCAAGGACGTCGGCCTCAGCGCCTTCATGGGCACAACGGTCGTGGCCGGCCGCGGGCTGATCCAGATCGAGAAGACCGGGCCGGCAACCGAACTGGGCGGCATTGCCACCAGCCTGCAGGAACACGTCGAGGAGGACACACCGCTCCAGAAGCGCCTCAAAGCTTTCAGCCGGACGCTGACGTTCATCGTCATCGGCTTCACTTTGGCCATCCTCACCACCGGGCTGATTATGGGTGAAGGCTTTCTGCAGATGCTGCGCACCTCGATCATCCTGGCCATCGCGGCCGTCCCCGAAGGGCTGCTGATCGCGGTGACCGTCATCCTCGTCCTGGGGATGCGCAAGATCCTCAAACGAAATGGATTGGTGAAGCGCCTTCTGGCGGTGGAAACGCTGGGTTCGGTGACTACCATCTGCACCGACAAGACGGGCACGCTCACCGAAGGGCGGATGCGCGTCTCGATGGGCGAGATCCTGGACGCGGATCGGGCGCTACAGGCCATGGTGCTGTGCAATGACCTGGAGGGCCCGGTGGACATCGCCCTGTGGGAACACGCCCGTCGGCTGATGGACGGTGATCCCCAGCAGATGGTCGACGGGTCGCGGCGGCTGGAGGAGGAGCTGTTCACCAGCGAGACCAAGTACATGATCACGGCCGTCACCGGCACGCTGCTCGGCGGCCAGGGCTACAACTTCCTCAAGGGGGCGCCGGAAATTGTGCTGGGCATGTGCGAGCTCAAGGCGGAGGAGAAAGCCCGCGCGCTGGGATTGGTCGACGAATGGGCGGGCCTGGGTCTGCGCATGATTGGCCTGGCCTTCCGCCCGCTGGGGCGCCTCGACGACTACCGCGGCTACGCCTGGGTGGGCCTGTTGGGCCTGGAGGATCCGGTGCGCGAGGGCGTGGTCGAGGCGGTGGCGGTGGCGCGCCGGGCCGGCATCCAGGTGAAGATGATCACCGGCGACTATCCCAAGACGGCGGAGCACATCGCCCGGCGCACCGGCCTGATGCAGGAGGGTGAAGGGAGTCTGGAGGGGCAGGATGTGGCGGGCCTTGACGATGCGGAGCTGCGGGAGCGGGTGCGAACGACCCCCGTGTTTGCCCGCATCCGTCCCCACGACAAGCTGCGCATCATCAAAGCGCTGCAGGCCAATGGAGAGGTCACGGCCATGATCGGCGACGGGGTGAACGATGCCCCGGCCCTGCAGCGGGCGAACATCGGCGTGGTCGTCGGCTCGGCCACCGACGTGGCCAAAGAGACCGCCGACCTGATCCTTCTGGACAACAACTTCCGGACTATCGTTGCGGCGGTTGAGGAAGGACGGATCATCTTCCAGAACATCCGCAAGGTGGTCGCCTATACCCTTTCCAACTCGTTCGCCGAGGTGCTGGCCATCTTCGTGGCGATGATCCTGGGCTGGCCGGCGCCGCTGCTGGTGGCGCAGATCTTGTGGATCCACCTCATCTGCGACGGCCCGTCCGACATCGTCCTGGGTTTCGAGCCCGTGGAGAAAGGGATCATGGACGAGAAGCCCAAGTCGGTGCGCGAGCCGATCCTCAACCACCTGGGCCTGTCGCTGATCGGTGTGATCAGCATCTCCAGCGCCACCGCGGTCTTGTTCCTCTTCCATCACATGTATGCGGCGCACGGCAACCCGGTCGAAGGGCGGAGCATCGTCTTCGCCTCCTTCGCCATCAACTCGATGATCTACATCTTCGCCTATCGCAGCATGCGTCAGCCGATCTACCGCATGAGCCGACTCAGCACCAATATGCCGCTTGTCTGGGCGGTCGCAGGCGGGGTGGCGATGGCCGTGCTGCCCTTCCTGGTGCCGGGCCTGAGAGATCTCCTCGGCATCGTTCCGCTCTCGTTGGGCCAATGGTTGCTCGTGGCCGGCATCGCGCTGGGATTGCTGGTCGTCGTCGAGACCGGCAAGTGGATCAGCAACCGATTGCACGCCAGGGACTGACCGTGAGGGTCCGCTCGTGCTCGGGCGCGTGGCGAGGGAATGGCGCAGGTCGCGGTAATCCCGCCAGGCTCCCCGGCCCAGATTGACCCGCGGGGGAGGAGATCGCGATGAAACGGATGACCCCCTTCTTCCTGCTCGTCATCGCCCCGGCGCTGTCCATCTGTCTGGCGCTGCTCGGGCTCGAGACCTTGCGCGACAACCTCCTGGGCTGGATCCTGCTTTGCCTGGGGACCGCCTACCCGTGCGGGATCCTGATTGATTTCTACGCGCGCCGGGGGGTGTCCCGGGGCCTGGCGGCGGAAGGCCGCGGCGGGGCCGAGGAACGAGGTGACCTCTCCTTCTGGTTCATCCTCCCGGGCTTCATGACGGCCTTCTTCGCTTCCCCGCTCGAGTGGATGAACCTTGGGCCCACGCTTCCGAGGACCATGGCCATGCAGGCCATCGGAGGCGTGTTGTTCCTGTCCGGGCTGGCGCTGGTTGTCTGGGCTCGCTGGAGCCTGCGAGGTTCGTACACCACCCACCTCGCGGTTCAGGGCAGCCAGCCCCTGGTCGAAGGCGGACCCTACCGCATCGTGCGCCATCCCGCGTACGGCGGACTGCTACTGATGGCGCTGGGCGTGGCCATCGGGTACTCGAGCGCGATCGGCCTGACCGCCGTTCCGGTTCTCCTAATCCCCGGTTTGGCCTATCGCATCCAGGTGGAGGAGCGGCTGCTCGCCGCCCAGTTCGGCGAGGCCTACGCCGCGTATACGCGACGCACGCGGCGCCTGATCCCGGGTTTGTGGTGATGGAGCGGGCCCGGGCAGCGCTCCATTCCGCCCAGGCCCGCCTGCCCCCACTGCCGCAACCCCGGCGGCGTGCGGTTCTCAGGCCACGACTTGGCCGCCGATCCCAGCCTGCCTGCGCGCCATCGCCGGCTTCGCATCCACATCCGCCAGCCGCCCCAGCGTGATCCGCTTCGCCTGCGGCTAGCCGGCGATCGGGAACGTGTTCTCGAACATCCTCGACGTGATCTAACCTCGATAGCCCCTTATCCGCCGACGGGCGGCAATGCCGCCCGTCGGCCGCGCCTGGTGCCAGCCCGGTCACCCCTCGAGGTTGAAATCCTCCGGGGTGACCGATCCATCCGCCTGGATGAGCAGGTCCGTCTTCACGGTGTTCGTCACCACACAGGCGGATTCCTCGGTGCTCTCCCCCACACCGGTCTTGAAGGTGAGGTTGAAGACCATCTGGCCCTCTCCCTCGGTGAGCCGCCAGAGGTCCTGTTGATCGGTGATCGGTGCGTAATCCTCGGGGAGGTAGCTGAGCCGCCGGAAGGTGTATTCCCCGCCGAAGTCACCCCAGACGTCGAATTTCAGGTCGCACGCGGCCAGTTGTGGGATGAGGCTCACGATCGCCAGGGCCAGGAGGACCTTGGCGCGGCGGGGTTTGCGGCCAAAGGCCGCGATCCCGATGATGCCGAGCGACAGCGGCACGAGAGCGCCGGGCGGCCGGATCCCCTCGCCGGCTCCTCGGGCGCTCGCCCATGGAAGCCAGCTCGTCGCCTCGGATGGTTCGGGCAGCACGAACTTGTACTCCAAGCGGATATCCTGCGTCGTCACCCGGGCGGAGGCGCTCACGGTGACCTTCTCCATGCCTTCGGGGAAGGGTTGATCCGCTACCCACGTGTAGCGCAGCGAGTCGGTGGGGGTCCCCTCCGCCTCAAAGTGACCGTAGGCGCTCAGGAACTTCAGGAAGACGTCCTCGGTCAGCTCCGTCATCCCGCTGACCGTACCCTCCTCGCAGTCGCTGGAGGAGTTGGTGACGGTGAAGGCGTCGGTCACCCATTCCCCGGCCAGATCGACGTAGCCGACCTTGGCTTGCACCGTTCGGGGGGCGTCCTCGGCGTAGGCCGCTGCTCGCACCAGCTTCAATCCCATCGAATCATGAACGGGGGCGATGTATACCGTTCGGCTGCCGTCCTCGGCCTTCGGTTCGCCGTTATCGACGGTGAACAGGAACGGCGCGCCGCCCTGGATCTCGACATAGGCCGGTAGTCCAGGCCGCGGAGACGACTCCACTCCGATCGCCCTTCCGCTGTTGGCCAATCGGAAGGAATACAGCCCGCCCCTGTCCATGGCCGCGTTGATGGTCACCTCGTCGGCCGACGCCTGGACCTGGGGCGCCCGGCTGTCCACAAACGTCTTGAAGCCCGTGTCCCCGGCTCGTTCATAGACCTCCACCGACTCATTGGCCACATTGCCGAGCCGTAGAGCGTCCGGAATGGGGATCCCGCTGTTGGCATAGGCCGGCGGGTAGCCCAAGAGATAGCGGGCGGTGTCCTGGAGCTGCAGGTAGTAGGTGCTGCTCATCCCGCCGGCGGCGAATGGATTCACCCCCGTGTTGATCGCCTGGATGAACTGGCCTCCGCTGAAGAGACACACGGCGGGGTCATCGCACATGCCCACGTGCACAGGGATGGCCTGAACGTAGCGAGCATTGGTCTCGCCCGGCCAGGTGAACGGCGCCAACTGAAGGCCATAGCGGACCTCGCCCGCCTCCTGCAGCCGGCCATAGCTGGTCAGGTTGGATCCCAGGGAGGCGGGGTTCTGAAGGAAGGCCAGGTTCTCCGCCGACACTTCCAGCCACCAGCGCGCCAACTGCGAGAAGGAGGCCGAGGTCATCACATAGGTGCAGTCCTGCAGCCAGTGGGCCAGCTCATGGCTCAGATTGGCCTGGAACTCGGGGGCTGGGTCCTTGAGATTCTGGATGTTGGTCCAATTCATGTACAGGTTGCCCGTAAGGGCCGAATAGGACGGGTTGTCGTACGCACCCAGGACGATGTAGATCGGATTCGACGGGCTGATGCGGGCGGCCGTGATCCCCATGCCGGCATACTGGTTCATGATCGTCCGCACGACGGCGGCCGCCCCGGCGAGCATCGCCTCATCCGCCAGGGGATCCTTGTGGTAGAAGTACACCGATCCATCCGTCAGGCAGATCGTCACCCCGATGAGATCGCAGCGGCGCAGAGGAGTCTCTTGCTGGGCCTGGACCGGCGCGAGGGAGAAGACCGCCCCACCCACCGGTCCCGTCGACACTGCAACAGACACCGGGTCATACGGCGCCTCCGCCGCGGGCTTGCGAGGTACCACCACAAGGTAGCGGCGCGGCGCCCCCTCGCCCTCCGCCGGGCCCCAATCTGTGGTGCCGGATCGAGCGCCCACGTGGGTTTGGATGGTCAGATAGCCTCCCTCCGGCTCCAACTCAAGCAGGCCCAGGTAGGTGTCGTCAATCACGACTGCCAGCCGTGCCTCAGGCGACGCGGCGGGGAAGCGCAGCACGGCCTGCCCCTTGCCATCGCTGTCTCCATCCGCAACCACCGAATACGCCAGCGAGCGGATCTCGAAGTCTGAGGCGATCTGATCCGAGAGCGCCGGGTCCAGATTGGCCGAGGTCAGGGCACCACTTGCCCCCGGGTCGAGCACGCCTGCCCCGATCGAAGCGCCGACGCCCTGCTCGTCCTGGGCGACGGCTCCATCGGCGGGCACGGGCAGCGTGGTCACCGTCGAGAAGGTGAACCTCTCGGGAACGCTTGTCCCTTCCATCGAGGGCGCTGCGGGTAGCAGGCCGCCGCGTGCCCGCAGCCAGGCGACGATGCCCACGACCACCACGGCAGCGAAACACAGGCAGGCGAGTACCGCCGCCGCGCCGCCGGCCGCGAGCCAGATCGATTTTCCCTTCGCGGGAGAGTGATGAGGTGCGGACCTTGAGGAAGGCCGAGCCGCGGCGGGCAGGAGCCCTTCCGCCCCCTGACGCACCTGGAACAGCGTGTTGCCCACGCGAAGCGAGTCGGCGCTTGCGAGTCGGGTCGGCGCAGAGATGCGAGCGCCATTGACGAAGGTGCCGTTGGCCGAGCCCAGGTCGCGGATGCTCAGGCCATCGCCCTCGGGCCAGACCGTGGCATGGTTGCGGGAAACCTCAGGGTCGGCGAGCTGGAGGCCGTCGGGCGCGACCCGGCCGATGACGGTCGCCTTGTCGATCGGGTGTTGGGTTCCATCGGATGCCTGGAGGAAGAAGCTGGGTTGCTGCATCGTTGGCTCCCTTCAAAGGCAGGCTAGTACCCCGTGGATCAAGCTTCAGGAGAATCGCCGGGAGGGAAGGCGGCCGCGGACGGCGGCGTGACGTCCCCGTCGATCCCCGCCAGCCGGCGCGCCATCGACTGTTTCGCCTCCAGATCGGCCAGGCGTCCCAGCATAATTCGCTGGGCCTGCGGCGACCCGGCGCCATGCATCGACTCCGTCAGGTAGGCCGCCGCCCCCGGCCCCAGCGTCAGGTTCTCGACCAGCCGCAGCATGCGGCACCGATCCAGCGCCGAGTACTCGGCCGCGCCATGCAGGTACTTCTCCAGGTAGGGCCCTACCTCTGCGTCACCGAAGTCCTTCTCGGAAGGCAGTGTGACCAGGAGCCCGCCGGCGATGTCCTGCGCCAGGCGGGCGATCTCGTACGGGAAGCGCGTCACGTTCAGCTTGCACACGTTGGCCAGCAGCGGATCGATCCAGTACGTGCCCGAGGCGGTCGCCTTCCCCTCCGACGAGCAGGCCAGCCCGCAGGCATACATCGTCTCATTCAGGTGCACCATCTCGACCATCTTGTCCTTGATGTGCGAGGCGGTCTGCGTTCCCTGGTATTCGGCCAACGACTGCGCCGCCCCAATCAGCACGTCGCCCACGCCGACCTTGCAGCCGCCGTAGCTCTGGCGATGGTAGCCGGCGAAATGTTCGACCAGCAGTCCGCTGTAGGCGGACTCGCCGGCCATGAACACCCGCTCCCAGGGGACGAAGACGTCCTCCAGGACGATCATCGCTTCATGTCCGCCGAACTGGCGGTTCCCCACATCGAGCGATCCGCCCTCCAGCTTGCGCGTGTCCGACGGCTGGCGGCCGCAGATCAGGATCACCCCCGGCGTGTCGGCGGGGATGGCGAAGGCTACGGCGTAGTCCCGGTCGTCCCCGGAGAGCGCCTGCGTCGGCATGACCAGGATCTCGTGCGAGTTGAGCGCCCCGGTCTGGTGCAGCTTCGCCCCGCGCACGACGATCCCGTCGGCGTTCCGCTGGACGATGTGCACGAACAGGTCAGGGTCCGCCTGCTGCGATGGCCTCAACCTGCGGTTGCCCTTGGCGTCCGTCATGGCGCCGTCCACAACCAGGTCGCGCTCCTGCACGTGCTGAAGGTAGCGGCGAAACCGAGGGTGATAGCCGGTCCCCAGTACGCGATCCATCTCACAGGTGACCGAATCGACTGCGTTGAGGGCGTCCATCCCGACACAGCGCTGAAAGCAGCAACCGGTCACCTGGCCTAGCAGGCGCAGCATCTTCACCTTGGCAACCAGGTCGGCCGGGCTCTGATGCAGGTGGGTGAAGCGGTTGACCTTCTCGCCCGTCAGGTTCGAGGTGGCCAGCATCAGGTCCGCGTGTTCAGGCTGTTGGGCCATCTCATATGTCATGGCGCAGGCGTTGAAGGAGGGCCGAATGAGCGGGTGGTCGACCGGGTTGCGGACCTCCTCGCCCATCACGAAGACCCGCCGGGACATGCGGCTCAGGCTGGCAGCGTATGCGGTTCCCGACATCAGCGGCATGGCCACCCTCCTGAGCGCGTGCCCGTCCTGGCCCCCATGCGTGGACTCGCGCCTTTTCCCAACTCTAGGTCAACTCGATGGGCAAGGCAACCTACCCTGCCTCGGCCAGGCGGCGCTGGCACCGATCGAGATCGTCTCCGGCCGCCGGCTTTCGGATCGAGCCAAACGGCAGCTGCATGCGCTCGGGATAGTCGTGCGGTTGTCCTTGATGCTCGTGGTTGTCGCTAGGCTGTGCATGCTCCCGTGAAGCGCGCCCGTCCCTGTACCGGGAGTTGGCAGAGACCAACACCGAAAGGAGGTGAGAGCGATGAAGGTGTGGAAGGGCGCTGCGGGTCAGGGCCTGGTGGAGGACGCGTGGATCGTCGTCCTCGTGACCGTGGTCGTGATCGTCATCCGTGCGCGGCTGGGCCCGGCAATCGGGAACGTGGTCTCCAACATCATCCCGGGCATCTAGTGTCGCGTCTGCCAACTACATTGAATAAGTGGCGCGCCTTCTGCGCTCTGTGTAGACGCCCTTGCGCTGTGGCACCGGCAAGGGTTGAGGCGCATTCTGGGCTCCGCAGCTCGCTCGGCCCTGGAAGAAACCGGGACACTTCTTATGGCAACTTCCGAGACGCGACACTAGCTCGATTCCGCCCAATCGAGTAGGGAGGATGGGTCGCCCATCCTCCCTCTCACACCACCGGACATGCGGGTCCGCATCCGGCGGTTCGGTGAACGTCAGGGCACCCAACGAACCTTAGCCCTCGAGCCCTTGTTGGCGGTCCGTGCCGGGAACGACTCGGCCCTCTGGCAGGATCCCGGCGGCTTCACCGCCTTCGCCCCACCAGCAGTATCCCCCTCGCCCCGCCTAGATCACCTTCTTGCCCTCGCTCAGGTTGACCAGCTCCCCGAGCGCAAGGATCTGGCCCCGCCGGCCTTTCGCCTGACGCAGAACGGTGAGCATGCCGGCAGCCCGCAGCTTCGCAAGCAACTGCATGACCATGGGTTTGCTGGGCATGTCATCCAGATCAAACAGGCTGCTGGGTGCGAAGATCGGTTGGCGGAAGAGATGGTCGAGCAGGGGTATGGCGTATTGCGAGTGGGTCAGCGACAGCGTTTCCCGCTTCAACCGCTCGTACAGCTCAAGGATGCCGCGCGCCTTGTCGATGTTCGCCCGAGCTTGCTCGGCGAGCGCTTTTAGGAAGAACGCAACCCACCCATTCCAGCTCTCCGGTCCGTCGAGCCCGCGCAATCGGGCGTAGTACGCGTCGCGATGGGCCTCCAGATAGGCCGAAAGGTAGAAGATCGGCCGGGAGAGGATGCCCTTCTCGAACAGGAACAGCGGCACGAGCATGCGTCCCAGCCGGCCGTTGCCGTCGACGAAGGGGTGGATCACCTCGAATTGCGCATGGACGATGGCCAACTGAACCAGCGCGTCCCGCTCGCTGGCGTGGTAGTACTTCTCCCAATTGTCCATGCACTCCATCACCCGGTCCGGTGCGGGCGGGATGAAGAGCGCCTGCTCGATCCCGGCCCCCGGCGGGGCGATGAAGTTCTGGACGGTGCGAAAGCGTCCGCGGCCCCTGTCTCGCCCCCGCACTCCCTCAAGCAGGATGCCGTGCAACTCCCGAAGGAGGTTGAGGTTGAAGGGGCGGCGCTTGAGACCCGTTTCCGCGGCGCGTAACGCGCCGCGGTAGTTGACGATCTCCTCGATGTCCAGGCGCTTCTGTTCCTCGGATACGTCCTCGCCGGCTTCGAATTTCAGCACCTCGCCGAAGGTCGCACGTGTGCCTTCGATGCGGGAGGAGAGCACCGCCTCCTGCGTGGTCAGAGGCGAAAGGAGGATCCCAGGATTGGGGATGGCGCGCAGTACCCCGTCGTAGTGAGCCAGGGCGCGGTTGGCGGCGCCGATCTCCGGGATCAGGCTCTCCCAGGCGAGTCCCGACAGGGGCAGTTTCTTGGGCACAGCCGGCTTCATGTGTCCCCTCCTTGTGGAAAGGATTCTAGACGCAAACTGGTGTTGTGTAAAGCTTTGCGGCAATTGGTTTACACAAACGGATGTGCCGCCACTGGGCTTTACACAACCGCTTGCGTGCTGCCCGTCTCAACCCGGAGTCTTCGAGGGGCGCAGGCCCTGCCCGCGTCCCTCGCGACCCTTGCCGATGGAACGATTCCTCGCCCGCGCAGCCGCGTCTCCCACGAGAGGTGGAGCATGCGGATCGAATGCCCGTGGAGCTTACCCGCCGCCACCTTCGAGGATCCGCCTCAACCCGTCGGCGTAGGCCCGACCATCGGCATCGTCAGCCAGGATGGTGATCGCCTCGGGCTGCGCCACGCCAAGCCCGAGTTCGGCCGCCCGGGCGAGCTGCTCCTGCTCAAAGACCCGCCCGCGCTGGACCTCGGCCGACGTCCCGAGATGGCGCAGGATGGCGACGCCGGCCGCGTCGAGGGCGATGCGATCGACGCCGACCGGGACGACGCCCGCTTCGACCTCGCTCCCCACATCCGACCCGCCGCCGGCGATGGCCTTGCTCCCAGCGAATACGCTTGCCGCGGCACAGGTGCCGTCCGCGGGGTCGAACCTGCAGAACTCAGCCTCGCAAGAACCCTTGACAAATGCGTAATTCCGCTTTATGAATTAGCCCTCTTAACGAATCGGAGAAGCCAGGCATGGATCCGCCCGGAACCCTAAAGGCTGCTCTCCAGCAGTGGGGCGCCGTGTTCATGCGTGGCTCGATGCGCCGCCTGCTCGCGTACTCCAGGGACAGCGGGCTGTCGATGTCCCAGCTCGTTGCCCTGCTGCATATCCAGCGCAAGGGCGTGACGGCGGTATCCGAGATCGGCGATGACCTAGGCGTCACCCCTGCCGCAGCCAGCCAGATGCTCGAGCGTCTGGTCGTGCAGGGCCTGGTGGCACGCTCCGAGGACCCGCGCGACCGGCGCGCCAAGCAGATCGTCCTGACCCCGGAAGGCCAGCGCCGATTCCAGGAGAGTCTGCAGGTTCGTCAGGGCTGGCTCGACAACCTGGCCGATCGCCTGTCCCCGAAAGAACGGGGCCAGGTCACAGCCGCGCTGCAGATCCTGATCGAGCGAGCCAACCAGCTCGAGGCCGGGCCCTTCCCGGGACGCGACGGATAGGTCCGTCCGATGCGTGCCCCTTCCTCCCGCCGGTCGGGCGGGCTGACCTGTGCCGACCGGGGTCGAGAGGTGTGTACCCCCCGGCGCACCCAACGGGCATCCATGGACGCCGGCTGTCCCGAAGACGCGCGGTCAACCGAGGATAAGGAACCGACACCCCTATGTTGCGACTCATTAAGCACCTGCGGCCGTTCCTCACACTCATCCTGCTGGCGATTGCCCTGCTGTTTATCCAGGCCAACGCCGACCTGGCACTTCCGGACTACCTGTCCAGGATCGTCAACGTCGGCATCCAGCAGGGCGGCGTCGAAAGCGCCGTGCCGCTGGCCATCCGCCAGAGCGAGATGAGCCGGCTGTTCCTATTCATGAGCGACCCCGAAAAGGCCGACGTTCTCGCCCAGTACCGCCTCGTCGATTCGAGCTCGCCGGATTACGCCACCAACCTCGCCGATTACCCCACCCTGGCGGAGGAGCCGGTCTACGTCCTGCAGCCCGGCGTGGACAAGGCGGTCATCGAGCGGCTCAACCCGGTGATGGGCAAGGCGCTTCTGGCCGTCTCGGGGATCGAGCAGGCGATCACCAATCCTGAGCTGGCCACCTCAATGGCCTCGCGCATGGGCTTCGACCTGTCCAAGATACCCGCCGGCATGGACGTCTTCAGCGTGCTGGCCAAGATCCCTGCCGCGCAGCGTTCGCAGCTGATGACCATGGTCGACCAGCGCTTCGCCGCCCTGGGCCCGAGCATGATCGTCCAGGCGGCGGTGGCGCCGGTCAAGGCCGAGTACGCCGCCCTGGGCATGGACACCGCCGGGCCCCAGACGGCCTACATCCTGCGCACCGGCCTGCGTATGCTGCTGATCTCGCTCCTGTCGGTCGCCTGCAGCGTGCTGGTGGGCTACCTGGCCGCCCGAACCGCCGCCGGCCTGGCACGCGACCTGCGCCGCCTGGTGTTCCGCAAGGTCGAGAGCTTCTCCAGCACCGAGTTCGACCGCTTCTCCACCGCCTCGCTCATCACCCGCTCGACCAACGACATCACCCAGATCCAGATGGTTGTCATCATGCTGGTGCGCATGGTCTTCTACGCCCCGATCATCGGCGTCGGCGGCGTGATCCGCGCCATGAGCAAGGACGTTTCCATGTGGTGGATCATCGCCGTGGCCGTGGTCACGCTGGTGGTCCTGATCGTCATCGTCTACCAGATCGCCGTGCCCAAGTTCCGCATCATGCAGAGCCTGATCGATCGGCTCAACCTGGTGACGCGCGAGAGCCTGTCGGGGATGATGGTCATCCGGGCCTTCAACCGGCAGCCCTTCGAGGAGCAGCGCTTCGACCAAGCCAACCTCGACCTGACGCGCACCAGCCTGTTCGTCAACCGGGTCATGGTCATCCTGATGCCGCTCATGATGCTGATCATGAACGGCCTGGCGATGTTGATCATCTGGGTCGGGGCGCACCAGGTGGCGCAGTCCAGCATGCAGGTCGGCGACATGATGGCCTTCATGCAGTACGCCATGCAGATCGTGTTTGCCTTCCTGATGCTGTCGATGATGTTCATCATCCTGCCCCGGGCCGACGTGGCCGCCAACCGCGTGGCCGATGTTCTCGAGGCCGAGATCTCGATCCGCGACCCTGAGGCCCCGCAGCGCCTGCCCGAACCCTTCCGCGGTTCGGTCGAGTTCCGCAACGTGTCCTTCCGCTACCCCGGGGCGGAGGAGGACGTGCTGCACGACATCAGCTTCACCGCCCGGCCCGGCCAGACGACGGCCATTATCGGCACCACCGGATCGGGCAAGTCGACCATCGTCAGCCTGATCCCGCGCTTCTACGAGGTGACCACCGGGGCGATCTGCCTGGACGGCGTCGACATCCGCAGCGTCACCCAGCACGACCTGCGCGACAAGATCGGCTACATCCCGCAGCGCAGCGTGCTGTTCTCCGGGACGATCGAGAGCAACCTGCGCTACGCCGACGCGGACGCCTCCGACGAGCGGCTGAGGACTTCGGCCGACATCGCCCAGGCCACCGAGTTCATCAGCACCTCGCCCGAGGGCATGGCGGCCGAGATCGCCCAGGGCGGCGCCAATGTCTCGGGCGGGCAGAAACAGCGCCTGGCCATCGCCCGGGCCCTGGTCAAACGGCCCCCGATCTACATCTTCGACGACAGCTTCTCGTCGCTCGACTTCAAGACCGATGCCGCCCTGCGCCGGGCGCTCAAGGCCGGCACCGCCGCCAGCACGGTCCTGATCGTCACCCAGCGCATCTCGACCATCAAGAACGCCGAGCAGATCATCATTTTGGACGAAGGCCGGATCGTCGGCCAGGGCCCGCACGCCGAGCTGATGCAGACCTGCGAGCCCTACCGGGTGATCGCCCAGTCCCAGTTGAGCGAGGAGGAGCTGCGATGAACCAGCCGCCACGCAGCACCTCCGATCGCATGCCGCCCTTCGGCCAGGGGCCGATGCGCGGCCGCGGGCCCTTCGGCGGGCACGGCCCGATGGGCGCGGCGATGGGTGGGCCGACCGAGAAGCCCCGTGATTTCCGGGGCACAATGCGCCGGCTGATCCAGTACCTGGGCGCCTTCCGGGTCGCCATCGTCGTCGTCCTACTTTTCGCCGCCGGCTCGACCGTCTTCTCCATCGTCGGCCCCAAGATCCTGGGCCGGGCCACGACCAAGCTGTTCGAGGGCGTGATGGCCCAGATCGCCGGCACGGGGTCGATCGATTTCGCGGCCATCGGCCGCATCATCCTGACCGTGCTCGGTCTGTACCTGCTCTCGTCCGCCTTCAGCTACGTCCAGGGCTGGATCATGACCGACGTGGCCATGAAGGTCACCTACCGCTTCCGGCGCGACATCGCCGAGAAGATCAACCGCATGCCGCTCAAGTACTTCGACGGCACCAGCCACGGCGAAGTGTTGTCGCGCATAACCAACGATGTCGACACGGTCAACCAGACTCTCAACCAGAGCCTGACCCAGATCATCACCTCGTCAACCACCGTCGTCGGCGTGCTGATCATGATGGTGACCATCAGCTGGCTGATGACGCTGGTGGCGCTGCTGATCGTGCCGCTGTCGCTGGTGATCGTCGCCCTGGTGATCCGCCGCTCGCAGAGGTACTTCAAGCTGCAGCAGGACTACCTGGGGCACGTCAACGGGCACGTCGAGGAGATGTACGGCGGCCACATCGTCATGAAGGCCTTCAACGGCGAGGCCCGCAGCGTGGCCCAGTTCGACGTCTACAACAGCACGCTGTACGACGCCGCCTGGAAGTCGCAGTTCCTGTCCGGCATGATGATGCCGGTCATGATGTTCATCGGCAACCTGGGCTACGTCGCCGTGTGCATCCTCGGCGGCTGGCTGGCCATCCGCGGGTCGATCACGCTGGGCGACATCCAGGCCTTCATCCAGTACGTGCGCTCGTTCACCCAGCCCCTGACGCAGCTGGCCAACATCTCCAACATCCTGCAGCAGACGGCCGCGGCCGCCGAGCGGGTGTTCGAGTTCCTCGGCCAGGAGGAAGAGATCGCCGAGACGCCGGACCCCATCCGCCTGGAGACCGTGGAGGGGCGGGTTGAGTTCGACGGCGTGCACTTCGGCTACAACCCCGAGCGCCTGGTGATCCATGACTTCTCGGCGGCGATCACCTCAGGGCGCAAAGTCGCCATCGTCGGCCCGACCGGGGCCGGCAAGACGACGATGGTCAAGCTGCTGATGCGCTTCTACGACGTCTCGCGCGGCGCCATCCGCGTCGATGGCCACGACCTGCGGGGCTTCGCCCGCCCGGACCTGCGCCGCCTGTTCGGGATGGTGCTGCAGGACACCTGGCTGTTCAACGGCACAATGCTCGAGAACATCCGCTACGGGAGGCCAGAGGCGACCGACGCCGAGGTCATCGACGCCGCCAAAGCGGCGCACGTCGATCACTTCATCCGCACCCTGCCCAGCGGCTACGCCACGGTGCTCAACGAGGAGGTGACCAATATCTCCCAGGGGCAGATGCAACTTCTGACCATCGCCCGGGCGATCCTGGCGAACCCGCGGATGCTGATCCTGGACGAGGCCACCAGCTCGGTCGACACACACACCGAGGTCCTGATCCAGAAGGCCATGGGCCACCTGATGCAGGGGCGGACCAGCTTTGTCATCGCCCACCGCCTATCGACCATCCGCGACGCCCATCTGATCCTGGTGATGCGCGACGGAGGGATCGTCGAGCAGGGCCAGCACGAGGAACTGCTGGCCCGAAGGGGCTTCTACGCCGAGCTGTATAACAGCCAGTTCGAACGCGCCGAGCAGCCCGGCGCCGCTGCGGGCGGGTGAGTTGCTGAGCTGTGCCAACGCGGCCTGCCCCAGCCGCCGAGCATTCGATCTGAATCGGGGAACGCCGCGGCAGGCGATTTCTTTCCCGTGGAAGCCTACTCGCCACTGCCTTCGAGGATCGCCCGCAACCCGTCGGTGTAGGCCCGGCCCTCGGCATCGTCGCTCAGGAGGGTGATCGCCTCGGGCTGCGCCACGCCCAGCCCGAGCTCGACCGTCCGGGCGATCTGCTCCTGCTCGAAGACTCGGCCCCGCCGGACCTCCGCCGTCGTTCCAAGCTGGCGCAGGATGGCCACTCCCACGGCATCGACGGCGATGCGATCGACGCCGGCCAGGACGACGCCGGCTTCAACCTTGTTCCCCGTGTCCGGCCCGCCGCTGGTGAAGGCCTCGACGCCGTCGAGGACGATCAGCGCCGGTGCATAGGCGGCGTTGATCTCGGCGATCATCCTGCGCTGATCCGGCGAGTCGTGCAGCTCGGTCATGTAGTTGTAGCCCACACCCGGGATGCTCTTCGCCGCCAGGCCGACCGAGTTCTTGAGCGACAACGTGAAGTGGCCGCCGTAGCGGTGCGTCTTCAGGTTGCAGGTCTACACGATCGCCTGGGCTTCGACGCACGGCCGGGCAAGGGAGAACCCGCGGCGCCAATGACTGCCGGGCACGTCCGCCGGCACCCAGCCCTCGGCGCCCAGCTCGTCGAAGACGATCGTCTCGAACCCCAGCTCGGAGGCCAGGTCGAAGATCCCCTTTGTTTGCATGACGGCGCGCGTATCGCCCATCCCGCTGCGATCGCCGAGGGTGATGCGCCCCGCGCCCATCTCCCACAGCCGCTCGACCAGCGCCCGCAGCGTGTCGGTGTGCGTTGATCCGGGGGCCGGGTCGGCGCTGTTGAAGTTCGGCTTGAGGAACACCGTCCGGCCCTCGACCGGGTTGATGTCCAAGAGGTCGAGCCCCCGCCGCACGCCCTGGAGGCGATCGGTGGTGCGGATCAGTGCCACTCGGCCGACGAGCGACTCGGGTGTGGGTGTGGCGGGGATCATGGCCGCGGTGCTCTCAGCCGAGGCTGACGGCGTAGGAACTAAAGGAAGGAAGGGTGTGGCTGGGAGCGAGTCCGGGCTCGGCAGGCCGGCGCTGCCTACTACGCGGCAGGCCGCCCCGAACGCTGTCGCCGCCGCTGCGCCGCCCAGCGCCAGTAGGAACTCACGCCGGCCGATCGTTCGATCCGGCTGCATCTTACCCATCGCAAACCTGCGCTCTCTCCCACCCTCGGCCCTTTCAGAGCAGGGCCCCCTACTACCCCCACAGATCGACGGCCGGGCGGAGCCGCGGCGTCCTCCAGCAGTTCCAGGCGCGAGGCCGACTTCCCGGTCGGCCGGATGGTATCGCACATTGTTGTTCGTTGTGTGCGCGGGGTCAATGGCGCTGGGTTCCCACGACTTCACGATCCGTGTGCGCCGGGCTGCCGCAGGCCGGACGAGAAGGGGCTCTGACACCAATCCGGCTCCGGCGCCCGGTTGAATTCGACCTTCGTTCGTCAATCCTCGCACACCGCGCCAATCCCAAATCATCCAAACCGCAGTGAGTTCCACCTCGGTCGGGATAGGGTGGTCATCGGATCCAAAGCCATCAAGCAGAGCGAGTTATCGAGTAGGGAGGATGGGTCGCCCATCCTCCCTCTCACACCACCGGACATGCGGGTCCGCATCCGGCGGTTCGTCGAGGCCAATGCAGCTGGTGATAGTACTCGGTGAAGGAACATAGCCCTTGA
>Ga0315295_10000190_pt1 | contig 51513 bp, 34 predicted proteins | sample YL17G14_0_MG_FD_204453 | JGI IMG/M metagenome (GOLD analysis project Ga0315295, IMG submission 204453) | Sediment microbial communities from Yellowstone Lake, YNP, Wyoming, USA - YL17G14_0 | ecosystem: Environmental > Aquatic > Freshwater > Lake > Sediment | place: USA: Wyoming | collected... | reverse complement strand
CGATATCCTCTTAGAAAAAGAGAAACTGACGCTCATCGCCGACGACGATTTCAAGCTCAAAGGCCTGAGGGACGCGCTCGAAGAGAAAATGGCCAAGCGGCGCATTCCGCTGCGGGCCGTCCTCTTTCAAAAAATCGAGGACGGACCGAACCGGACCGTCAAGCAGGAGGTTCATTTTCAAATCGGCATTCCCCAGGAAAAGGCCCGGGAAATCGTGAAGCTGATCAAGCAGGCCAAGTTCAAGGCGCAGGCCTCGATCCAGGGAGAGCATGTCCGGGTGTCCTCTCCGAAGATCGATGTCCTGCAGGAGATTATGGCCTTTCTCAAATCCCAGAGCCTGGGAATCCACATGCAATTCGACAACTACCGATGACAGACACGTTGACGCGGAACAACCACCTGGGCGGGCTTTACCAGACGATCCAGGATGAGCTCGGTCAGGTCGAAGCCTCTCTCAAACGCTTCGGCCGATCGCCGAACCCTCTCATTGCCGAGGTCAACGCCTATCTATTCCAAAAAAGCGGGAAGCGCATCCGACCGGCGCTGCTGATTCTCTGTTCGAAGCTCGCCGGCTATCAAGGATCCGAGCATATCTTCTGGTCGGCCTTGATCGAGGTCATCCATACGGCCAGCCTCGTCCACGATGATATCATCGACAATTCGGCCTTGCGGCGGGGCCAGGACACCGTCCATGCCAAATGGGGGCCCAACATCACCGTTCTCCTGGGAGACTTCCTGTACATTCAATCCATCGCCCTCGCCCTCAAAAGAAAAAACTATCAGGTCATCGATATCATCGCCGAGGCCACGTCCCAGATGATCGAAGGCGAACTCCTGGAATACTACATGAGCGGCCGGCCGGACATCACCGAATCCCTTTACCTGGAGATCCTGGGCAAAAAAACGGCCTCGCTTTTCTCCGCTTCCTGCCAGATCGGAGGGATGCTGGGCGATCCGTCCTCCGCCTTTACGAGCAAGCTGAAGGAATTCGGCCGGTATCTCGGTCTATCTTTCCAGATCATCGACGACCTGCTGGACTTTACCGGTGATGAAGTCACTCTCGGCAAGCCCATTCTCTCCGATTTACGGGAAGGACGGATCACTCTGCCGCTGATCTACTGCCTGGGCCAGGTATCCTCCGGCGACCGCGCCGAGCTCGCCCAGGTCATTCAAAACCGGAACGTGGAGAAGGATTTCGTCCAGAGAGTCCTCGGCCTTGTCAACGGCAATGGCGCGCTCGATTATGCCTACGGCCAGGCCGCCTCGTACTCCCAGAAGGCCAAGGATATCCTTCTCGAGTTTCCCAAATCCGACGTCCAGGACGCCTTGACCTTGATGGCCGATTTTGTCCTGCAAAGAAAAAAGTAGCGTGCTCGAGATCGAAGTCAAGGTCAAGGTCGAGAACCTCCAACTCATCCGGGACCAACTCCTGGCCCTGGGCGCCCAGGTCGAACGGGAACGCACCTTGGAGGACGACACCTTTTACGACTTCCGCCCGCCCGCGCTCCTGCGGAAAAAACACGCCCTCCGGCTGCGGACCGTTCAAAAAAAGGCGTTTTTAACGTTCAAGGGAACGCCTCAGAAATCGAGAAAATTTAAGATCCGGGAGGAGCACGAAACCGAAGTCAAGAATATCAAGCAGACAAAAAGAATTCTCAAGGCCCTGGGTCTTGGTCCCGTCTTCCGCTTCGCCAAACATCGGACGGTCTTGAAGAAAGGCCGCCTGAAAATCTGTTTAGACGAGACTCCGATCGGGCTATTCATCGAGTTTGAAGGGGAGCGGGAAAATATCGCCCGGCTGGCCAAGCGCCTTCAGATTCCCAAAGCGCGGTGGGTCAAGAAAGATTACGTCCACCTGATCAAAAATAGCGGGGAAAAAGCGTTAAAAGAGTAAGCTTTTTACTCTTCTTCCTTGTCGGCGTCACGGGGCTCGTCGGGAAATTCTTCTTCAAGATGATCGATGTCTTTGGCCGGGATATCCTCTTCGCCTTCCGGAGCTTCGCTCTCGTCGGCGATTGCGCCCCCGGCGTCTTCAAAGTCGTCCGCGCCGTCATCCACGGCAAGCACTTGTTCTTCGGGCTCGACCAGGTCGTCCTTCTTGGACTGGAGGATCTCATAATCCACAGCCCCCTCCCGGATTTCCAGTTGAGCCAAGACGATGGGATTTCTGGATTTGGACTTGACCCGGGGTTTCGCGCCTCTGAGAAGCTGTTTCGCCCTTTTCGATGCCAGAATCACGAACCGGAATTTGCTGTCGATCTTGCCGAATTGGTCCACCGCCCGTTGTCTCCTCGTCTTTGAAATCGAACTAGCCTAATATTATAGCAAAAACGGCGAAAATATTCAATCATTTTCCTGGGCCTGGCCGTCGATCATGGGGCCGTTCACGGGAACGGGACCTTGGGGAACAATCCTATTGTGTTTTTCCGGGAATTTTCCTAAGATGGACACCGTGTTCGATCGAGTCAGGGCGGCGGGCCGATCCCGCTGAGCCGGAGTCCGTCGGCCATGGAAAAATTTCCCAGGATCAAGATCCCCGAGCAAAGTCCCATCCGAAAATCGTTCCAGAAATTGGAGATCGAAGACGGGGAAAGGCTGCCCACCTTCTGGGGCCGCGTTCGGCATTTGTTGGCCGGCAAGAAAAAATCCGGCCTTCAAGAAAAGAAGCCTGCGGCCAAGGGCCGCCGTGAATAAGCGGGGTTTAGGACGGCTTGTTCTTTTTTTTCTTGATAAACTGAATTCCGAGGAAAGCCAGCAGTCCCCCGATCAATCCCAGGAACCCCCATAATTTAAACTTTTTCATGGAAGCGACCTGCCCCTCTTCATGAGGGGCCCTTCAAAAATATTTCAACATCTTTAATCTATCCAAAATTCGCGGCCCTGTCAATTTGGAAAAAACGAGAAAATCGAGGAGAGAGAGACGCGTTCAGGGACTCGAATCCTCCGGACCGTAAAAATGCTTCTGCTCTGGTCTATGGTTCAAGCTTTTCCGGAGGGCCCGGTTCAGAGGCCTGAGGCTTCTCCGCTTCTCCCGGATGGTCAGCTTTGGTTTCCTCTTTGGCTTGGCCGGGTTGCGGAGTTTGATCAGGTTTGGAAGCCGGCGAAGGAAGCGGCGACAACTTCTTCGCGCCCCTGGAGCTGTTCCTCACAGAAAAAGAAACCGCAAACAGGACAATGCCAATGACGCAGACGACTCCCGCCACGGCGATCACGGGGGACAGCAGGACATCGATAATGCGCGAGGGAATCCAGCCCAATTTATCAAAAATCAGGTCATGCAATTCTGTCGACCATCGATCATCCCAGGAAAAGGAGCCGAATTTGATGGCCCACAGCGATAGATGCTTGGCAAACAGGGAAAGAAGCAAAACCGGCAGGCTGCCGATGAAAACAGAGACACCCGACCACTTAAAGAAGCTGGATGGTGAAGAGGCGGCGATGAGGGCTCCCAGGAAGATGAATGCGGCAGGGATGAGGAAGAGCAAATAGCTGAGGAGATGAATCGTCCGGGAGAAGCCGAAGGGGAAAAATCGCAAAGCCCGGACATCCTCAAAGGCCTCAATCTTATTCGGCATGTCGTTCATCGCCTCCATGCGCTCCGCGCGCATCAGTTCTTCGGCCGTCATGAGAGAAGGCCGGCAGGCGGGCCATCCATAACGATCATGGGTTTTCGAGGCGAGCTGCTGCCAGCGCTGTTCCCCCTGCTCGTCGCAAGGCGGCAGGTTTTGGAGCGTCGCCCGAAAGAAGTTATCGACCTCAGGATGAAGGAGGGCGTTTTTTAAGGGCTGAAGATCGATCCAAATAGGCCTAGGCCTTTTCTCGCCTCTGAGAATCTGGCCGATTTCCGTCAAGGATTTCGACAATTCATTCTCCAGCCAGCTCATAAGGCCGGTTTTGTCCATCAAATCTCTGGGTGAAATGCCCGTCTTCGCCGCCGCTTGGAACCAGGCTCGCGTGTTTCCGTCGCTGATCACGTCTTTATCCTGGGCTGCTCTAAAGATCTCATCCGTCATTTTCGGCACTTCTTTGATGATTTCGCGCGGCAGATCGGATATGAATTCGGGCGATACGGAAGCCCGGATGAGGCCGACGGCCCAAACGACTCCGAAGAGCGCCGGAAGCCCAAGAAAGATGATGATGAACAAGCCGGTGATCATCCTGGCAGTTTTCATGTCCGCCCTCCTTAAATAGTTTTCTCAATCAACCATAAGGATTATACGATGAAGAAAAAGAAAAGTTCCGGCTTGTCCCGCCTTTATTCTCTCTGGACGCTGAGCTCCACAGGTTTATAGCCTCCCCTCGCCCTAAAATAAAAGATCAGGATGAGAAAGCAGACGAGCATGATGGCCGGAAAGATGGCGACCGTTTTTATGGCGCTTTTCTTGGCGGAGCCGGCAATCGAAGCGACCGCCTGCTTTTCGTCCTGGCCGAGAGCGGCGATTTTTTCCTGGTCGATCGGCTTGTATGCGCCGAAAATGCTGGGCTTCTCCTGCGCCGCCACTTGGGCATGAAGGGCCGGGTTTTGAGCCAGAAGCTCGCGGTCGATCTGGCGGTCTTGGATATTCCCTAAAAATACGGCCCCGATGACACCGACGCTCAACATGCCCATGCCGCCGATGGCGTTGATGGTCAGGGCGCCCCCTTTCGGGAATCGCTCGGCAGCGACCCCCAACATCGTCGGCCAGAAGAACGTCTTTCCTAGGGCGTAGACTGCCGCCGCGACAAAGATCATGATGCCCGCGGCTTGCGACAGGGCGAACAGGCCGATGATGGCGATGGCGCTGCACACCGCCAGCAATCCCAGAGGAGACAGCTTGTGGATGATCGGTCCGGCCAGAAAGCGGAGGACCATCATGATGAACGCCGTTAAAACCAGGACCCAGCCTGCCTGCAGCCCCATTTTGGCCATAACGGGATTGACCAGATCGGTGATCCAGCTGTCCGTCCCCAGCTCGGTCGTGGCAAGGGGAAGCATGATCAACAGGAGAAAAATAAAAATGGGGTGTCCCAGAGAGCGGACATAAATGGAGTAGCCGATGATGAGGGCCGCGGCGATGATAATTTTGAGCGAAAGCGACCATTGGAGGATGCGGCCGATTTCCGCGATCATGATGGCCACGACGATCACGGCACCGATGATCCCGGTCTCCTGGAGCATGGCTTTATAGGAGATGCCTGCCTTAACGCGTTCGTGGACGGGAAATTTTGTCCCGATCATCATCAACCCGTAGACGGCGGCCGGAACCAGGACAAGCCCCACCTTCCATCGCCAATCCAATCCGGGCATCAGGATCAAAATCATCAGTCCGCCCAGAACCATCCCTCCGGGCCAGCCGGCATGAAGGATGTTCAGCCACTTCGTTTTTTGCTTCGAGTAGGCGGTCGCCACGACCGGGTTGATCACCGCTTCGACCGTGCCGTTCCCCAGGGCGAGGACGAAGGTTCCCCAATACAGCATCTGGTAGCCCGTGGCAAAGATTGTGATGACGGCGGATGCGACATGGCAGACAAGCCCAAAAACGAGCGCCCTTCCGTAGCCGATCCGGTCAATGATCAGGCTGAACAAGATGATGCTGAGAGCAAAAGGCCACAGGCCCACTCCCAGGATCTCGCCTTTTTGCGTCTCGCTCAGGTTGAAGTGAACGCCGAGGTCGCCGATGATGTTGGCCCGGATGATGAACCCGAACGAGGTCGCCACCAGCGCGATGAAACATGTCCAGAAAAGTTTCTTGGAAACTTCTCCGGTCGCGCCCATGACATTGGCAGTGACAGCTTTTCCCTCCATTCTTTACCTCCTCTCAAATTGCGAAGCGGATGACTATCGCCGGGTCACGCCCAGGCCAATCTCTCCCCCAGCTTCGAACAGACCTTTCCTGATCATGGAGTTGCTGAGTCTGAGGTTGTGCGTGTGGAACCGGTCTCTGGCTTAATTCCCGCCCGCATCTTGAGACATTATATATCACACAGAAAAGAACTTGGTCAAATGTTACGACCGAAAATTCAATTTATGGCAAATGTCAAGGCGCCGAGAATCTTTCTGCTTTCGACATGGCCCAAGATTCATAGCGTAATTCAAAAACTAAACACGAGTCTTGCCAATGATAATTAATATCCCTATAATCCCTTTATCCATCTCCATAAATTCGGATTTCAACGGCAAATCGATCAGAGGACTCACCTCTAGAGGAGGCCTTGAAATGAAAATCAAGATGAAAAGGATTCTCGGATTAATGCTTGCCTGGATATTTATGTCCTGGTTGCCGCAGGGGGCGATAGCCGAGGAGCGGATTAATCGGCTTATCTCAATCTTGGAAGCAGGAAAGCCGGCTATTGGCGTCTGGACCGGCGCACTCTCAGCACCTCGAATTACTAAAGTGCTCGCGACCAGCGACGCTGACTTCATTGTCGCCGATGTCGAACATGACATCTACGACTTCGGTATGCTTCACCGGTTTCTCCTCGAAGTGCAAGACTTCAACAATCGTTATCGAACAGAACCGAGGATTGCGCCTGTTGTCCTGGTAAAATTGGCCAACAGAGCGACTTGGGATCCGCGCTATGAAATCGCAGAATCGCTTAAGGTCGGACCTGCCATGGGGATATGGATTCCAATGGTGGAGAGCCGCGCCGACTTGGAGCGTGCCATTTCGGCTGTGCGAGGTGCGGAAACTTCGGCCATGGCCGGGCTCAATATACCAAAAGAGCACCGCGATGTGTGGCCGCTCAATCCTAAAGGCGAATTGCTGGTCGTGGCCATGATCGAAACCGAAGAAGGTGTGCGTCACGCTCAAGAGATCGTAGAAACGCCTGGTGTCAGTGCCATAGAGACTGTTCACATCCCGGATGCGGATGCTCGCCGCATCCTAAAGATGTGTCAAGAACATAAAGTCATTTCAGCCATCAATGCAACTCCAGAGGACATCAAGGCCAAAATTGATACGGGTTACAAACTGATCAGCGTAGGGTGGGATTTCGCTCTTTTGCAGAAAGGACTAAGCGATACATTCAAGTCTATGCGTTTGGCGATAAAATAGAATTTGACGTTCCGTGCTCGGATGCCCGGTTCCCTTAGAAATTTCTCAGTAATAGCCCGCCTTTTGGAGTGCCTCCAAAGACTTGAACGGCTTGGGAGGATTCAGGTAACGGGCCAGGAAATTATAAATTTTCAGCCGGATTTTTTTTGCGTTCATGATGTCGAGCCGGTCGAAGGAGTGGCCTCCGGGCGCATCCTTGAAGATTTCATATTCGAACTTTTTGCCCGCCGCTTTCAAAGCTTGAATGAGATGCTCCACCTCGAGCACATTGACGTCCTCGTCGTTGGTGTTTGTGTGAATAAGAAGCGGCGTCCGAAGCTTGTCAACGTGGGATACAGGCGAGCGGCGGAGGTACTCTTTGACATCCTCTTCCGCCGTCTTGCCAATACTGTATTTGGCCTCAAACTCGTCCCGGTACTCCTGGTCTTTGTATCCCATCCGCGCGACAAGGTCGCTGACCGGCACGCCGGCAAAAGCTACTTTGTATCCTTCGGGATGGTCGAAAACGTTCATCAGGGCGATGAGTCCCCCGTGGCTCCAGCCGATGATACCAACTCTGTCTTTGTCTACGATATCATAATTTTCCACCACAAAATTGCGGCTGGCATAGACATCCTCATTCTCCAACCCGCCGTAATCGACGAGTCTGTACATCCCGCTTCCGTAGCCGGTGCTCCCCCGGTATTCCGGCGCTACGACCACATACCCCTGGGCGACCATCTCCCGGATGATGTGCGTGTGGTAGGTGTCAAAATCGGCGTGAGACCCTCCGTGGGGCAGGACGAGGAGGGGATATTTTTTCGACCGGTCTACGTCTCTGGGGATAAAGACATAGGTATAAAATTTAACGGGATTTCCTGCGCCCTGGGCCGTGGGATTTGGTTCCTTCCAGCGCGGCGGTCCGACGATGCGGACTTTGTCCACATAAGCCACGTCGCCGACTCTCTCAAACCAGGTCACATCATCGACGGCCTTCTCCAGCACGTCCAGCCGGTGATTGAGCGCTTCGAATTGCTGGCGCAGATAGCGCAGCTCGGCGCTCTCGGCTTGTGAAGAGACCTGAGCGAGAACCGGGGAGAGAGGGACAAATCCCAGGGCGGCCATGACGATCACGGCTGAAAATATTTTTTCATAAAATTTCTTCATCCGAGCACCTCCTTTAGGGATAGAAATTCTCTTTTTTCCTCCGCAGAGGAATTCTTTCTTTTGTATTTAAAATCCATGTTTCCCATCGCGCAAAAATATATCGCCGGCCGGCGAGGAATGTCAAGCGCTTGAATTCTTTGTCCATAGAAATCGTCCCTTAGGAATTAGCGATTCAAATATTGTAACTTTATGGCCTCTCTTTGCCAGCAGATTGCCGGCAACAAGACCGCCCATACCAGAGCCGATTATTGCCACTGTGCTCATGTTTTCTCCTTTTGAGTTATTGCGATTTGCTTTTTCGCGCAACGCGACGATCTCTCCCGTTCAGATCGGAATCGGTACCACCCTTCACGAGAAAAAGATATTCCTGGCCGCCGATCGATGTCAAGAACGAGGGAACGGCCGCGAGGCAGGCCGTCCGGCCAGATCATCGTTCCGGACACCCAAGAAATCCCTCCAAAAGACGATAGTCTTCCCGCCCCCTCTGTCCATTACTTTTTCCTCTTCCCCTCCCCCGACATGCCCGGGATGTTTATTTTAAGCACGAGGATAGCCGTGGCCTCGATTGAATATTTTTTCTGATCCTCTGTTATCCTAGAAGGAGAGGTCTAGGCGATTTCCGGTGCTTTTATGCTTCCCTTCGTCTTCTTAGCCCGCCTTCCGCTATTTTGAGCTCACCTTGACATCCGATTACGCTGCGATTTATCATCCCAAACGATGGGACGAAGCAAAATCGGCGCATAGACGCTCATTCAGCCCCCGCTGCAAAAAAGGAAATTATTAGCCTATCCGCATCCCTTAGCTGAATTTTGGGGTGATAAATTTTTGTATTGGAATAAATTGGTGATTAAACTGGAAAGGATGAATTTGCTGTGGTCAAAGAAACAGCTTTACGACGCACGGTGTATGCTGGAGCCGGGCTAGTTATTAGAGTAGCCGCATTATTAGCCTTTGTGGTCATACCCCGGCTAGCTATGCATCCGGAGGCAACTGCGGACGGTGTTGATCGTTCTTCTAAGGTTTTTTTTATAATCCAATTGATGGCGGCGGCTGTTTTATTGGCTTTTATCATTCGAAGTCGGCAGGAAGATCAAGGAGTTGCTGTATCTTGCGGGGATCGTGGTAATTTTGCGGGGCTTCATTTGGTTTAGTAGTGCCATATATGGTTTGCAAACGTACCATAGGTTTTATGAAGTGGCGATTTTGCAGTTGGTATGTGTTGGAGCAAACCTGATCGCCGGAATTCTGGCAATAATTGCGGCGATCATGTTACGGCACTGGTCATCGGCAAAGTGAGGAGAAGCTTTGACCCTACTATGGACCGGGAAGCCGGCGTTTGGATTTGAATACCGAATCCAATGTCTATTAACCAGTTGCCGGCTTATCAGATGAAATTTTGGGGGAACTCCTGTCAAATCAGAGCGGCAATTTCTTTCTATTTTGTTTCGCGGATTCCCGAGGGGACTATCTCAAGCTAATTCACTCCAGGGGGAGATGAGTCTAATCGGGTATTTGGAAGGCACGGACTTCTCCCACGTCACAGCCACGTCACAAAAATAGATTAAACTCGCTTAAAGCTAATTAACGGGACACAAACCGAGAACCGTCTAGGCTATCGGTTTTCAGGGGAAAATAGGGAAAATTGGGACTGACCCGTGTAGGGCTCGAACCTACAACCTGCGGATTAAGAGTCCGCTGCTCTACCGATTGAGCTAACGGGCCATTGAAAATCGCCAATAGTGTAGATAAGTCCGCCCTTCTTGTCAAACCCGAAGTGCCGGGATCAAACCTCAACATTCAACAATATTATATTTTAAGGGTCTGAAACGCGTCACTTCTGTTGAATGTTGAGGTTTGACCCCGGATTTCCTTGCAGCCGCCGTCCCCATTCTATTATAATGGCAGGCAAGAAGAAGATATCGCCGATGAGCCTGACGCTTTTTTTCATTCTGCTCATGGCCGTCCTAGCCGTGGTCTTCGTTTTCCTGTTCCTGTCTTTGAGAAGCGCTCTGGCCAAGATCGAGGACGTCCGCCGCGGCCAGACGGAAAATCAAGCTCTGTCCCTGATGCAGCAACAGCTCGGGCAGCTCACCCTGAACCTCAACCAGCAGCTGCAGAGCGTCAACGATCAGTTCCTCAAGACATCCGGGGCGATCGGCCAGCAGCTGCAAAGCATGACGTCGCAGCTGCTCGACACAACTGGACAAATCGGGCAAAGCCTGGGCAACGTTCAATCGCACCTGGGAAAGGTGGAAGTCGTCACGCGCGAAGTGCTGGAAAAATCCAAGAATATCGCGACGCTCGAAGACCTTCTCCGTGCCCCGAAATTCCGGGGCGGCCTCGGAGAGCTCTTCCTGGGCGACCTCCTGTCCCAGATCCTGCCTCCCGCGCATTATGAACTCCAGTATAAATTCAAAAGCGGGGAGAAAGTGGACGCCGTCATCAAGATCGGCAACAGCCTGGTCCCGATCGACGCTAAATTCCCGCTGGAGAATTTCAAAAAGTACGTCCAGGAAGACGACCCGAAGGAAAAAGACGGCCTCAAGAAGAAATTCATGGGTGACGTCAAGAAACACGTCGACGGGATCGCCACAAAATACATCCTTCCGGATGAAGGAACCTACGATTTCGCCCTGATGTATATCCCTGCCGAAAACATCTATTACGAAACCATCCTCAAGGATGAGAGCTTCGGGGAGGAAAAAAGCCTCCTTTCCTACACGGTCCAAAAGCGGGTCATCCCCGTCTCCCCCAATTCTTTTTATGCTTATCTCCAGGTTATCATCCTGGGGCTCAAGGGGCTCCAGATCGAAAAATCGGCGCTGTCCATTTTTCAGTCCTTGGCCCGGCTGCGGGGAGACCTCGGCCGGTTCAAGAACGATTTCCAGGTCCTGGGCACGCATCTGGCCAACGCTAAGAGCAAGTACGATGATTCGGAAAAACGCTTGGGGCGGGTCGCGGACAGATTGACGATCATCGGCGGGGAGCAGCCTGAAGAGCTTTTGGAAGAGAAAATCCCCGACGAGAATTCCGAAAAAGATCTGGACTAGAGGCCGGTTAGGCCGGATATTTTTTCCAATTCCTGGATCATCTCCGGGGCGGCGATAAAGACCAGAACATCGTTTTCCTGGATCCGGGTCTTCTTTGAAGGGTTGAAGTCGAAAGCCTTCTCCCCTCCCCTCCTGAGTGCCACGAGGAGCGCGCCAGTTTTTTCTTCGATCCTGGATTCCTCGATGGTTTTCCCGACGAGGGGTGAACCGGGGAGGATCGTCACCTCGTCAAAGCGCAGGACGCGATCCCGTTCTCGGAGCATCATGTCCAGGAAGGTCGTGACGGCGGGACGGATCATTTCCGAGACCATGCGCATGCCGCCGATATAGCTCGGAGAGATCACGCCGTCGGCGCCCGCCTTGATGATCTTCTTATGGGACTGAAGGTCGAGCCCCTTGGCCACGATCCGGATTTGCGGGTTGAGGCTGCGGGCCGAGATCGTCACGAACAGATTGGCTTCGTCGGTCGCGAGCGAGCAAAGAACACCTTTGGCCCGCTCGATGCCGGCCTTGAGAAGAACGCTGTCCTCGGAGGGATCGCCCTGAATCGTGAGGATTGGCCCAAGCTCGGCCAGTTCTTCGAGCTTTTCCTTCGAGCTTTCCACGACGACGAACTTCTTCTGGGTCAGGAGCATCTCCTGGATGACCGTCTGGGCCGTTTCATCGCTGCCGCAGATGATGAAATGATTATGAAGCTTGGCGATTTCTTTTTCCATTTTCCGTCTCCCCAGGATATTTTTGAGCTCCCCTTCCACGACAAAAGCGGTAATCGAAGACACCGCGAAGGCAATCGTGCCCAGGCAGATGACGATAAAAAATATAGCAAATGTCCGGGCGGCAGGGTGGGCGGCGAGGTCATGTACCTCTCCATAGCCGATCGTGCCGATGGTGATGGCCGTCATGTAGATGCTGTCGAGGACGGACCACTCTTGGCCCCCCAGAATCTTGAAACCGGTCACGCCGATCAAAAAGACAAAAAGAAAAATGGAAAGGGAGACGATTAATCTTTTTTTGCTGTTCATAAAAGCAATCAAAAATCTGGCGCGCCTGAGAGGATTCGAACCTCCGACCTACGGATCCGGAGTCCGTCGCTCTATCCACTGAGCTACAGGCGCGCTCCGGAGGATAATATTACATTATCAACGGGGCCATTGTAAATCGGAAAGGGCAAGTCATAGTCCAGTCACAAATATCCAACTTTTGAAGAATCGACCTTATCGCCTATGCACGATCCTTCCATCCTTGAGCACCATCCAGATTTTTTGGGTGTTGAGGATATTCTCATAGGGATCCGCCTCCAGGACGACCAAATCTGCCCGATACCCGACCTTGACTTCGCCCAGCTCGGACCCAAGTCCGAAAGCTTGCGCCGTCTTCAGGGTGGCAGCAGCCAGAGCCTCATCCGCCCGAAGTCCGGCATCCACGAGCCGTTCCATCTCCCAGTGCAGAGCGATTCCCGCTTCCGGCCCCCCTGAGTCCGTCCCGGCAAGAAGATTGATTCCTAAGCGCCAGGCTTCCCTCGCCTGGCTGATCCAAGGATTGATATAAGGAGACTGGTCAGTTGGCTTGCCTTCCATCCTTCGCAAAAGCCCGGCTTTCGCGTAAGGGGGCCACCAATCTGATCGTTCGATCAGTGGACGCAGCAACTCCACTCGCGACGTGTACGCATATCCAAGGAAAGTATCAACAGTCACTAGGGTCGGCGTCATGGAAGCGCCCATCGCCCGGAGCAGCATGAGATCATCTTGAGACTGCATGTGTTCCGCGGCATGGGTACCGTATGCCGCCCTGGGAAACGTAAGCTCGCCAGTAATATACAGCCCCCGCTCCCGTGCCAATCCGACAAAGGGCTCGATCAGCGAAGCGAGAGGCGCATACAGCTTTAAAATTCGTGCTCCCAGAGCATACTGCCGTTCTAAATATCGCCGTACCTCGTCTTTATTCGCAATCGGCCTCCAGACGGACCCAACGTATAGGCCATTGGATACCATGTCCCCAGCATAGATGACTCGCGGTCCCGGCAATTCTCCGCTGTCGAACGCCTCTGCGCGAGCCAGTTGCGCCAACGGCTCCGAACCCATATCCACGACCGTAGTCACACCGAAGGCAAGAAAGCATCTGGGCATGTAGGAAAGGTCGCCCATATGGACATGTGCATCGATCAGACCAGGCGCCACAACGCGCCCGGCCATATCGAAGACTTCTGCGCCCGATAGGCGCACGGGTTTCTTGTGGGGAGAGATCTTCACGATTCGGGAATCTTGGAGTCTAATGTCGAACCGCTGTCCCCCCAGGCCTCCGATCCGCGCATCGGCGAGAACGAGCAGCCGAGAGCGGGGGATTTCGTAGGAAATTCCCAGGTCGATTTTCCGGGTTGTTGCATCTGAAAAATCATGAAGCGCCGGGCCGTCGGGCGTGAGAAAGAATAATCGTTTACCGTCTGCCGAGAAGCTCGGCCAAAAGCCCAGGCCGTCTCCCGCAAGCCGCGGCGAGCCCGTCAGCTTTCCATCAGAAAAGCCTTGGACCCAAAGCTGCTCCCCGCTTTCAAAGGCCACGCGATCTCGGCAAGACAACGGCCAGGCAATACGCCGCGCCCGCTTTGGCCAATCCATCAGATTGAATGGCTTATTGTCGCTCAGCGGTATCGCTCGCAGGCCTTCTCCAGGAATGCTCGCTGCAATCGTCGGAATCAGCACTGCGGAACCGTCCGGCATCCATCCCGCGATGGGATCGTTATTGTTCATGTAAGGTGTTTGCCCGATATGGCGAAGCGCCGAGCCGTCGGTTCGAACAATCGACACCCGCGCACGGTCAACCCCTGAGCCGCCCTCTCCTCGATCGAAGAAGGTGAATGCGATCCAACTGCCATCGGGTGAAAGGCAAGGGAACCGTTCTTCCCCTGCGAGTGACGTGACGCGTCGGGTATCGCCGCTGGCGCCATCGAGTTCCCAAATATCATAATCGCCGCCCCGGTCCGAGACAAAGGCAAGCCGACGGCTGTCGGGAAACCACGACGGGTGCAAGTCGTGGGCCGGATGATTAAAGCGCCGGGGTTTACTGGCGGGATTGTCCAATTCGGCGGTCCAGATGTCGCCCAACGCCGAGAAGGCGACTTTCCGGCCATCCGGCGAAATGCGGGGAGACGACAGCCCCTTGACAGGCAACCGCGATCCCGGCTGAGCCAAGGTGATTTTGGGGGCCGAGACCCTAGCTCGCCGCATCCGGACTACGGCTTCAAAAGATATTGGTTGAGTCGAGGTCCCGTCATCGCTGACCCGGAGCAAGGAATTATTCGACGCCGACAAGACAAGAAAGCCGCCAGTAGGAAACAGGCCGAGCACATTCCACGAAAGATTGTCCATCGTTGTGACGCGAGTCAGACTGGAGAAATTCAAGTCAGTCGTCCAGACCTGAAAAGCAAGGCGTTGGCTTTTCGCGGTAGAGTCATCTATTTGATAACGAAGGAGGGCGACGTGCGAGCCGTCTCCGGAAAAGGCCATCTGATAAACACCGTTGATATTGGCCACTTTTCGGGCGGGACGATCAGGCTGAGCTGCCGCTAGGGCAAGAATGGAGCGTTCGAGGGGAGTCGCTGGGTTTCCGCTGATATAGAAGATCTCGCGACCATTCGGCGACCAAAGCGGACGGGTACCTTCCATGACGTTCTCTGCGACCTTCCGCTCGGCGGAACTCGACCGGTCCAGGATCCAGAGCTCGCGCTGACGGACAAAGGCGATTGAGCGTCCGTCGCGGGAATAGGCCGGCCTGTCACCCGGCGCCGACGACAAACGCCGAGCTTTCCCGTCCATACCGGTTTCATAAAGTAACTGGTCAGGGCCGTCACTGTATGCAACCTGCTGCCCGTCGGGACTCCACGAGGGAGTGGAAGTAAATCCGAGACCGCCAAGAGCCTGTGCTTTCCCTCCTTCAGCCGGGATGACAAAGAGCCGGCCCATTTTAGTAAACACAATCCTGGATCCGTCCGCAGAAAGGGCGGCCTCTACGCCGCTTGCAGAACTGACCGTGAATTCTACGATGTTGGCAACTTTCTTCTGCGGAGCCTGAAGAGCCGACGCATGTAAGAAAAGCAACAACAAAATCGCTATGCAGCCGATGTGTTTTCTTCCCATTGATAAGGATAATAATTTCCTTTTCTGCTGCGCTGGCTGAAGGAGTGCTCCAATCAATTTCATAAACCTGGCTATTTGGCTTTTTCCCAGATGATATTTTTCAAAGGCACGACCTGGTAGGCGCAAGGCCTGGTGGATTTGTCGAATTCGTTACGAAAATCCTTTCCTCGGGCGTCGCAGGCACCCGTCACCCGGTCGGCAAACTCTTTTATTAATATGTATGTCCCCGTGTCGAGAGAAGCCCCGCCCGTGCGCCCGGGAAGTCCTTCATAGACATATACTTTTCCTCCCCTAAAACGGAATTCCTCGATTTTGTCGGTTACGTCCACTCTCCGATAGCCGTATTCCCTCTTATCGAACCTAAGTAGCTCCTCATTGGTTATCAGATACAAAATGCCGTTGATCCGCCCTTTTTTCTTGGGATAGAGATTTAGTTCCGCAGCTCCGAGGATAGGAACACGTTCCGTGCCACGCAGGATATACGCATCGAACTTCTTGGCGCCCGCCTCGGTCGCCAGGGGGTCGTTCCATGGGCGAACGCATGTCCACACCCTCTCATAACCCGTCAAATGAATCGGATGGATCGGCCCCTCGTACTTATGCCCCAGCGTTTGCTCCATGCTGGGCAAAGACATCAGGGAACCATAGGCGATGATCCCAGCCGAACCTTCAGGAATTTCTATGATGCTTTTTCTTTTTGTGGCGAAACCGGACACGGAGATCAAAAATAAGATCAAGAAGGTAAGAAATGTGCCAAGAAGTGAGGTGGTTAAAGCATGGCTTTTTCTCATGGTGTTATCCATCGGAAAACTTTTTCGAAATGCGAATTTTGCCATTGGCTGCCTTCAGGAGGGAGGCCCGGTCAATAATCCTTCCCCCCTGGATGACGGCATAGATCTTTTGCGTGTTCCGGATGTCTTCGAGCGGATCGGCCTCAAGCACGACCAGGTCGGCGGCGGCGCCGGGAGAAATGCAGCCGAGCCGACCTTCAACGCCCAGCACGGTGGCTGCGTTGCTCGTTACCGTGCGCAATGCTTCTAGGGGAGAGAGTCCGGCCTTTACGAGTACCTCCAGCTCCCAGTGTAAGCCTGGTGCAAGGAGATGGATGTCGGTTCCGGCGACAATTCTTATGCCTGCCTCATGAACAGCCTTTATATTGGCTAGGACTACCTTAAGATACGGATCGTATGATGCTGTCGGGTTTGTTATTTCTTCTAGATTTCCTCGGAAATACTCGGCCTGAGAAGGAAGGAGAAAGCTTGCGACGTCCTCCCGTGCAAATGCGGCCTTAATACGCGGCAGCCCTTCCGACGACCCGGCGTACAGGCCTGGAGTCGTCGAAGAGATAGTGATGTCTGCCTTCCGCATTATCTCGATGGTATCCTGAGCAAAGGGCGCGAGCATATCCCCATCCAGGCCATAGTAGAAGGCGTGCTCTTTGCGGTTCAAGCCTGCAGCCACCGACGCTGGGCGCAAAAAATGGGAAAGAACGGGCAGACCCCGTCGGTACGCGGCCTCGATGCATTCCGCTTCCACCCGAGGCTCGCGACGGCCAAGGGCCTTTACCTGCGTAGCGCCGAGCCCACTCAGATGCTCTATGTACCGTGACAGTTGTTCCGAAGTTCTCACCCGCAGGGATTGGGGAGATGCTTGTGACTGCGTCGATACCACCATGCCGCCGGAGGAGAAAATACGCGGGCCTGGCCGTCGTCCGCTATAGATCGCTTCCTGCTGGGTGAGAGTCCAGCAGCCTTCGTCACCGGCGCTTGCGACCGACGTGTTGCCCCAATAGAGAAAGCCCTCCATTGGACAGCCACGGGACAGGTGCTCGTGAATGTTGATCAATCCGGGAATGACAGTCCTTCCTTCAAGATCCATGATCCGGTCGGCGGGCGCGGGTTGCGTTCCGGCCGGGCGAAGAGATCGGATCTGTCCATCCCGCAATAACACGTCCCATAGCCCCTCGCGCGGCTCGGGTGTGAGCAGCCGCGCGTTACGGAGCAACAGAGATTCTCTGATACGCGGAATTTCGTAAGAAAGCCGGACAGGAAGAACACTTTGTTTTCCGGTGTGGGTGTCAACCCGCATGAGTTTTCCCGAGCTAAAATACAGCAAGGCGCGATCCGGCGACCAAGCAGGAAAAAAGGCGGGCCCCTGAATGAGACGTCGTTCGGATCCCTTCTCAGACGCCAAGTCCCGAATCCAGAGCTCCCCATTTGAAACATAGGCCAGTGTGTCGCCCTGGGTCGAAAGGGCAGCGAACTCAACCTGATCCGGTAGGGCCATCGTCCAAGAAACGGCACCGCCGTCGAGGCGGACGCGCTTGAGCGTACTCCCGAAAATCCGCGTCTTTGAGTCATAAACCAATTGCCCGTAAACCAAGGTTTGATCTTCCGGAAACCAGCCCAACGGCATCATCCGGCCCGCTCCCGCAGGAACGATTATTCGTGGATTGCCGCCGGAGGCCGGAACAGTACAGAGCGTCAATTGACCCGGTGAGCTCTGAACAAAGATGATGTTTTCTCCAGATGGCTCCCAAATAGGCGTTGTGGCCTCGCCCGCCGCGGTCGTAACCTGCCGTTTCGCTCGGCCGGCAAGATCCAGCGCCCACAGCTGATAGTCCCCGCCGCGATTTGAGACATACGCGAGCTGCGAGCCGTCCGGAGACCATGCTGGGTCAGCATCATTCTCAGGACCTGAGGTGAGTTGTTCAGCTTTGCCGTCCGCGTGTCTAAGCCAAAGATCGCCAAGGGCCGAAAAAGCGATCAGCTGACCGTCGGGTGACGGCACTGGACCTAAAATGCCGCGGACGGGCCGCAGTTGGCCGGGGGCAGGGAGCTCCGGCGACATCCGCTTGTAGTTTTTTCGCGCCAATGTCATCCGGGCGGAAAAAGGGATAGTCCCGCGCGTCCCGCTTTTCGTATCCAAGGTGCGGATCTTCCCCCCTGCGATAAATGACAGGAGATTTCTGTGGGGAATCCATTGGGGCGCATAGCCGGACAGATCCTGTTCGTCGGTCAATTGGATAGGGTCGCCTCCCTCAACTGGCACGGACCAGACCTGCCTCTCGCCAGCTTTTAGCGATAGAAAAAAAAGCTGCTGGCCGTCTGGCGACCACGAAGGAGGTTGGTCGGCGGGTCCTTTTGTGATTTGCCGGACAGAACCTCCGTCGGAACCCATGACGGCAATGCAGCCTCGCCAGATACAAGCGATCCATCTCCCGTCGGGTGACCAAGCAGGAGACCGAGCTTCTTCTGCCTCTGCCTTGATCTTCTGCGGTCTTCCCCCTCGGGCGGGGACCGTCCACAGGCCTCCGCGGCCCGCCCCCCAAAAAACTATGGTGCGACCATCTGGAGACCAACTAGGCTGGGAGTCCAATTCGTGGAAAGTGAGCTGCCGCGGCTTGCCTCCGGAGACGGGTATGACGAAGAGACCTCCATCCGATCGAAGCGAAGAAAAAACTATGGATGCCCCGTCGGGCGACCAGCGTGGGGATATATGTTCATCGGGACGTGTGATGGCATCCGTGAGCAGGCGCGCGTTTCCGTTGCTCATATCCAGGATCCAAATCTGTGACCACAGTTGAAGCGCCAGATAGCGTCCGTCCGGCGAGGGCGACGCTTCCATATCCGTGCCTTCGTGAAACTCAAGTTCCAAGGACGCGCCGCGTCTGCTGCAGCTTTGGACAATAAGAAGCGGCAGTAATAACAAGGCAACAATTCCCAAAGCAGAGTGATCGCGTTTCCTAGGGATTTGCATGGATCCTCCTGCTAAAGACATCTGACCTTTTTTCGGCTAGAGCCGGCCGACGGATAAGAAATTCTCTATTCGCGCGACGTCCATCCACCAGCCACAGGGCGCAAAGTCGCGGTCCCCTATTTATAGTTATTTCCTTTTCCGTGTTGTTTGTGATCATTTCCCTATGAGCGTCAGAATAACGCCTCCTCCCGCGAAAAAATGATATTCCCGACCGTGGATCCAAGTCAAGGTCATGAACTCGTTCATAGGCTTGACTTCATTCATCAGCAGAGGATAATATTTTTCGATCATGGGAGCAAATCTAAAAAGAAGAAATGCTAGCGGGAATCGGACTGAAAAATTATCTAGATAGCATGCAAGAAGGGAGAAAAGTCTATGAGTAAAAAGAACCGTCCCGAAATGAAAAACTCCTTGACGCGGCGGGATTTCATCCTTAAAGCCAGATCGGCCCTCGCCGGCATATCGCTCGTCCCGGGATTGCTGAAGCCAGGCCCGGCACATCCGAATATTGCTTCCTCATTATCAACACAGAAAATCCGAATCGGCGTCGTCGGAGGCGGATTCGGGTCCGATTTTTACTGGCATGAGCATCCGAACTGTATTGTCCAGGCTGTCAGCGATCTCCGGGAAGACCGCCGCAAACGCTTGATGGAGATTTATCGATGCTCCAATGTTTACAATTCATTGGAAGATCTCATCAAAGATCAAAGCGTGGACGCGGTCGCCGTATTTACCGGCGCCCCAGATCATGTCCGGCATTGCACAGCCTGTCTCAAGGCCGGAAAACACGTCATCAGCGCCGTGCCCGCGGCGATCAGTTTGGAGCAAGCGGAAGAGCTTCTCGATTGCGTCAGGGCGACCGGCCTGACCTACATGATGGCCGAGACAAGCTTTTATCACCAGATCGTGATTTCGGCACGCCGCTTCTACCGAGAGGGTCAGTTCGGGGAGATTTTTTACTCAGAAGCGGAGTACCTCCATCCCGGCATGGAATATTCCCTCTGGTATGACGCCCAAGGCCGACCGACCTGGCGTCACGGCTTTCCGCCTATGCTCTACCCGACTCACTGCACTTCGTATTTGGTCGGCGTCACCGGCGAGCGTCTGGCCGAAGTGACCACCACGGGCTGGGGAGACAAGGATCCTATCAGCTTCCCGAACGTTTATAAAAATCCTTTCTGGAGCGAAGCGGCCTTTTTCAAAACGGATCAAGGGCATTCGTTCAGAGTCATGGTCTTCTGGAGAGGAGCCTTCGGCGGCTGCGAAAGAGGTCAGTGGTACGGAAGCCGGATGAGTCTTTTCGGCCAGCATCCAAACGGCGCGGCCCCCGTCATTCGCCGGATCTCGGAGGAAAGCGAAAAAGACGATGCGGGATTCGCCCGGCGAAAGTCCTCTTTCGAAACCTACGCGGTGCCCGAGTGGTGGAAGACGGATATGCTGCCCGAGCCGCTCCGCCATTCCAGCGGCCATGATGGTTCACATACGTTCCTCACGCACGAGTTCATCGATGCCCTCGTCAATAAGCGGAAGCCGGCCATTGATATCTATGAAGCGCTGGCCTTTACCGTTCCGGGAATTGTCGCCCACAAGTCTGCCCTTGAGGGCGGCGCGCCGATGAAAATCCCGTCGTTCGACTGACTTCCTCGTCCCTGAGCGCAAGACCTTCCAGCTTCCTTAAAAATCCTGCCGTACTCTTCCCCCTTTTTCCTCCGCACTATTCGTCATAGAGCCCCTGGCATGTCGGAAACGAAGTATCAAGAAACGCGCCGGATTATTTGGAGACGTTCGCCTCTTTGCCCGCTTCCTTTTTCAAATAAGGCACGCCCTCGGTCAGCCATTTCGGCGCCGGCGCGCCCTTCAAGTAGTGGTCGAAGAACTCGAAGAACCGGGTCGTCAGGTCTTTCCGGTTGGCCATCCCGCGCAGCCCGTGCCCCTCGTTCGGATACGCCAACAGCACGGCCTTCTTGGCGTTATACCGCAGGGCGTTGTAGAAGGCGACGGCGTTAATGAAGCCGACGGTCGGGTCTGCCGTCCCGTGCATGATCAGGAATGGTACGGTCACCTTCGGGGCGTGGGTGAGCGCCGATTCGTTGCGATATCGGTCGGGCTGATCCCATGGCGAAAAACCCCAGCGCCCCTGACTATAGAGGTAGTACTCGTTCCCGTTCTCGCCGCTCCCGCCCTGATACTGGTACGCCCAGCCCCAGTTTTGGTTGAAGTCGTTATAGAGGTCGACGACGCCGGCCCCCATGCCGACGACGGCGAACATCTTCGACATCGTCCCGATGAAGGCCGCGCCCTCGCCGCTGTAGCTGTGGCCGGAGACGCCGATCCGCTTCGGGTCGGCGTAACCCATCTCGATGACCTTGCGCGTGGCCGCCTCGACGCACTCCAGCATATCGGTATGTGAGGAGCCGGTGCGGAAATGAATGTCCGGCAGCATGGTGAGGTAGCCGTCACTAACGGCCTGAACCGGTATCCGTCCCATGCTCGGGAGATAAGCCGGCGCGCTGTAGATGTGCATGTTCTGCGAGTTCTTCTCATAGAACATCACCAGCATGGGTCGCTTCTCGCCCGGTTTATAATCATCCGGGATGGCCAAGATGCCTTGCAGCCGTACACCATCCTTGTTCTTAAAGTCGAACAGAAGGCGGTGGCCCCACAAATAATCCTTCTGTTGTGGATTCGCATCGGAGATTTTTTTCGAATCCTTGAAGTCCGGACCGGAGACGCGCAGGTCGGGATATTCGATGAACGTCTGGCGCGTGAAGAGGTACCGGTCCGCCTTCATGGCCCGCGTCGGCGGGCTGTAGGACGCGTCCTCGTACACGAACTCCTTCAACTGCCCGTTGGCCAGCTCATAGTATCCCGATTTCTTCGTCCACTGGCCGTAGGCGGACAGGGTGACCGGCTTGGAAAGGTCGATGGTCCCGCGGGGACCGACCCAGCGCGGGACAGTCGGATCCTCCGGCACGGGGCGGACGATGCGGAAGCGAACCTCATTCTTCGCCCCGGCGCCGTTGGTGAGGTTCTTCGGAGCGGAGCCGTCGAGAGGAAGAAGCCATAGGTCGTACCTGTGATGGACGATGGCCGCCTTTCCATCATTGGTATAGCCGGCCAGGCCGTAAGACGGCTTCGGACCCGGATAGTCGTATTCCCTATCGACGAAGCTCACCGCGGCCCCACCGCCGAGCGTTTTCGCTGTGCCCGCCTCGAAGTCGTAGGCCTGGAACTTGCCGTCCTTCCAGTAGAGGAAATGCGTGCCCTGCGGCGTGATGCCGAACGTAAATCGGCCGGTCAGTTGCCCCTTGGCGATCAGCGTCCGTTCGCCCGTGGAGGTATTCACGCGGTAGATGTCCGCGGCCGGAAGCTTGTCATCATGAATGTACCCGCGAATATCTCGCCCCACAGCCCACTTGCCGTCCGGGGCGACCTCCAATTCCCTCATTGTTTCGTCAGCGAGCTTGACGAACCGTTTTGCGGAGACGTCGAACGCCTGGCGGAAGGTGAAGTTGCGCTCCTGTTCCGCGCGGACCATCTGGGCCGACTGGATCCGCTCATCGCCTGTGTTCCAGATATCGACGTCGGCCGCCTCGTCCGTCGACTTGCGCGTCGTGTCGGGCGCCGTCACTTGCTCCTTGATACCGAAGAACACCCGCTTGTCGTCCTCGCTCCAGCCGAGGGCTGCCCGGTCGCTGACCACTCGGCCCTTCGGGAAGCCGTCCGCCTTCGCAGGTTCGAAAACGACCGGCACGGGAGCGGCGACCCCTTCCTTCAACCCCGCCGTAACGTCCTGGAAAGCGAGGAGGACATTGTCCTTTTCGCGCATCTTTTCGACCTCGATCCCCTTGAGAACGGCGACGGCTTTCCCCGATTCGCTCCAGGCAAGCCGGCTGTAGTTCTTAGCGTCGTTGTCGAGCGGCGTGATGCGACCGTTGCGCGTATCGAAGATAAAGACGCCGTTGCCGTCCTTCACGGCCGCGTCCACGGTATAAGCCAGCAACTCTCCGGTGCGATTGAAGGCAATGTCCGCGACACTCCCGAGCAACTGGTGACGACCGGTCGTCAGGTCCAGCAGGATGACGTCGAGTCCTCTCGGCCCTGTCGATGGGCTCGCGGCCCGGGCGCTGCCTGCCGCAGGAGCCCCGCCGCCGCGCGGGCCCGGTGCCTCGCCCGTTTCCGCACCCCTGCGCCGGAGAACCAGATGGGTGGACGCCGGAGAGAACATGATCAATCCGATGTCCTGCCAGGACCGTACCGCGCCGGTTTCCAGGTTGCGCAGCTCGATACGCCGCGGAGGAATCGGTTGCGCCGCTCCGCCGCGGCCGGCCTGGCCGGCTTGAGCGGGCGTCGCCGGCGTTGCGCCGGGCTGCGACGGCGGGGTGGTTGGCGGCGTTCCGGGCTCGGTCGTGGGAGCCGCTCCGGAGCTGCCGCGAGCGGAGCGCGCCCGCTGCGCGGCGCCGGGATCAACCTGATAGGCGACCCACTTTGAGTCCGCTGAGAAAACCGCGTCGGAGGCGTCCGCGACCGTCACCTCCACGTTGGTCTCGAGGTTCAGCAGGTGAAGGATTGGTTTAGACTCGGCCGGAATGGCGTTGGTGAGCTGCAGGACGTAGGCGACCCATTTCCCGTCGCCCGAGATCGACTGGCTGGCGATGTTGCGCCATTTCACATAGTCGTCGACGGTCAGGGCCTTCTTAGCGGCCGTTTGCGGCGCCGGTTGCGCGGCGGCCGCGACAAATGCGACCGCTAACACGAGGACGAGGGCTGTGAACCGGCGGCGTGTAGACAGGGTTCTTGCGATATTCATGTTCATGTGTGCTCCTTTTTACGGAGCATAATATTACCTCAAGAAAAGGTTTAATGTAAATTGGAAAGGAGGTGCTACAATCTTCCCGACATATCCCTGCCCTCTGCGACTCGTCCTTGACATCTCTTGAGCTGTAATTCATACTGCCTCACGATAGGTGAATGGGAAAATCGAGGCTAAAATGCTTCCGACGGCAGTCGAGCCCAAAACCAAAATCTTTCTTTAGGATTGAATTCCTATGATAGGTAAAACCATTTCGCATCATTCGATCGTCGAAAAGCTCGGCGAAGGCGGCATGGGCGTTGTCTACAAGGCCCGCGACACGCATCTCGACCGCTATGTTGCCATCAAGGTCCTGCCGGCAGAAAAGGTAGCGGACCCGGATCGGAAACGGCGCTTCGTTCACGAGGCGAAAGCCGCGTCGGCGTTGAATCATCCGAACATCATTCACGTCTATGACATCGATCAGGCTGAGGGCACAGACTTCATCTCCATGGAATATGTGGACGGCAGGACGCTCGACAAACTGATCCCGCCTGGAGGGATGCCGCTGAGTGAGACGGTGAAGTACGCGGTCCAGATTGCCGACGCCCTGGCGGCAGCCCACACGGCCGGCATCGTCCACCGAGATCTGAAGCCTGCCAACGTCATGGTGACGGAGAAAGGACTGATCAAGGTGCTCGACTTCGGCCTGGCCAAGCTTTCTCCGCTCGCAGGCATCGAGAACGCGCAGACGGTCACAGTCGCGGGCACAATCTCGGGGACCCTGTCCTACATGTCTCCTGAGCAGGCCGAGGGCCGTTCGGTCGACGGCCGCAGCGACATTTTCAGCCTCGGGGCCATGCTGTACGAGATGGCGAGCGGCATCCGGGCATTTGAACGGGACTCGGGCATCTCGACGCTGGCGGCGGTCCTGCGCGAGCAACCGCCCCCGCTGCGTACCGTGCCTCCGGATCTGGCGGCGATCATCAGCCGCTGCCTGGCCAAAAATCCCGGCGACCGGCTTCAGCGCGCGGATGACATAAAACTAGCCCTTCTGCAAATCGGCCAATCGGCCCCGATTCCTGTCGCTCCTGCCATCGCCGTCCTGCCGTTCAAAAACATGAGCGACAACAAGGAAGACGAATACTTCAGCGACGGGCTGTCCGAGGAGGTCATCAACGCGCTGACGAAGATCTCCGGCCTGCGTGTGACGGCCCGGACGTCCTCATTCGCTTTTCGCGGCAAGGAACAGGACATCCGCGAAATCGGCGCCCGGCTCGCGGTGGACAACATCCTCGAAGGCAGCGTGAGGAGGGCCGGCAACAGGATCCGCGTGACGGCTCAACTCATCAACGTGAGCGACGCCTGCCACCTTTGGAGCGAGCGATACGATCGCGAGATGACGGATGTCTTCGCCATCCAGGACGAGATTTCACAGGTCATCGCCGACAAGCTGCGGGTCGGGCTCGGACAGGAACGGCGGCCTTTGCGGCGTCCGACCGAGAACCTGGAGGCCTACAACCTGTATCTTCAAGGCCGATATCACCTGGCCAAGTGGACGCCGGAAGGTTTCGCCATGGCGAGGCAATGCCTCGAACAAGCCGTCGCGAGGGATCCCGGCTTCGCTCTCGCCTACGATGCGCTCTCGGAATTCTTCTGGTACCTCGGCTTCTTCGGTTTCATTCCACCCAAGGAAGCATTCTCGACGGGAATTTGGGCGGCGCTTCGCGCCCTGGAAATCGACGACACGCTGGCCGAGACCCACGCCCTGGTCGGTATGTATCGCAAAGAGCTGGACTACAACTGGCCGGAAGTCCAGAGGGAAATGAAGCGCGCCATGGCGCTGAATCCGTCGTCGCCCGCGGTGCGGCTGCGCAATGCGCTGAGCGGCCTGATGCCGCTGGGGCGGCTGAAAGAATCGGTAGAGGAACTGAAGTTCGTTATCGAGGCGGACCCGTTGTCGCTTTTCAACCGCTGGTGGATGGGGATCATGTACTACCTCGCCCGCGACAATGACCATTCGCTGGAGCAGGCGCGATTCATGATCGACATCGACCCCTCGTACTACGTTGGTCACTGGTTACAAGGGTTCATTTATTTGGACAAAGGATTGCTGGGTGAGGCGATCGCCGAGCTTAAAGCGGCGGTAACGCTCTCCGGTAACATTCCCCTGATGCTCGGGTGGCTTGGCTGGGCATTAGCGAGCGCAGGAGAGACCGGGGAGGCTAACGCCCTGCTGAATCGGTTGTCCGAAATCTCCCAGTCTGCGTACGTCCCCCCCAGTTGCTTCGCCTGGATCCACGTCGGGCTGGGCAGCGTCGATGACGCTTTCGCCTGGATGGAGCGGGCGATCGACGGGCGCGATCCGATGATCATGCCGATTAAAAGCTTCCCATTTCTGGATCCGCTCCGGGACGACCCGCGCTTCCACGCGCTCCTGCGGAAAATGAATCTGGAGGAATAGCCGATTTTTTTATCTTTAAGGAATAAATTTCACAATATTTGGCGTTCTAAGATTAACGGACAGGAAATCCGATGATCTCAGAATGAACAAGTGGCAGAAAAATTATCACCCCTTCAGCCGCGCCAGACGCTTCCTGGCATCCTCAACTTCGGGCAGCCCCTGGTCTGCGTCCTTCCAGAGGTCGAGGAACTTCTGGTATTGCTCGATGGCTTTGCCTTTCAAGCCCTTTTGCTCATAAAGCTTGGCCAGCCTGTAATGAAGCACAGGATGGACGAGAAACCGCGACCGGCTGTTCGGGTCAAACGTGACGAGCTTCTCGTACTCGGCGATGGCCCGGTCGACGTCGCCCTTCTGATGGTAAGCCCTGGCCAAAATGTCTTTGAAAAAAGGCGTGTTGTAGCTTATTAGTGAGCTAATATCTTGCATCCCGGGCGGAATGGGCAGAGTCGTCTTTTCAAAAAGCTCAATGGCTTTATCCGGAAAGCCCTGGGCCAGCAAGACCTCAGCCTGAAAGAGATTGGCAATGAAATCCCCCATCTCTCTCTGACTGGGGGTCAGACTAGGCAAAAGGGACATCACCTCGGTCGCTCTGGCTTTGGCCGCATCGATCTTTCCTTCTTTTAATTCTATCAAACCCAGGACACACAGATAGCCGCCTTTATAATACGCTTCGTTTCTAGGATACTGATTCACAAAGACATCAAACCACTCTTTATTGAATTTCCGAGCGAGGTCAAATTCACCTCTGGATAAATAAATGAGCGATCTAAGATAACTGATCTGAGCTTTTCCTATAGCGTCCCCTACTGAGGCCAGCATTTCTTCCGCTTTTTTCAGGTTGTCCAAGCCCTTATTTACACTGCCGAGCCAGCATTGATAAAATCCTTTGAACGCGAATCCGTCTCCTTTCCAGCCCGCGTTGGGTGCTTGGGCAATGAACGTTTCCAGCCAGGCCACGGCCTCAGCCGGGTCCTCTTTCAAAGCATAGATATAGGCAATACAATAATTGGAGGTGAGAAAGCCGGGTTTCACAGCCAGGGCTTCTTTGTACTTGGCGATCGCCTCGTCTAATTTGCCCATAAGATAATAGGCTTCGGCCAGGGAATCAAGCGGATTGGCATCTTGGGGATTCAAAGAAGCATATTTCTGGAAATGTTCGATCGATTTATCAAAATTCCTGATAGCGAGGTAAATGTATCCGAGCTCATTATGCGCCTCTCCATAATTAGGATCGAGCTCAAGGACTTTGTTCTGTTCTTCTATGGCCTTCTCATAGTTATTGGCCCCGCGATATACAACGCCGAGCCAATAGTGGGCTAATTTCTCCTTGGGGTATTTCTGGATGAGTTCCTGCAAAAGCCGATTTCTGACTTCCCGGTTGCGTTCTATCGTATCGGCATAGGATGCTTCTATATAAAGTCTTTCTCTTTCGGTGACTTTGTGGGCTAAAGCTTTCGCTTTTTTAATGGCCTCATTTCCCGCCTGAATACTGCCCAAAACCCCCTGCGTATTCCCAAGAATAAAATAAGCCATAGCAAACTCAGGGTCCAGCTCGACGGCTTTTTCGAGCGATTTTATGGCATCAATATAGTACATTTTATCGAATTCTTCACTGCCTTTTAGAAAATACTTATAAGCCTCCATCGAGCTTGTCGTTACATCTGCGACCTGGGTTCTTTCGGCTTCGATTTTCTCTCTGGCCAAGCCGATGCCCGCGGAAATGCCCCTGCTCAACTCGTCGATCTGGATTCTCAGGATGCTGTCCGCTCCTTCGCCCCGGGAGCTGGCGCTCTTAAGCATTTTTCTGGTCTCGACATCCAGGACCTTGACGTCCGTGGCAAACATGTCTCCGGCCTTGATGAAGCTTCCCAGGACGATGGCTTCGATTCCTTCCTTACGGCAGAGCCGAAAGCCTGATTCGCGGTCAATGGTTTCTGCATTCTTTTCGCCAATCTGCGAAAGAAGGTCAGCCATCCTCTCCCAGGTGACAACATACAGCCCGCCTCTCTGCTCCAGGCTGGTGATGAGAAGGTTGGGGATGGCTTTTCTGAGATAATCAAAAGCTTTGTCGCCGGTCTGGTTTTCAAAGCTGATGACCGCGATGGAGTTTTTGATCTTGGGGGCAAGAGCAGCTTCTTTTCGGGGAAGAAATTTCCAGAGGACTATCCCGATGAAGACGGCAGAAATCAGAATGATCGCCGGAATCATCAGACGTTTCAGCTCGAATTGGACTGTGATCCGTTTGGAGGTGAGGGTTTTTCTCTCGGGGACAACGCGTTCGGTCGTGGGAATCCCTTTTTCGATCTTCTCCAGCTCGGCCTCGACTTCAGCGGCTGTCTGGTATCTCTTGGCTCTGTCTTTCTCCAGACATCTAAGGATGAGGTGTTTGAGGTCATCGGAAATATGAGGGTTGAGCAACTTAGGATCTTTGGGAATCTCTGTCTTGTGCTTGATGGCCACGCTCAAGGCCGTCTCGCCTCCGAATGGAACTCGCCCTGTGGCCATTTCATAGAGAATGATGCCGAGTGAATAGATATCGGACCTCTGATCAACGTCCCTAGCTTCCGTCTGCTCGGGCGACATATACTCCGGCGTGCCGATCATGATCCCTGCGCCTGTGATCCCTTTCTCCCGGATCGACCGGGCGATGCCGAAATCCATAATCTTGACGTTCCCGCCCTTGTCGATGATGATGTTTTGAGGCTTGAGGTCTCTATGGACGACGCCCAGGTTGTGCGCTTCGGCCAGGCCCTGGCAGACCTGTTTCCCGACGCTCAATACGGTCCCTATGGTGAGGCCGGTGGACATGCGGATCATGGTCTTGAGGTCCTCGCCGGAAACGTATTCCATGGTGATGAAGTGGGCCCCCTCGGATTCCCCGATATCGAACATGCCGCAGACGTTTTTGTGCCTGATTTTCCGGGCTAACCTGAGCTCGTTCGAAAAGCGCTCGATGGTTTCACTATCCGAGGCGACCTCGGGCTTAATGAGCTTCAAAGCCACCTTCTCTTTGATCTTGGTATCAAAAACTTTATAGACCCGGCCCATCCCGCCTTTGCCGAGCTCCTCGATGATCTGATAGCGTCCGGCGAAGGTGGAGCCGGTCGTCAGTTCGTGGATAGGCGTTTGAAGGGTTTCTGTAACCTTTGGATGGATGTCCCCAGAGGGCTCTAGTTGGGTCCCGCAATCAGCGCAGAACTGCTTGGTTTCGGGATTCTCGGAATGACATTTTTGGCACTTGATGGTCACTGCTGGCCCTTTCTATCTGGGATGGCTAAAGATTAACAAGGAATGGAGTCAGAGTCAACTGGGCCAGACCCAAACCGGCACGGATCATCTATAGCGAAGAATTTTTGGCCCTTTGCGTCAAGAGCTCTGAATTGTGACTAAACTACTTCAGCCCCGCCAGCCTTTTCCCGGCATCTTCGACCTCAGGCAGGCCCGGGTCGGCGTCTTTCCAGACGTCGAGGAAACTTTTTGGTCTTGCTTATCATTATTTATCGAGACTCATTTTCTTGAGGAAGGCTTTGAATCGAGGGTCTGAGCGGACGATGTTATGTTCGGGTAAAACCTTCATGAGGGACAAATTGGGATCACGCTCTTCCATTGCTTTTTCCAAACATTCAAACGATTTATCGATGTTTCCAAGCGCATTATGTATTAGCATCAAAGCTGTCGTTCCAATATATTCTTCCTTCGAGCGCTCTTCCAGTCCATGAAGGATCTTTTCTGCTTCATCTTTTTGACCCAACATGGCATAAGCATATCCCAGATGTCCGAATGCCCCGGATAGGCCGCCTGTAAGCTCGATCGCTTGTTGAATTTCCGGTATAGCTTCCTTATACATCCCCTTATCGTTGTACAAAATCCCCATATAGAAATGGGCCTGGCCAAAGTTCGGGTCCATCTCAATGGTTTTTTTGAGCTGTTCTTGAGCTTCATCATACCTGCGTGCTAGACGGAAACAGAAACCTAATTCAGTATTCATCCGGAGAGATAAAGGGTCGAGTTCCACAGCTTTTTTTAGGGCAAGAACGGATTCCTCGTGGCGACCCAAGGACGCCAGAAAGACAGCATAGCCAAAATGGGCACTGTCTAATCCCGGATTGAGGGAAAGAGCCTTTTTGAGTCCTTTTTCGGCAGCCGTCCAATCCCAGTCATATAAAAGGGAAACAAAGGCTAAAGAACAATAGGCTTGAGAAAGTGAGCTGTCTAATTCAAGGGCTTTCCGGGCTGCAGCCTTGGCCTTTGGGAAGGCTTCTTGCGGCCGGGCAAAGCCGAGCCAACCCAGGCTGATGAAGTTGAAGGCAAGCTGGGCATGAGCCAGCGCGTATGCGGGGTCAATCTCAAGAGCCTGCTGGATGCATTCCAGACCTTTTTTCACCCCTTCTTTTGTCCTTTTGCCCCAGAAATACCAGCCTTTCAACAGCAGGTTATGGGCCTCTAAGTTATCCGTGTAGCGCTTGACGATCTGCTCCCTCTCTTTTTCCAGCAACTCAATCTTCAGCTTGTCCACGATCTCCAGCGTCACTTCGTCTTGAATGTTAAAAACGTCTTTCATCTCGCGGTCGAACCGCTCGGACCAGAGGTGGTAACCGTCGGCGACGTTGATGAGCTGGGCCGTAATCCTCAGCCTCTCTCCGGCTTTTCGCACACTCCCTTCCAGAACTGCGTCCACGTTCAGTTTTTCTCCGACGTCGCGGATGTCGATCTCTTTCCCTTTGAAAGCAAAGGCTGAGGTCCGGGCCACAACCTTCAGCTCCCGGATATGGCTCAAGGCGTTGATGATCTCTTCGGTCAGGCCGTCGCAGAAGTAATCCTGTTCTCTCTCCGGACTGAGATTCGAAAAAGGGAGGACAGCAATCGATTTTTTCCATTCCGCCTCGAGTATCTTTTCTGTATCGGGTACCTTTGCCGCGGCAATGCCAGTGGTGGGAGTGCGGGACTCTATCATGAGCATTGCCGACAGGATTTCATCTACCCGCTGGTATCTTCTCTCTTTCTCTTTTTCCATACATTTCAGGATCAAACGGCTCAGCTCTTCGGGGATTTGTCGATTGAACTCCCGCGGATCTTTGGGGATCTCGGTCTTATGCTTCACGGCGATGCTCAATGCCGTATCGCCTTCAAAGGGAAGTCTGCCGGTTATCATCTCATACAGGATCACGCCTAATGAATAAATGTCCGACCGCTGGTCGGCTTCCTTCCCCTCCACCTGCTCCGGCGACATGTACTCCGGCGTCCCGATCATCACGCCCGCGCCTGTAATCCCTTTGGCCCTGAGAGACCGGGCTATCCCAAAATCCATGATCCGGGCATTCCCGTCCTTATCAATCATTATATTGCTGGGCTTGAGATCCCGGTGGACAATTCCCAATCGGTGTGCTTCGGCCAGCCCCTCGCCAGCTTGTTTGGCAATGGAAATAGCCGTTCCGATGGTCAATTGCTTGACTCGCCTGATTAAGCTTTTTAAATCTTCGCCAGAGACATATTCCATCGTGATGAAATGCGTCCCTTCCGCTTTGCCCAGGTCGAACATCCCGCAAACGTTCTTGTGCCTGATTCCCCGAGCCAACTTGAGTTCGTTCGAGAACCGTTCGATCGTCTCCTTGTCGGAGGCAATTTCAGGCTTCAACAGCTTTAAAGCCACTTTTTCGTTGATATCTGTATCGAAGACTTTATAGATTCTGCCCATCCCTCCTTTGCCCAGCTCTTCGATGATCTGGTAGCGACCGGCAAAGGTCGAGCCTGTAGTCAGCTCTTTAATCGGCGTTTGAAGGGTTTCTGTGACGTCTGGATGGATATCTCTGGAAGAGGGCAGCTGAGTCCCGCAATCTCCGCAGAACTGCTTGGTCTCTGGATTCTCAGCTTGACACTTCGGGCATTTGATGGCCATTGCTGACCCCTTCTATTTGGGATGGCTAAAGATTAACAAGGAATGGAGTCAGAGTCAACTGGGCCAGACCCAAACCGGCACGGATCATCTATAGCGAAGAATTTTTGGCCCTTTGCGTCAAGAGCTCTGAATTGTGACTAAACTACTTCAGCCCCGCCAGCCTCTTCCTGGCATCCTCCACTTCGGGCTGGCCCGGGTCGGCGTCTTTCCAAAGCACTAGGAACTTTCCGTAATTCCGCTGCGCCGCCACCTTATCCCCCCGTTTCTCGGCGATTATCCCCAGTTGATAAATGCTCCGGGCATAGATATCACCGAAATTCATCCGCCCTGATGTCAAGGAAACGATCGCCTCGAAGGTCTTCCGGGCGTTCACCAAGTCCTCCGTCAGGAGATAGGCGGCTCCTAAGGGCTCGAGATAGACCGCGTCCATTGAGCCCGCGGCCTGGGCGGTTTGCACGGACAAAGCCTTCCTGAAATATTCGATGGCCCGGCCATGATCCTTTTTTCTAAGCTCGATCTGGCCCTGGAGATTGTCATAAAAGGACATGACAGGCTTATTGAGCCCCTTCGTGATGAAATCCCTGAGCTCGTCCGCGGTCCTTTGCCCCTCGTCAAGGAATTTCATCTTGACCTGGATAAGCCCTTTTTGCCAGAGGGCCCTCCTCTGCCAGCCGAGATCGTCGGCCTGGACGGCTTTGTCCCATATCCGTTCATACAGCTTCAGGGCCTCCCCCGGAGTTCCGGTCAACTCAAGCAGATAGCCCAGGGCGTTCAGGAAATCGCATTGGAGCGTCAGTTCGCCCGCCTGTTCGGACAGATCAAACCCGCGCCGGCATTCCTTTTGGGCCTTCCCGAATTTCCCTTCAGCCAGATAAAGGGTAACGAGCCTTCTTATGCCTTGGGCCTTCTGCGCACCCTGAATTCCCTCGAGTGATGTCCGGAACTTGGTCTCAGCTTCCCGAAACTCCCCAGCGAGCAGGTCGATATTCCCCATGAGACGGAGGGTCCGGTAATCCGTGGGCGCGATGGAACGGGCTTTTTCGGCCTCGGACCGGGCCAGCTCGAATCGGCCTTCATAAAGATAAGTCAAGGCGACTTCACGGCGGAGGCTCAGGGATTCCGAATACTGCCTGGCGTAATCTTCGAGCAGTTTCCGGGCCTTCTCATACATGCCCTTGGCCTGGTAAATGTAGGCCAGATTCCAGGTCGGGAGAAAGCCGGCATCCTTCTGCCCGGCGAATTTTTCGTTAACCGCTTGGGCCTTGTCGCGTTCTGCGATCATATGGTAAGCCGCGCCGAGATTAGTGCCTGCTATGCCGTCGTCGGGATAGAGTCTCAGCGATTTTTCGTAGGCCTCGATAGCCTTGTCTGCCGTCCTCTCGGAGAGCCGGTAGAAGTCCCCTTCGATCGAATATTTCTCTCTTTCCGAAACCCGTTCGCGCAAATCCATGGCTTTCTGGAGATAAGCCTTGCCCTTGCTCATAATGCCGAGGTTCCTGCAGGCGGCGGCCATGCTCCGGTAAGCCATGGCAAAGCCGGGGTCGATGGCCACGGCTTTCTCCAAAACGGCAATGCTCTGGGTGTAGTCGCCCCTCTGGTGGTATTCCCGGCCCTGGGTATAGAGAATGAAGGCCTCGGGCGAATCGGTCGTAATTTCGGCCACCTTCCTGCCGACGTCCGAAGCGATCTGCTCAGAAGTCAGCCTGAAATCGGCCTTGATCTTCTGTGTCAATTCGTCCACGGCGTCGAACATTCCCTGATCGCCCTGGGCCTCTACCTTGTTCGTGCCGAGCATTTCACCGGTCTTGGGGTTCTCCAGGACGGCGTTGATGCGGATGGTGTTGCCGGCCTTGGCGAAGCTTCCCCGGAGGATATTCTCGACGCCTCCCGCCTCGGCGACCTTTTTCAGATCGTCGGAGGAATAGCTCTTGGCATCGAGGAGGTTTTCGCTCCTGAGGATGCTGAAGAGCCGGTCGCCTCCCATAACAGTGAGGAATTTCGACTGGCCGATATCGGTCGTGATCAGCTCGGCGAGGGCCTTGCGCCAATGGTCCAGGCTGGCGTCGCCGGTGTTGTTTTCGAAGTACATGACGCCCAGGGAGGGCTTGCTCGACGGGGAAGGTACAACGGAGGGCTTCTTGAGGACGACGAGCCAGAGGACGAGGGCTGCGGCAACGACCAGGGCGCCCGAGATGACCGGCACCGCGACCTTCTTGATGTCGAACGAGACCGTAACCTGCTTGGAGGTGTGTGGCCGGTGTCTTGGCACGACCCGCTCGGTCGTCGGCAGGGACTGCTCGATCCGGGCTAGCTCGTCGATTAGCTCGCCGGCGCTCTGGAACCGCTTCTCTTTTTCCTTCTCGAGCGAGCGCAGGGTGAGGCGCGCCAGGTCCTCTGGGAGCGCAGGATTGAGTTCGCGCGGATCGCGCGGCTTCTCGCTCTTGTGCTTGACTCCGATCGTGAACGGCGTATCGCCCTGGAAGGGGACGCGCCCGGTCGTCATCTCGTAGAGGATGATCCCCAGGGAATAGATGTCCGAGCGCGCGTCGACCGCTTTCCCTTCGACCTGCTCGGGGCTCATGTATTCAGGAGTCCCGATCATGATCCCAGCCCCGGTGATGCCCTTTTTCTCGAGCGAACGGGCGATGCCGAAGTCCATGATCCGGACGTTGCCGCCCTCGTCGACCATGATGTTCTGCGGCTTGAGGTCGCGGTGGACGATGCCGTGGGCATGGGCCTCGGCCAGCCCCTCGGCGATCTGGCGGGCGAGCGAGACCGTCCGGCCCGCCGGCATCTGGCCGATCTTGCGGATGAGCCGCTTGAGGTCCTCCCCGGGAACGTACTCCATGGTGATGTACGGCACCCCCTCGGCCCGGCCGATGTCGAACATCCGGCAGACGTTCTTGTGGGCGACATGCCGCGCCGACTTGAGCTCGTTGCGGAAACGCTCGACCGTATCGGCGTCGGCGGCGACCTCGGGCCGGAGGAGCTTCAGGGCGACCTTCTCGTTGAGCTCGGTGTCGTGGACCTTGTAGACGCGGCCCATGCCGCCCCGGCCGAGCTCCTCGATGACCTGGTAGCGGCCGGCGAAGGTCGAGCCCGTCGTCAGCTCTTTAATCGGCGTTTGGAGAGTCTCTGTGACCCCTGGATGGATATCTCTAGAAGAGGGCAGCTGCGTCCCGCAATCTCCGCAGAACTGCTTGGTCTCTGGATTCTCAGCTTGACACTTCGGGCATTTGATGGCCATTGCTGACCCCTTCTATTTGGGATGGCTTAAGATTATCAGGGAAAGGGAGCATAGTCAACTCGGTGAACTCGCTTAGGGCTTCGCGTTTTCCCCTTCCAAGTTGACTTTCTATGATCTCTTGTATACAATGTAATACAATAATATCAAGAGGTGCTTTATGAATACAGTAATTTCAGTGAGACTCCCCAAAGAGCTTTCCGATCAATTAGACAGTATCGCCAAAGAAACAGAACGTCCCCGTTCTTACATCATTCAAAAGGCGTTGGAATCATACATTGATGACTATGCAGATCTCCAAGTCGCTCTTGACCGGCTCCATGACAAAACAGATCCTATCGTTTCAAGCAAAGAGCTGAGAAAATCCGTTGGCTTATAATATCGTTTATAAAAAGTCAGTCCATCGCGATCTGAAAAAGCTTTCTAAGGCGGAGGCCGGCCGTATTTTAAATCAAATTGAAGAAGAGCTTTCAAAGAAGGCAGATGCTTATCCGGTTCTCAAAGGGCAATTTGCCGGTCTTCGAAAATATCGAGTCGGTGATCACAGGGTAATCTTTGCCATTTTAGGAGACGATGTCCTTATCCTGAGAATAGGTCACAGGCGAGATGTCTATAGGAAAGGAATCTGACAACTCACCCCACCGGAGGCGGCTCGACCGGCGACGCTGAGATCAAACGTTAGCCAGACGACTTGAACGAAATGCTAGCGTTGACGAATCTAGAAATCTACTCCGTCGTCAATTGATACGTCGGTGCCAATTCAGGAACGTGGCTATCCGACCTTATAGGCCACGAAGCTATTACCTCAGCCCTGCCAGCCTCTTCCTGGCGTCTTCAACCTCGGGCTGGCCTGGAATCGGCGTCTTCACTTCTTCCCCGCCGGCACGAGGCGCTTGAGTTCCTCGAACCAGTTCTGGATGAGGATCAATTCGGTGACGGGGGTGGGTTTCCTTTGTTCCAGCTTGACCATGAGAAATCGTTGGCCGTCGGGGGACAGATCGTAGGATCGGATAGGAGAGCCCATTGCGTACCCTGGCCGCGCAAACAGCATGCGCCGGTTGTTGATGGAAAAGCCGCCGTCAGTCTGGACACCCACCACCCACACCTGATCTTGCCATCAATAGAAGAGCTGCTTGCCATTCTTCGACCATAACGGCTGGACTCCACCATCGCTGGATACCTGCCATTTGCCACCCGCACCGGGAAATGGCCGAACGTAGACTTCATTACGCTTCGACTCATCTGATGTGTATGCAATCCACCGCGTCTCGCTGATCGTCCCCAGGAGTTTGGCTAAATCCCCCTTTTTCATCTTCAGCTCGATCAGGCAATGACCGGATCCGTAACAATGGGCCAACAAATACTGGATCAGGCGCTGCCGGATCGTCCGCAGGCCGAGACTTTCCACCCGGCTGCTCAGGGCGACGCATTTCTGAGCGAGCAATTCAATGAAGAACCTGGCCACGGCAGGGTCGGATTCGATCCGGCGGAACACGCTATGGGTTTCAAAAAAAGATATCTCCGAATCTTTGACAACCTGGGCATAGAACGGGAACCGGCCCGGAACAAAGGCAATGGCCTCGCCCAAAAATTCTCCCGGCCCCAAGCGCGCGACCTCGAGCTCCCGGCCCTGCTCGTCCATCTTAAAAACGCGGATTTCGCCGGTCTTAACATAATAGAAACCGGCCGCTTTCTCTTCCGCCTGGAACAAAAATGTACCCTGGGTATAGCGCTTGAGCTTGCCCAAGCCTTTAATACGATTCTCTGATTGTTTCATAAGGACATCCCTATTATATACAGAATACGGATTTAATTGGATCGTTTTCCGTTTCGCGCTGAACGCGAAACACAGAGTCCGCAACGCTTTTGCTCACGAGAAGGTTTTATTGCGGGGTTCCATCGCCGTCTTCACAGAGGTGGAAATGGGGACACACACGGTGTGTGTCCCCATATCAAATTGTGGCGCGAGTTCCGCCGTGCCGAGAAGACGGGGGGGAACGGCGTAAAAAACCTTCGCAGGAGAAAAAGCGGCACCGACTCCTGAAAATATCCCCGCGAAACGTAAAACAGCCATTTTTTTGCGCTCCGGGTTGAAACGCGCTTTTCTTTTTCATATGATGAGCGTGTGATTTTCCGATCTTTTGGAGGGAACAACGCATGATAAAAAAATCTCTCTCGACAGTTTGTTGTGTCATTTTCGCCGCTCTTCTCTTGACGATACTTTCCGTCAATATGTTCGGCGTCGAATCCGTCCCTGTCGCCCAATACCTGGCCTATGCCCGGGCTTCCGCGGACTGGACCTGGCAGCATTACGACGAAATCATCGGCAAATGGAAACAGACGTTTGATCCCAAAAACGTCTTCGGATACCGGCCCCCCGGAGGGCTGCTCGAGACGGCCGCCATCTATTCCTATCTCTACGAGAAAGAGCGAAAGCCCGAATATGCCCAGAGAGCTAAAAAAATCCTGCTCATCTACGGCGATTATCGCTCCGAATTCCCCGACTGGGCCCGGAAGATCCGGTTGGACTATGTAGACGGCGTGCCGGCGCTCCCCGATTTTTTCACGGTCATGCGCTATATCCGCGCCTATGACACTCTCCACCGCCTCAAACAGCTCAGCCCCGAAGAAAACGTCAAAGCGGAAACCGTCATCGCCGAGAGCATGGCCTATATGCTCAGGACCCAGGAATGGGGCCCGATGAACAGGGCGATCCTCCGGGCGGAAGGCCTGGCCTGGGCGGTCCGCGCCCTCCCCGATCATAAAAGCGTCAAGGTCTGGGAAATGCAGAAAAAGGCCTTGGGCGATGACAACTGGGGAAATTGGGAAATCGAGGATGCCACGATCTATAACGGCGTTTGGCTCTATTCGATGCTGGGCTACGCCGATGCCCTGCAGAAAATGGATGCGCTCCTGAAAACGCCGGAGATGTATTATTACGCCCAGTACTATCTTCATCTCGTCAGCCCCTGGGGCATGGTCCCGGACTTTGGAGACGCCCACTGGGAATCGCAGTGGACGCACTTTCTCGTCTTCTTCGAGGCCGCCGCCGCTTTTTACAAAGATCCCAATATGAAATGGGCCGCGGCCGCCATCGCCCGCAAATACATCGATTTCAAGAAACCGGAAAGCGTCGGCCTCGGCTACATGCTGCTCGACTGCTTCCGCTGGGGAAGCGACGCGGTGGCGCCGGTTCCGCCTCAGTTTCTGTCCGAGGAAGTCATGGAAGACGTCCAGGGCAAAAAGATCGTTTACCGCGACGGCTGGAGTCCCCAATCCACTTATCTTCTCCTCAATTACAGGGACGAAGGAGACGGCGGGCTCAATTTTCGCGATTACTTGAGGGATACCATCCCCGTGGAAGAGGAAAAAATGACCCACGGCCATGCCGATGAGAACAGCCTCATCCTTCTCATGTCCGGCGGCTCGGTCCTCCTCCATGACGGCGGCTACAGGGATTACATGCCGAGCGGGCCTTTCGGCAACTACAGGCAAGACTATTTCCACAACCGCCTTTGCGTCCGGCCGGAAAAGATCTGGATGGGTCAGAAAGCCGGTGAATACCGCTACAGCGTTCGAGAAGCCGTTCCGGGGCAGGGCATCTTGGATTTCTTGCAAAATGCGGGCTCGTACCGAAAAGTGCGAACCCAGAAGGTGGATTTCCTGAGCCTGCCGGACTTTGATTATAGCCGCACCCGACTGATCGATGACAATTGGGGATATTCGTGGGACCGGGTGGTCGCCTATGTCAAAGAGGCCGATATTTTCGTGGTTTTGGACATCTTCAAATCTCTCAAGGAAGAATTCTTCACCCTGTCGAATCTCTGGCACACCCGCAAGATCCTCAGCCGGGGCGATCATTGGTATGATACGATCTATGACACAATCGCAGGATTCGGCGGGACGCCGGGAAAAAACCTTCCCACGGATAAGCATTTGCTCATCGTCTTCCCGGCCACTCACTTCAAGCTAGAAGGAGTGGAACCGCAAAAGCGCCATTACCAGGATGAGCTGGCAATCCATCAGACGACGGGACAGCATTTTGAGCTCCGCGAAACTGTCGGGTTCGTGACCGTTCTCATTCCCCATCCGGCAAAAGACGACCCTCAAAAGCTGGCCGCTCAGGTTAAGTTGCTTTCCGTAGACTCCCCCAGAGCTGGCCAGGGAGTCCAAATCGAGGTCGTCGGAAAAACTTATTTCGTCGGAGCAAAAAACGACCTCCGTCAGGACATGAGCCGAGACTCCAAGCGTCCCAAATACACCTATGACGCCGGCCGATGGCGGTTCGGGGACTTCGAAACCAACGGCGATTTTCTCTTCGCTTCGCTCGAGGGAGGAAGCCTGAGCTACACGGTCGTCAACCTGACCAAAGCCCTTTACAAAGAGAGAATCCTAATCGAGGGAAAGCCCTGGTTGTCCGGGCTGGCTTTTGACGGGAGCCCAGATGCCCAAGAAACCGGAAAGCTCCGCTATTGGCGCGATGTGGCCAACCTGAACAAAACCCGCTAAAAGCCCGGATCGTTATTGTTTGACTTTTCAAAGGCGATGGGCCCATAATCTTGTCGGACCATGAGAAAATATCCCTTCCTCGGCCTTCTTTTCGTCATCCTGGCCGGCCTGGCCCTGGCCCAACAGTTGGCGGTCGAATCCAACGTCATCAACATCGAGGTTCCCGTCCGGGTCTACAGAGCCAGCCGGTTTATTGATAACTTGACGATCGACGACTTCGACATCTATGAGGACGGCAAACTCCAGAAGCTTGAAGCCGTCTATCTTGTGAAAAAGCGGGCCATCGAACGCAGAGACGAGCTGACGCGGTTTGCACCCCAAACCGATAGGAGCTTTTTTCTGTTCTTTGAGATTTCCGACTATACGGAGAAGCTCGGAGAGGCCCTGGATTTTTTTATCCAGAACGTGGTCATGCCCGGCGACAACCTGACCATCACCACCCCCATGAAGACATACCGGCTGAAGCCCAAGGCTTTCGAAGGCTTCATCCGTAAGGACATCGTGGAGCAGCTCAAACGAATCCTCCGCCTGGATAGCCAGACCGGAAGTTCCGAATACCGGAGCGCGATCGTCGACCTGGAAAACCTGGCCAAGGCCATGGTCGGCACTATCTCGGATTACCAGAACCCCGTCAGCGAGAAGCTCGTCGATACGACCGGGAGCCTTCAATACAAGGATATGTCCATCGACGATCTGCTGAACCGGTATTCCGAAATCCTGGCTAACGTCCAAAGCATGAGGACATTAGACCAGAGCCAGCTCCTGAATTTTTCCAAGATCCTGAAGAGCGCGCCCGGCCAGAAATACGTCTATCTCTTTTATCAAAGGGAATTGCTGCCCAAGATCGACCCCAGGATCCTTTACACCTACATCGAACGCTACCAGGATCGACCCGACATCAACCAGACCGTCCAAGGGATCTTCGAGTTTTACCGCCGGGACGTTCTGATCGACGTCAATGCCGTCAAACAAGCCTATGCCGATTCCTCGATTGCCATCCACTTCCTGCTCATCACGACACCAACCAAACAACTTCCCGGTATCAAATATTTTGAGCATTCGGAAGACGTCTTTAGCGCCTTCCTAGAAATGGCGCAAGCTACGGGAGGCTTTGTAGAAACCTCGGCCAATGCTTCTTTCCTCATGAAAAGCGCCGTCGAATCCTCGGAAAACTATTATTTGCTGTATTATACGCCCCGTCCCTACAACAAGGACGGAAAATTCCACAAGATCGTCGTCAAGGTGAAAGACAAGGATTGCCGGGTGAGCCACAGGCTGGGCTACTACGGCAATTGACGACGGCCTTGATTACGGACCAAGCCTCTTAGATTATGAATCTTTTTCTCGATAGGGATTGTTTTCGACGCGGAACATATAGCCGGGGTCGATAAAAGGTTCGTCGCCCCCGTATTTTTTCATAAGGGCTATTTTTTTCTCCAGGAGCTCGGGGTAATTTGTCCCGTAGATAAAGGGCGTCTCCCCGAATCCTGAAACGATCATCCATTCCACGGGGGCTTCCCGCCAGAGCCGGATCGACTCGCGCACGTTTCGAATTTCCCGCTCCGTCATGTCCTTGAGAAGCCGGCGGCAATCTTTTTTCTTTTGCCTGTCGCGGGTTTCAAGATACTCATGAACGGCGTAGATCCAAACCGCGGCGTTCCGCAATGTTTCGTAAAGACAGCGAAGAGCCGCGGTCCGGAAATATTGGTCCTGGAAAACTCGATACGCTTTTCCCCGGCGCCGGCGCCCGGCCTCTTCCGTTTTATTCTTGAACAGGGCGACCGCCGCATCCAGAGGTTTCCAGACGTATTGATCGATCCGGCGGTAGGCCTTTCGAGCATAGTCCTTGGAGATCAGCTCAAAAAGAACATCTTTGGCCAGGTCAACTTTATTCGGATTGTGAACGGAGCTGACCATGAATTTTTCGTAATAGGACCTCTCCTCTTCAGGAATCCGGTCGATGTCCGGGACAAGAGGTCGGACCAAAAGCCGGTTCCAAACCGTCCCGAAACCCGAATAGAGGGACAGCGGCACGAACCGCCGGATGGCCCGCTCAACCAACCGCCATCCGCGGACGAGATCGGGGGCATCGTCTTTGCCGACATACTTCTCCGCAATTGCCAGCACCGTCTCATCGATATCCATTCCCGCATCGAACTGGAAAGCCCTGAAAACCTCCTGGTTCACCGCGTATGGGACTTTGTCGGGAGGCTGGAGCCCGCCCATGTGGGCCAGCGTCCGGAGTCCCCTTTTTCGGCAAGCCACGAGTTTTTCCCAGGCCAGCCAAGGGAAAGGGATTCCGAGCAGCGGCTCATGGTTGCCGTGGGAGTTGAGGAAATGATAGAAATAACTCCGGCTCCCCCGTGACCGCAGCTCTTTCTCGACGCTTTTTTCCCTGTCCCACAGGGTGTTATGAAAGGCCGACCCGAGGACCTTGATGTCCGGATAGGAAGGATGGGGATAGTTATTTTCCCATCCCGCGACGAGGAGCGAATTGACCTCGACATCCACTCCGTCCGAGAGTTGGGGCCACAGATACCGACGCTCGCCATAGAAGGATTCCAGGCGGCTGATCACCCGGAACTGCGGGTTGATTTTCGAGCCCGCCTCCCTGAGAAGCCTCAAGAAACGGGCTACGTTTCCGGCGGCCGCCCTGGCGATGTCCTCATCGGTTTTCCATTCGCGGATCATGTAGGCCCCGCCGTTCCGTCCGACATAAAGCGATTTCGTGTGCTCGAATCCAGAGCCGCTGTCATTGGACCAGACGGCCATGAACCCGAGCTCGGGCACTTCCTTCATCAAGTTCGTCAGGAGCTCGGAATAATGCCTCTGGGCCAGCGGATGGACAAGCGAAAGCGTGTATCGGGGCTTAAAGCTCCTGAAGGGATGGTCCACCCGGGCTCCACGCAGCGTCGGGTATTTCTGGAAAAGGGTCTCCGGAACCGAGCGGGGCTCGAAACATAGAAGCCCCGGGACGAGTCCATATTTGAGGGCCAGCCTGGCATTCTCCTTCAAAAGGCCCAAGTTGGCCTTCAGATATTCTTCCGGATAGAGCCCCTGGTTCAAACGGCTTTCCACGAATTGGTCGAGGGCGGGACAGTAAGTATAAAAATCCGGGTAAAATTCTCCGGGAACGCCCTGCTCATAGGGAAACGGCGTGGCCAGGGCGTTGACTTCGACGTGGGTAAAGCCGAGCCTGGCGTATTCCCGGATATAGCTTTCCCGGTCAAATTGGCGGAGGGTGCGGGCATACTGAGTGAGAAAGAGGTCGAATGTCGATTTCTCCACGGGAAAGCTGATTTCCCTCATCCAGCCGCGGCGGCCGGCCTCGCTATTTTCTGATATTTGTTCCAAAACCTCGCGGAAACCGGCATAGAGAAAATACGGCTTGGAGCTGAGGAGGCAACCGCCCCGGTTTTTGTCCATGCGGAAGTAGACCCATTCGCCGTCCCGGGGGATTCTGACACCGGATTTCATAAGCCGGTCCGTCCATTTCTCATCCGCAACGGCGACAGAAAAGGTCCCCTTTTTCTCCTGGACCCGGCCTCTGCCGGCTTTTTGAATGACGGAGCCATTCTTAAGAAATCGCACGAGCTCAGCGGCGACGGTCCGTTCAACAGGATGGCCGTGGGCCGGTATAAAGATTTCAGAAATTTCGCGGAATGTGTTCTCGAGCGGCATAGATACCTCCACAGTTATTCTATATCCGTTTATGAATGCCCATCATTTAGAATACCAGATAAACGACGCGGTTGCCGCGCCAGGCCAGGAATTTTTCGAAATCGGCGAAGTTGATGCCGATCGTGGCCGTGTTGACATTGGGATGAAAATTGACGAACGCCGCGTTCTTGAGGTCCGCGTCGACGACGACGACGACTTCCCGTTGGCCATCCTGAAGAAGGCCGAAGGGTGAGACCTCGCCGGCCTGCAGCCCTAGATAGCGCGCCAGCCGCTCATCCGAGGCAAAGCTAAGCCGGTCGTCTCCTAGCTTTTTGGCCAGGGCATTCAGGTCTACTTTTTTGAGGTGCTCGGCAATGATCAAGTAATGGCGGTTGCCTTTCTTGTTGCGGACGAAGAGGTTCTTGCAATGGGCGCCGGCGATTCCCCGCCAGTGCTGGACGGCCTCCTCGACAGTAAATACAGGCGGATGTTCATAGCACGAATACGTGATGCCCAGTTCCTTCAAGGCCTCATATACTTTCTGCTCCCGATCCAGGGTCATAACTGTACCTCCTCGGGCCTCTCGCCGTAAACCTTTTGCTCGCCCTTTTCGTTTAATCTAATAAGCATCACCGCGCCCTTGGGGACACACACAGTGTGTGTCCCCGATTCCATAGATGAAGGTTGATTTTCGGACGAGATTGCTTTTACAATGGACAAGACAGGAGGATCACAGACGATGAAATTTCTGCTCTGGCTGATCTTGCTCGTCATCTGCTGGCCCGTGGCGCTCTTGGCGCTCCTTCTCTATCCACTGGTCTGGCTGTTCATGCTGCCGTTGCGCCTGGTCGGGATCACGGTCAATGCCGTCTTCGACTTCTTCAAAGCTCTGATCACGCTGCCCGCACGCGCCCTCCGCGGCTCTCGATAAAATCCTGAAACGCCCGCTTTGAGTCCCTAGAAGGATTCGAGCGTGAAAAACCGCAATTGCCCCGCCTGGAAGGCGATTCGCAGCCAACCCCGGCTGGCGATAAAAAGCTGGGAGATAAAAAATCCTAGCCAGATCGTGCCCGAGGAACCCGCCGAGAAAGTGGACCGAATTCCCCAATAGATAAGGAAGGCCGCCACTCCCGTCAGGCCGAGCAAATAATAAAGGGCCAGGGTTTTTCCCAGCTTGCGGAAGACGAACCCGGCGGCCTCGAGCATCGAGCGGAGCACGGAACGGGAATCCTGGGTGGCGATTCTCATCCGGGCGTAGTCCATGATCATCTTGATCAGGAAGATCAAGAAAAGGGCGATCGCGATCCGCAGCCACACGACATAAAAAGAACCCTGTTCGTTCAGCGAATTCCTGGTGAAAATTCCGAGGACCCCGTTGATGATCATATACAGGAAAACGGCCGGAATCCAGAGGATCAAGGAAAAGATAGACAGGCGGAAAAACCGGCCGTAAAATTTCCCCCCGCCGGCAAAAAACACCTGGGCGAAGCCTCCCTGGTCTCGCTGGTGGACGAGCGATTGCAAAATTCCGCCGTTCACGAAAATGCCGGCCAAAAAGAAGAGGACGGCCATAACCAGGCCGGCTGTCACGAGCATCCCAAGAGAGGTCCCGGAAGACGTGAGGAATTCCAGGAGGATATCCATGTTGGGCTTCTGCAGGAGATCCGAAGCCAGCAGGCTTTTTCCGAAGGCCGCGCTGAGCATGGCCGAGAAAAGAAAATAGATGACAGAGGCAAAGAAGAAATTGATCATCCAGAGCACGACGGCCATGTTCGGCCGCAAAGTGGCTTCCTGGATTCCTTTTCTGTAGCTTTTAAAGATGTTCATCGGCGCCTCCCCGTTCACAAAGAAACAAACGACAGAAGGCCCTGGAAGAACGTCATGAAGCCCAAGGCATATTTCATGATGGGCGCCCGCTTCGGCGTCAGGACCTTGGAATTGTTTGTGTAGTTGACATCGAGGACCATTTTTCGATCAGGGTCCACCTGGGCGGAGGCCAGCCGCACCGGCTTCCAGTAGACAAAACGTTTCCATCGGTCCCTGCCGTCCCATGTCTCTCGGATTTTCTCGCCGTTCTCGAAAACGATCAGGATATCCTGGGGAAAGATCCAGTCGCCGTATCGCACGGCCACGACTTCGTTCCGGTAGGCTTTGTTCAGGGGCTTGTTTGAGGTCTTACCGCGTTGATCCTTGGCCTCCGGTGTTTTCCCATCAAAGATACCCTCAGGTTCCTTTACCTCCTCGGAATTCAACGAGCCGATGGCATAATCGAGTTTATCCGGGCTGCGGAGGACCTGGTCGAAGAACCATTTCAGGTCCCGGCCGCTGACCTCCTCGACGACCTGGACAAAATCCTCCGACCTCGGATGACGGAATTTCCATTTTTCGTAGTACGTCTTCATGATCTTCGCCATAACGTCTTCCCCGAGCCATTTCTCGAGCGTCAGGAGCATCAGGGCAGCCTTGTTATAGACGTTCAAACCATAGCTTCCGCCGGTCACGTATTCCCAGGAATTCTTTACGATAGGGTCCATTTTCCCCGACCCGATGACCGCAATCCTCTGGAAGGCCAAGTCACCGATCTTCAGGTTTCCGATATCGATCATGGCGCTGTCAGGCCCATAATACTTGCTCATAGCTTTGACTTCAGAGTACGAATTAATCCCTTCGTCCAGCCAGGCCTCTTCAAACTCGTTCGAGCCGACGATCCCGTACCAGTAGCCGTGGCCTAACTCGTGGATGGTGACCATTTCCGGCATGCGGACGCCCTTCGGCATCCAACTCATGGTCATGGACGTAAACAAGGTCGGATACTCCATGCCTCCGGCCTCGGATGCGCCCGGCGCCGGGTCGACCAGGGTGATCGTCTCGTACGGATAGGGCCCATAATTTTTGCTGTAGAATTCGATGCCGTTTTTGAGAGCCTGCAGGTACCTGTCTTTCTGCTTGAGGTGGGCGCGGTGGATAAGCAGGATCATCTCGGTATCCACCTTGGGATCGTCAAGTTTGAATCTTTCTTTTGATTCGACAAAATCGGGGCAGGCCGTCCAGGCAAAGTCATGGACATCTTCCTGGTAATAGGTATAGCTCCGTTTTCCGTCGGGGTGCTTCTTTTCGGCAATCCGTTTCCCGGTTGCGCCGACGACAAATCTCTCCGGCGCCGTGATCTCGACTTTGTAGACGCCGTAATCGGCAAAGAACTCCGAGCTGCTGTGGTATTGATGGCAATTCCAGGTCCCGTTCCAAAGGACGCCGATCTTGGGAAACCACTGGGCGACCATGAAAAAATCGCCGGAAAACCCGGAGCGCCTTTTCACCTTGGGCAGCTTGGAGGTGAAATCGATGGCCAGATTGATTTTTTCCTGGGGCTTCACCGGAGCCGGCAGGGTTACCTTCATGACCGTCTGGTCGTCGGAATTCTGGTCATCCGGCTGGATGTAGGTCATGGTCGGGGTCAGGTCCGCCCCGTCCGGGATCTGGATCCTGTGGATGGTGATGAATCCCCAATCTTCCGGGGCAGGCTTCACACGTCCTGACGGGCCCCCGCTTTCCCTCCTCATCGTCGTCCGGTTGTTCTTGAACGCGTTCAAATAGAGATGAAATTGGAGCTCGGTCACGGGCCTATCGGAATCGTTCAGCCAGGTCAAGATCTCCTGTCCCTTGACCGTCTTATCCTGAGGGACGAGCGTCGCCTGGATGTCATAGCGGACGATGGGCTTGCTCAGGGCTGCAAAAAGAGAAGGACAAAAAGCTAAAAAGAAAACAAGAATTCCGGGAATGATTCTTTTCATGAGGACCTTCCTGTTGACCCAGCCGTCCCTTGACCGGCAGACCAAAACGCGTTTCATGGGGTTTCGGACTTTATAACACAGCGAATGGGCGAAGTCAAAAATAGATCTTAGACGGTGAGCATCTCAGCGTGGCTGATTTCAAAGAGGAGTTGACATCGCTCCCAGCCACCTGGGGAACCAGTCCCGTCGGTTCCCCCCATCGAAAAGACGATGGGGCCCCCCTCCGCTAGGGCGGCCTCAGGAGCAATGCCTACGCCTCCCTAGAATCACATATTTCGATGCTTCCTTTAGATAGTCCAGAAGTCGCGGCGCCTAAAATCCTGGCCCAGCCTCTTCCAAAAAATCAGCCGGGCATGAAACGGTTTCGGAACATGGACCTGACTGCTCAGCCGGAGAGACGGCCATTTTTTCACTGGCATCCTTAACCTCACGCTCTGGCGAATAATGATATGCATCGGGAGAGAAAAGTCAACCGCAAACCGGCTTCTCTTTGATTTCCCGCCGCTCCTTTGCTATAATTCCGGACAATATGATGGCTGGATTTTGATGTTCAAGCCAAGGAGGTCGGCATGAAGTTCTTGAGGAAAGTCCCGATGTTTGGGTTCCTGCTCGTCGTCTATGACATCCTGATCGTCATCGGAAAAACCGATATTATGGGCAATGCCCTATTCAGATTGAAGATGATGTCCGGCGCGACATGGCTGTTGAGCGTGGGTGACCTGTTCATCATCCTGGGAATGATCTTTCTATTTATCGAGGTCATCAAATCGACCCGGACGTCCCAGGCCGCCATCCTGGACCATATCCTGTCGACGCTGGTCTTCATCATCTTTCTCGTGGAATTCATCGTCGTCAAGGGGGCCGGGTCGTCCGTGTTCCTGATCCTCTGCCTGATGTCGCTCTTCGATGTCATCGCCGGCTTCACCGTCACGATCACCACGGCGCGGCGCGATATCACGATGGACAGGAACTCGACTTTCATACCGCCATCGTCGTAAAATAAGGGGGGGGTAAGTTACCCTGAGAGCGGCAAAAACGGAGAACATCCTATGACATTGGATCGCCTGAAACAATTCATCGTCAATCATTTCGAGAAAATATTGGTTTTGATCATCCTGCTCGCCGCCGCCATGGGGACCTTTTTTATCGAAGATAAGACCCTGTTGTTGAATTTCTATTTTTTGCCGGTCGTGTTCGCCTCTTATTTCTTGGGCAAGCGCCTGGGTGTGCTCTCGGCCTTTTTTTCCGTCCTGGCGGTCGTCGCCTGCATCATCGTTTTTCCTCAATATTTCCTGATCAAGGGGCAGTTCCTGAGCAGTGTTCTCAGGCTGACGTCTTGGGGGGGATTTCTCATCCTGACCAGCTATGCCGTGGGAAGCCTCTATGAACAGAAGGAGCGCCAGACTCTGGAGCTCAAGAACGCCTATATCGGGATCCTGGAGATTCTCACCAAATACATCGATTCGTTTGACCGCTACACCAAGGGCCACTCGGTCCGCGTCGCCGAGATGGCCATGGAAATCGCCATCGCCATGGGCCTGCCCCGGACCGAGGTCGAAAACGTCCGCGTCGCCGGGCTCCTCCATGACATCGGTAAAATCGAGATCAGCAGCGACGTCCTCAGAAAAGCGGCCGCCCTGACTCCCGAAGAAAAAGACCTCATGGCGACGCACGCGGAAAAGGGGGCTTCGATCCTGGCCAAGGTCGGCATCGTCCTCAAAGAAGTCGTCCCCTACGTCCTGGCCCATCACAGGTATTATGAAGATCTCACGGACAGCAAGGAAGAATCCTTCAAAGAGATTCCGATGGGTGCCCGGATCATTGCCGTGGCCGATGCTTTTGATGCGATGACGACCGACCGGCCCTATCGAAAAGGGATGCAGCCCTGGGAGGCTCTCCAAAAAATCATCGATGATGCCGGAAAGCAGTTCGACCCGTTCGTCGTGGGAGCATTCCGCCGGGTCATCACGGAAAGAGCTGAAAATATCTAGTTGCGCGTCTCGCCAATATCTTGCATAAATAAAGATACTTCTTTGAACGCGCAACCGCCGGGGAGTTTGAGGGGGGCGGAGTGGCCCCCCGGACACTCTTGGAGGAGGACCCTTTCACAGGGTCCCCCTCCAACGGGCGGCGGGAATACCCGCCCGCCCTGCCACTCCTCCAAGGAGCATTCTCCCATGAATTCATCGCCTGATGCATCTTGGAAGGAAGGGAGCGAAGCGAAGCGCCGAAGGGGGAGCTTGACTCCCCCTTGGAAGTGCCCCGGCTCTGCGAAATACTGGAACAAGAAACTTATGAGACGGGGCACTAGGCGCTATTTCCTGAACTTCGAGATGAATTCTTCGACTTCGGGAATGCCCCCCTGCAAGATCAAGTAGCCGTTCGACGGCTCGCGCTCCGTGATCTCGCCGGCGATGGGCGTCAGCATGATCTTGTGGATCTCGTCGAGGTCGCTCGTCTGTCCCAGGGCCCACCCCAGCTTGACATAGGCCACCTCGGGCAGCATGTTGGCGGCCGGCACGACTCCCAATTCCATCATGTCCCGGCCGGTGTCATAGACATACATCTGGACGTAGCCCCAGAGCGTTTGGACGGTCATATACACGACGATCTTTTTGTCCTTCGCCCGCTTGAGAGCCGGATAGAGCGGCTTGTTGACATGGCCGAGGCCCGTCCCCGCGATGACGATCCCCCGGTATCCGTTATCGATGAGCGAGTCAATGATGTCCGGCTTCATGTTGGGATAATAATAGACGATGCTGACCTTTTCCTCGAAGGCGGTGTTGATGATCACATTCTTGTCCTCGCGCCGGCGTTTGTAGTCCCGCCGGAGCGGCGTGATCTTGTCGCGGCTGACCATGGCGATGGGGATGTCGCCGATCGTTCGGAAGGTCGACCGATAGCTGGAGTGCATTTTCCGGACCCTGGTGCCCCGGTGAAGGAGCCCGTAAGTATCCGAGGTCGGGCCGAACATGCAGACCATCACTTCCGCGATGTCGCTCTCGGCCGCCGTCTTGACGCTGTGCATGAGGTTGAGCGCCGCATCGGAGGAAGGCCGGTCGCTCGAACGCTGCGAACCGACCATGACGATCGGGACAGGAGAATTCTGGACCATGAACGACAGGATGGCCGCCGTATGGTGCATCGTGTCGGTGCCGTGACCGATCACGATCCCCGTCACCCCCTTGGCGATCTCGCGGCCGATGGCTTCGGCGGTTCCTGTCCATTGCTCGGGTCCCATGTTTTCGCTGAAAACGCCGTAGAGCTTTTCCGTCTCTATGTTGCAGATGTCGGCGAGCTCGGGCACAGAGCCGTACAGCTCGCCGGGAGAAAAGGCCGGGATCACGGCGCCCGTCCGGTAATCCAGGCGGCTGGCGATTGTGCCGCCCGTGCCGAAGAGCTTCACTCTCGGTTTCTTGGGATCGTAGGGAAACTCCTTTTCCGGGATCTTGTAGTGGGCTTCCTTGCGGCCCTGGATCTCAATGGCCGTGACGGAGCTGGCCAAGATACCGATATTATAGCCGGAGCGGAGCTTGAGAACGATGTGCAGAGGATCCTCGGTCTCCGACCGGGGCAGGATGATTCCCGTATACTGGCCCTTGGCCGTGCTGATTTTGGCATCGCTCCAGACCTGAGCCTGAAACTTCTTCAAGACATCCAACGCCGGCCCTTTATAGCCCTTGAAAAGATTCGCTTCGCTCATTCGGTTTCCTTGTTCAAATATCGGGCGAGTTGATCCGCGACCTTTGCCCCGTCGATCCTCCCCCGCCACTTTTGCATCAGCCCGCCCATGGCCAGGCGCATCAGACTCTGGTCATCCTTCATTTTTTTATTGGCCAAAATCTCCGCCGTTTGGACAATGCTTTCCTTAAGCTCGAGGATCGTGCCCGGAGACGGCAAAAGTTGACCGATGCTTTGGCCCGAGACCAGGGCTTGTTCCAGCAAGGGCAAGATGCCTTCCTTGAACATTCGGCGGTCTCTGAGCGCCTTTAAAGTATCCTCCATCATTCCCCCGTCCAGGAGCGGGACCGGCAGCCC
>Ga0315295_10000189_pt1 | contig 51780 bp, 44 predicted proteins | sample YL17G14_0_MG_FD_204453 | JGI IMG/M metagenome (GOLD analysis project Ga0315295, IMG submission 204453) | Sediment microbial communities from Yellowstone Lake, YNP, Wyoming, USA - YL17G14_0 | ecosystem: Environmental > Aquatic > Freshwater > Lake > Sediment | place: USA: Wyoming | collected... | reverse complement strand
GTCATCGGTCTTCCGCTTCGGCTCGCTACGCTCGCCTACGCTCCAGACCGATGACTCCCTTCCACTCAACCAAACTTACACACAAATAATTACACTAAGGTTGGTCCACATAGTTTCCACACAAATGGGTAACCGAAACGAGTTTCTTCGAAAGGAGGGAAATTAACTCTTTCGAGGACATACACTCCTACAAGAAATGTATTTATCGCATGTACCACATGATCCCTTACCCAAGGTTGCAGTTCTTGAATTGCAGGTTCTATGCGCGCAAGTTTTCCTAAGAAATGAACGATATCTTTCTTTCCATGCACATCCAAGATTGTTTCAATAATTTCAAGAGATTTCTCCTGTCGCTTGCTAAATCTTGACTTACACATTTTCCCAGTGCTATTAGTTAAAGGTTCTTTAAATAAATTCCAATCATTAATACATACATAGATGTGATAGTTACAATCTAATGTGACTCTAATTTCATTGAGTATTTTTTCGACTAAATGCATTTTGAACACCCTTTGTTATAATGTATGGCAACTAATCATATGATTTCCTAATAACACGCAACATTTCTTCTCTTATAAAGCAAACACCAGCATCGCCTTGTAATAGTCCTCTTCGTCATAGGTGTTTTGTCAAGGTTGACTCGCCACTTCGAAATATTCTTCGCTTACAGCAAAGATTATAGCATGGCACGGCGGGCAAAGCAACAGGGAAAATCGTATCTTCCCTCGACCTTGCTCGGGAAAAGAACCGCATGGGCAGCACCGTAAGGCGTCCCCGAGGGAGAGAAGCCCCTGGGGCCAGGCCCTGCCCATCCTACACCTACTTCATTTCTTGTTCGAAGGCGCTGTAAGTGACCAGTGGGTTTGAATGATGCGCCACCGTCTATCTCTGCAATAATAGACTTCGGTGCAATTCCACCGATTCTGCACTTGCCCGCTGTAAGAAACATAGTTGAAAGTCAGCACGGCAATATCGTCATAAAGTTGTACCTTAGGGTTGATAAGCTCATAACGGTCAATCTGAACTTTGCCGCGTATCGCCTCGTAATAGCGTCTCAGCGCCTCAAGACCATCCAGCCGACACTCTAAAAAGGGATCGAAATAAACGACTTCAGGGGCCGATATCTCTATAAAACAAGATGGGTCCCCTTTCCCCCAGCGATCCAATGCCGCCCGCTCCATAGCAATTATGGCGGCAGTTGTGTCGCTCTGATTTCCCATTGTCACTTCTCCCTACAATGGCTGTTACAGGGCGTGACAACTCTTGATGATGAAGCCGCCCGACTTCTCCTCGGGCTCCAGTTCGAGGATCCCGCGTGCCTCCGCCTCCTCCAGCATCTGGCCGAACGAGCGGAAACCGTAGTAGGATTCGCTGAAGCCGGGTTTGCGGCGCTTGAGGGTCTGCTTAATCATGGAGCCCCAAATCTTGCCCCCCTCCCCGCGTTCCTCAACCAAAGCCTCATAGGTCTCGACGATCAGATCCCATGCCTCCTGTTTCTTATCTGTGACCGGCCTGGCGGTTTTGGCGATCGGGCCCTGTGCGGGCTTACGGCCCATCTCTCGGGCGACGGCTTTCTTGCGCGGCGGCTGAGGGCGAACGAGGTCATCGTAATAGATAAACTCATCGCAGTTCGCGACCAGCAGGTCCGAGGCCGAATTCTTGACGCCAACACCGATGACGATCTTGTTGTTCTCGCGCAGCTTGCTGACGAGCGGGGAGAAATCAGAGTCGCCGCTGATGATGACGAAGGTGTCCACGTGCTCTTTCGTGTAACAAAGGTCGAGCGCATCGACAACCATGCGAATATCGGCGGAGTTCTTGCCCGACTGGCGCACGTGCGGGATCTCGATCAGCTCGAAGGACGCCTCGTGCATCGCTGGTTTGAATTTTTCGTAGCGGGCCCAGTCGCAGTACGCCTTCTTGACGACGATATTGCCTTTGAGCAGGAGCCGCTCGACCACCTTGTCAATGTCGAATTGGGCGTATTTTGCGTCGCGAACACCCAAAGCGACGTTCTCGAAGTCGCAAAAAAGAGCCATGTTCCTCGTCTCAGCCTGATATGTCATGATAGGGTTCTCCAGATAACCTGCTTTCGAGTCTTGCTTCCAGATAATTTGTCAGCGCCGCTGAGGACCCAACTTGAGCTTCTGAATCTTTTCCTGAAGCCACAGATTGATCAGGGTATGAGGTGAGACGCCTCTTTCCCTGGCAGCGCGGCAAATGCTTTGGGACAATCCTTTCTCAATAGCATAAAGAGATTCCTCTGACTGCAGGTCCACATCGGCTCGGATGGAGCGGGTACTGCCCCAATAGTCAGACAAATCGTGCTCATCCCAGAAACCGGCTATTCCGGCGTACGTTGCGGCTTGGGAGACACTACTCTTCCTGCTGATACTTTTCCCTCGGCTGCGCTCGGGGGAAGTTCTGCTACTATTACTTTTTCTCATATCGCCTTCTTTCACCGACTGTCATGTCGCGTGCCGTCAGTATCAAAATACGATGGTCTGGTTTGTGGATGAAGAACACGACCAGATACCTGCCAGCCTCAGTGCGCCCCAACGCAGCATATACATTCTCGTCGCGGCGATGTCCCTTCTCAACGAAACGGAACAGGGCACGCTTTTGAACGATCTGACAAACTTCATCACAAGAAACGTTGTGCTTGGTGCTAATCTTCTCGATGACCGAATCCAGCCAGATGATTCCATTTATTTTTATGGTCATTCGAGACGAACTCCATTCTTGCCTTTGCAGCGGTTGCCCTTTACCGCCAACCAACATAATAACATAGTATGTAAACGAAAGTCAACAAGGCCGACAAGAAATCATGGTTTTCTTCGGCTCTTCGATATTCGTCAGAGTAACTTTCGTCATGACAAGCCTAATCTTCTTGCTTGATGTTTGGGGCCGGTTGGGGTATTTTTGTATGTGCTATTGTGTTTGAAAATCCGGGCTATCGACACGAGACAGGAGTGAAAAATATGGCTAAATCCCGCAACACCGTTCAGACCAAAGATACCGAACAACTATACGCCGAGAGGATGAAGCGTTACATCACGGCGATGCGGAACGAGAAGCCGGACATGATTCCGATTCGGCCATTCGTGGCCGAGTTTACCGCAAAGTACGCCGGCTATACCTGCCAGGATGTCGTGCACGATTACAACAAGGCCTTCGAGGCGGCGGTCAAATGCGCGAAGGATTTCGACTGGGACGCTATCGTGCCCAATATGGTCTATGTCTGGACGGGCTTGGCTCAGGCGGCAGGGCTTCGCTATTACGGCATCCCGGGCATCGGCATCCCGCACACGGTCGGCTTCAACTACATCGAGCCGCCCGAAGGACAAGCCTTTATGAAGGCGGATGAATACGATGCGCTCATCGACGACCCGACCGGCTTTCTCTACAACACGTGGCTGCCTCGTGTCTCGACCGAGATCAGCAAGATCGGCGAGGCGTCCACCTATCGCAACAATCTCGCTTTAGTTAAGAGCGGCATGGCCATGCTGCAATACTTCTACGCCTTCGGCCCGCAGGTTGCGCGGCTGCGCAGCGAGTGCGGCACGGGCTCAGCCATCGCGGGCATCTTCAAGGCCCCATTCGATATCATCGCCGACAAGATGCGGGGCTACCTGGGCTTGGTCAGTGACATGGAGACGCAGCCCAAGAAGGTGCTCAAAGCGTGCGAGGCGCTCATGCCGCACCTGGTGCACGTGGGCCTGACCACCGCCGATCCTACCAACCATGTCCCCATTGGCTACTGGATGCACCGGGGCTGCGTTCCGTTCTTCAACCCGAAGCAATTTGCGTCCCACTACTGGCCCACCCTGAAGCCCTGCATCGAAGAATTCTGGAAGAACGGCCACCAGACGCTTTTTTACGCCGAAGGCCGGTGGAAGCACCACTTCGATACCTTCCGCGAGCTGCCCGACCGCAGCATCGTTTATCACTGCGACCAGGACGACATCTTCGAGGTCCATCGCAAGCTGCACGACAAGTTCGCCATCAGCGGCGGGGTCCCGAACGTCATGTTGAGCTACGGCACGCCCGATGAAGTGCGGCAGTTTGTCCTTCGCGTCATCAAGGAGGTGGCCAAGGACGGCGGCTATATCATGGACGCCGGCGCGATCATGCAGGACGACACGAGCGTCGAGAATATGAAGGTGATGACGCAGGTTTGCCGCGAGCATGGCGTGTATGCCTCCGGCAACTATAAGGCACCGACCGATACGCCGCCGTGCGATCTATCCTCGTCGATGGAGTCGCGCAAGAACGTGACGGGCATGGCGGGCCGAAAGACGCCGAAAATCAAGCCGGGCGTGTGTTTCCCCTGGGAGCAGCGGGTCAAAGACCTGCCCAAAATCACCGGCGATCCGGCCATGGTCCAAAAGGTCTGGGAAGACATTGATGCTCTGGGCAATATGTACATCTGGCAGCTTTTGCTGTCGTTCTAAGCTGCCATCGACCACAAAGGATTGGAGGTTATAGCATGAAGTGCAGAGGGGAAATCACTCGTCGCGCGTTGCTAAGAAACGCCGCGGGGCTGGCCGGAGCAGCGGCGGCGTTTCCGTATGTTGTTCCTTCGTCGGCGCTGGGTAAGGCAGGAGCCTCGGCCGCAAGCGAGCGGGTCGTCATGGGCTGCATCGGCACGGGAAACCAGGGCACCAACGACATGCGGGATTTTCTGCGGGACAGCCGTGTTCAAGTGAGGGCCGTCTGTGACGTCAACCGGGAAAGCGCCGGCTATTGGGACGGCCGAATCGGCGGTCGGGAACCGGCCCGAAGAATCGTCGAAGAGTACTACGCCGCCGGGAAAGAATCCGGCGCGTATAAAGGCTGTGCGGGATACGAGGATTTTCGCGAGTTACTGGCGCGGGACGACATCGACGCCGTCCTGATCGCCCTGCCGGACCATTGGCATTCGATTTCGGTGATCGAGGCGGCCAAAGCCGGCAAGGACATTTACGGCGAAAAGCCCCTTTCGCTGACCATCCCCGAGGGGCGGGCGATGAGCGACACCGTCCGGCGCTACGGGCGCATCTTTCAGACGGGCAGCCAGCAGCGTTCGGACCAGAATTTCCGCCGGGCCTGTGAGCTGGTGCGCAACGGGCGGATCGGCAAGCTGCATACCGTCAAGTGCGGCCTGCCCGGCGGGACGCCCGATATCTCGAAGATGGGCGGCCGCGACAAGCCCGAGCCGGTGCCCGACGGATTCAACTACGACAGGTGGTTGGGCCCGGCGCCGGACGCCCCCTACTGCCCCGCCCGCTGTCACGTGAACTTCCGCTGGATACTCGACTACTCCGGCGGACAGGTCACCGACTGGGGCGGACACCATCCGGACATTGCCCAATGGGGCATGGATACGGAAAAGACCGGGCCGGTCGAAATCAGGAACGCCAAAGGCGAATTCGCCCGTGACGGCTTGTACAACACCGCTGTGAGTTTCTATTTCGAGTGTATCTACAAGAACGGCGTCAAGCTCATCGTCTCGAACAAGGAGCGCGGCGGCGTGACGTTCGAGGGCACCGAAGGCTGGGTGTGGGCCGACCGCGGACGACACGATGCAAACCCGAAATCGCTGCTCGAATCGGTCATCGGGCCGGACGAGATTCATCTGTACCGCAGCGACGACCACGCCCGGAACTTCATCGACTGTGTGCTGAGCCGAAACGAGCCGGTCGCCCCGATTGAGACGGCGCACCGCTCCATCACAATCGGGCATCTGGGCAACATCGCCATGCGGCTGGGGCGCGACCTGAAGTGGGACCCGGACGCCGAACGCTTCGTCGATGACGAGCAGGCCGAGCGGATGACGGCGCGTGCGATGCGCAGCCCGTGGCAAGTGTAGTTATGAAGCTCTCGCAATGAAGGGAAAATATATGAATCGACGTTGTTTTCTCAGCTCCGGTGCGGCAGCGGCGCTATCCGTCGCGACGGGTGGGATTCTCGGATCGGGCTGCCGCAGCACACAGAGTACGGCAAGGTCGCAGAAAAAAGTACTCGTCGGAGGCCACCCCTGGGTCTATGCGGCGACACAGCCGAACTACGACATCTATCCCGTGCTTGACCAGATTTTCGCCGACATGAGTTATGCTGGCCTGGACGGGATCGAGCTAATGCATACGGCCCTGCGGCCGGCGGATTCGGTCCAGACCATCCGTGCGTTGTCGAAGAAATATTCCCTGCCCGTCATCGGGACGTCGTTCGGCGGCAACATGTGGAACCGCGAGCAGCACGAGACCATCTTTGAGGATGCCCGCACCGTCGTGAACCGCCTGGCGGACGTGGGCGGACGGACGTTCGGCGTCTCCGTCGGCAAGGCGCCGCAGCCCAAAACCCCGGCCCAGTTGGACGCCCAGGCGCAATTGCTGCGGCGGATCATCGCACTATGCCGGAGCCGCGGCGTCGTACTGAATCTGCACAATCACACGTACGAAGTAGAAAACGACATGCACGATCTGCGCGGAACGCTCGCACGGATTCCGGAGGTCAAGCTGGGCCCCGATCTCAACTGGCTCGTGCGGGGCGGCGTCGATCCCGTGAGCTTCATCAGGACATTTGGCAAACAAATTGTGTTCCTGCACCTTCGCGACCAGAAGGCCGACGGCAAGTGGTCCGAGGCCATGGGCGAAGGAAACATGGACTATGTTGCGATCGGCAAGGCCCTGCGAGAGGTGAAGTTCTCGGGTGAGGCGGTCATCGAACTGGCCCACGAAGGCAACTTCAAGCCGACCAGGCCGCTGCGAGATAGTCTCAAAATGAGCCGGGCTTACGTCAAACAAACGCTGGGCTTTTAACATTACGGAGGAAACGCATGAATCGCGGACAAAGGATCACTCGCCGTGCGTTGCTCAAAAGAACGGCGGGCCTGGCCGGCGCGGCGGCTGCATTCCCGTATATTGTTCCATCATCGGCGTTGGGCAATGCCGGCGGTACTCCTGCAAGCGACCGTGTCGCGATAGGCTGTATCGGGGTGGGCGGTCGAGGTACGGGCGTCATGCAGGCCCTGCTGGCAACGGGCCAGGCTCAGGTTGTCGCTATTTGCGACGTTGACGCCAATCGCCGTGAGAGCGTGAAAGGTCTGCTGGCGAACAAATATGACAGTGCCGGCTGTGCCGCCTATGACGACTTCCGGGAAATCACGGCAAGGAATGACATCGACGCGGTTATGATTGCCACGCCGGACCACTGGCACGCCCTGACTGCTATAGAAGCAGCTAAGGCAGGTAAGGCCGTTTACTGTGAGAAACCACTGGCGCTGACTATCGACCAGGGCCGGAAAATGGTCGAGGCCGTCCATCGCTACGGCGTGGTTTTTCAGGCCGGAACACAGCATCGGTCGGAACAGCATTTTCGTCGGGTTTGCGAGCTGGTTCGCAACGGCCGGATCGGCAAGCTCCATACCGTCGAAGTCGAGATACCGGGCAGCATGTCCACCGACGGATTCGGATTCGGGCCGCCGCCGGAGACTTTGGATTACGATATGTGGCTTGGCCCGGCACCGCAGGCCCCCTACTCGCCCAGGAGAGTGGATGCCTTCGGCTGGCGATGGATTCTTGACTACGCCGGCGGTTGCGTCACCGACTGGGGCGCTCACCATATCGACGTCGCGCAGTGGGGCATGGGCACGACCGACACCGGCCCGATTGAGGTCGAGGGTAAGGGCGTGTTCCCGCGAGACGGGCTTTTCGATTCCGCCATCTACTGGCGCTACGAGGCCAAATATGCAAACGGCGTAACCGTTGTATGCTTTGCCAAAGGTGAATTGTTAGCCCAGGGACAATACCCGAATGGTATAAAGTTCATCGGAGACAAGGGCTGGCTGTTTGTGGACACCGGCCGGATTGATGCGGAGCCCAAATCCATTCTGAAGGAAGAAATAGGCCCCGATGAGATTCACCTCTATGAGTCCTCCAACCATGCGGGCAACTTTATCGAGTGTATCCGAACCAAAAAGCCCACGGCGGCTCCCGTTGAGCAGGCTCATCGTTCCGTCACGGTTTGTCACCTCGCTAACATTGCGATGCGCTTAGGCCGGAAAATCCGGTGGGACCCGGCGGCGGAGCAAATCATCGGTGATGACCAGGCCGGCAGGATGCTGACAAGGTCGATGAGAAGCCCGTGGCGCTTGTGATATTGACTATTGACTATTACTCGTGGTTTATGAACGCTCAATTGACCATTATGATTTGGTGATTCCATTATGAAAGAAAGATGTATTCATCGACGCCGGTTTTTGAAAGAGACAGTGGGTATCTCAGCGGCTGTAGTTGGCTTTCCGTACCTGATTCCGTCGTCGGCGCTGGGCAAGGCCGGAGCCGTCGCGCCGAGCGAACGGATCACAATTGGTTTTATCGGCACCGGCGATCACGGCAGAAACGTCAACATAAAGAACTTTTTGGCCAACGCGGATGCTCAGGCTATGGCCGTCTGCGATGTCGATCCCGTCAATCGCGACGCTGCGCGAGATATGGTCAACAATAAATACGGCAACAGCAATTGCGCTACGTACAAAGATTTCCGCGACGTTCTGGCGCGGGCCGATATCGACGCGGTGATGATTTCGACGCCGGACCACTGGCACGTCCCGATAGCCATCGCCGCAGCGAAGGCAGGCAAAGACATCGAGTGTGAAAAGCCGACGCTGACGGTCCGGGAAGGCCGGATGCTCTGCGAAACGATGAAACGTTACGGCCGGGTCTTTCAATGGTCCACCGAAGACAGAGCGGTCGATGTGTATCACCGCATGTGCGAGCTGGTTCGCAACGGCAGGATCGGAAAGGTCCAAACGATTCGCGTCGAGCTGCCCAGTGGCCCGGATACGCCGGGCGACCCGACGCCGATGCCCGTGCCGGAGGGCTTTGACTACGATATGTGGCTGGGACCGGCGCCGTGGGCGCCCTATACGAAAGGCCGCTGTCACTGGAACTTCCGGTGGATTTTGGACTATTCCGGCGGCATGTTGACCGATTGGGGCGCACATCTGCTCGACGGGGCGCAGTGGGGTAACGACAGCGAGCACACCGGGCCGGTGGAGGTCGAGGGCAAAGGCGAATTCTGGCCCGATGGACTTTACAACACGGCTAAAGACTTCCGAATCGAATACAAATACGCTGACGGCGTGCAGTTGATTGTGACGTCGGGCACGCCGAGCCTGCGATTCGAGGGTTCCGAAGGCTGGATCGGCAATCGCGGCTGGAGAGCGCCGCTGCAGGCCGAGCCGAAATCCATCCTCGATTCAGTGATCGGCCCGAACGAGATTCATCTTTACACCTGCCCTGCGGGCGAGCAGCGGAACTTCCTCGACTGCGTCAAGTCGCGCAAGGATTGCTATTTCCCGCCGGAGATAGGACAGCGGTGCTTTACCGTCGCTCATATCGGCAATATCTCGATGCTGTTGGGGCGGAAGCTGCGATGGGACCCGCAGAGGGAACAGTTCATCGACGACGAGCAGGCCAACCGCATGCTGTCCCGCTCGATGCGCAGCCCGTGGAGGCTGTAGATTTACGATTTATGATTTACGATTTACGATTGGGAAGGGGCGAAACATGAAGAGCCGCAGTCAAATATGTCACGCAATTTTGGCGGTTATTGGGATTCTGTGCCTGGTGGCGGCGGCAAACGCGACCGATTTAACGGGGAATGATCTTTCGGCGTGGCGCGGCGATACCGGGCAGTGGGAGGTTGTCGGTGATGCGTTCGCGAATCCACAAAATGAGAAATCGCTGAGCAGCAAGCCGGGGACGGGAGTGATCCTGAACGGGCCGACGGGTAGGACGTCGAATCTTTTCAGCAAGGCCGAGTTCGGCGACGTCGAGGCCCATATCGAGTTTATGATCCCCAAAGGCTCCAACTCCGGGATTTACTTCATGGGCCGGTACGAGATTCAGGTCTATGACAGCTACGGCGTCGAGAAGGACGAGTATCCCGGCATCGAGTGTGGCGGCATTTATCAGCGGTGGGACGAAAGCAGAGATCCCAAAGGCTACGAAGGCCATTCTCCCCGGGCCAACGCGTCGCGTCCGCCGGGACAGTGGCAGACGTTTGACGTTGTATTCCGCGCACCCCGCTTCGATGCCGCCGGGCGGAAGCTCGCCAACGCACGGTTTGAGAAGGTCGTTCACAATGGCGTGGTCATCCACGAAGACGTCGAGCTGACCGGGCCGACCCGCGCCGGTGCGTATAACGATGAAAAACCCGCCGGACCGCTCATGCTGCAGGGCGACCATGGGCCGGTGGCGTATCGCAATATCCGGATCGAGACGGCGGGGCCGAATCCCTTCTTTGCGATGGATACTGCTACTGATCCCAAACGCTTCAGTGCTGCTGAACAGGTCGAGATGGTCAGGGAATTGGGCTATGCGGGCATCGGCAGCACGGCCGGCAAAGGGGTTGGTGAAATGCTCGGCGAGCTGGATAAGAGCGGCCTGAGATTATTTTGCGTCTATCTCGGTGTCAATATCGATCCCGATCAGCAGAAATACGGCCCGGAATTGAAAGAGACGATCGAAGTGCTCAAAGGGCGCAACGCAATCCTGTGGCTGTTCCTGACGAGCAAGCAGCACAAGCCTTCGTCGCCAGCCGGTGACAGCCTCGCCGTGGAAATCCTGCGGGAGGTTGCGGATATGGCCGCCGAGGCCGGACTGCGAGTGGCAATTTACCCGCATTATGGATTCTGGTGCGAACGAGTGGAAGACGCCGTGCGCGTGGCTAAGAAAGTGGATCGAAGGAACGTCGGCGTGACGTTCAATCTGTGTCACTGGCTCAGGGTCGATGACGAGAAACACCTCAAGCCCCTGCTCGAATCGGCCATGCCTCATTTGTTTGTCGTCACCATCAACGGTGCCGACAGCGGCGGCAAGGATTGGAAGCAATTGATCCAGACGCTGGACCGAGGCAGCTTCGACATGCGGAATTTCCTAAAAACGCTGGCAGATTGCGGCTACACCGGTCCGATAGGATTCCAGGGCTACGGCATCGGCGGTGACGCCCGAGAGAACCTCAAGCGAACCGCGGACGCCTGGCTCAAGTTGAACGAAAAGACACGGTAGGCCGTACAATATCCAATGGAAACTCTGACATGAAGCCTTCAAGGAGCAATTGTGTGAATTGGATTGTTATCTTCGTGCTCGGCGTGCTGGCGGTGGCGGCGGCCTGCACGCTATACAAGAGCCGCAGCGGCCAGCGTGACGTTTCACAGGCCCAGCTTCTGGAATGGATGAACCAAAAATCCAGCCTCTGCATTCTCGACGTTCGCACGGCCGGCGAATACGCCTCGGGCCATATCCCCGGCGCCATTAATATCGGCCATAAAGAAATCTCCGCTCATCTCGATGAGCTGGCGGCCTACAAAGACAAGAACGTCGTGGTCTATTGTGAACGAGGCGGCCGGGCGGCGATGGCCCAGAGCGATCTGACAAAAGCGGGATTTCCCAATGTCTATCATCTGACCGGCGATATGGCGGCGTGGCGGGACGCCGGGCGGCCCACGGATAGCACGGGCACGGGGCCGGAAAAATAGCGTGTCGGAACAATAACAACACGACCGGCGGCAAACGCCCCGCTCATCCCGCAGCATCAGCGTTTCGAATCGCGGCCGAATAAATTAGCTCGTGCATTCTGCAATATCTTTGGTAAGATGAGCGCATCGTCAGCGGTTTTTAGCTGGAGTTTTCTTGTTCATAAGGAAATGAACCCGACAGGTGACCGATGGAAACGCTCAAGTTACTGCGTGATTATTTTCCGATGGCGGTTTACACCGGCAAGTCTTTGGTGTTCATCAGTGAGGACTGGCGCGTCGAGCTGACCGAGCACAAGGACACGGATTATACGAAATCGCCCGGCCCGCCGCCGATTATCCGCCTTCGCATCTTCAAACGCACCCTGGAAGGCGATCTGATCCCCGGGCATTACGAGGATTTCCAGATTGCCTCCTTAAATGAGCTTGCCGAGCAGATTGAGAAGTACGTGCAGTTGGCGATTGGTACGAATCTGCGGGAGAACGTTCAGTAGCGCGCCTGCGCGATTCTGCGGGCTTGAATTTCGCAGCAAGCCCTCCGGATGAGCAGGAGGGCTGTGATTGTTGATATGGCGAATCTGACCATCCAGGAAGGCCGTGAGGGGGTCGTTTTTGCGGCCAAGATTGTGCCCGGCAGCAGCGGGCCGACGCGCATCTGCGGCCTGCTTGATGGAACGCTGAAGATCAAGGTCTCCGCCCCGCCGGAAAAGGGCAAGGCCAACCAGTGCCTGCTCAAGTTTCTGGCCGAAGAGCTCGGTGTAAAAAAGAGCGCCGTCGCCATCCTCTCAGGGCAAACCAGCCCTCTCAAGCACGTGCAGGTTTTGGGAATTTCCGCCGATGAGCTGCTCAAGAAACTCGACCTGAATAAACCGGACGTTCGTGAATGACCGAAAAAGCGGCACTTGAAAATCGAAACGGCGCCGATGAGACCTCGCTGGAGTACATGCTGAGGCTGGCTGCACCGATGGTGATCACGACCATCTCGTTCACCATCATGCAGTTCGTTGACCGGTTTATGGTCTCCCGCTTAGGCACCAACGCGCTGGCGGCGATACTTCCGGCGGGGTTTGTCAGTTTTCTGCCCGGTGGTTTTGCCATCGGCGCGCTGGCCAGTCTCAACACGTTTGTCAGTCAAAGCCTGGGCCGGGGTGAAAAAGAAAACTGCGCCAATTACTACTGGCAGTCGCTCTACATGGGGTTCGCGTATTTTGTGGCGGTTGTGGTCGTCATGTGGCCGGCGGCCCCGTGGATTTTCAAGATGATGGGCCAGCCGCCGGACGTCATCGGGATGGAGGTCATTTATCTTCGCATCATGCTTTACGCTCACATCCTGGCGGTGATCAACTGGTCGAGCAGCCAGTTCTTCATGGGCGTTCACCGCCCGGTCATTACGATGTGCGCGTCGCTGGTCGGGCAGGTGGTTAACGTGGCAGCCAACTATGTCCTGATCTTCGGCCATTTTGGCGCGCCCGCAATGGGGGTCGCCGGTGCGGGCTGGGAGACGTTCATCGGGATCGCCGTCGGGGCTGGCATCAACATGGCTGTCTTTTTGGGCCGCGGCATGAATGAAACATACGGCTCCAGGCGAACACTGCACGTTGATTTCCATAAGATGTACGATTTGCTCAAGGTGGGGCTTCCCGCCGGATTTGGACTAATGGTAGATGTGGCACTCTGGGGGGTGATCCTGGTTGGGCTGGTCGGCCGATTCGGCACCGAGGCGCTGGCGGCGACCAGTGCGGTTCTTGCCTTCACGAGCCTTTCGGTGATGCCGGTTGTCGGTATGGGCACGGCGCTGACCGCCGCGGTGGGAAAGACCATCGGCCAGGGTACGAAGAAGCTTGCCCTGCGGCAAACCAGCGTGTGTCTGAGAATCTCACTGGTTTACATGGGCCTGGTGGGGATTTGCTTTTTTGTGTTCAGGGAAAAGCTGATGGCGTTTTGGACCACGGAGCCTGCAAGAGATAAAGCTGTGATTGAGATGGGGGCTCACATTCTGATCTGTGCGGCCGTGTATCAGGTCTTTTACGCGGCGCGCACTATTTACAGTGGTTCGTTGCGCGGGGCGGGCGATACGGTTTGGCTGGCCGTCGTCTCGGCGGTGGGCGCAGTGGTTATCCTGGGGCTGGGCGGCGCGATCGTCGCCGAGCTTTTTCCTTCGATCGGGGCGCTAGGGCCGTGGATGGCTGCGACGTTAAGCATTATTGCAGTCGGATTGGCCAACCGCTGGCGATTCAAGAGCCAACGGTGGATGGACATCGATTTATTCAAACACCGTCCGCTCGGCGCGATGATGCGCGACGGGGCCGCGATGGAATAACACGGACGGCCCTTAATCCGCGAGCTTTTGCAGCTTGATGTTGCGAATCGCCCCGGCGGTCTGCCAGGTCGCAATGCCAAGCGGCTGGGACAGGTCCACTTCAATTCGCGTATCGACCTTTCGCCCGGTGATGTCCATGTCCACGAGCTGGTCCTCTTCTTCGGCCAGCCACGCCTGGATACGGTTGGGCGTGACGCGCAGGCGGACGTGATACCACTTGCCGTTTTCGAAGGAGACCATCCGCGTAGTCTCGTTGTTGGCGGCGTCGTAGTAGTCGATGTTCGAGAGGCCACAGACCGTGCCGCCCCAGCCGCCGAGAATCAGCGAGCAGCATTTGTCGTTGACCGGAAACGTCAGCCCGCAGAAGAAATCGCTGCCCGAAACCCGCATGGCCTCCAGCGTGATTTCATAGTTCATCCGGACCAGCGGTCCATCCCAGGTGACGCCGGTCATGTCGTTGCCCTGCTCGAGGTAAATGGCGCCGTCCTTGACGTAGACCTTGCCCTGCCCGCCGAAATCGGTGATCTTCCAGTGCCCTAGGGTTTGGCCGTCGAACAGACTCGTTTCGGCCGGCGCCGAAGCTGGTTTAGCCTCGGACTCAGCCGGCTTCGCCGGCGCTGCCGGCGGGCGGGTATCGTGGCAGGCGCCGATGGTCAGAACACTAAACAACAACGCCGCACACAGGAAGCTGCGCGATAAGTGAGGATTCCGAAAGAACGTGCGGCAAGACAAGTTATGAACGAACGTCACGTATCTCGTACCCATCATATTTCTCCCGGCATTCAAGAATAACATTGAACAAAATGCTCTTAGATTTTAGAGTATATAACAGGTGTAAACGATGAAAAAGGTTTTTCCGGCAATAATTTGTGTTCTTGTTCTTCCGCCGCTTCTGTGGGCGCAGCGGCAGGCCCCATTGGCCAATGAGAACAAGTCCGGTCTGTATGCGAGGTCCATCGAGCAGGTCCTGCGGCTCAGAGAAGACGAAGTGGACCTGGCGACCGCCGCACTGATTGTCTCGGAGAACTGGAGCGACATGGTGAGCGGCCGGCGATACCTGGCCCAATTGGATGATATGGCGAGAGAGATTCGCGACAGGCTCGCACGCCGCAAGATCGACGTGGACTACAGGGCGATCCCCGTGATTAACGAGTATTTGTTCGGCGAGCTGGGGTTCAAGTCGATTGCCGAAGCTACCGATCCCGGCAGTCTTTTCCTGCACACCGTCATGGACAAAAAACGCGGCTACTGCCTGAGCCTGTCGATTCTCTATCTGGCCGTTGGAGAGCGGCTCGGCCTGCCGCTGTACGGCGTCGTCGTGCCCGGGCACTTCTTTGTCCGCTACGACGACGGGCGGGCGCGGTTCAACATTGAAACCACCAGCAAGGGTGAAACCGCCTCGGACGAGCACTATATCGCCAAGTTCAAGGTCCCCGAGGTCGGAAACAATCATATCTACATGAAGAACCTGGACAAGATCCAGACGTTAGGCTGTTTCTTCAACAATCTGGGCAATAGCTACAGCGACATCGGACAGATGGACTCGGCCCTGCTGGCGTTCGAACGGGCGGTGGCCATCAATCCGACGCTGTCCGAATCCCGGGCCAATCTGGGAAACGTTTACCTGAAGAAAGATTTGGTCGCCAAGGCAATCGGGGAGTATCTGGCCGCCCTTGCGATCAATCCTCACGATGCCCGGACGCATAACAATCTTGGCAATGCGTACACGCAGCGGGGGACGCTGAACTACGCCGTCTCAGAATACTTACGGTCGATCGATCTGGATCCTAACTTCGTGGATGCCTATAAGAATCTGGCCATCGTGTATGTGAAGCAGGAGCGGTACGGTCAGGCGGTAGCCCAGTTGAACAAGGCGATCTACATGACCCCCGAGGACGCCGGCTGCTACAGCCAGATGGGCGACGTTTACAGCCAGATGGGCGATTACGAACAGGCAATCGCTCAATTCAAGAAAGCATTGAAAACCAAGCCGGATATGGTCGAAGCCCACTACGGCCTGGCTACCTGTTACAACAAGTTAGGGATGGTGGAGGATGAAATCTGGGCGTACAAGAGGGTCCTGGCCGCCAAGCCGGACATGGTCGCCGCTCTGATTAATCTGGGCAATGTGTATTTCGGACAGGCTAAATATGACGCCGCCATCGAGCAGTATAACAAAGCCGCCCAAATCCAGCCGGCCGAGGCGATGGTCCACTACAATCTCGGGGCGGCGTACTCCAAGAACAAGAACTATGAGCAGGCGGTTGCAGCCTATCTGAAGGCGGTCGAGATCGACCCTAAAATCGCCGATGCGCATTACGGCCTTGCCTTTGGGTACTATCAGTTGAAGAAATACCAGCTCGCCTGGAAGCACATCAAAGTCGCCCAGCAATTAGGGGCCGAAGTCACCGAAGACCAGCTCAAAGCCATCGAAAGCAGGCTGCGGTAAGGTGGCATCCTCAAGCGGAGCTTGGGGATGGCTTCTTGCTGCAAACATTTTTTTCAAAAACTGCTGTAACGGATTGCCATTTCCCACGTCTATACCTATGAGCTTGACCGCCCCGTGCAGCGGTATATAATTGGCTCAGCGTGTGAGAAGTGTACCCGGACGTAGAGACGAGAAACAAGTAAACAAACGTTTATTTGGGAGTGAAGCCATGAAAACAATAGTGAAGCAAGAATCCATAGTAATCGCACTTGTCGCCTCGGTATCGCTGGGCCTTGGCGGCTGCTGCGGCGAGAACCGCAGTAACGACTGCAACGGCCTGAAACTCCACCCCATTTACTCCTCGACATTGACGGGCGCTCTTATCGGCGGCATTGTGGGCTATCAGTCGGATGAACCGGGTGAAGGCGCAGCTGTGGGTGCGGTTATCTTTGGCGTGGGCGAATTGCTCCATGAGCTGGACGAAGCGAACAAGGACAAAGAACGCCAGAAGGATGAATGTGCAAAGGAGGTCATCGTCGAAATCCACAACGACAACGGTTCGGTCACGCCGGTCAGGCTCAAGAGAAAAGACTGCGCCTACGTCGGTCCCAAGGGTGAACGCTACGAGGAGCTGCCCACCGAAGAACAGCTCAAGCCCATCTATGGATTGAAATAGCTCTCGATTTTTTTAATGTGTCACCTGATAAATAAGCTGATTAAAGTGTTCTTGTGCACCTTGCTGCTATGGCTGGCCGGCGTCTCGGAGGCAGCGGCTGCATCCGCGCCGATTCAACTACATCCGGACAATCCCCACTACTTCCTGTGGCACAGCAAGCCCGCTATTCTGATCACGTCAGGCGAACATTACGGGGCGGTTCTTAACCGCGCGTTCGACTACGGAAAATATCTCAAGACGCTCGAATCATTGGGCTTTAATTTAACCCGCACCTTCAGCGGTGCGTACTGCGAAGGCGTCGGGAACTTCAAGATTCAGAACAATACACTGGCGCCGGCGGAGGGGAATTTGATCTGTCCCTGGGCGCGGAGCGAGCAGCCGGGCTACCCCAACGGCGGCGACAAATTCGATCTGAGCCGCTGGGACCCCGACTATTTCACACGGCTGCGAGATTTTGTCGGGCAAGCGGGCAAGAGAGGCGTCGTCGTTGAACTGGTGCTGTTTTGCCCCTTCTACGAAGAGGCCATGTGGAAACTCAGCCCGATGAACGCAGCCAATAACATCAACGGCATCGGCACAATGAAACGCACAGACGTTTACACGCTCAACCACCCCAATCTGTTAGCCGTGCAGGATGCAATGGTGGTCAGAATCGTCGAAGAGCTCAAGGGCTTCGACAACATCTATTATGAAATCTGCAACGAGCCTTACTTCGGCGGCGTGACGCTTGAATGGCAAGCGCATATCGCCGAAACTATCGCCAACGCCGAAGCCGATTCCGGCGGCAAACACCTGATTGCCCAGAATATCGCCAACAAATATCAAAAGATCGCCAATCCCAACCCGCGGGTGTCGATTTTCAACTTCCATTACGCCAAGCCGCCCAATACGGTGACCGATAACTACGGCCTGAGCCGGGTCATCGGCGACGACGAGACCGGCTTTGCCGGCAGCGAGCCAAAACCCTACCGGCTCGAAGGCTGGGATTTCATCATCGCCGGCGGAGCGGTTTACGACAATCTCGACTACTCGTTTAGCGTCGGCCATGAGGACGGAACGGGCCAAATCAACGCCCCCGGCGGAGGCGGAGCGGTCCTGCACAAGCAATTGCGAATCTTCGCCGACTTCATCAACAGCTTTGACTTTATCAAAATGACGCCTGACAACTCTGTCATCAAAGGCGGGATACCTGAAAAAGCCACAGCCCGGGCGCTGGTCGAGAAAGGCCGGGCCTGCGCCATCTACATCAACGGGGGCAGCCAGGCAAACCTGGCCGTGGAACTGCCCGAAGGCAAATACACCGCCGAGTGGGTCAATACAAAAACGGGCCAAACCGACAAAAAAGAGCAGTTCGACCACCCCGGCGGCAGCCGGACGCTCGAATCACCGAAGTACGAAGAAGACGTTGCTCTTCGGATCCTTCGCTCGGACTGAGTTGCTCCTTCGGCTTCCCCGTGGCACGAAAAAAGCCCCTGCCTCCAAGAGGGGTCTGGAGGCTGGGGCTTGAAAGGCTGCAAGTACGGAGCTTACAGCCCTTAGTTGGATTTTCTATTTGACAGTACCGTTACAGGGTTCTGCGTCTTCGCAACCAGCTCACCACACCGACGCCGATGCTGCCAAGCAATATGGCACCCGGCGCTGGGATCGTATTAAACTGCAAGTCATCCACAGCAAAGAATTCGCCTTTGATCTCGATGCGCGAAATATCATACAAGGGTCTTGTGATGACCGCGTAGATATTTACGCCGGATGTCAAGACGTATGACTCGAGTAGAGTGCCGCCGCTGTTGAAAACGCTTAGAAACTCCGGACCTCCAGCGCTATCTGCAACGCCAAGACCAATCTGACTTGCCGGCAGTGCCAGGTCGAACCGGATGAGGCCGTTCCAACCATATTGAGAACCGGTCCCAATGTAATTGGGCGGGCTCTGAGTGCCTCCATATCGTGCGAAGGCTGGTGGGCCCACTGTCAGCTCGGTTATAGAAGCGAGACCGAAACCTGCATAATCGCCCGGCAAGATCGGCGTCCCAGTCGGCTGGTCATCAAAGTTTATCAATGTTCCAAAGACCGGATTCAGGCTGGGTGAGGGTGTACCGTAGCTTATGCCCGCATTGACCGGGGGGGTACTGGCAGCGAATATTAGTCCAACTAACATACAAACTGCCACAAATCTTTTCATACTATTTCTCCTTAGCATCAGTCAGAAACATTTTCTCCTAACTCGAAGGGCCTTGCGCATTGGCCCCTCGCGTCGTACGCGGGTAAGATTGGGCGGACCACAGACTACGTGGCAAGAAGAAATGCGGATAGAAGCTAACTACGCTGCCCGGACTCACCCAGCCGGACAGTTGACTGTCGCGAAGTTTTCCTCTATCTCGAGCCGCATTACCTTACCCTGACTCCATTGTTTACCTGATTACACATCAGGCAGTTGCCCAGGAACCGTGGATAAGTAACACGTTTTGAGGCCAAGAAAGAACAATTCTACAGCCTCACTTTTGTTATTTTCCTAATTTCACGAGGGTTTGTCAAGTAATTTTTACCCATATTTCCCAAAATCTTCCCGAATCAACTTGCTTTGTTACTGCTCTTCAGACAGAGCCTAATTGACGGTTGTTTTTGCAAGCATCATTGGCGGGGCCGTCGGACTGAGCTTTTGCGTCGACTTCCCCTTGGTATGAAAAAAGCCCCTGCCTCCAAGAGGGGATCTCGAGGCTGGGGCTTGAAAGGCTGCAAGTGCGGAACTTACAGCCCTTAGATTTGTATTCCGGCAGTACCCTTACAGTGTTCTGCGTCTTCGCAGCCAACTCACAACACCTACCCCGATGCTACCCAACAAAATCGCACCGGGCGCGGGAATAGGCTGCAGGCTGAACTCGGCTTGCCATCCATTCGGATAGCTCGATGGTCCGAAGGTGTCCCCGCCGGGATAGCTAATTTCAAGGCTGATGATGCCACCGTCCAGCACCGACCACGTCAGTCCCGGAATCGTGGAGGTCACCAGAACGTTGTCAAACTCCGGAAGAAATCCCCAAATGTGGATGTCCCAAGAGTTGGCGGCGCCCTCGCCACCTATGGGGAACTGGTGCACCAACAACGATGTTGCATCAATGTCCACGTTGATTCCTGAGAAACCGTTCAGGTACATGAATTCGACGAACGCACCGTCCGGATCCGCTACGACCGCATTCGGCTGAATCCCCGATGAACCAGCGGGCACAAGCCCGTTCACGGGATCAAAGAAGTTGGTTGCCCCATAGCCGCCGAAGTTCAAAACGCCGGTCACAGCGTTACCGGTCCAGTCGGCGAATGCCGGTGAACTCAGCACGGCCAGCAGTAAGGCAATTGCAGTTAATTGTTTCATGCCATTCCTCCTTCACATTCTACGCATTGGTTTTACCCAACTCAAAGGGCCTTGCGCATAGACCCTCTGATTGGTACAAGAGTAAGATTGGGCAGACCACAAACCGCATGGCAAAGAGAAATGCAGATAGACGACAATCCCTTTGACTGGGCTCCCCCAGTCCAACTATTGATTGCTTTACACCACTCCAGCCGTTTTGTCCGCATTACCTTACCCTGACTCCATTTCTTAACCTGATTACACATCAGGCAGTTGCCCAGGAACCGTGGATAAGTAACACGTCTTGAGGCTAAAAGAACAAGAGTTCTCAAGCCTCTTATGAGGTAATTGTGCCATCTTTCAACATGGCTGTCAAAGAAATTTTGCTCATATTTTCCAGAATCTTCCAAACTAAACTTGCTGCTGTGCTGTTTTTGAGACAGAGCTGTAGGCAAATGAAGGCCACGAACAATGTAGATTCTCTTCGTGTGGCCACACAAAGCCTGATTGGTGGTTATCTTCGCGGGCATTATCGGCGGGGCCTTCGGACTGAGCTTTTGCGTCAACTTTCTCGTGTTACGAAAAAAGCCCCTGCCTCCGAGAGGGGATCTCGAGGCTGGGGCTTGAAAGGCTGCAAGTGTGGAGCTTGCAGCCCTTGGATTTGTACTCCGGCAGTACCTTTACAGCGTTCTGCGTCTTCGCAGCCAACCGACTATACCCGCGCCGATGCTGCCTAACAGAATAGCACCAGGCGCAGGGATAACACTCAATTCGACCGAGTTTGGATATTCCCCGGCATAAGCAAAGGTATGTGAACCATACCCGCCAGGCACTTCGTTAGTAACCACAAAAGCCACGTCGTATGCACCACCGATACTCGCGATCGGTGCAAAACTAAAATCCAAGCTTTTTGGACCAGTGAATCCCTGAGGTATAATAAAGCTTCCTATGGTGGTCCCGTTAATAACGACATCCCAGTCCACTTCAGCGCCACTATTCAAAACGTTATTTGGCACGGCGAAATCAAAGGCGGCTTGGCTTACATACGGCAACGGATCAAGAAAGGACTCGCTAACCATATCGCCTCTGGCGACGCTCCAAAACCAGCCTATCTCGGTGGAGTTGATGAAACCAAGAGAACCAACGACCGTCGAGTCATCCGATGGGAAGGTATGCAGTCCAGCAAGAACGCTGGACGCCTGCAGTGAGCAAATGGCTACAATCGTGCAACTCAACATTATTATTTTCTTCATACTTCTTCTCCGTCAATCATGCTCACATCATTCTTCTCCAACTCGAAGGGCCTTGCGCATTGGCCCCTCGCGCTGCACAAGGGTAAGATTGAGCGGGCACAAACCACGTGGCAAAAAGAAATGCGGATAGAAGCAAGCCTTCCAGCCTGGATTCACCTATCCAGACAGTTGACTGTCGCGAAGTTCTTCCTCCATATCGAGCCGCATTACCTTACCCTGACTCCATTTTTCACCTGACGATACATCAGGCGCTTGCCCAGGAACCGTGGACAGGTAACACGTCTTGAAGCCAAGAAAACTCAATGCTTCCTTGTCTCAATTACTTAATTATGCCAGCTTGACAATTACTTGTCAAGCGATTTTTCCTAAAACAAACTCGTTTTGACGGACTATCCTTAGTCACAGGCAAAAAAACGTTGTTTTTTTTGCTTATGACGTATATTCTTATTCCATAAATGAAGGGAAAGGTCCTTTCGCGGAAGAAATATGTGGAGTGCGTTTCTGCCATTGCGGGCAGGGTTGTAAGGAAAGGAAGATGACGAACAATGGAGGTTTTCATCGTGCCGCCGCATAAAAAGCTGTTTGCAGTCATTTTTGCGGGTATCATCGGGGCCTGCGTTCAGGCTCAGCAGGCCGATTGGCCCGATCTGTCGGAGTACTACGGCTTCAAAGACATGGAGGTCATCAAGCTGGACTGGGGGGCCGGGAGCCTGAGGGTTGCGGACTTCAACGGTGACGGCCGAAAAGACATGGCCATTGTCAACAACAGGAAGGCCAGAATCGATCTGCTCATACAGAAAGAAGCCGTGGGACCAGGTGAAACGGAAATCGCCGTCGATCCCAACGATATCGACGTTAATGCCATTGTTTCTCCGACGCGGTTCGACGCCCAGAGCGTCCCGGTCTCGCAGAAACTGTACAACCTGGTCTGTGGAGACCTAAACGGGGACGGCCTGACGGACCTGGCCTTTTACGGCGAGCCGAGGGGCTTGTACGTAGTTCTGCAAAAGGCCGGTGAAGCCAAGACGGGTGAGCCGAAATCGCTAAGCTGGGACGCGAGAGAGAAAATCAGGATTGATGACGGCCTGGCCACCCCCAATGCGCTGGTGTGCGCCGACTTAAGTCATGACGGCAGGGATGATCTGGCTCTGGCCGGCCGGGACGGCGTCTATCTTATCGAGCAAAAGGAAGACGGCTCTCTGGCCGAGCCTGTGAAATACCCCGCCCCGGATCAGATTCTGGGAGTCGAGGTCGGCGATCTGGACGGTGATTCGGTCAACGACCTGGTCCTGGTGACAAGCGACATGGAGAAGCCTCTGCACGTCCGCTTCGGCCTGAAAACCGGAAGCCTCGGGCCGCAGCAGCAGTTTTTCATTGAACGACCCTTCGCCCTGATGCTTCACAATATCGACCAGGCCGCCGGCAATGAAGTCCTGACGGTTGACGGTGTGAGCGGACGGCTGATTTGCTACAAACTGACTGCCCAGGACCGCCAGGATGCCGACTGGCCCATCTTGTTATATCCTCTTGCCTCGGGGCAGGACAGCGCTAAGCGTGATCTGGCCCTCGGCGATTTTGACGGTGACGGCCTGGCGGATGTCGCCATCAGCGATCCGGGGGCGGCCGAGCTGATTTTCTACCGGCAAACCGCCGAACTCGGATTGGCGGAGCCGGTGAGTTTCCCCGCGTTCGCCGATATCACCAGCCTGTCCGCCGTGGATATTGACGCCGACGGCAAGAGCGAATTGGGCGTTTTGAGCATCAAGGAAAAAATCATCGGCCTGAGCCATTTTGAGAATGACCGATTGTCCTTCCCGCAGCCGGTTGAGGTGACCGGCGAGCCGCTGGCCATGGAGCTGGCCGATATCGACCAGGACACCGCGACGGATTGCGTCTATATATCAAAAGGTGAAAAAGACGTTCGCACTCTGCGGGCGATCCGCAATGTGACTGCCAAAGAGAAGCCGACCGATTCGCAAAAGGCCGAATTGGCCGTTCTTGAGAAACTTACCGCCAATCCAGACGGTCTGAAGGTGCTGGACGTGGACCAGGACGGCCTGCAGGACGTCCTGGTATTCGTCAGCTACGAGTCTCCAATCCTGGTGCGTCAGGTCCGGAAAGATAAATTCGAAGTCATCGACTCGCCGGATGCTCAGGCCAGTCTGATCAAAGAGGCCGGCCTGCGCTCCATCGCCGTGGCCAATGTGGACGGCAAGGCCGGGCAGGAGCTGCTGGTGGCCCAGAAGAATTTCGCACGGAGCCTGATATTTTCCGCTGGCCGGACCTGGAGCGTGATCGACCAGTATAACGCCAAGAGCACGGAGAACCAGATATCGGCCGTTGCGGCCTTCGATATCGACCTTGATCGAGGGCAGGATGCCCTCGCCACCAGCCCTGCGATTCTGCTGCTGGACGGCCAGAAGGGCCGGCTTCAGATACTCAAAGCGGCTTCCGACAAGACGTACCGGCTGGAAAAGGAGCTGGACGTAGGCAAGTGGAGCAACGCCGCCCATTTGAAGATGCTGTTTGCACCGCTCTCAGGCGGCAAGGCCAGGAGCATCCTGCTGTTCGACGCCGAGAAATTTGCGCTTCTGACGCCGCCGGCCGAGAGCCACACGGCCGAGCGCCTCGAACAGCTATTCAGCTACCAGACGAAGATTAAAGAAGGTCTTTACGGGAATCTGACGGCGGGCGACATTAATAGTGACGGCCGGACCGATCTTGTCATGGTGGAACACAGAAACAATCACATCGAGATTCTCACCCTTGACGCCTCCGGCAAGCCTGTTCCGGCCATGCGATTCAAGATATTCGAGCAGAAGAGCTACCGGGAGACCCAGGGACGCCCGAAGGCGGTTGCCGAGCCGCGGGAGCTGACGATCGCGGACGTCACCGGCGACGGCAAGGATGATTTAATCACCGTTATCCATGACCGGATCATTATCTACCCGCAGGATTAGCTCGGAAGGATTTTCGATTTGCGATTTTCGGTTTTCGATCTAAAATCGGCAATCGGCAATCGAAAATCACGATTTGCCGTTCACCAAAGAAAAGTGAACAAGGCGAGATTTCTAAGGAGCGGAGCAAATGGAAGGTCTTTTCGGTCTTTTAGTCGCAGTGGTCGTGGGTTGTATTCTCTGCGGGCCGGTCGCGCTGATCATCAGCATCATCGCACTGAAAAAAACAAAAGAGATGTACCTTGAACAGCCGCCGAAAGCAGCCAGGGTCACACCGCCGGAAGCTGCAGAGCCGCCGCCATTACCCGAGTCCGTCGCGCCCGCGCGCCGGACCGAGGCAGGTAAGGAAGAAGAGCGGCTTGAGGAGTTTGTTGGGGTAGAAAGCATTGAGCAGGACAGGAACGCCTGGCTGGAGCAAATGAAAACGGCCGCCGAGCGTTTGGATGGAGGCCGCAAGAAAGCCGCCGTCGCAGAAACCGTTGGGCTGGAGCAGCGGATCGGCACACGGTGGGTCCTCTTTGCAGGCATCATCACGGTCATCTTCGCGGTGGGTTTTTTTCTGAAATATGCGTATGACACCAACCTGATAGGGCCTTCAGGCAGAGTGGCTATCGCCGCATTTTCAGGTCTTGTCGCCTTGGCGGTTGGGGAAATGACCCGCAGGCGCGGATACGGAATCATTGCCAAAGCGGTGACGGCCCTGGGCTTTGCGATACTGTATGCCTCGGTTTTCTCGGCGTATCGGTATTACGAATTGATCGGCCCGACTCCGGGTTTCGTTCTTGCGATATGTGTTACCGCGGCCGCAATGCTCTACGCGGTAAGCCTGAACGAGATCGTAGCGGCATTTCTTTCTTTGCTTGGCGGCTTCCTGACGCCAGTGCTCGTCTCGACGGGCGAAAACCTTCCTAACCCGCTGTTCGGTTACGTTCTTGTGCTAGGCGTCGGCGGCATGCTGTGTGCGTACTACCGGAAGTGGCGAGCAGTGGATGCTCTGGCGTTCGTTGGGACCTTTCTGCTTTACACAGGGTGGTTCGAAAAGTTCTATCGGCCTGCGATGCGTTTGGCTGAAGGGATGCCTGAACAAATGCCCGTCGCATTGGCATGGCTCGGCGTATTCTTCGTGCTTTATCTCGTCACGCCGATACTTCACGAATTAATCAGAAAGCTGAAAGCTCAAAAAGAGGATGTAGGTCTTGTCCTGGCGAATGCGGCGCTCGTCTTCTACTACCTTTGGAATATCCTGTTTGCGAAATACCGTGTGGAGCTTGCCTTTTGTGCACTCGGGCTGTGCGCCGCCCATTTGGCCATGATGGCCCTGGTCTCGAAGCGGTGCAAAGAGGACTTGAATTTGCGGCTCGCGCTGCTGGTGATCGGGCTTTTCTTCCTGACGATTGCCGTGCCGCTTTACCTGAGAATGTATGCCGTGGCGATTGCCTGGGCGGCGGAGGGGGTGGTATTGGCGGTTATCGGGCTGAGATACCGCAGTATCTGGACGCAGGTCGGAGGCGCCGCGGCCCTCTTGCTGAGTCTTGGCCAGTTGCTGCATCAACTGCCGATGCACAGCGGCGCATTTGCACTGGTCTTCAATCCCGCCTTCGGCACGTGGTGTTTTGTGGCGGGCGCGGCGCTTGTGTGTCACATCATATACAGACAGACTTCGGAACTGCCGCGGGAGCAGCGAGGCCGGATTGTGGAAATCCTGTATGCCGCAACGATGCTTTTGCTCATGGCGGCGGCCGCAATGGAATGGTGCGGGCATTGTGATTACAACGTCGTAGAAAGGGCCGCTGGGAACAGATTATTCCTGAGGGGGATGGTTATCCTTTTTACCGCATTCCCGCTGATTCTTCTTGTGCGGCCGATACGTCCGGAGGGTGTCGTATGCAGGTTTTTGGCGATGATTCTGGCCGGGATAGGATCGATTTTCACACTGGTTGCGTTTTATGAGTTCTACGGTGCGAGCTTTGTGATCTTTGCGAATATAGAGTTCGGGATCGTCATCATGTTCGTAGCGGCGCTTTTCGCGGCCGGCTGGTTGCTCAGCGGAGAACGCCGGCAGGATCCATACACTCGAACGCTTGCGATGACATTTGCCCTGGCGGGGATATTCGTGCTATGGGTGCTGCTGACCGAAGAGATATATCTCTATTGGTACTGCCGGAACCGGTTCGGCGTGACAATCAGTAACTGGAAGTTCCTGTCGCACATGTACATCTCCGTGATGTGGGCGGTTTACGGAGCAGCCCTGATGGCGCTGGGCTTCTGGCGAAAGAACAGAATATTGCGATTTATCTCACTGGGATTATTCGCCCTACTTCTGGTGAAGGTCTTCATTCTGGACACAAGTACAGTCAAGAGCGTATACCGCATCGCAGCCTTCCTGGCCACTGGAGTGACCTTAGTGAGCGTATCATATCTCTATCAGTTCCTGAAAAAGAAGGGCTTTTTTGACGCGATGTTGTCAGAAAAAGGCGAGGTTGAGCAATTGGGAGATTCAAAATGAACATATCGGGGACTTTTGTCGGGGCCGCCATTGTGGTGCTGGCTGGCGTGGGGAATCATGCCGTTGCACTTGACCTGGCCCAGTGGCAATACTATGCCAAAGTGACTGTCGAAGGAGGCGCTGACGAATACTGCAGGTTGGCACTCACGCCCGACGTTTACAACGTTGCACGGCGTGATTTGGGTGATATCCGGCTCATCAATGCCGACGGCGAGCAAATACCCTACGTGTTGGCCGAACCGAAGGATACTACGCGGAGGCAAACGTACGAGCCGGCAGTGATCAACCGCTCGATAAATGCGCAGCACGCCGCCCTGGTAACCCTGGATTTTGGGGATAAGACGACGAAGAATTCCATTGAAGTTGTTACGGCGGGAAACAATTTCAGGCGGGCCGTCAAGATCGATGGCTCCAATGACAACATCGAATTCTTTACGCTCATCGAGCAGGCATACGTCTTCGCGGTGAGCTTTAACAAACGGTTCGAGCAGATTGATTTGCCGATCAACGATTACCGGTATCTGCGAATCTGCGTTTCACCCATGGAGGCCGAGCAGGATAGTCCCGTGATTGGCGCAGTCAAGACATCCAGGATGGAGCCAGGCTCTGCGGAGCACCAGCCGGTGAAAATGGCGATTGCGGAGCAGAGCGAAGATGACAAAAACCGTTCGAGTATCTATCTTTACGACCTGGCATATCGGTCGCTGCCCATAACGGAGATAGAGCTCGACGTCGCTGACGACTTCTTTTACCGGTACGTCACTGTCGAGGGCAGAGACGCTGCCACGCAGAGGGTGCTGATCGACAGCGAAGACAGCAGGCAGCGGTTCAGAGAGGTTGAGGTAAGCTGGGAGAGAATAATCAGTGATGCGATTTACAGATACATCGGGCCGGATGGGCAGAAGCGTGAAAGGCTGGTTTTGCGTATCCCTTCGCACAGGCGCGTTCACAGGTATCTGAAAGTTGAAATCCAAAACTACGATGACAAACCCGTCTCGGTAAAGTCAGCCTCGGCGAAAATGATGGCGCATGAGATAGTCTTTGAGAGCAAGGATAGCGCCCCCCTGCTGCTTTACGTCGGTTCGGAATCAGCAGGCATGCCGCAATATGATCTCAGGCAGAGGCTGAGCGATCCGCTGCAGGTCAGCGCCAGGACAGCCAGGCTGGAGGGTATTACCGGCAATCCGCAATTCAAACAAGCTGAGGAAATATCTGTTTCCTGGACGGAAAAGCACAAGGGATTGCTGCTGGCCGTCATGGTGGGTGTGGTGCTTGTGTTAGGCGTGTTCATATTAAGATCGTTCAAATCCCTTCAAAGCCAACAGGCTCGGGATGGATGACCCTCCGGAGCTTGGGGGAAAAAAGGCGTTACAAGACGGCGCCGTTTGGTAAAGGTGGAAAAGGATGCCAGCGAGATTCAGGGCAATTCAGTCGGAAGTCTCGGCTCTGGTCCTTGTGTTTGCCATCGCCGTGACAGGCACAGCCGAGCCGAGCACGCCGCCCGGACGGCTGACAGTGGCGGTCTTGTGGTTCGCGGATAAGACCGGCGAGCCGGAACTGAGCCACTGGCGCTGCGCCGTTCCAAGTTTGCTCAGCCAGCAGCTCGCAGAAGCGAAAGCCATCAGAGTATTGCCCACTGGCGCCGTGGACTACGCCTTCCGACAACTGGTTCTGAAGAAGGGCTCCTCACTCGATGCCGGGCAGGCACGTAAGATGGGCGAGCTCATCGAGGCCCAACGCGTCGTATGGGGCAGCTATGAAAGACAGAACAACCTATGGCAAGTGCGTGCATTCGTTCTGAACGTCGCCGGCGGAAAGGCATCGGGGGAGATGATCGTTACGTCAGCGGATTGGTTCGAGCTGCGCGACGAGCTGTCTGGACAGATTCTCGCAGAATTAGGCATCAAACCATCCGAGAGCGAGCGCCAGAAGATGTCACAGCAGTGGAAAACCTCCCCCGCCGCCCTGGAATCGTATAGCAGAGCCATCGCACTGCAAGACGACGACAAAGCGTTCACAGAGCAGGAAGAAAGCTTCCGCAAAGCCCTGGCTGCGGATCCCCAGTTCACGAAAGCTCATCTGGCCCTGGCGGCAACACTTGGGAGCCAGGGAAGGTTCGAAGACGGTGAGCAGGCCGTTCGGCGCGCGTTAGAGCTGGAGCCTGATTGCACAGATGCCCATCTGATCATGGGAATCTTGTCGTTCTTTTTGAAAAAGCCGGCCGAGGCCGAACGGGAGCTGCGCAAGGCTGGTAGCCTGAACCCCGATGACAGCGAGCCGCTGATTCGCCTTAGCGAGCTTTACGCAACACAACAGAAATGGGACGAGGCGATAAGCTTTCTCAATGAGGCCCAATCGCTTGATCCCACGAATGCGACGGTCCACGCAAGCCTGGCATTGATGCACGCCCACAAACGAAACCGAGAGCAAGCCATGGCGCAGCTCAAGGAAGCGGAACGGTTCGATCCCGGAGGTCTGGCGGGTGTCAACGCAGAGCAGATGATTTGCCAGGCTTATACGATATTGGGCGAAGTGCCGCTGGCGGTGGAGCACCACGATCGATTCGTAACCTATGCCAAGAAGGTGGGTGGAAATCCGCAACTGGTCGGCATTTTTGAGGAAAGAACCCGCCAACTGAAGGCCACGCTGACGCCAACCTTCATCGAGGCCCGCACGCCGGAGGTTTACACCGAGCAGACGCTATGGGAGGCACTGCGAGAAAGGCTCGCGGAGGATGAACTGAACATGGTAGTCGATCCCCTGGCCGGCAGCCAGGAAATGAAACGCTGGGCTGAGCAGTTGACCCAAAGCGCCAACGGGGACATGGAGAAAGCCAAAGTGCTCTTTGACGGTCTGACCCGCCGCATTGAATCCGGAGATGGACGTGGGCACCGCACTGCGAAAGAAGCATTCGCCGCGTGGAATGATCCCGACGTATCGTTCATTTGTACGGAGTACGCCAACCTATTCATAGCATTGGCCAGAGCCGTCAAGCTGAAGGCATTTTACGTCCACGTGGAAAAGGACTACAGGGACAAGCCAGTCCCTCACGACTGTGTGGCCGTGTTTGTGGAAGGCAAGGCACTCCTCGTGGATGCTACTTACCGCTGGTTCGGAGTAGCGCACAAGGAATTTGTCATTCTCGATGATTTACAAGCCATCGCTCACCATCTCGTTCAGTTAAAGGACCCTGACCGGGAGCTGGCGCAACGCCGGCTTGCGGTGAAACTGCATCCCGGTTTCGCCTGGGCCCAGTTCGCTTTGATCCGCTCGCTGTGTGAGGCAGAGCAGTGGGAGGAGGCTCATAATGTATTTGAGTCGGTCTTGCAGATCGAGCCTGACGGGTGGGAGGTCTCTCTGTGGCAAGGGATATTTGCCGAGCATGACGGCAGTCTTGATGCCGCCGCCGACTGTCTGCGAAAAGCTTTGGCGCTGAATCCGGAAAGTGCCTTTGCGCATTTTGGCTTGGGAAATCTGCTCAGGCGACAAGGCAAATTGAAAGAGGCCCGCGAAGAATTCCGCGCCTGCCTACGATATACTCAGGATACCAATACGGCTGACAATGCGAGAAAGATGATCACCCAAATCAATGAGCAGATAGGGATTGAGGATAGTCTATCTCAAACAAGTGAGCCCCAGGCCGATTCCCGCCGGCAAATGAATTGACAAAGTGCCGGATTGAGGTTAGTATAATATCAACGAGAAAGCCGGGCGATTGCTTATGCAGGCACAAGATAACATTTTGGACATGTTGCGGGAAAAGGGCGCTGAGGCGGCCAGAAAAATGCACCGGGGGCTCATCGTACAGCCCGGGGCGATTGGCGACTGCATATTGACACTGCCGCTGGCGGCGTTCATGAAAGACGCCTTTCGATTGGGCGGAATAGACCTCCTCGGACACACCGAATACATCGGCATTCTGCCGGGCCGGTCCTGTATCGACGGGGTTCGGTCCATCGACTCGATAGATTTACATCGGTTGTACGGAGAGACAAAAACGTTTGAGCTTGCGGACCGGGACCCGTTGATCGCGGCCTTTGCCGATTACGCATGGATCGTGACATTCTTAGGTGAGCCGGGCGGCAGCTTCGAAGAGAACCTGGTTTTCACCGCCAATTGCAGCCATAGCGTGGAGATCCTGACGCTGTCTTTAAAGCCGCCCCAGGAGTACGGCGAGCACGTGGCGGATTTTTACATCCGGCAGCTTGTCAATCAGACCGGACTGGTCCTGCCGGCCGGGCCGATTCCAGCGGACGATTGCCTCATACAAGCCACGCAGGCCGACGTCCAGATCGGCAAAGGTCTGCTCAGGGAAGCCGGCCTGGACCCGGACGGAAAGCTGGTCGTGATACAGCCGGGTAGCGGTGGACCGAGAAAATGCTGGTGCATGGAGAACTTTCTGGCGATAGCCCAGTCCCTCAGGGACGAAGGGGTCCAGGTCATTTTCCTGCTGGGACCCGCCGAGCGCGACAGATTTAGTGAGATGACGGTTCGCAATCAGATGAGCCGGGTGGCAAGGTATCTGACGAATCTGTCTCTGACGCAGGTCCTGGGGCTTTTGGGCTGTGCGGACGGTTTCGTCGGCAACGACAGCGGTATTACGCATCTTGCCGCGGCGATGGGCGTCCAGACGTTAGCTGTTTTCGGCCCGACGAATCCCGCCGTATATAGGCCCATCGGCCCGGAGGTAACCGTATTTTCGAGCAGCAGCGCGGCTTTTGCAAAAAAACCATCAGCGAAGCTGCAACGGAAGCTCCTTGAGGTTCTGACGGCGTAATTCCTCAGTCGAGCCGAGTTTAAGCCCGCTTCCTGAGATATGGAATAGGCCGATCACGTCGATTGATCCGGACTCGTCGCCCAGGCGGGTGTTGTAGCGGGAGAGTTGACCCCCTCTGTGTCCTTGTTATAATAGCTCAATCAACCTGCTTACTGGTGATTCCGGAGAAGGGGCGATACTGTAGTTTTATAGAGGTGTGCGTATGCAAGAGAGAACCTTGGGTGAATTGGCCGAATACGTCGGCGGACGAGTCTGCGGGGATCCGAGTGTGGTCATCAGGTCCACCGCCACGCTCGGACGCGCCGAACAGGGCGCTATCAGCTTTCTGACCAACCGCAAGTACGAAAAGCAGCTCAGAACGACCCAGGCAAGCGCCGTCATCGTGGGCAAGGAAACGCCCCCCGCCCCCATCTCTCTTCTGGTCGCCGAGGACCCCTACTACGCTTTCATGCAGATCATGGTTTTGCTGCACGGCCACCGTAAACACAAGAAAACGGGAATCAGCCCGCGAGCATCCATTTCCGATACGGCGAAAATAGGCGCCGACTGTCATATCTACGATTTCGCAACGATCGCCGACGGAGCCAGAATCAAGGACGGCTGTATCATCTATCCCGGCGTGTACATCGGCTCGGACGTTCAAATCGGCAGTGACACCATCATCTACCCGAACGTCACTATCTACGACGGCTGCCAAATAGGCAATCGCGTCATCATCAACGCCAACTCCACCATCGGCGAAGACGGCTTTGGCTACGCCACGCACAAAGGGGTACACCATAAAATACCGCAGACCGGCGCGGTCGTCCTGGAAGACGACGTCGAAATCGGCGCCTGCTGCGGCATTGAGCGAGGCACGCTGAGCGATACGCTGATCGGCCAGGGCAGCAAGCTGGGCGATCTGGTCACCGTGGGGCACGGCACGAAAATCGGTCAGCATTGCCTGATTGTGGCCCAGGTGGGGATTGCCGGCTCGACGAACATCGGGAACCACTGCACGGTTGGCGGACAAGTCGGCATCGTGGGCCACATCAATATCGGTAACAACGTGACGGTTGCCGCACAGGCCGGCGTGATCAACAGCATCCCGGACAACAAAGTGGTGCTGGGCGCCCCGGCGGTCGAGGCCAACGTGGGCCGGCGGGCCTACAGCATGATCCAATACCTGCCTGAAATGCGGCAGAGCATTCGGGAGCTTCAAAATCGGATCAAACAAATCGCCTCCTCGATGGAGCTGGATTCCGAAGAGCCGAACGGACACGACAATGACGTCTGACCCGCCGTGGAGCGACCGCACGTGCCATATGGGCTATGGGCGAGAAGACTCGCGTTATCAGGCGTTGGCCGGCGCGATGTCGATGGGGCTATCGGTTTTCGAACGGGACATTTTTTGAACAAGACACAAGATACAAGTCATGGGCTGTGTGATGTGCTTGGCCTGATTGCCGGAGAGGGCCGGCTGCCCTTTCTTGTGGCCGCGGGCGCCAGGGGAGCGGGGCTGAAGGTCGTCTGCGTCGGACTGGCCGGGGCGGCCGAAAAGAGTCTGGCTGACCATGTGGACTTGTTCTATGAGGTGGCGCTCGCCCGACCGGGATCCTGGATGCGCAAGCTCAGACGGCACGGCGTGACGCGCACCATCATGGTCGGGCGGGTCCCCAAGCCGCGGCTTCATACGCCGTGGCGCATCGTACGCTACCTGCCCGATTGGCGGGCGCTGCGGATTTATTACTGGCGGCTTCGAGCCAGGACCAAAGTCAATGAGGCGCTTTTGTGCGCGCTGGCCGACGAGCTCGCTACCGGGGGGATCATACTGGAGAATTCAACCATGTATTGCAGGGAACATCTGGCCACGGCGGGTCTGATGACACAGGCAAAGCTGCCGCCATCGGTCGAAGGAGATATCGAATTCGGCTGGGAGATCGTCAAGAAACTCAGCGAGCTGGATATCGGGCAGGCCATTGCCGTCAAAGAAAAGGAAGTCATTGCCGTCGAGGCGATAGAAGGCACGGCCGCGATGATTGAAAGAGCCGGGGCGCTCTGCAGGTCGGGTGGCTGGACGCTCATCAAAACCTCCAAACCACAGCAGGATATGCGTTTCGACGTTCCTTGTGTGGGACCTGAGACGATCAGCCGTCTGGCGGAAAACGGAGGCCGGTGCCTGGTCGTGGAAGCGGACAAAACGATCCTTATCGACAAACCCGATACCATAAAACTTGCCGACAAACTGGGCATTGCGATCCTCGGGCGATGAGAGACCGAAATTTCGCTGAGACATCCATACGAGAGCACGGACTATGGCCGAATTGCCGTTTCAACTTGTGATCAAACGCACGTCCTCATGCGAGGCAGAGGAGTCGCTGCTCTGCACGGGCGTTTTGCGGGCGGTCCTCGGCCGGCGAGAAATATATGATGCCGTATGGAACAACAAGAGCGTAGTGGCCAAAGTGTTCCTGCGCAAGAACAGCGCCCGGCGTCACTTACGAAGAGAATGGCGGGGATTGAACCGGCTCCAAAAGCGGCAATTGAGCTCGCCCAAGCCCCTCTTCTTTGGACAGACGCAAAACGGACGGTGGGCCGTCGTCCTGGAGAAGATCGTCGATTCGGCGACCGTTCTGGACGTGCTGACCGAGACAACGAACAAAGCCGATGAGCTGGAGCTGTTGATTCGAGTATGCAGGGAGCTGGCAAGGCAGCATAGCAAGGGGGTGATGCAAAAAGAACTGCATCTGCGGAATTTCCTCGTGGCCGGCGAGCGAATATATGCTCTTGATCCAGGCCAGATGCGTTTTTTCAGACATGAGGTGCCCCGGAAGAAAAGTATCTCTCAATTGGCTCTGTTGGTGCGGTATTTGCCGAGCGGTGATGCCACGTCGGCCAAAGTCATCTGTCAGGAGTATTTCACAGCGAGGGGATGGCACTTTGGAAAATCGGATGAAGTACTGCTGCAAGAACAACTGACTGCCCATCGGAAAAGAAGCATCCGGGGCGGCCTGAAAAAGTGCCTGCGGACAGACAGAAGACAGCTTAGAATCAGGGATCGGCAATACATGGCTGAGTTTGACAGGGGATTCTGTCACGAAACAGAGATGAACGATTTCATCGAGCACGTCGATGCGTTGATGGACGCCGGACAAATTCTCAAGAACGGCCAGATCTCCTGCGTCTCCCGCCTGACGTGGAACGGCAACGACGTCGTCGTCAAAAGATATAATCACAAAAGCTTCATGCACTCCTTGCGTCATACGTTGAAAAGGTCACGAGCTTGCCGAGCGTGGCTGCACGGGCATCGGCTGGGCGTGCTGGAAATACCTACGCCCAAACCCCTGGCCTATATCGAGCGGCGCAAGGGATTGCTGGTTTGGAATTCGTATCTGGTAACGCAATATATTGAAGGTCAAAAACTCGATGATTATCTCCAGGACGACAGCGTTCCCAAAGAGCACCGTTTGGCGGTGACTCAGCAGATCATTCAACTGCTTGAAAAACTCTGGAAATATCGGATCACTCATGGTGACCTGAAACATACGAATGTGCTGGTGACCAGGAGCGGCCCGGTCCTGACCGACCTGGATGGGATGATCGTTCATAGATGGAGACTGCTGTACAGGAACAAACAGGCCAAGGATATAGAGCGATTTCTGCGAGTGCCGGACGGCTCGCTCATAGCGCAGAACTATACACAAATGTCGATTTCTGACAGGGGTGCGTTTCCACGGAGAGCAACCGACTATTTCGACGACGTGAGAATCGACGGCTGGGCGATCCGCATCCACAAAGACTTCCCGAAAGACGGCATCAGGAGTCTGCTATCTGTTGGTGATTCGCACGGTGACAGCGAGGGTCGATTTGTGAAGGTGCCTTCATCCGATTATACGCGCGTATTCAAATGCCATGTTTCATCCGACGGCATTAACCTGCCTGTTTACATAAAGCGGTATCTTTTCCGCTCGCGGCTGGATTTCGTGAAACATTTCCCTCGTGCCAGCCGCGCCAAACGAGCCTTTGAAGCATCGCTCATGCTCCAGAAAAACGGATTTGACGCTCCGGCCGTCATCGGACTATTCGAGCGCCGCTTTGGTCTCTTTGATCTTGACAATATGCTGGTAACAAGAGAGGTCGAGAACGCCACGCCAATGTATCAACTGATCCGCGACGTTTGCCGGCGCTGCGACGCCGAAGCGCTCGAGCACAAACGGGTGCTGATAAGAGCATTTGCCCAGACCGTCGGCCACATGCACGCCAGGGGCATTTTTCACGGAGATCTGCGCCTGGGTAATGTCCTGGTCGTTAGAGAACATCAGCAATGGCGGTTCTACTTCATTGACAACGAGCGAACGAAGAAGTTTCATCATCTTCCTGCGCGATTTCGCCTGAAGAATCTCGTCCAGATCAACATGTTTTTTGACGGCATCTCGAATACGGAGCGTTTACGATTCTTCAAGTCTTATCTCGAGGCCAACCCCGGCATTCAGAGCCATGCTTCCAGATGGGCAAGAAAAATAACCGCGAAAACCAATCGCCGGCTGAAGAAAAAGTATTCGTTCGAAAACGTGAGACTTTCTCAGAGTTCCGGCGCTGACGCGGGGGACGCGGCACCAGTATAAATTCTATAGGCCGAGCCGTCGCGCATTCAAGAAGACGGCGTTGGCCCACATCAGGAATCCGTTCGGGCTATATTTCGGCTTGAACATGTCGTATAGTGCGAATCCATGTTCCCGCAGAAACAGGTCGATCTGGCTGTAAATCGCCCCCTCCTCATACACGGGGTTGAACCATATCTCGGTATAGACCAGCAGCGTCGAGCTGCGAAGGACGCGCACCGCGCCCTGGAGCGCCTTCAGCTCGCCGGCCTGGATGTCGAATTTCATCAACTGGATGGCAGGGTCGCCGCTGCGCTGAGCCCATTGGTCGATCGTAACAAGTTCGATTTGCTCCAGACTCTTCACCGATGCGCCTTCCGGCTGCATTTGCCGCAGGCGATTTCCCGGGGCGAAAAGGGATGTGCTTCCGGGAGATTCCGTCACGTGAAGAGTCGCCGTACCCTCGTGGTCCGACAAGGCCAGGAACTGGGGATGAAATCGGTTATCGTCCTTTGCGTACTGTCTGAGTGTTTCAGCATACAACGGGTTAGGCTCGAAAGCATACGCATGGGCCGCCGGAAATTTGTGCAGCAGCCTCCTGGATATACGCCCGTTGCTGGCGCCCGCATCGATCATCCCGGTTACGCGATGGTCCTTCAGAAGACGCGCCATGACCTCGTAAGGCTCATCGAGCGACACCAAGTTCCTGTTTTTTCCAAGAAACTTTTTCTTGATCAAAGAGCCGAGCCCTTGTGTCATATTTGTCCTTTCGCGAAGTGGGGGGATCTCAATGGTTCCGCCGGACTTCAATATGTGAGATTGTGATCAGCGGTGTAGAATATGAAATCTCTTCCCCTCTTTAGTTCTTCGGGAAGAATATTACCTTCGGTTATCGAGTCTTCGGCCACACACAGATATTTGTAACCCAAATCGCTCATAAAGGTGAGAATATTTTCAGCCGTCACGTTGTATTTTGTGAGCCGATGCTCCTCTATCTCCATCATGACTATTGGCTTAAACGCCTTCATCGTCCTCTCGGCTCCGAGTAAGAAACTGTATTCGGCACCTTCTATATCCACCTTGACGAAATCGATCCGTTTAATCTCCTTTCTGTCTGCCAGCAACTTATCGAGTGTGGTCACTTTGACGTCTATCGTCGGCAGATCATGGTGGATGTTGTCAACGTCGTATTGCATGTGATTCTTGGGCCCCAATGAGCATGTGAATCTTGCCGTATATTCTTGGCTGCCCAGCGCGAGGTTGACAGGTTCGATAACGCCTGTGAACAAATTATGTTCGATATTTACGTTTAGCATCTCGTATGTCTTGGGTATCGGTTCTACGGCGAATACTTTGCTGGCTTTTTGCTGAGCCGCGAGCATCGAAAAATAGCCTATATTTGCCCCCACATCTACAAAGACATCGCCCTGGCTAAGATTGTTGATGATAAAGGTACTTTCCATCTCTTCCCACGCCGGATTCGTATCCAAATTCAAGATACGATCTTTTAGGTTAGAGTACACGGAAAAGCCGTATTGGGTTTCAAACCACAGCCCTCTTTCATCAATAGAAAAAGGGCGGATCCTATGGTTTCTCACATCCTGAATTAGCCTCCTGAGAAAGAAACGGGTCGCCCTTTTTCTTAGAGAACGGACGCATCGCATATCTATTTCTCCCTTCGTCGCGGAAAGGTCACCCCACTCCTGCGCGTTTGGCGGCAGGCTTCCAGGGTCGATGTTGCTAAAGTTCTCTGCACTACTTCATCCATATCTATTTCTTTGCGCACTCAGTGATGAGGTTAGATAGTTTCCTGCCTATCACTTCGATGTCAAAACTTGCAGCCAGTTCCACGCCTGCCCGGCCCATTCTTTCCCTAAGTTGCGGACTCTCGACCAGTTGAATTATTCTGGCCACCCATTCTTCCGGACTCGCGGCAAGAAAACCGGTGGTCCCCTCTTTGACGTATTCCGAGTTGGTTCCGACCGGAGAGGCAATGACAGGCAAACCCGCAGCGGAGTACTCCAGAACCTTGAAACTGCACTTACCCCGGGTAAAGCGATTGTCCGGCAGGGGCGCAAGCCCTATATCACTCGTCGCCAGGTCAATTCCCCGAGTGTCCATAGACCACAAACGTTTCTCAACAGACATGCTGTTCAGCTCCAGGAAATCATCGCCTATGATCCGCAAAATCACCTTCTCGAAGCGCGAGCCGACTTGCTCGATGGCGGGCGTGATTTCTTCGAGATAGCTTAATGTGCTTCGGCTGCCTATCCAGACCAGGCGTATTCTGTCGTCGGCGCCGGCGGGGCGAGGGACCGCGTAGTCACTGATCTTTAGACCGATGGGCAGAACCTCAACGTTGAAATTGAACCGTCGTGCATGTTCGGCAAGATAGGAGTTCCCGGCAATAACCAGGTCCGCCAGCCGGACCGACCGGCGAAAAGGTACGAAATGCGAACGGCTATATCGCTCGGGGCTCTTATCGCTATACATCACCGCGTCGTCGAAATTATATATGATCTTGTGGCTGTGTTTGCGCAGCCACAGAGCATCCAGGGGATTCAGCCCTTTCTTGTGGAGGAAAACGGCGTCGAAATCCGCCGCCCGCCTGAAGAGCTTGTAGCGTGCTGAAAACCAGGCCGGCAGTTGAGCCACTTCACAATCGATGCCGTTTGCCCTCAGAATATCAAAGTAAACCCCTATCCGCTGCCTGAAACTCGCCCGATGCGGGTTATTTGTTATAACTAACAGGTTCATTTTTGAGATCGCGCGTTCTGACGTGTCCCAGGGTATGGCACATCCTCAACAAGGTCAAGAGAGTTGAATGACATAGCGGCCTATGCCTTTGTGGCAAAGACCCATAGCTCCGGCCCCATATATCGCAGCCGGCGTGACAGCCTGTACCAGTATTTTCGCTTTCGATACGTGTATTCATTGCGGCGAAAACTTTCAGCCACGGTCAAACCGGCACTCGTAGCCAAGCGAGTAAGCTCACCGTCGTCACGAAACAGGTACGAGTGAACAGATTTCTCAGGATTGAGATCGTTGTCCTCCTTGGGTACTATGGCAAGCAACGTCCCGCCCGGCTTGAGCATCTTGGCTATGTTCTTGAGAGCTGCCGAAGGATCATCGAGATGCTCAAGACAATGCCTGGTGTAGATTAGATCGAAGGCGTCTGCCTCTATGACCAGACGGCGTATATCGCCCTGGATGACGTTTCGCCCTTTGGTCTGGGCATATTCAACGACCGTGTGAATCATTTCAATCCCAGAGGCGTTGCGGAACTTTTTCTTTGGCGAAAATGGAGCTAACCCCTCGGGGCAACCTCTTGTGAGATATTCAAGAGACCAGCCGTCCCCACAACCAACATCCAGGATCCTGATGTCGGACGAGAAATCCGGGTCGTCTCTCCGGACTGGGGGGTCGGTAAACTTCAGTTCTCCCCCGAACATACAGAATCGAAGCGCCTCTGCAATTCGGCCCTTGACAACGCGATTATTATCCGATCGCTTTGACCGGCGCGCCTGGCGAGCGTAAAACTCTTCATCGGAATCATATGCTACTCTTTTGCCTTCTATCACTTTCATACTTACGGCTCATCTCCATTACGTAAACATCCTCGAGCTTCTTCGCTACTACATCGTGGCTGAAATTGCTCCGAATTCTTTCTCTTGCCCTCTCAATAAGACCTTTGAGCTCCTGCTCTGGTGTATTGGCTACGGTTATCATCGCCTCTGCCAGAGCATCTGCGTCTCTTGGCGGGACCAGACAGCCAATGTCACTGTTGCACAGCAGCTCCGGTGTGCCTCCAACACTTGTGCCGATGCATGGAACACCGACGGCCATAGCTTCCAGGAGAACCCTTGGCATACCCTCGGACCCGATGGAAGGCAGTACGAAAACATCTATGGCTCTCAGAAGCTCGGGAATATCGTTTCTCTGGCCCAGGAAATGCACGGATCCGGCCATGCCCGGTGCGGCTGCCTGTTGCTGAATATCTTGTTTGAAAGGACCTTCGCCGACGAGAATCAACTGTGCAGATGGAACCGCGATCTTGACCTTTTCAAAGGCTGAGGCAAGAAAATTATGGCCCTTGTACGGCCCAAACCTTGCTATCGTGCCAAAAACAAACGCGTCGGACGGCAGCCCCAGCTTCAGTTTTGCGTCTGCCTTTGAAACCGATACACCGGCGAAACGCTCATAATCCACGGAGTTCTCAAGAACGGTCACCTTTCCCGCCGGCAAATGCCAATTGTTTGTCAAGACATCTTCTCTTACGCTGTCTGCAACACAAACGATTCTCTGAATCCTTCTGAACAGCAAGAAATTTGTGAGTTTTCTTTTTAAATTCCTGCTTCTGCCCAATCCGTGCACGTGGGCCAGCACAACCGGCGTCCCGGCCAGCACTGCGGCCGCCGCCCCATACGCCGTGGCCCTGTGAGCATGGCAATGAAGCACATCGACTCTGTGTTCTTTGAGAGTTCTCACCAGGCCCGCCAGAACCGAAAAACGATATGTGCTGACCTTCTTTGCGCTGGACAGATACAACACCGGGTATCCCGCCTCTTTCAGCAAGTTCCTCTGACTGGCATCGCCCCTCAGAAAGATGAACAGGACGTTGAAGCGCTTTTTGTCCAATCGCACAACAAGATCATTTACGGAAGTGACCTTGTCGTCATATCTGGACCATAAAAGAGCGAGAGTAATCTTGTTTTCTTTCAAACCAACTTTCCGAAAGCTGCTCCTTCATCTTATCCGGCCTCTGCTGTATGTGGTTTCCTAAAGCACAATACAGCCAGAGACTATCCGATACAGTATATTGGCGTTATGCCATCTGTCAAGAGAACTGTCGTCTGACAATTCCCTGATGACGCATGAGGACATGACTTTGCCAAGAGCCAATCCCTGATCAACAGGTTATCGGTTAGCATACATGGATTCGTAGTAGCTCTGGTAGTCCCCCGAGACAACGTTACTGAGCCAAGCCGTGTTCTGCAGGTACCAGTCTATGGTCTTATTGATGCCTTCCTCGAAACTCACCGACGGCTTCCAGCCGAGCGAGCTTATTATCTTGCTGGCGTCAATAGCATACCGCCTGTCGTGTCCCGGCCGGTCCGTCACGTGCCGGATCAGCGATTTCGGCTTGCCCAGACGGCTGAGAATCAGGCTGATAACTTCCAGATTCGCCTTTTCGTTGCAGCCGCCGATATTGTAAATCTCGCCGGGCGGCGCCTTTTGCAGGACCTGCCAGATCGCCGTGCAGTGGTCATAGACATACAGCCAGTCCCGCACGTATAAGCCGTCGCCGTAAACGGGTAATTCCTTGTCATGGAGGGCGTTGTTAATCATCAGCGGGATCAGCTTCTCGGGGAACTGATAAGGGCCGTAGTTGTTCGAACAGCGGGTGATATTGTACTTCACGCCCCATGTGTGCCCGAAGGCCCTTACAAGATGGTCCGCTGCCGCCTTGCTGGCCGAGTACGGCGAATTCGGACTCAGCGGCGTCCGCTCGGTGAATTGACCCTCCGCACCTAATGCGCCATAGACTTCATCGGTCGAAACCTGGACAAACCGCTCCAGTTTTTTGTCGCGGGCCGATTCCAGCAGGGTCAGCGTACCGGAAATATTAGTATCGATGAAGACCTTCGGCCCGGTGATGGAACGATCCACGTGGCTCTCGGCGGCGAAATTGACAATCGCCTCGATCCGGTATTCATCGATAATCTTCCCGACCAGCGTGCCGTCGCAAATATCCCCTTTGACAAATTTATGATTCGGATGCTGCAGGAATTCAGAAAGGTTCTCCAGATTACCGGCGTAGGTGAGCTTGTCGAGGTTGACGACGAAGCAGTCGGGATGCTCGCAAAGCACCATGCGCACGAAATTGCTGCCGATAAATCCTGCACCGCCCGTGACCAGAATGTTTCTCATAACTGCCTCAAAAAGCGCTTCAGCGGCTCCTGCCAGGATTCCGCCGGCCCACCCAATAAACGCTGGATTCTACTGCAATCGAAACGGCTGTTCAAGGGCCTTGCCGCCGGGCTTGGAAAGTCGCTGGTCTTGCAAGGCACAATGTTGATATCTATCGAGAGCTTAGCCGCGATGAACTTCGCCATTTCGTACCTGCTGACGTAGCCGGCGCTGGCAAAATGAAATATACCCTCGGGCCGTTCGTTCAACAGCTTGCAGATTACTTTGGCTACTTCGGTCGTCGCGGTCGGCGAGCCAACCTGGTCATCGACGACCTTCAGCACCTTTGCGGTTTTAGCTCGCTGTATCAGTTTCGTGACAAAGTTGACCCCGGCGGAGCCATAGGTCCATTCCACGCGGAGGATGCAATGCCTGCAGCCGCTCTTGCTCAGAAGCTGCTCGCCTTCCAGTTTGCTCCTGCCGTAGGTGTTTATGGGATTGGGCCGGTCAGTTTCAATGTAAGGTTTGCCCGACCGGCCGTCAAAAACGAAATCCGTGCTGATATGCAGGACATAAGCATCGTGCTCACACGCCAGGGCACCTAACCACCCTACCGCTTCCGCATTGACACGATGGGCCAGCTCGGCCTGGCTCTCGGCGCCATCGACATTCGTGTAGGCGGCGCAGTTGACGATGATTCCCGCACCGCAAACGGCTTGTCGCAAGTGGTCCCTATCGGCGATGTCAATCTCCGGTAAATCGAGGATGACCGGCTCAAACCCCCGTTGCCGGCAGGCTACAGCCAAATCGGAACCCAGCATCCCCCGACCGCCCAGGATCGCGATCCTCGTATCAGTCGCTGCCATCAGAAGCTCCCATAATGCGGCAAATTCTCGCGTGGAAGGTCTTTCAGTCTCGGATAGCTCGCATCTTTGGGCGACAGGACGGGCTCCGTAATTGGCCATTTAATGTTCAGCTCCGGATCGTTCCAGATGAGGCCGATTTCGGTCGCCGGGTTGTAGAAATCGGTGCACTTGTACGAAAAAAGCGCCGCCTCGCTTGTCACGCAATACCCGTGAGCAAAGCCGGGCTGAATATACATCTGCCGATGGTTCGTCTCGGAAAGCCGCTCACTGACCCATTGCCCGAAGGTTGGCGAACCGACGCGCACGTCCACGGCCACGTCCACCACCTCGCCCGAGAGAACCTGCACCAGCTTGCCCTGGGCCTGCGGGTATTGAAAGTGCAGCCCCCGCAGAATCCCTTTGCGGGAAAATGAGATGTTGTCCTGCACGAAGGGGCCGTGAATCCCGGCGTCCTCGTAGCGGGTGCTCCTCCAGGTTTCCAGGAAATACCCCCTCTGGTCACCGAATACTTTTGGCTCCAGGATAAGCACTCCCGGCAGCTTTGTCTGTATAACTTTCATCGTCATCAAATCAACGCCGCCATCATTGGGGCGGCTCATCTATGACTAATTCGTTGGCCCGGGTCAGCGACTCGAACGTTCCAGCGTCCGTCCACCAGCCTTCGAGAATATCATACGCCAACTGCCCCTTGGTAATATATGTATCATTCACGTGGCTGATTTCAAACTCGCCGCGAGCCGATGGCTTCAATGTCCGTATGATATCGAACACGGAGGCATCATAGAAATAGATGCCCGTCACGGCGTAATTTGACTTCGGTTGCTCGGGCTTTTCCTCGATGCCGACGATCCTGCTGCCGGATAGCTCGGCGACGCCGAAACGCCGCGGGTGCTCCACTTGCTTGAGAATTATCCGGGCGCCGGTCTTCTGGGCGATGAACCTCTCGACATAGGTTTGGAGATTCGCCTGAAAGATGTTGTCACCGAGGATCACTGCGAGCGGCTGACCGTTGGCGAAGTTCTCAGCCAGCGCCAGGGCCTGCGCGATCCCGCCGGCCTGGTCCTGGACCTTGTACGTGAACCGGCAACCGAAATCCTTGCCGGAACCCAGAAGGCTGACCACGTCGCCCATGTGCTCGACGCCGGTGACGATCAGGATTTCTTCGATGCCGACGGTCGTCAATTTCTCAATGGGGTAGAAAACCATCGGCTTGTGCCCCACCGGGAGCAGGTGCTTGTTGGTCACCTTGGTCAACGGCATCAGCCGCGAGCCTGTGCCCCCGGCCAGAACAATGCCCCTCAAGCTCATATCTTTCTCCTTACGAGTCTATCCACGCTTTGGCGTTATCGCCTTCGTTGCTCCCGTCGTGAAACCGCCATCGACCAAAATGATCTGGCCTGTAATATATTCTGAGGCGTTTGAGGCCAGGAAGATAACCGTGCCGTCCAGGTCGTGCGGCTGGCCGGGGCGCTTCAGGGGGATGCGAGCGGTGATGGAGTCCAGCCATTCTTTGTTCTCATACAACGCGGCGTTCTGGGCCGTCTTGAACCAGCCTGGAGCCAGCACGTTGACGGTGATGCCGAACTGGCCCCATTCGGCCGCCAGGCTTCTGGTCATCAGCAGAACCGCACCCCGGCTGGCCGCATAAGGGGCGATCCCTTCCATCCCGAAAACGCACGTACACGAGCCTATGTTGATGATGCGGCCGTAGCTGCGCTTGATCATCTCTTTAGCAACCGCCTGAGCGCAGAAGAAGCTGCCCTTGAGATTCGTGTCCAGCACGGTGTCCCAGTCCCCCCAGGAGAATTCCGTGCTTGGCCCCCGGATATTCAGGCCGGCGTTGTTGACCAGAATGTCAATCTTCCCATATTCTTCTACAGCCTTGCGGACCATATTGTCAATATCATCCTGTGAGCGCACGTCCATCTGGACGGCCAGAGCCTTGCGGCCGAGAGACTTGATCTCCTTCTGGAATTCGGTGAGGCTCGAGAGCTTGCGGCTGGTAATCACCAGGTCTGCGCCCGCCTTAGCCAGCGCCCTGCCGAAATACTGGCCCAGGCCCCGGCTGGTCCCCGTGACGATCGCCACCCTGCCCGAAAGGTTAAACAGATCCTGCATACGCAACTTTCCTTCTTGATGAGCGTACAGTTTATATGAAAAGTGCCTAAAGTTGGCGTGGATTTTGTCTCACTTTAGTCACTTTAGTGCACTTTAGTTCACTTTAGCTCACTTTCTTCTCTACGGCTCTAAAACAATCTTCAGCAAATGCTCTTCGGCCTTGAGCAGCCGCTCGAAGGCGCTTGCGCCCTGCTCCAGCGGCAGAACGTCGCTGATGAGCGGTTCGACGTTGATCCGGCCGGAAGCAACCAAGTCTATACACCGGCTAAATTCGCCCGAACTTGCATAAGAGCCGGTGAAGGTCAGTTCTCGGGCGACCAGCTCCTGTAAGTCGAACTCGACCTTCTTTTCCAGATTGCCGACGGCGACGATATAACCGCCGAGCTTTGTTACCGAAACGGCGTCCGCAAACGTCTTGGCGTATCCGACGGCCTCCAGAGCCACATCCACTCCTTTGCCTTTTGTCAGCTCAAGAACCGCTTCTTTCAGATTCGACTTAGCCGGGTTGACGGTTGCGCTCGCCCCGAGCTTCTTAGCTGCACCGAGGCGGAATTCGTCAATATCCACGGCGATGACCTTAGCGGCGCCTCTGAGTCTGGCCCCCTGCAGGATGAAAAGACCGATAGTCCCGGCTCCCATGACCAGCACCGTATCATCAGCCGTTATGGGCACCCGGCCGGCGGCGTGAGTGCCTATCGATGCGGGCTCCAGAAGCGCTGCCTGAACAAATGACAGGCTGTCGGGAATCTTAAAGACGATCCATGACGGCACCGCGACGTATTCGGCAAAGCAGCCATGCCTCTTGAAGGCCGGGACCGAAACGCCTAACACCTGCCGTTTGTCGCAGCGATTATAGAGGCCCTTCCGGCACGCCGGACACGTGTTGCAGTACACGGTCGAATCGAAGCAGACTCTGTCACCCTTCTTAAAACCGCTCACGTTCCCGCCCACGTCCTCGACGATGCCCGCGGCTTCATGGCCCATAATCAACGGCGGGATTCTCCGGCCCGTTTTCCCCGTGCAACCGTGCACGTCCGAGCCGCAAATGCCGCACGCCCTGACGCGAACCAGCACATCGTCGTCGCCGACGGCCGGGTCGGGGAAATCCGAATACTCGAAACGATACGGTTCCGTATGAATTAAAGCCTTCATTCAGGTCCTCTATCGGATCATACCCAAAAACAGACGGTCGACGCAATACGTCGCGCCGGCGACCTGTCTCGTTCCGTTCCGGCAGGCCGCAGGATTCGCAGGCATTATAGACCGGCGCCGGCAGCCTGTCCACTGATTTCGAGTGGACTTGCCACGACTGAAAATTAGGCTTTTCCCGGCCGGCTGGTGAGCTTATAATACTAGGTGCAAAGTGTTTCTTCCGGCGGTGTCATTTGAAGGAGTATGTCATGGCAAAGGCGCTCACGAGACGTCACTTCCTGGCTCGAATGGCAGGTTTTGCCGCCCTGAGCGCCGCCGGCGCCGGCTGTCATTTCGGCGGGCCCCGAACCGCGCGAAGGCCCAACATCGTTCTTATCATGGCCGACGACCTGGGGTACGGCGACGTGGGCTGTTACGGCCGCCGCGATATTCGCACGCCGGCCATAGACGGCCTCGCGGCCGAAGGCGTCCGGTTCACCACGTTTTACGCCAATGCCCCCGAATGTACGCCGACCCGAACCGGCCTGCTGACGGGCCGGTACCAGCATCGTGTCGGCGGCCTGGAATGCGCGCTGGGCACAGGTAACGTAGGCCGTTATGATGATGCGATCCGGCTGCGTGAAACGCACGACCTCGGCCTTCCCGCTACGGAGACGAGCATCGCCCGTATGCTCAAAGACGCCGGATACGCCACGGCCGTCTGCGGAAAGTGGCACCTCGGATATGAGCCGAAATTTTTCCCCGCCAGGCACGGCTTCGATTACTGGTTCGGCCCGATTGGTGGAGCCACCGATTATTTCCATCACTGCGAAACAACAGGCGAGCCCGCCCTCTATCAAAACGACCGGCCCATCCAGCGAGAAGGCTACATGACGGACCTGATAACTGACGAGGCGGTCAAATTCATCGAAGCGCGCAAGGGCGGCCCCTTTTTCCTCTACGTTGCGTACACGGCCCCCCACACGCCGTATCAGGGCCCCGGCGACAAGGGATCCAAGCCGGTTTCACAGGAAGACTACGACAAAGGCTCGCCTGAAACATACGCCGCCATGATCGAGCGCATGGATGAGGGTATCGGCAAGGTATTGCAAACGTTGGCGGCCCAGGGTGTAGCGAATAATACGCTGGTCATTTTCATGAGCGACAACGGCGCCAACAAGACCGGCGTAAATTCACCTTTCTCAGGCTATAAGGGAAATGTTTTCGAAGGCGGCATACGCGTCCCGTGCATTGCAAAATGGCCGGGTGTGCTGGCACGGGGCGTTGCGTCAGACCAGCCCTGCATAACGATGGACTTTTCCCGCTCGATTGTCAGAATCGCAGGCACCAGCCCGCCGGCGGATCGCCCGTTTGACGGGATGGATATTTTGCAGGCGGTCGAGACAAACCGGCCTATCCGGAAACGGACCCTTTTCTGGCGAATCAGAAGAGGACAAGCGACGCGAAAAGCCGTGCGGGACGGCTCTCTCAAATATATTTGGCTGCAAGACGGCGGCGACGTTAAAGAATACTTCTTCGACCTCGATCGCGACCCGGCGGAAAAGAACAATCTTCTGGACAGCCGAAAAGAGGATGTGCAAAGGCTGAAAATGCTGTTAAAGAATTGGGAACAAGAAGTAAAACATAAACGCTAATCGTCAATCGGACGGCGTTCGACAGGCAAGACTTTCTGGAGATAACACATGAGCAAGAACGAGCAGAAAACAACCAGACGCAGGTTCCTGCAGGATTCGACCGCCTCGGCGGCGGCGGTGACGTTGGGATTGAGTGCCATCGCCGGTCCCGCTATTGGGACCGCACGAGGGGCGAATGAAAAAATCCGCGTCGGCTTTATCGGCGTAGGCAACCGCGGCACACAGCTTCTTGACGGCTTTCTCCAGCAGAATGACGTCGAGGTTGCCGCCCTGTGCGACGTGTATGAGCCTTACCTGATGAGAGACCATTCCAAAGTGGATAAGAAGCTCCTAAATGACCTGGGCGGCAGGGTCCCGAAGATGACCGAGAAATTAGGCGATAACGTGGCGCGATACAAGGATTTTCGCCAACTGCTCGACCGCAAGGACATCGACGCGGTGGTCATCGCGACGCCCGACCACTGGCACGCGATCATGGCAATCTCGGCCTGCCAGGCCGGCAAGGACGTCTATGTGGAAAAGCCGCTGTCGATTACCGTTTTTGAAGGCCGCAAGATGGTCGAAGCCGCCAAACGCTACAACCGGGTCGTGCAGGTCGGCCTCCATCGGCGCTCAAGCAAGCAGTACATGCAAGCCGTCGGCGACGTTCAGGCGGGCAAAATCGGCAAGGTCACCGTCGGCCGGGCCTACCGTATCAGCAATATGCACCCGAATGGGATAGGTAAATGCCCCGATACGGCCCCGCCGGCCGGCCTCGATTGGGATATGTGGCTCGGCCCGCGAGCCGAACGCCCCTACAAGGACAATCTCGTCCTGTATAAATTCCGCTGGTGGGAGACATATTCCTCACAGGTGGGCAACTGGGGCGTGCACTATCTCGACGCGATGCGCTGGATTCTGGGCCAGGAGGCGCCCGTCTCCATCTCGGCGCACGGCGGACGGTTCGCCATCGACGACGACCGGACCATCCCCGATACGATGGAGGTGATCTTCGAGCTGCCCGCCGGGGCATTGCTTGTCTTTGGGCAATACGAGGCCAGCGGCGGCGAGGCCCTGATCGAAGGCGAAATCGAGCTGCGCGGCACGCTCGGCAATCTCTATTGCGGCGCCGAGGGCAAGGGCTTCAATATCGTCCCGTCACAGGGCGGGCAATTCCAGGACCCCAAGCCGCGAATCGAGCCGGCCCAATCCACGCAAACCGACGGCGATCTGACCGTCCAGCACATCCGCAATTTCGTGGACTGCGTTAAAAGCCGACAGAAAACCAATTGCGACATGGAAACGGGCCACCGCTCGACGACCTTTGCCCTGCTGGCGAATATCGCGCTGGCGACGAAATCGCGAATCGACTGGGACCCGAAAAACGAACAAATTACCAATAACAAGAAGGCGAATCAGTTACTGCATTACAAGTACAGAAAACCCTGGACATTGGGTTAAACGGCGGAACAGCAACCCGGCTTGGCGCATCTTAAAAAATTGAGAACGAAACCCGGGCAAAATAGAGGAGACCGTTATGCGAAAGTCAAGAGCCTTTAGCCGCCAGGCGAGTGGCGGATTTACCCCGTTAGACAGGCGACGCCGTCGTCTCACGGGGTTTACGCTAATCGAGCTTCTGGTCGTCATCGCCATCATTGCGATATTGCTGGCGATCCTGATGCCGGCCCTCAATCGGGTTCGGGAGCAGGGCAAACGGGCCGCATGCCTGAACAACGTCAAGCAGATGGCGCTGGCCTGGAACGTTTACGCCGACGACAACGACAACAAGCTCGTCAACGGCAACACAAGCACCGGCAGCGCAAACAAAGACGGTACGTGCTGGGTCTATTGGCCCGGCCGCAACGCCACGCCGCAGCAGCAAATCGACGGCATTAAACGCGGCTTACTCTTTGCGTATTGCCCGAACACCAGGCTCTTCAAGTGCCCGACCGGCATACGCGGCGAAGTCGTCACGTACGCCATCACCGATGCGATGAACGGCTACGACGCCATTCCCGGCGCCGCGGGCCACGTCGTCAAGAACAGGACGCAGATTCGCCACCCGAGCCAGCGGGCCGTCTTTATCGACGAGGGACGCCTGAGCCCTGCGAGCTGGACCGTCTGGTACGACCAGGAGCGATGGTGGGACCAGATCACCGCCCGCCACGGCGACGGCACGAACTTCTCCTTCGCCGATGGGCACAGCGAGTACTGGAAGTGGAAAGACCCTCGCACGGTCAAGGTCGCCAAGATGGACTACGACTACTGGCAGAACACCGCCCGCAACGGCGCCGAGTCGAACATGCCCGGCAACGAGGACCTGCACAACGTCCAAAAAGCCGTCTGGGGCGAATTAGGCTACAAACCCAGCCCAAGCCAGTAACGTCGCGGGAAGTGACTAAAGTCGTAAAGTGACTAAAGTTCGAAGTGACTAAAGTTCGAAGTGACTAAAGTGCCTAAAGGTGACACGCCGTGCCCTGCCTTCGACTTTGCTCCCGGCAAGCGATGAGGCGCAGGCCAATGAAATGGAACCGCAGATGAACGCTGATGAACGCTGCTTGGAACAGAAGTGAGATGAGGCAGCTTACCGAGACGTAGGGTGGGGCTTGCCCCACCATTATTCTGTCTCGAGATTCACCTGCGAGACACAAAAGGACCTCAATGAAAGGGATAAATAAGTGAGGTGTCTATTCATTTACCCTTCATTTGCAAAAGGCGAGTGTCAATAATGTAATTGTTAATGAATAGGTTGTACGTCGATGCTGCCGCTTCCAGATTATGAGCACTTTCAGTACCACTTCTCGCCACCTGAGCTGCTTGACGAGCTTGTAGCATGGGCGAAATTGCGCGAGTGCGAGCGCCGTTTCGCTACTTATACCTGGGCCGAAAGCAACAACGACATCAGCAATCCGCAGTATCGTGTGCTTCTCAATGACGCGTTGAGTGGACTCTTAATGACGATAGAGGCTGTATTTCAGTTCCTTAAGTGTGAGTCATTCTCGGGAACGAAGGACATGGAGAAATGGCTTGCAGCGCAGCCTGAATATGACGTCTTGCTCCGAGGTCTACGGACTCTTCGCCACTTTGAAGCGCACGTTGAGGCTAAACCCGCTGCAGGGCACATCACTGTAGTCGTGGGAGGACCCACGATGCGCCGCTGGTCGCTTCAAGCACTCGATTCGAACGATCTTAAAAGGCTGCGATATCCGCCCCTGAGCGTCGATCTTCTGCCAGAGTGGAACCACCTTGTCGGCCAAGGACGGAACGTAGTGCTCTTTAAGCAAGCACTAGAGAAACTGGAAGTACTACTGAACCGAGCCAAGGAGTTGAAGAGACATCCTGGGTCAGGCGCACCAGCCTGATAGGGTGTGCAAAATAAATTTTGCACACGCGATCTAATTCCTAATTCCAGCCGATGTCTGCGTCCCAAAGCTCCGCAGTAATTCAGGGCACCCGCTGTCCTCTATCAAAACCTACCATTATCAAGCGCAACTCATCGAAAAATGTACCGTAGGGGCTTTTTCAACAGCCCCAACGTCCCTATTATTCTCAGGGCCTTTTGCGCTGATGCACTGCCCACGCCAAGTAGCTCGCGGCCGATCCGAGGTCCGGGAACAAGGTAGCACGATTGATGCCCACAAAGTCAAGCTGTTCTCTCAAGGGCTCGCGGAAATCCCTGGGTATGCGAACCTTTAGTGTTCTGGTTCACTACTGTCCGGTTATAAGTTGAATAATGGCAATTGTTTATAGTTTTGAGAGA
>Ga0315295_10000188_pt1 | contig 51874 bp, 46 predicted proteins | sample YL17G14_0_MG_FD_204453 | JGI IMG/M metagenome (GOLD analysis project Ga0315295, IMG submission 204453) | Sediment microbial communities from Yellowstone Lake, YNP, Wyoming, USA - YL17G14_0 | ecosystem: Environmental > Aquatic > Freshwater > Lake > Sediment | place: USA: Wyoming | collected... | reverse complement strand
CAAAGTCGCCTGGACCGAACCGGTTTGTTTACCTCTGCTGCCGACGAGATAAACACCGACGGCACTGGCAAGCCCATACGTGAAAAAACCACAAACAATAATTCCCTCGGCGACAAGGCCACCAAAGAACCAGTCAAACTTTTCCTTATTGGCAACGAGGACCACATATAGGACTAGGACCGGCAGTTCAATGGCAAAGCCCGTAGCCGTACCCGCTAAGATTTCGCCGACGATTCTGACGCGGCTTAGATGCGGCTTCTGGGGGACTTGCTTTGGCTGTTCAACGTAGGTGAACTCATCCATTACATTGGCTCTTACTCTTCCAACAAGGCAAACAGACGAGGGCGGCTCTTTGTACCTGCGGGTGAAATTGAAGCCAAGCGTGGCTAAGATTGGCGAAATGAGTAAATCCGCCTCCATTGCAACTACCGGCATGCCGCTCAGAAGTAAGGCGATCGCGCCAAGTCCTCCAAGAACGCCACAGGCTAAAGTCGCCAGGAACGAACCGGTTTGTTTACCTGTGCTGCCGACGAGATAAACAATGACGGCACTGGCAGGTCCATACACCCAAAGAAAAGTAAAAGAGAGTGTTACTATAACGTTCCCTCCAAAGTCGTCGGTAGATGCAATCGGGAACAGGACCAACCTCACAACTGCGCCCGCCAGTCCAGCAAGAAACCCAACTCCTGCACCGGCGAGGATCTCACCGGCGATTCTGCCACGGCTTAGAGGCGGCTTCTGATGGGATTGCTTTTCGTTCTCAACAATAGTGGATTCATCCATAGCTTTTCTCCTATCTTTCCCATGTAGTCAATGTTTCATGACCCGAACCGCATTCCCGTCGGCGTCCCACACAAGGCGAGCGCGCCGGAAAGCTGTAATTTGTAGCTGCAAAATCAGAGAAAAAGCCGCTTTGGGAAATTTTATACTTCGGCAGGCGGATCTGCAAGAAGAAAAAATGCCGGGCCGGATAGGGCGCAGGGAAATCAATAGAAACAGTTAATATTTCATAGCGCCCCCTCGATCCCCAATCCGGTTTTCGCCGGACATTTTCCTATCCTTCGAAGCCGAGAACTATTCCGGCTTACCCGCCTGTTTCGGTGAAGGAACGGACCGGCGCTGGATAAGGATCTCGTGTGTCAGGCTGTAACCCACCGCCAGGAGCGTCGGGCCGAGAAAAACGCCGATGAGACCGAATGTCCCGATCCCGCCTAACACACCGATAAACATCACGATAAACGCAACCGACAACGATTGCGACGATGACGGCCAAACCTGCGATTTGTTCAATTTTTTGTCTGTTCTTTATCATTCACGCTCGTCGGTCCTGAACCATCGAAAGTCTATGGAACCTGCCGTCAGAGAGCAATTGAAATCCTCATAATATTGGCAGATGGGTAGGGCGGCGATTTTGAAGGGGAAATAGGGCTTAACCGCGGGAAGTAGAATCAATAGATTAAATGGTTTGTTTCAGTTGGGTGGCATCCTCAGGTAGAGGCGGCCCCATGTGGCCGCCCTATGAATCTATTGCGAAAGCCGGCGCGTTGATTGGAGCGGTGGAGTATGTCCGGCCGTTTCGCCAATGCGGGCTTGATGGTCCTGCGGCTCATAGTGAAACATTTCCCAGTACCGGCGATCAGCTTCGTATGGATTTACGTTCTCCGCACGAGTGTCTTGCGGCAGAATTCCAAACCGCACCATTTCACGTATGTACTGGCTGTTTACCTGAAACGTCGGGGAGCCGAACGCACAGGATTTTTGCCATTCCGCCTGCCAGTTCGCCAAAGCGCTCAACATCGTCTTATAGTCCGGATCGTCTTGTGACGAGAAGACGTTAGGACAGGTTCCCCAGCCGCCTGCGTCTTTCGCCAGAGGCGCCAGGAGCACAGCAGACTTTTCCGGCCGCGTTGCGTTGATCAATACGTCCCATGAAAAAAGCCGTGCCGGGTCATCCTTCAGGACAATGCGCTCATGCTGGCCGGTGGGATGATCCATGAGCTTTCGCCGCTGCTCCCAGTCATACGGCTCGACAAGACGATTCTGCGGTCCTTTCCCCTCGGGATTGTGGCATGAATAGCAGCGTTTCTGGAGAACGCCGCCGGCATAGCTCACCAAAACGCCTACTTTAGTGTCCTGCTGCTTCTGATTCCTCAGACCTCCGTAGGTCCCGCAAAATGGCGCGGCGGCCTCGGTCCACGCCCAGACTTTCAGCCAGTCGCTACGTGAAGCCTTTACATCGTAATGCCCTCCTTCGAGCTTGCGAAGCAGGGCCGATGCGCTCGAGCCGAGCGAACGTGGAGGCTGATTGCCCAGGCCGTTACGGCCGTCGCCGATCTGCTGCCTCATGGCGAGCGAGTAGTAACTGACCGAATACGTGACTCCCATGTCCCCTTCGAGACAGAGACGTCCCTGCCGATTTTCGGTGTTGTGGCATGCGACGCAATATTTATCGAGGACCGGCTGGACATCCCGCCTGAAGTCCGGCACATCCGGTATGCCTTCGATTGGCTCAATCTTCGAGGCAGGACGCTGGATGGCCTTGATTCTGCTTGCGTTACTGACGTTTGCGTTCGAATGATTGCGCAGGTTGTGACATCCGATGCAGGCCGTTGTTTCACCCGGCTTAACACAGGTGAAGCTCTGCATTCGTTTGCACGAGAGATCATTTTCGTCGAGAGCAACGTAAAACACGGGGCGGTTTGCAGGCAATTCAAAATACGCGGAGCCATCGTCCTCGACGGGGACGGTGCCGAGAATTCGTTCGAGGTTGAATGAGCCAAGCCAGCTTAGTGTGTCCGGCCCCCCGGAGAAGTTGACGGGCTTGGGAAGTGTTTCAATAATGAGCAGCTTTTTTATCTGGCCGCGTTCGATTCCTTTTAAGTTCTGCGAATTATAAATGTCAACCAAGATATGTGTTCCGGTAGGGCTGGCCGAATCGGAACGGTCCGCGATGATTCTTTCACGCGGGCGTTTCATGATGGGACAAGGCGACTGGGTAAGCCATTTCTTTTCGTTGTTTTGTATTTCGTAGATCGCATACGGCGTGTATTTGTCGTCGTCTTTGTTCTTCGTGACATAAACAAGCCGGGATTTACCCAGCTCGGCGGCGAGTATGGTTTCCGTGCTGAGCGGCCAGGGATCGGCAAGCATTCCCTTGCCCCATGGGAATAAAATGTGCTGAAGGCCACGCGCGTCGTCGGGACCATATTTTCTGGAGAAAAACGACAGCCAGCCGTACTGGTCGCGGTGTCCGTGGCCGGGCGAGTAGATTCCCATGACGCGCTCGTCATTCGGAATGGGCCGGCAGGAGAGGAACACTCCCCAGGAGACTTCGTTGCCGTAGTATATCTCCTGATTTGTGCCGTCCGGATTCATCGTCCAGAGGTGGTGGTACTCCACCTGGGAGCGGTCGACGTATTCCCATCGCATATAGAGAATCTGTCCGTTGGGCAGCACAGATGGAGTGTTGTCATGTTCGATGTTGCACGAGAGCATTTTGATATTCCCGCCGTTCGGGTCGCAGCGGTGTATCGTGCCGACCTGTGTCATCCAGCATCCGACCCATCGCCGGGCACGGGTGGAAACAAAAACGATGTCGCCGTCGGGGAGATATTCAGGCTCGTAGTCGTCGAAGGGCCCCGAAGTAATCTGACGGATGTTGCTGCCGTCAATGTTCATCTCATAAAGATTGTAATTTCGCAGGCCCTCTTTTCGCCAGGCAAAGATGATTTTCTCAGCGTCGTAGTGGACCTTCGGGTCGCGGATACAGCCCTGGTCCGCCTCCAGCAGAATGGTAATCTTGCCGGTTCTGAGGTTCAGTTTACAGAGCTGTGCGCCCGTCGTATAGGCGGGATTATTTTCATCGTCACAGAAGTACCCGATATTCGCATACCAGTGCGGATCCTCGTACCCGCCGCGCTGGAGGAATATGATGTCTTCGATATTGTCAAACTCATGAGGCAGAGATTTCAGGGCCTGGGTGAAAACGCCTCTATTGACGGTCTCGATTGAGGGCAGATCGGCAAACGTTATCGGTGTCGTAAGGATTACGATGCACAATGGAAGACTGTATTTCAGCATAGTACTATCAACCGCCCAAACGGATTCCTGACGCTGTTTCCTCCGAAGGAAAATCGAACCACCGGATCACCGCTCCTTGTTTTTTGCGGACTATCCTTTGACCACCTCATGCTGGTTAATGAAATCCGGATCGATCTGGATACCTAAACCCGGGCCGGTGGGGACCTTAATCTTTCCATCCACCACTGAAAGGGGCGACGTTTTACATTCGAATTTTACATTCGTGTCTAATCCTTTGAATTCATGATGAGCAGATGCGTTGGGAAGGGCGGATACAAAATGAATCATATAAAGGTATCCGAGTCCTCCGCCGGACATGTGCGGCGTACAAGCTTTTCCGAACGTCTGCGCCATGCGCGCCACTTTCATCGAACGGATCATGCCGCCAAAATAGTAGTTGTCTGGTTGGACAATTTGAAGCCCATCGTTGGCAATAAGCCAGCGAAAACCGTGCAGGCTGTATTCCTGCTCGCCGCCTGCAATGGGGATGGTCAGCGCATCAGCAACCTGCCTGGTCTCTTCATACCAGTCGAACATCACGGGCTCCTCAAAGAAACCGTAGCCGTACTCTTCCAGCAGCTTGCCGACCCGTATCGCCTCATCCACCGAATAGAAACCGTTTGAATCTGCGTATAAAGCCATTTTGTCGCCGAATGTTTTGCGGATCAACGGAATGATTTGTTCGGTCCTGCCTTTGGGACCGACGGCGTTGATATCCGCCGTCATGAACATAAGCCCGCCAACTTTAATCTTCAGCGCGTGGGCGTTGTATTCCGCGACATCCCTTTTTATCAGCTCCAGGGACTCCTCCACCGGCTTTTCACGGTATTCGGTGGCCTGGTACACGGTAACTTGCGGGTGATGGATTTCACCGATCAACTGACCCATGGACTTGTCGGCGATGCGCCCCAGCATATCCAGAATCGCAAACTCGATGGTTGCCAGAGGTATCCCGAGGGCCATGCCGTTCAATCGGAAATTGAACTGGTATATGTACACCTTCTCAAGCAGCAGATCCAGGTCGCGCGCATCCTTGCCAATGAAGAAAGGTTGTAAGGAATTGAGGAAAATCGGATAGAACGAATTCATCCCGCTGTGAGCGACCGAAATGCCTTCTGCACCATCCGCTGAGCGTACCCGGCACAGAAACCCGCGCTTGTAGCGAAGCAGTTCGACGCTCTTGATAATCACGGGATTGGCAAACAGCTCCTTTTTCAGAACGGGCTGTTTAAGTATTGCATCGAGCCGTGCGTAATCATCACTCCTCGCGCCTGAACGAGGCTTCCGGCCTTCTGAGCCGGCGCATGAGTTCGACCACGTGGCAGCAAGCCCACCAGCAAGGGCGGCACCTACGAATTTCCGACGGCTTGTTCTCATGATATGATTCTCACTTTCCATGACTGTTAACAATTCAATGTTATCCCCGACGGAAATGATTATACTCAAAAGGCAGAACGATTCAAGCAGAGAAATCAATCCGAGACCACCACCAGAATATTGACGATTTGCGACGGATCGCCTCTTCGCCCTCCGTGCACGTAGCCTGGGCGGAGTCAGCCTCGTAGTAGTAATCATCGTCCTCGCCGGAGGCGAGCCACCAGTCTCCCGTCCCGCTCTCGGTGAACTTAAGCTGTGAGTCGAGGGCCTCGCTCATCGCATCCGGCTGGCCGACGAACGAGGTGGTCCCGACCGTCAAGCCATCGACCCAGCCGCGATCCTCGCCTGCACGTCTTCGAGACCGTCCTGCGGGAGCAGAGCATCGACCTGGTCGGCAAGAAGGACACGAAGATTGAGGAGATCACGGTAGTTGACACACTGAAGGCGGGCGCGGCGAATCCGGGGAAATTAAAGGGGGGAAAGTAAAGAGCGAAAGAGGATGGGCGAAGGACGGGAATTCTTTATATTGCGATTTTGAGGGGGAAATAGGGCTTGACGGCGAGAATCAGAATCAATAGACTAAAAGGTTTGTTTTATGGACCCCATTACGGGATACTGGATACTCGATCCTGCCTATCGGCAGACAGGTTCTGGATTCTCGTCGAGTATCGGGCATCGAGATTCGAACATGGAAGAAGCTATTGCAAAAGCTGGCGCGTTGATTGAGGCGATGGAATACATCCGGCGGTTTCGCGGGCGGATCGTGGTCGTGAAACTTGGCGGAAGCGTTCTGGATGATATTTCTCTGCAAAAAAAGCTGCTGACCGACATCGCTTTTATGGCGACCGTCGGGATACGGCCGATCATCGTCCACGGCGGCGGAAAGGCGATCACCAAGGCTATGAACGAAGCGGGCCTTGAGCCTCTCTGGGTCCAGGGCCGGCGTTACACCGACGAGCGAACGCTGACGATAGCCGAGCATACGCTCGTACACAAAATCAATACGCCCATCTGCGAGACGCTGAGCGAATTAGGTTGTGAGCCTATGGGGCTTCATTCATTGGGCAGTTGCGCATTGTTCGCCGAGACTCTGAGACTGGAAGGCGAAGACGGGCGAAAAATCGACCTCGGACTGGTTGGGAAGGTTGTGAGCGTGAACGGCCAGTTACTCAAGAAATTGTGCGCCGACGGGACGATCCCGGTGATCGCGTCGGTGGCCAAAGATATGGCAGGCGGCAAGCTGAACGTCAACGCCGACAGCGCCGCCGGCAAGGTCGCCGCGGAAGTGGCGGCTGAAAAGCTGGTTATGGTCAGCGATACGCACGGGATACGGATGAAGATGGACGACCCGAACAGTTGGGTTTCGAGCCTGGACGAATCGCAGATCAAGCAGATGATCGAGGCCGGCATTATCACCGACGCGATGTTCCCGAAGGTCGAGGCGTGCCTGACGGCCCTGGAGGCAGGTGTCAAGAAGGCGCACATCATCGACGGTCGAATCCCCCATTCGCTGCTGCTTGAGATCTATACCGATAAGGGAATCGGCACGCAAATAATCAGGAGCACCTAAAGGGAGCAATTTCCGATTTTCGATCGCCGATTGCCGATTTTAAAACGCAAATCGAAAATCGAAAGTCGGCAATACATTTAGCCGCTTCAAAGGAAAGAATCATGACGACACAGGAAACAATTGAATTATTCGACAAGTACGTTATCGCCAATTACGGCCGGCTGCCCCGCGTCATCGTCAAGGGCGAGGGCTGCTATCTGTACGACGCGGAGGGCAACAAGATACTGGATATGTTCCCCGGCTGGGCCGTCAGCGGGCTGGGGCACTGCCACCCGAAGGTCGTCGAAGCCCTGCGTAAACAAGCTGGCGAGCTCCTGCACATCGACAACACGTTCTATTCCGAGCCACAGGGCCGGTTAGCCCAGTTGCTGAGCGAGCGGGCCTTTGGCGGCAAGTGCTTCTTCTGCAACAGCGGCGCCGAGGCCAATGAAGCGGCGCTGAAGCTGGCTCGATTGTACACGGCACAGGAAAAATACAAATTCATCACCGCCGAGGGCAGTTTCCACGGGCGGACCTTCGCCACGGTCACGGCTACCGCTCAGCCGAAATATCACGAGGGCTTTCTGCCTTTGCTGCCGGGTTTTGTTTATATGCCGTTCAACGACGTGGCGGCGCTCGAGTCGGCCTTCAGTGACGAAGTTGCAGCGGTCATGGTCGAGCCGATCCAGGGCGAGGGCGGAATCAACGTCGCCACCGCCGAGTATTTGCAGGCGATTCGCCGGCTCTGCGACGAAAAAGGAGCGGTCATGATCCTCGATGAAGTCCAGACCGGCATGGGCCGGACGGGCAAGTGGTTCGGATACCAGCATTTTGACGTCGAGCCGGACATTATCACCATGGCCAAGGCGCTCGGCGGCGGGGTGGCCATAGGGGCCATGATGGCCCGCAAAGAAATCGCCGCCTCGCTCGTGCCCGGCAAGCACGCCTCGACCTTCGGCGGCAACTGCCTGGCGTGCGCCGCCGGCATTGCGGTCATCGAGGCGATAGAAGAGGACAAGCTCCTGGAAAACGCCGCCGAGATGGGCCGATACACGAGGGACAAGCTCGAACAGTTGAAGCAGAAACATTCCATCATCGACAGCGTTCGCGGCATCGGCTTGATGATCGGCATTCAACTGGCCGGCCCGGGCAAGCGAATCGTCGAGAAGTGCCTGGAGAAAGGGCTGCGAATCAACTGCACCAACAACACGGTCCTGCGGTTTATGCCGGCGATGATTGCCACGAAGAGCCACATCGACCAGGCAATGGATATTCTCGATAGTGCGTTGAGCGAGTCGGCTTGAGTGTCGTTTTTTCAGCCACAGAGTGTTTTAGCCACAGAGGACACAGAGAGCACAGAGATTATTTTTGATTAGCCACAGAGAACACAGAGGTCACAGAGAAAAAACTCAAATGGGAAAAGAAAATAGTGACATTTTTAATCTTGCGGCTGATAACATAATTAAGTGGTATGACCAGACTCATACTACCATGATTATTGCACGAATACCATGCGGTTTCGTTAATAGTGAAGTTGGGGGTATTTTGTTAGCTGCGAGGAAACAAGCGTTGGGAGCATTAACAACATTAGCAAATAAGCATATACTCTCTACGCATGCATTATTGCGGATTCTTATTGAGACTTTTGTTGTTTTGGCATGGGCCTTGAAGGTGTGCACAAGCGAGGAAAAAGCTAAATATGAGGAAGTTTACAAAAGATTAAAGAGTTGGGACCGCACCCGATTAAAAAAGCATAAGGCATTGCTTGAAGAACTTCCTCAAACCGCAGAAATAGAATCTGCTATTAAAAAAGCGAAAGCAGGTATTGACCAATACAAAGAAGATGGCGTAGAAGAATTGCCCAGTTATCAGCAATTATTTCATTGTTTGGGAGATAAACCGGAGGAGGTAAAGCGATGGGAAGAAATATACGCGAGATTCTACAGGAAATACAGTCGTGCTGTTCATCTTGATAGGAATGTTACGCAGGATTTAGCTTGGATGCAATACGAGAACGAGGAACCAAAAGCAATTTTATATAAAGATGATATTGAACCCGATGGTGATGAACTGTTGAATGTGGCAAGTGTTTCCTGCGATATCAACAAAGCAATCAGAGTTTTTTATGGTTGGCACTTTGAGGCAATGCAAAATGAATACAGACAGCTGGAAGCAATGTTAATCAAAAAATAGAATTTCTCTGTGCTCTCTGTGTCCTCTGTGGCTAAATTGAATTGATTATCTCTGTGGCAAAACTCAGTGGCTAAAGGCAAAAAGTATGAAAGACTTCCTCTGCATAACGGATTATTCCGCTGAAATGCTTAAAGAGCTTCTTCGGATCAGCGCCAAGCTCAAAAGTCTCTATACGGTCGGCGGTAAGGATCTTTGTCTTGCCGGCAAGACGCTGGCGATGCTCTTCGAGAAGCCCAGCCTGCGGACCCGGATCAGCTTCCAGGTGGCAATGACGAATCTCGGCGGCAGCGTGATCTACGTCAAGCCGGAAGACATCGGCGGCATCGGCAAGCGCGAGCCGGTCAAAGATATCGCCAGGGTTCTGAGCCGTTACGTGGACGGTATCATGGCGCGAACCTTCGAGCACAGTACCGTTACAGAACTGGCCAGGTACGCGACGATCCCCGTGATCAACGCCCTGACGGACTGGTCTCACCCATGCCAGGCGATGGCTGACGTGATGACCATCCAGGAGCACTGCGGCAGGATAGAAGGCGTGAAGATCGCGTTCATCGGCGACGGCAATAACGTCGCTCGCTCGTTAGCCCACGCCTGCGCCAAGTTAGGCACGAAAATGGTGGTTGCCTCGCCGGCCGGCTACGAGCTCGACGCCGAGACAATCCAGAAGGCCAATCGAGCCGCACCCGATTGCGTCCGGCAGATAAATGACCCGCACATCGCCGTTCGCGACGCCGATATCATTTACACCGATACCTGGGTCAGTATGGGTCAGGAGCAGGAAAAGCAAAAGCGGCAAGCGGATTTTGCAGGTTTTCAGGTCAATGCCGAACTAATCAAATCCGCTCCGGCCCACGTCAAGATCATGCACTGTCTGCCGGCGTATCGCGGCTTTGAGATTACCGATGAGGTCGCCGAATCAGCAGGCTCGATCATGTTCGACCAGGCCGAAAACCGCCTGCATTTCCAGCGCGCCCTGCTAAAAAAACTGATGAGCTAAGACAAATCGAAGGCTAAAAGGGTGCAAAATATCACACCTTGCGGCTTTCAATTGGTATAATAATCAGGGCGTAAGTCAGATGCGTGCAGGGCATACGCCGTGCGCTGTGAGGCTCACCGCTGTAGGGATGTAAAATGGATAAGAACAAGACATCAGAAACCAAGTCGATTGAAATCATCGAGCCAATCGGCAAACGTGTGCTGATTCGCAAGGACGAGGACAAGAAGCAGACCAAGGGCGGCATCCAACTGCCGGACAATATAGAAATCCCCACCATCACCGGCCGAATCGTATCGATCTCGGCCGAGGTCGAAAACTCGCCCGACATCCCGCTGCGCCAGTACGACAAAGTGCTATTTAATCCCAAAGGGGCGATTCCCGTCGATTTCGAAGGCGATAACCGCTTGTTCGTGGTAGAGGTTGAAAACGTCGTGGCCGTCTTTAGAAAATCGTAGAATCCACTCACCGATCCAGATCCAGGTCGTGGCATACCTGCTTTATTTCTGATATCCTCATGGCGTTTTGGGGAACTTTTCCGCTGCTGCATCGACGTTTCCGAGAGCAATGCCCCCCACAGAAAATCGATTTCCTCAACACCTTTATCACTCTATCTTGGCCGTCGGGGATATGTTCTGTCTCATGAGGTAAAAAAAGAGACGCCGGCCCTCGTAAGCAAGAATCGCAAATTAGGACTTGGCGCTTGGCGGATGTGCCAGTATCGTACATCCAGGTTGCCGACGCCTGGCAACTGCGAAAGTGAGCCGGATTTGATTTCATGGGAGCAAGGTATGGATGGCCAAGCGAATGAGCAGGCAGATGTGGTTAAAGAGATCATCGCCCCTTTGTATCAATGTAAAGGATGGATGAAATTGATAGGTGTTATGTTTATCGTTTGGGGTGCGCTAGGCGCGCTGTCGCTTATCGGGATAATCATCGCGTGGCTCCCAATATGGATGGGTGTGCTGCTGTTTCAGTCCGCCAGCGCAGTAGAATTGGCGTACCTGAGTGGGGACCGAAACGTAATGACACGATCTCTGGTAAAATTGAAGACCTATTTCGTCATCATGGGTGTGATGACCTTAATTGGAATCATATTCTGGATAATAGCTATCCCCTTCGCCCTAATGATGCCGGCTCTGCAAAGTTAGTGTCGCTTTGCATGGCACGGTTAGAAAGGAGTCGATCTTGTCTTGGCGAAATATTCCGCGGAGGCTGGTTAAGACTGAGCAATCTGGACGGAATGCCTCACATGTCGTTGGGCCGCGTCGGCGGTTTTCTGTTCGGATTATTATTCTGAGACCGTTGCAATATGGCGAATGAAAAGAAGAATACCTGGCTGGCCAAGACCAAAAGGACTTTAACATCGATACTGCCCGTCTCGGAACAACGCAAAGGGCAGTGCATCAACTGCGGCGCGTGCTGCAAGCTGCCAAACGTCTGCCCCTTCCTCAAGAATGGCCCGGATAACAAGGGATTCTGTTCCGTTTACTCCATTCGCCCGCTCAACTGCAGGAAATACCCGAGAACGGAATCGGAGCTCATTACCGAAGAGACGTGCGGGTACAGATTCGAGTGAGAAATACAGAATCGATAACGCAGAAAGTTGCCTTCTCAATGCTGCGTTCTTTTTCGAGCTAAGGCAAACAAACCGCCCAGCAATAACAAAGCGCCTGTTGCAGGCTCGGGCACCTGAGGCGGCGGGTTGTTGTGGATGATATACGTGAAATGGGGCGGCTGCGGCCTTCCACCTCCTCCGCCGCTGAATCCTCCCGGCCGGCCCATGTCCACAGCGGTGGGAAACAAACCGCCGGGGGCGCCTCCACCGGCAGCCGGCAGGCCACCGCCATCGGCCGAGATGCCGTGTTCGGTTTGCTCAAAAACAGCGATAATGACTTTGGGTTTGTTCAGATAGACGACCGTGCTGGTCGCCGTTGGATCGCTTACGTCACCGAGCCAGTGAACGAACTGGTAGCCGGGTTTTGGACTCGCCGTCAAGGTGACCTCTGAGTCCGGCGCGAAGTGATAAACGCCTGCGACCGGAGTGATTTCACCGCCTTTAATGGGGGTCTGTTCGAGCAGAAGCACGACGTCCGCCCGGCAGTAGGCCGGCGCAAGCAATCCGCACGCTATCATCACGACGGCGAATGCGAAAGCTGCGCGCCCGAAAGATTTGGGAACCCCCCACTCCATCACGTCTCATCCCCCTGCACAAGATACAAATACCGCCTCGAATCCCCGAGGGATTGCAAGTCTCGACACTCATATTAAACCAGATTCGACCCGAAAAGTCAAGCCTTTTTCGCGGAGCCGGCGCATTATCGGCCGCCCCTGCATCGGGAGTGCCCTGATACTTCAGGCTTTGCTCTATTATGGGGCTTTCATCCGGAATGCGAAAGAGATACTGGATATCCTTCGACCCGGCTCAGTGGACTTGGCCATCCCTTCCAGGAGACGGGCTCGTCGAGCATCCAGTATCGAGACACGCAGTGCCGTCTATTGACTCTTGCGTACGTACCGGCCGATGTTGCGAATGGCCTGCCGCAGCCGCTGCTCGTTTTCCACAAGGGCGATGCGCATGTAATTCTCGCCGCCTTCGCCGAACGCCCGGCCCGGCGCGATGGCGACCTCGGCGTACTCCATCAGGTCCATGGCATAGTCGATACTGCCTTTGCCTTTGGAATGTTCCTGCGGCACCCTGGCCCAGACGAACATCGTCGCGCGCGGCTTCTCCACCTCCCAGCCGATGCGTCTGAGCCCGTCGCACACTACGTCCCGCCGCGACTGGTACCTCTTGTTCTGGGCGGTGATTTCCTCTTCGCAGTGCCGCATCGCGATGATGCCGGCTATTTGTATCGCCTGGAAGATGCCGTAGTCGTAGTAGCCCTTGATCGTGGCCAGATAATTGACCATGTCTTTATTGCCCGCGACGAAGCCGATGCGAAAGCCGGCCATGTTGTAAGGCTTGCTCATTGTGGTAAACTCGACGCCGACGTCTTTGGCCCCCTTGACTGAAAGGAAGCTCGGCGCCTGATAGCCGTCAAAGCAGGTCTCGCCGTACGCAAAGTCGTTAATTACCGCGATCCCGGTCTTCTTCGCCAGCTCGACGACCGGCTCGAAAAATCCCGGATCAACCGTCATGGCGGTCGGATTGTGAGGGTAATTGAGAATCAGCAGCTTGGGCTTCGGGTACATGCTCTCAATCACCATCGTGACGTTGCTGAGAAATTTGTCGTCGTTGCCCAAGGGCACGGATACGACGTTCGCGCCGGCCAGGGCCACGGCGTAGTTGTGTATGGGATACGCCGGGTCGGGGACAATCGCCGTATCGCCCGAGCCCAGCATCGCCAGGCAAAAATGGCTGAAGCCTTCTTTCGAGCCGATGCAGGCCAGCACCTCCGTCTCCGGATCGAGCTGCACGTTCCATTTGCGTTCGTATTTTTTCGCAACTTCTTTTCGCAGGTTCTTGATGCCCTTGGAGGCGCTGTAGTGTTGGTTGCGAGGATCTCTGGCGGCTTCACAGAGCTTGTCAATAACTATTTGCGGCACGGGATCCGAAGGATTGCCCATGCCCAGATCGATAATATCCGCGCCCGCCTGGCGCTTGGCCAGCTTCAAGGCGTTCAATCGCCCGAACAAGTAGGGCGGCAGCCGCGTGATTCTCTGCGCCGGCTCGATCCGTGCGCTCGACATATTATTCTGATGGTTATCCATCGTCTGTTCACCTATAGTCTCATCCAGCAAATCAACAAAGTCGTCTCTTTGTACAATCGGTCAGTGTACAGCAGCCGGATGAATTTTCAAACGATTTTTATCAGCCTTCCAGGGGCAGGGTCCCGGAGTAGTTCGGCGCCTCTTTAGTGATCTGTATGTCGTGCGGATGAGATTCGCTGATCGAGGCGGGGCTGACGCGTACAAACCGGGTGTTCTTTCGCAGCTCGTCGATATTTCGCGAGCCGCAATAGCCCATTCCGGCCCGCAGGCCGCCGACGAGCTGATAGACAAAGTCGCCCAGCATGCCGCGGTAGGGCACACGGCCTTCGACGCCTTCGGGCACAAGTTTGCTGCTCTCGGTCGCACTGCTCTGGCCGTACCGGTCCGCGGAGCCTTTGACCATGGCCCCCAGAGAACCCATGCCTCTGTATTCCTTGAATTGTCTGCCTTTGTAGATGACTAATTGACCCGGGCTTTCCTTCAAACCGGCAAAGAGAGAGCCGATCATCACGCTGGACGCCCCGGCCGCAATGGCCTTGGTGATATCGCCGGACTGCCGGATGCCGCCGTCGGCAATCACCGGTATCCCGTGCTTTTCCGCGGCCCTGGCGCAATTCAGGATAGCGGAAACCTGCGGGACGCCGACGCCGGAGATGATCCTGGTTGTGCAGATAGCACCGGGTCCGATTCCGACTTTCACGGCATTTACGCCGACCTCGATCAAATCTTCGACCGCCTCGGAAGTTGCAATATTGCCAGCAATCACGTCGATGTCATAATCTGTCTTGATCTTCTTGACGGTCTCGATGACGTTTTGGGAGTGACCATGGGCGGTATCGACCACGATAATATCGACGTCGGCCGCGATCAGGGCCTCGATTCGCTCGTAATCGTGTACGCCGACCGCCGCCCCGACGCGGAGCCGGCCTCGCTTGTCCCTGGCAGCGACGGGGTATTGCTGCACGCGGTCGATGTCTCTCATTGTAATCAGGCCGGCCAATTCGCCTTTGCCATTGATCAGCAGCAATTTTTCAACCTTGTGTTTCTGGAGAATCTCTTTGGCCTGTTCGAGGGTGGTCCCGGCCGGGCCTGTGATAAGCTTGTCCTTGACCATGACGGTGCTGACCTCGACGTCATAATCTTTGAGGAATTTCAAATCCCGCCGCGTCAGAATGCCCACCAGCTTCTTGCCCTCGACGATGGGGATGCCGGAGACGTTCTGCTCGGCCATCAGCTCCTGGGCCCGCCGGACCGGCTCGCGCGGCGACAACGTCACGGGATCGAGAATCACGCCGTGTTCGGAGCGCTTGACCTTGGACACTTCCCGTTTCTGGGCGTCGATCGAGAGGTTCTTGTGAATGATGCCGATCCCGCCTTCCTGCGCCAGGGCGATGGCCAGGGCCGCCTCGGTCACGGTATCCATGGCCGCCGAGACAATCGGGATATTGATCGTAATATTGTTGGTCAGTTGTGTGCGGGTATCCGCCTGGTTCGGCACAAAATCGCTCCTGGCCGGGACCAGCAGCACGTCGTCGAAAGTAATACCCTCACCGATAATTTTGCCTGCATCCATTTTTTGCTCCAGATATCAACCACCGTATTGGCCTGATATAGATTTTGTGATTATAATTCAGAAAATGGTAAAAATCAAAACGTAAAAAACGGCTCATTGTACTTTGTTCATTGATGTCTGAAAAAAACAGAAGCATTCTGGTTGCCACGAGCAATCCGGGCAAAATCGCCGAGATACAAGCGATGCTCGGGGACGATCTGCGGTGGCTGAGCCTGGCCGATTTCGGGGCGATGGCCGAAATCCCTGAAGACGGCGCAACCTTTGCCGAAAACGCCCGGAAGAAGGCTTTGGGTTACGCAAAGGCAGCCGGGCTTTGGACCGTTGCCGATGATTCGGGTCTGGTCATCGATGCACTCGGCGGGGCCCCCGGCGTAAAATCCGCCCGGTTCTCGGGTGAGAAATCGAAAGATGCCGACCGAACGCTCATCGACCGCCGCAACATGGCAAAAGTTCTGGAGCTTCTCAAGGGCATCCCCAAAGAAAAAAGGATGGCACGGTTTGTCTGCTGCCTGTGCCTGGCAAGCCCTGAAAAAGTCCTCCTTGAAACAGAAGGAAAACTGGAAGGTCTGATAACAGAGAGCCAAATCGGCGAAAACGGTTTTGGCTACGACCCGATTTTTTTTGTCTCACATCTTGGAAAGACCGTCGCCCAGTTGAGCCGCGAAGAGAAAAACGCCATTTCCCATCGCGGCAGCGCCATCCGTAAACTAAGGCCGCTGCTTGATGAGCTCTGCAGAAGCAGTTGATCGTGCACCTGATATCCCAGCGTAAACCGTTCGAAGCGGACATTCCGCTGCAAAGTCCGCCCCTTGTTTATTGATTAGCTGCTCATACCATTTGAACGCTTCTGCTAATTCAGTAATAACTCTTTTCTCTTGACATCTTTGCGGCACACCTGTATTTGTCCTTTTCTGAATTTCGCTCCTCGAAATGGCCGATGAGTAAAATCGTACGTATATGAATACACCCCTCAGGGGGTGAGTTGAATATTAGCGGCTGAACGGTATTTATGGCAAAAGTGCGCTCGTCTAAAAAATCGTTAGTGATCGTCGAATCGCCGGCCAAGGCAAAAACGATCAACAAATATCTCGGCCCCCAGTACGACGTCAAGGCCTCGATGGGGCACGTTCGGGATCTGCCGTCCAAAGGGCTGAACGTCGATATCGAGAACAATTTCGAGCCGACGTATGACGTCATGCCCGGCAAGAATCGCACCGTCACGGCGCTGAAGGCCGCGGCCAAGAATTGCGACAAGCTCTTTCTGGCGACCGACCTTGACCGCGAAGGCGAAGCGATTGCCTGGCACTTAGCCGAGCTGTTAGGCGTCCCGGAAGAAAAAACATATCGCGTCATTTTCAACGCCATAACGCATTCGGCCATAGAGCGTGCGTTTGCCGAGCCGGGCAAGCTCAACATGGACAAGGTGATGGCCCAGCAGGCCCGCCGAATCCTCGACCGGATCGTCGGCTATCAGATCAGTCCGCTGCTGTGGAAGAAAGTCACCCGGGGACTATCGGCCGGGCGCGTCCAGTCGATCGCCGTCAAGATCATTGTCGAGAAGGAGCAGGAGATTCGCCGGTTTCAGCCGAAGGAATACTGGCTGATTCCGGCCGTCTTTACAACCGACCTGAAGAACGACTATCACCGGCAGTGGCTTGACTTCATCGGGACGGAAACGCAAAGCGACAAAACGCCTACTCTTGCAGAGCAAGACAAGTGGCTCGCGGAGCGCAACGGCTTCAAGGCCGAGCTGTACAAGGTCGGCGAAGAAGAATTCAAGGCCTCCGACAAGGAGCAGGCCGAGCGCGTTTTCAACGCCCTGAAGGACGCCCGGTTCACGCTTGCCGACGTACAAACCAAGCAATCCGTCTCCCGGCCCTCGGCGCCTTTTATCACATCGACGCTGCAGCAGGCCGCGGCCAATCGGCTGGGCTTTGCGACGAAAAGAACGATGCGCGTCGCCCAGCAGTTGTACGAAGGCATTGACCTGGGCTCGATGGGTTCCCTGGGCCTGATTACATACATGAGAACGGACAGCACCCACCTGTCCAGTGAAGCTGTAGCAGAGGTTCGAAAGTACATCGGCACGCACCTCGGTCCCGATTATCTGCCCAAAGAGGCCAAGGTTTACGCCTCCGGAAAGAACGCTCAGCAGGCCCATGAAGCGATCCGTCCGACGGACATCGACCTGACCCCTTCCGATATCAAGTCCTTTCTGACCGACGAGCAATACAAGCTCTATGACCTTGTCTGGCGGCGGTTCATCGCGTGCCAGATGGAAGCAGCCACGTGGAACGTCACGAATCTGAATATTGAGGCCGAGACGTCATTGGGCTGCTGCAGGTACCGCACGAGCGGCCGGGTCCTGGTCTTAGACGGCTTCACGAAAATCTGGCCCGTCGCATCCACCGAACAGGAGCTTCCCCCCGTGAAAACGGGGCAGGAACTTGCCGCGGTCGATATCAGGGCCGAGCAGCATTTCACCAAGCCGCCGGCCCGATTCACTGAGGCGGCCCTGGTCAAGGCCCTCGAAAAAGAGGGCATCGGCAGGCCGAGCACCTATGCCACGATCATCAGCACCATCCAGGAGCGGGGGTACGTCGAACACAAAGACAAGAAGTTCTTCGCCACAGACCTCGGCGAGATTGTCACGGAGAAACTGAACGAGTATTTCCCTAAAATCATGGATATCGCTTTTACGCGGTACATGGAGGAGCAGCTCGACAAAATTGAAGAGCAGCATCTCGACTGGCTGGGCGTTCTGAAAGACTTCTACGGCCCGTTCAAGGAAAGCCTCGAGACGGCCCAGACCCAGATGAAACACGCCAAGGCCGAGGTAACTCCCAGTGAATACAAATGCCCCCAGTGCGGCAAACCGCTCGTGTACCGGTTCGGTAAGAATGGAAAATTCCTGAGCTGCTCGACCTACCCGGATTGCACGTTCGCCTGTCCCTGCGACCCGGAAGGCAAGATGATCGAGGAGAAGCTCAGCGATCATGAGTGTCCCAAGTGCGGCAAGCCCATGGTGCACAAGAGCGGACGGTTCGGCCCGTTCTTAGGATGCAGTGACTATCCGAACTGCAAAACAACACTCAAACTGGACAAGCAGGGCAACGTCCTGCCGCCGAAACCCCCTGCCGAGCCCACCGGCCTGAAGTGCCACAAGTGCAAACAAGGCGAGCTGGTTATACGGCAAAGCAAGAAGGGGCCCTTCATGGGCTGCAACCGGTTCCCGAGATGCAGAACCATCGTGAGCGTCAAACAACTGGATCATCTCAAAGAATTGCAATCCGCGGGACAATGGCCCCCTGAAACGCTTGAGCAGGCCGAACAGATTCTCGGAGTCAAGAAGGCCAAAGAGACAGTAAAAGCCAGGAAATAGGACCGCCAGGTCGCTTCTCTTCTGTACGCCGGCTCCGGAGAATCACGTCACACCGCAAAGACTCTGCGTCCCTCTCAGAGAGAATCGGACCCAGGCACAAGCAAGGTTATTCCTGGTTGTATTTTCGGACCTTAATCAATTTTACAGAAAAACGTAAAACCTGCCGATATAGGTTAGTTGTCAGTATTTGGCCCCGTGTTTCGCGGGTGTTCTACGAGTATAACAGGCGCAGACCGTTGTTATGCGCTGTGTGGCAGATAGTGACTTTGAAAACGAACCTCTTATGGGACGTGACCGATTGCCGCGCTCTAAAACCGCGGCGACGAAATCGGGTCGGAGGTGTGAACCCCGCTGGAAATTCCAGGACGGGGGATGAAACGCAATGCAAGAAGGGAGCCCTGGGGCGCCGGGGACTGATGGGGTGAAAAAAAAGAAGAGATCACATAATAGAAACGCTGAGCGTCAGGCAAACGGTTCCATTTCCCGGACGGCAATGAGGTGCTTCGGGATCGGCGTCTGCCTGATGCTTCTGTGCAGTTGCCTGAGTTTCAACATCGGCGATTGGCCGAGCGGCTTTGCGTATCCTCATAACAGCCCCACAACGAACTGGTGCGGGTCCATCGGGGCTTTTTGCGCGTATTACCTGCTCTACTATATCGGGCCGGGGGTGTTTGTCGTCCTGGTCTCAGTCGTTTACTATTTCGGCGCCCGGCTCGCGCATCGGCCTGTCGAACAACTGGCGCTGCGAGCCGTGGGATTGGCTCTTGTCACCGTGGCGGCATCGATGAGTTTCCAATATTTATGGTCGCAGCAGGTATTCACGTTTCCGGCCGGTTCCGGCGGAGTGCTCGGTGTAGCTGCGGCACAGCTCTTGCGGAGCCATTTCGCCGCCCTCGGCACGTTCATACTGGCTGCGGCGATCTGGGCCGTCGGCGCCATTTTGCTGGCGGACAGCATCATTTTGATGGTGGTGCGCGTATTTGCTTTTTTGGGCTGCAAGATTGTCGGCGTTGCCATCCCCGCCTGGGCGGCGGCGAAACAGCACTCGCAGGTTCTTACCGAGATATGGCGAGAGCTGAGCGTCAAGCAGAAGCCGTTAGCGGCCGCCGTTGGAACGCCGGAGCCGCCGATACTCCAGCATGATGAGGTCGCAGCGCCGTCGACGAGTGAGCCGCCGGAGAACGAACCGCTGGAACAGCCACAAGATATTCCGGTTAGACGGGCCGATAACAACAAGCCCGTCCGTCCGGCGGCCAGGCCGCCGAAACCTTTCGTTCAGCCCTCCTACGAGGACTACAAGCTTCCGCCGCTGGATTTGCTGGCTGAGCCGGAGTATGGTTATTCGGCGGTACAGGAGAAGGTTGTCAAGGCAAAGGCCAGCGCCCTAGAGAAGCTGCTCTCGGAGTTCAACGTCATTGCGCGGGTGGTGGCGGCCGATACCGGGCCGGTGGTGACTATGTTCGAACTGGAGCTTGCCGCCGGCGTGAAAGTCAGCCAGATCGCTTCTCTGGCCAACGACATGGCTCGTGCGCTGGGCGTCGGCGCGGTTCGCGTGGTCGCCCCGCTGCCGGGCAAGCACACCATCGGCATCGAGGTGCCCAACAGCGAGAAAGAGAAAGTCCGCATCAAGAATCTGATGGAGCTGGCGGGCAACAAACCGCACAAGATGCACATCCCGTTGTACCTGGGCAAGGACTCTTCGGGCGAGGCGCTGGTTTCGGATCTGACCAAGATGCCGCACCTGCTGATCGCCGGCACCACCGGCTCGGGCAAGAGCGTCTGCATCAACAGTATCATCACGGGCATACTGCTTACCAAGCGGCCGGACGAGGTCAAGATGATTCTGATCGACCCGAAGATGGTCGAGATGACGGCCTTCAACACGATTCCGCACCTGATGTGCCCGATCGTCACCGAGACCCAGATGGCCGTGCAGATCCTCGAATGGGCGACCGTGAAGATGGATGAGCGCTACTCGCTGCTGGCCGAGGCCCGGGTCAAAAACATCGCTGAGTTCAACTCGCTCGGCGCCGAGGAGATTCTCAATCGCTTTAACCCGAGCAGCGCCGATGAGGCCGAGAAGATTCCGAAGAAGCTGCCGTACATTGTGATCATCATCGACGAGCTGGCCGACCTGATGATGACCGCCGCAAAGGAAATCGAAGCGTATATCGTTCGCCTGGCACAGAAGAGCCGGGCGGTCGGGATTCACATCGTCTTAGCCACCCAGCGGCCCCAGGCCACAGTGGTGACCGGCCTGATCAAATCGAACATGCCGACTCGAATCGGTTTCCGGGTCGCGGCCAGGATGGACAGCCGGATCATCCTCGACCAGAACGGAGCCGAGACGCTGTTGGGCGAGGGCGACATGCTGTTTCTCAAGCCGGGCACGAGCGATCTGATTCGGGCCCAGGGCACATATATGGATGAGGCCGAGATCCGGCGCATTGTCAAGCATCTCAAAGACGTGGCCGAGCCGCAGTTCCATCCCGAGCTGACCCAGCTCAAGAAGATCGATACCTCGGAGATGGGCCGGGACGAGCTGTTCGACGACGCCGTTCGTATCGTCCTGGAGACCAAACGCGGCAGCGTGTCACTGCTTCAGCGAAGATTGAACGTCGGCTACGCCAGGGCTTCGAGGATCATTGAGATGATGGCCGCCGCGGGAATCCTCGGCGAGTACAAGGGCAGCCAGGCCAGGGAAGTGATCATGACGCTGGAGGAGTACGAGCGCGTCCGCGAGCAGATGGAAGCGGATGCCGATGCAGGATTCAAGGACCTCGCCGAGCCCCAGGAGCCGTCCGAGCCGGCCTATATCAGCGAGGGCCAGCAGGGCTACATCTCCACCGACAGCAACGACGAGGAATAAAAGTCATCGCTGCGCCGGCACACAGAGCAGCAAAAAACTGTTCCGCCCCGCGCATTTTTGTGTCGCTGATATCTTGCCCACGATTCGAGGGCTGGACGCCCTCGACACTCAGAATATTCGACAGTTCCGTGCACATTTGGTAAACTCTCCCTATCATGAGCAAGGACCTCAAGGACAAAACGCTCGACGAGCTTGAGCAGCTCGTCGTGGAGCTGGGTCAGAAGAAATATCTGGCCGGCTATATCTTCCATTTCATTCACGTCGATGGTGAGGCGGAGATTTCCCAAATCACTCCCTTGAGCAAGGCGTTTCGCGCACAGCTTGTCGAACAGGGCTACCATATTTCCCGCCTGTCCGTCCTGAAAAAATTGACCGACAAAGATGGAACGGCGAAATATGTGTTCTCGGTGGGAAATGACGACCGAATTGAGACCGTGCTGCTGCCTGACGAGGCGCGTCGCACATTGTGTGTGTCCACCCAGGTGGGCTGTGCAATGGGCTGCCGGTTCTGTGCCACGGCGAGGATCCCGCTCCAGCGAAATCTGACGGCCGCCGAAATCGTTGACCAGGTCAACGTCGTGCAGAGCGACGCCGGCAGAATCAGCAACGTCGTGTACATGGGCATGGGCGAGCCGCTGGCGAATTACGCCGCGGTCATCAGGTCGCTCGGCATATTGAACCATCCGAAAGGCAAGAACATCGGCATCCGGCATATCACCGTCAGCACCTCCGGCGTGGCGCCGGCGATTAAGAAGCTGGCCGGCGAGGAGATATGCCCCCGGCTGGCCATCTCGCTGAACGCCCCGACCGATGCGCTGCGGACAAAGCTGATGCCCATCGGCGCCAAGTACCCGTTGGCGGATTTGATGGCCGCCGTGCGCTTCTACCAGAGCAGGACTCGCCAGCGAGTGACTTTCGAGTACGTTATGATAAAAGATGTGAATGATTCGACCGTACAGGCCAGAATGTTAGCCAAACTGCTGGACGGGCTCGCCTGTAATGTGAACCTTATCGAGCACAATCCCTATCCGGGGTGCGAGTTTGCCGGCAGCGACAGCACGCGCATCAGGCGGTTTGCCTTGGTTCTGGAGGCGGCCGGTATGGAGACGACCGTGCGATTCAGGATGGGTCGGGGTATCCAGGCCGCCTGCGGCCAGCTCGGCGCCTCCTGGCTGGATGGCTCAGAAACAGGAGCAATCGGTCAATGAGACACAGCGCTTCGGTAATAACTGTGGGCCTTTCACCGGCGTGGGACATTACCTGCCGGGGACGCAACATCGACTGGGGCCGGCACGAATATATAGAGGACCAGACGATTCGCCCCGCGGGAAAGGCGCTCAACGTCTCCAAGGCTCTGGCATGGATGGGACAGAAAAGCGTCGCCGCAGGTCTTTGGGGTCGCGAGGATTATTCCCAGATGCTAAGGGTGGTTGGAGCTTCGTGGCCTTCGATCGACGTGAAGCTGACCTGCGTCGCCGGCGGCACGAGACAAAATGTCACCATCGTCGATACCGCCAACTCAAGAGAAATGCACCTCCGCAACGAAAGCCGGCTGGCCTCCCCGAAGACCCTCAAGAAGCTACAGGCCGACCTGGAGAAGATGGTGCGAAAAGACAGCTTTTGTGTTTTCGCCGGGACAACGCCCGACGCCGGGCTTTTGGATGACGTTATTCGGATCATCAAATCCTGCCTCGGCCGTGGAGCGAAAATTGTGCTGGACACGTCGGGCCGGCCGCTAAGGCGCCTTGTTGATACCGGCGCCGTCTGGCTGATTAAGCCAAACGTCTCGGAACTATGCGAGCTGCTGGGCCAAGAGATCAAAGACAGTCCAGCCAGTTTAGCCGCCGCGGGGCGCAGACTCCTCGACAGAGTGGAGATTGTTCTGATAAGCCGGGGCAGTAAGGGCAGCCTGGCCGTCACGAAGGATGGCGCCTGGCAGGGCCGGTGCGTTAGCCGTGGAAGAGTCTCGTCAACTGTTGGCTGCGGCGATTATCTGTTAGCCGGCTTCCTGAAAGAAGTCCGCGACAAATCCGATCCGGCGCGCTGCGCGACGGGCTCAGCGCTGAAGACCGCAATAAAGGTTGCCACCGCAAAAGCCCGCGGCTGGACCGAGAGCAAAAGCTCAACCAGGACTCTGCGTGAGATAGAAGTCAAGGTGGAACGGATTTAACAGAGACCGATGGCGGTGAAGAAGATAGCAGCCGTCATCCTGGGGCTACGTATCAGCAACTGCTGTACGGCGGCAATAGAAAAAGTGTGGCTGACCCACAAGAGCAGCGACCCGGGCCGCGTGGTCGCGAACTGGCAGGGCAGGCCCAGGCTCGATGCGATCCGCAGGGACGGCGTGCATATCCTGATGACCGCCGGCGACAATGTGGAGAGCATCTGGAAACTGGGCGGCGCGGGGGTCGAGGACGCCACCGAAGCCTGCAGCGAGCTTATCGGTGCGTAGGCTGATACTCCGCCGGAAACCGGCTTTTTCGCCTCGTTTTTGGCGTTTTCTGGTTCTGGAGCCGATTATTGGCGTGCTCTAATTTTTTCTGAAAAAGAAAAGTTGACTGATTGTCGCGGATCGGGTATATTTTCCTTTTCGAAATTTGCCCTGTCGCACGGGGTCGAATGGTTTTCGGGGTCGGTCGTATCACGGCGTGGCCGGCTCAAGCCTCCGACAGGACCAAATCGGGCCGGGACGAAACTGGTCTCCGTGACAACGCGTTTGGATTTACGAATTACGATTTTTGAATTTCGATTTGTTGCTGTCGCGGAGTGGAACAGCTCCGGGTGTTCCATCTCAAATCGAAAATCGTAAATGAGAAATCGGATTACCCGGTGGTGTAATCGGCAACACAGGAGGTTTTGGTCCTCCTATTCCAGGTTCGAGTCCTGGCCGGGTAGCTTTGAAATAAAGGTTGATGAGTGACGATTTTATGGCTCAGACAGTTGCGATAATCCTGGCCGCGGGCGTAAGCAAACGGATGAATACCCGGCTGGCGAAGGTACTGCATGAAGTCTGCGGCCGGCCCATGCTGGCTTATGTGCTCGACGCCTGCCGGGAAGTCGGCATCTCAAAAATCTTTGTGGTGGTGGGCTTCTCCGGGGAAGAGGTCAAAGAGCGGTTCGCCGACGCCCAGGACATCGTCTGGGTCGAGCAGGACCAGCAATTGGGGACCGCCCATGCGGTTTCGTGCTGTAAAGAGCATCTCAAGGACTTCAACGGCCAGACGCTCGTGCTCTGCGGCGACGGACCTCTGATCCGGTCCCAGACGTTGAAAATACTGATGGAGAAACACCAGTCAGCGCAATCGGCGGCGACCCTTGGGACGGCGATCCTTAACGAACCGACGGGCTACGGGCGAATCATCCGCGACGCCTACGGCAACATGCAGGGCATTATCGAAGACAGCGACTGCACTCCGGAGCAACTGGCCATAAAAGAAATCAACCCAAGCAACTACTTGTTCAATAATAAGATTCTCTTCGAAGCAATAGAAAAAGTTAAGCCCGACAACGTCAAGAAAGAATATTATCTTACGGACGCGGTCTGCGACATGATTGCCACGGGTCACAGGGTCATCGCGCTGACGGTGGTACCGCCCGATGAGGCGCCAGGCATCAACAGCCGAGCGCAGCTTAGCGCCGCCAGTAAAATCATGCAGCAGCGCATCCAGCGCAAGCTGATGGAGGACGGCGTCACCATCGTCGATCCTGACAATACCTGGATCGACGTCAGGGCCCAGATCGGGCAGGACACGGTTATTGAGCCGTTCACGTACATTCACGGCGAAGTCAGGATCGGTCAGGGCTGCCGGATCGGGCCGTTCGCTCATCTGAGGCACGGCACGGTCCTGCAAAATGACGTGGTCCTGGGCGTATACACTGAAGTTAAGAATTCCACGCTGGCCGACGGCGTTCGAGCGCGGCACCACAGCTACATCGGCGATGCGACCGTCGGACGAAACGTGAACATAGGCGCCGGCTCGATCACCGCCAACTTCGACGGCGAAAAAGTGAACAGAACGGTTATAGGCGACAATTGCTACATAGGTTCCGGCGCCGTGCTGATCGCACCGCTTGAGCTCAGGGACGGCTCAAACATTGGCGCCGCGATGGTGGTCTCCCAGGAAAGCGTAAACAAACTGGGCGGGAAGGTCAAAATTGATGTTTCTAAATGATAACCTGAAGATATTTTCCGGCAGCAGTAATCCGGTGCTGGCGAGTGACGTCTGCAAGTACCTGGGGATTCCGGTCGGCGGCGCCAATATCGACAGATTTCCGGACGGCGAGAAAGTAATCCGAGTCGAGGACGACGTCCGCGGCAGGGACTGTTTCGTAGTGCAGTCCACGTGCGAGCCGGTCGATGAGCACCTCGTTGAGCTTCTGATTTATCTGGACTGCCTGCGAAGGGCCAGCGCCAGACGCATCACCGCGGTGATCCCTTACTTCGGCTACGCCCGGCAGGACAGAAAGGACGAAGGACGGGTCCCCATCACCGCCAAGCTGGTGGCGAACATGATTACCACGGCCGGAGCCGACAGGGTCCTGGCCATCGACCTGCACGCACACCAGCTCCAGGGCTTCTTCGACATTCCCGTTGACCATCTGGCCGGCGAGCTGGTGCTGAGCAAGTATTTCCGGGAAATGAAAATCGAGAGGTTAACGGTCGTCTCGCCCGACGTGGGCAACATGAAGACGGCCTCCCGATACGCCGCAAGCCTCGGCGGAGAGCTGGCCATTGTGCATAAGAAGCGCCTCAGCGGCAGCAAAGTGAACGCTCAGGAGATTATCGGGGAGGTCCGGGGCAGAAATATCCTGATGGTCGATGATATCATCGCCACCGCCGGGACGGTCAGCAGCGCCGCCAGCCTTGTCAAGGAGCGCGGAGCTGAAAAGATTTACGTCGGCGCTACGCACGGCGTTTTTGCCCCGCAGGCCGTGGAGCGGCTGAACAGTTCACCCATTGATCAGGTGCTCGTCACCGATACGATTCCCCTCAGCGAGAGGTCCAGGAAGATCAACAGGATCAAGGTTTTGAGCGTCGCCGCCATGTTGGGCGAAGCGGTAAAGAGAATTCACAGAAACGAATCCGTCAGTAACTTGTTTAACAATATTTGATCAGGATACAAGATATGGGAAAAACATTGGTTCTAAAAGCGGAAGTTCGGGAACACACCGGTCGTAAAGCCCTCCAGAGAATGCGCCGGCAGGGCGCTATACCTGCGGTGGTGTACGGCCACAAGGAAGAGCCCGTGGCTGTTTCCCTGGATGCGCACGATTTCGTGGAAGGACTCCACCATGGACAGCGGCTCATGGATATCCAGATCGGCAAGAAGAAAGAAAAGATCATCGTCAAGGAGGTGCAGTACGATCATCTGGGCAAGAACGTCATCCATGCGGATCTGATGCGAGTTGACATCACTGAATCGATCAAGGTAACCGTCCCGATTGAGCTCAAGGGTGTCGCCGCCGGCACGCATGAGGGTGGTATCGTCGAGGCGCACGCCGGCCACCTGGAAGTCGAATGCAAGGCAACGGATATTCCGGAGAAAATCGTTATCTCGGTCAAGGATATGCACGTCGGCGACGCGCTGCATGCCGGAGACATTGGGCTTCCGGAGGGCGTGAAGCTCGTTACGGCTGCTGGAATGGTTCTGGTGACGTGCCACACGGTTGCCGTCAAAACCACCGAGCAGGTCGAAGAGGAAATGCCGGCGGCTCCGGAGGTTATCACGGAGAAAAAGGAAACTGAGGAGGCAGAAGCTCCGAAGGAATAACAGGCCGTGCTGGGTCCACGTAAACCATGAGCGATACGAAAATGGTCGTCGGCCTGGGCAATCCGGGCGAAGCGTACAAAGATACGCGGCACAATATGGGATTCAAGGTCGTTGACGCGCTGGCGGCGGCGCTGGACATAGACGTAAAAAAGAAAAAATTTAACGCTCGTTTCGGAACGGGCGAATGCGCACGTAAGAAGTTAATATTGTTAAAGCCCTGGCAGTTTATGAACCGCAGCGGTCAGGCGGTAGCGACGGCGATGGGTTTCTACAAGCTCGACGTCGGCGACCTGCTCGTGGTCGCCGACGATATGGACCTCGAGCCGGGCAGGATTCGTCTGAGAGCCAAAGGCTCGGCCGGCGGTCATAACGGGCTGGCGGACATCATCACCTGGCTCGGCACGAGTGAGTTCGCCCGCTGCCGAATCGGCATCGGCCGCAGCGCCGAACAAGAAGCGGTGGATTTTGTCCTCGACGTGCCGATAGAGGCCGACAAGTCTCTGCTGGCCGAGGCCGCCGAAAGGGCGCGGAATGCAGTGTTGTGCTGGATCGAGCAAGGTATCGAAACAGCGATGAATAAGTTTAATCGTTCTGATGAGTGACCGTTGTACGTTGTGTGTGTGGCGATGAGCCAAATACCGGATACGTAGCTTAGCGGGAGGTAATTAGATTGGAAACTGTGGCAAAGAAAAATTTGTATGAAGGAATGTTTCTCGTTGATTCAGCCGAGGCAGGAACGGATTGGGATGGAGTGGTTGGGACCATCAGGAAAATGCTCGAAAAGGCCAAGGCTGAGATTGTTTCGATCAGAAAATGGGATGACAGGCGGCTCGCGTACGACATTCGAGGCGTATCCAGAGGCACGTACATCATTTGTTATTTTCGGGTGGACGGCCAGAAAGTTCAGGATATCGAAAAGAGCGTTCAGCTCTCCGAGAGAATCATGCGGGTTCTGATTCTTAACGCCGAGCACATGACCGCCGAGGATATCGAGAAAGATACGCCGGCGGCAAGGGCCGAGAAGGAAGGAACGGCAACGGTTTTGGCGGATGCTCCGGCCGACCGGCCGGACGACCGGGAGGAAGCTCCTCTGGCCGAAGAGCCCGACATCGACGGCGAAGTGGACCCGGGCGAGGAGAATGCCGATGATTCGCAAGACTCGCTGCCCGAAAGTGAAACAGTCAATTGACAAGAATAGAAGAGTCTGAATATGGCTAATCTTAACAAAGTGTTGCTGATGGGCAATCTCACCCGCGATCCCCAGTTGTCCTATACGCCGAACCAGACGGCCGTAGTCGATTTTGGACTGGCGACGAACCGCAAGTGGACGGGCCAGGATGGAAGTCAGCGGGACGAAACCTGTTTTGTGGATTGCAGGATGTTCGGAAAGAGAGCCGAGGTCATCAATAAGTACTGCAAGAAGGGAAATCCGTTATTTGTTGAGGGCCGGCTGACTTTCGATAGCTGGGAGGCTCAGGATGGTACGAAGCGCAGCAAGCTCAGAGTTACCGTCGAGAATTTTGAGTTTATCGGCGGTACGGGCGCCGGCGGCACAAACCAAACCCGGCCGAGTGCGGGCGACGCCTATCCTGAAACAGAACAACAAGCCAGCACGGATGATATTCCGTTTTAGGGTCGGCAAGAGCTCGCAGGCCGGCAAGGATGACTTTGCCGGTGGGCGGATAAACGTTGAATCACTTATTTGAGGTAAAAGATGATAAGAAAACAGAATGACAACAGAAGAAAACCTGGTTTTGTGGGAACGCGTGAACAAACACAATGTCGTTTCTGCCGAAGAGGCATAGAGTATGTGGACTACAAAGACATCGCGACGCTTGCGAAGCTCCTGACCAATCGAGGTAAAATCTACTCACGCAAGCGCAGCGGTAACTGTGCCGGCTGCCAGCGTAAAGCCATGAGAGCGATCAAACGTGCCCGGTATATGGCTTTGCTGCCGTTCACGGCTTAATAGGGGCCAGGGCGTGAAAAGCTCACAAGATGACTTGAGGAATGAAATATGAAAGTTTTACTTTGTGAAGATATTCAAAAACTTGGCTGGCTCGGCGATGTGGTTGAGGTCAATGAGGGGTATGCGAGAAACTATCTGCTGCCGCAGAGACTGGCCAAACCCGCTACCGAAGCCAGCATCCGAGCAATTGCGGAAGAGAAAGCCAAGCGCGCCGAGCTGCGGAAGCTCGAGGGCAAACGGCGTGAGGAAGCGGCCAAGTCCGTCGATGGCGCTGAGGCCGTTCTGGCCGCCAGGGCCAACGAGCAGGGCCACCTGTTCGGCTCAGTGACCGCTCACGATATCGCCGCGAACCTGCGTTCGCAGGGATTCGAAGTGACTGACGAGATTGTTCAGTTGCACGAACACATCAAGCAAGTCGGGGCGCATGCCGTAACGCTGCACTTCGGGCCGGAGGTAACGGCTACCATCAAGGTTGTCGTTGTGCCCGAACAGTCCGAGACGCCTGAGACGGAAGCGACTTAGAAGCTGTAGCGCATGGCGAGGTACACGTTCGTGTTGTCGTGGAACTGTCCGAAGAACGTGTTCGGGTAGTCGCCGAAGAATATGTTGCCGCCGATCTCCATCGCCAGATTATCGCTGACTTTGTAATTGACGTTCGGACGCATATAGACGTCCTTATCTGATGGGCTGTAGTAGGTGAACAGCGAACATTGCAGGTTTTGATTCATCAGCAGCCTGGTCAGGCGCAGCGTCGTCAGATGCCTGTCTCTGTCACGTGCAGGTCCCGCCGGCAGATTTCTCTTGTAGGGGCCGTAGTCCAGCATGTACTCGATGTAATACTGGACGCCCATTGTGAAGTCTCTGGCGATTTCCTGCGTGTAGCCGGCCAGATACCGCATTTCGGAATTGTTGATCAGAGGATCCTTTCCGCTCTGGTCGTCCGCCGACTCGTAATATCCGACTTCCATGTTGCCGATCCCTTTGGCGATGGTCCCGCGAGCGCTGGCGCCATAGACGTTTAAATCGGGAAAGATGGCCTGGTTCATCGCCGTGTTCTGGCCGCCGGGGCTCTTCCAGTAGCCGCGATAGCCGTAGAGAGCCAGCTCGTAGTTACTGATATTCCTGTACAGCCGGACCGCGATCTCGGAATCTCCGAACCAGTCATTGGGTTTGTCGGTATGGACGATGGCATCCTGTCCGGCGGTCCTGCTGAGATTGGAGCTCCAGTATGAAATACGCTGCCCGTCTATAAAACGGTCGGGATCAAACTGGGGCGTGAAGGCAACGTCCAGGTTCGCCCAGTCGCCGAACAGACTGACCTTTGCCGCATCGGACGGGGCCTTGAGGTATTCGGTGTCTCTGCCGATAAAGAAAGACTCCCAGTCCTTGGGAAACAAATCGTTGATGAAGACCAGGTCGCCCGTCCCCCAGGTCAGAATCTGCCGGCCCACCTTGACGTCCATGTAATCCGTCGGCCGGGTGAAAATATTGGCCTCACGCAGGTCGAAATCGCCCTGTTCCTCTACGAGGTCGCCGATGAAATCGCCTTTGAATTTCAGGTCGGCCCAGTTGAGGTACGAGGCCAAATCAAGCTGGAGCCGGTTTTCCATGATCGACATGTCTTTTTCGTATTTGTCGTTTTGGAGCCGATAGCCTCCTCTGATCTCATAGAATCCGTGTGTCTCTACCGGCAGTTTGGAAACGGACGACCCGTCGGTTTTATCGTCCGAAGCCCCAACGGCAACCGAAACGACGGTCCCTGCAGTGAACCAAATAACCAAACATATTTTTATCGTCAACGACCGCCTCATCGCATGGCCTCTTTGGGCGGCCTTTGCAGGTATCTTTCGGTGAAGATGTCGCCCAGATTCATGTTGTACTGAACGTTGCTGAATTCCATCTCCGTTTTGCCGCCGGTCTTGAGATTGGTGACGACGGACTTGACGACGGTGTAGAAATCCTGAATTTTCTCCACCTTGGTCGATTCAATGGCCCGGTAGAGCTTGTTTTCCTTGTCGAAAAACTCCATCTTCATCGGCACGTACGTCTTACGGTCTATCGAGACGTTGAAATAGCTAAACTCGACGGTGTCGGGCCGCTTCGGGACGTTCTTGACGACAAAGAATTGGTCGGTCGTCTGGATCAGCTCGTGCATATCTTCCTCCAGGCTCCGGCCTGAAACATCCTCGTACAGAAAATCCGAGCCGACAAAGCTGGTCCGCTTGTCGCCGGCGGCGATGCGTTTAACCAGCGAAAGGGCCGGCAGGTACAGCCATCGGTCATCGTCCTTTTGGGGATCGGTGTACTTGTGGACCATATACGCCATCTTGCGAACGTCGGCGGGCAGCTCGAAATAAACAAAGTACTTCTGATCCCCGCCGTCCGAAACGTCCTTTCTTAAAATGTTGAATTGGCGCTCTCGCTTCTGGCCCTGCTTGTCCGTAATGACCATTTTGACCTTCGCCTTGCCGTCGTCGCCCTGGTAATAGGCGACAATGTTGGCCTTGCTGACGATGGTTTGAACATCGGGGATTTGCGGCGCTGCGTCCGGTTTGTCGGCGGCGAAAACCGGCAGCGAAAAACAAACAATACTTGCGATTTTCCATATCTGTTTCATTTTGCACCTCACAACCATTTCTCTGAACAACAGGCCTGGCTCTTGACGCCAAGCTTGGTAAGGATAGACATCATCGGACACCAGTTGCTGAAGGCCGACTGCAGCAGGTTCAGACCCACGAACGCCGTAAAGAACAGCCAGTAATGCGAATGATAATGGGCCAGCAGGATGCTCACCAGCACGAAGAAGCCTGCAATGCCCCTCAAATATCTTTCAACCGTCATAACTCACCTCATAAGAATTCAGTGCTTCGACTTCGCTCGGCATGGTGAGCCTGTCGAACCATTTGGTTCAGGTTTTCTTTTCCGCCGTGTTAGCGGTTTTACACGCCTGTCGGCGGGACGTAATTCCACAAATCAGCGCCATCACCGGTATAGCCAAAACGCTCGCCCAGACCAGAGTGCTCCAGCCCACAACCGCGAACTGATGCAAATTCAGCGCCACCAGGACAACCGACGCTGCCGAGACAACCGCGCACAACACACAATTACAGCTCGGTCTCATCGGTTCGGCCGTTGTTGCAAACAGCCTCTTTTCAAGCACCCGCACGATGGCGGGCAATATCAGCAGGGTCACGATGCCCGAGACCGCCAGAATGGCGCAGACGAATATGCCCACCGTTCTATAAGGCACTAACGGGGCCGCCAGGAGCGGCAGGAATCCAATCGCAATGACGACGACGTTCCGGCTGATTGCCCTGGCCGGCTCGCCGAACATCTCGGCGGACGCTTTCTGCCATGAGCCCACTTTCGCATAGGCCACTCTGGCACGCTCCAGAAAGTGAATCGCGAAATCCACCGCCATCCCCAGCGATAAGGCGCTGAGCACCGCCACGGGCATGTCGTAATCCTTGCCCATCAATCCGATGATGCCGTAGATCGCCGCGATGGTAATGGTCAGCGGAACCATGCAGATCAGGCCCCAGAGCACGGAGCGAAAGAGAATGGCCATCATGATAAATACAATAATGAAGCTGCCCATGAACGATTGCAGCATTCCCCAGACCATCTTGTCCTGCCAGACGACGTTGATATAAGTCAGGCCGGCCCAGTGGTATTGGAGCGGTACCGGCGGGGGATTTTTGCTGAAATACTCCTCCACGGCCTTGATCACCTTTTGCATGTCCTTGTTGTCCCCACTGGGCAGCTGCATCCAGATGTTTGCGTGCATAAAGTCCCCAGTGATCAGGTGCCACAGGTCGTCCGGGTTGTGGCTGCTCTGAAATTGCAACAGACACTGCGCGACCGCCGCGGAGGTATCAGGAATCTTGTAATTCTCCGGCTTGCCGTCAATGAGCTCCTGGTGCACTTTCTTGACGACGTCCGCCACGGAGTTGCTCTTTCCGACTAACTTCGTCTTGCCGAGATGTTCCTGAAGGGCCGTCATGTAGCGCAGCACGTCCGGCCGCTTGAAGACCTTGACGTTTTCCTTCTCCAACTCGAAGAAATCCGTTACCTCGTACCACAAATCAGCGTCCTTTTCCTTCGCTGCGTCCCGTTTCTTCTGAGCGAACTGACTCAATTTGTCGAGCAGCTCATCCTTGCTTTGGGCCTGGCCGGCCTGCTGCAGCAGCTCGGTCTCGACCTCAGGGATAATATTGGCCGCGCCGGCAAACTCGTCCTTGAGCTCCAGGAGCTTGCCTGAAAAGCGTTTGCGAAGGTCGTCAATGTAGCCGATGGGAATCGCTTTGGTCTCATTCGGGTCGAGCACCAGATAAGCCATATAGGTCCCGCCAAAATGCTTATTCAACTCGATATCCGCCCGGCGGATCGGATGCTTCTTCGAGAACCACTTGACGGGATTGTCATTGATTTGAATTCGCGTGATGCCGTACACGGCTACCGCCGTGACGATCAATCCAACGATCAGAATCGGCTTGGCCTGCTGGTAGGTGAGGCGTCCCCCGGCCCGCAGCAGTCTGGCGAGCGGACTTTCCTTTTCCACGTGCACGGTGGCGGCGCCGAAATTCTCCAGCGACTTCTCCTTGACCATCATGATATACGCCGGCACAAAAGTGACCGTAAACACCCACGCAATCATGATGCCGATAGCCACGAAAATCCCGAACACCTGCACGGGTGGAATCGGCGTCAGCGCCAGCGAGGCAAAGCCCGCCGCCGACGTCAGCGAGGTGTACAGCATCGGCGTGAACAGATCATTCATGACTTCCATCGCCGTTTTTCTCCGACCCTTCTCTTTCGTATAGAGATCGAAGAACTCCGACAGGATGTGGACTGAGTCCACCACCGCAATCGGCATCAGGAAGATCGGGATCATCGAGCTCATAATGTGTACGGGATAGCCCAGCCCGATGAGCAGCCCCATCGTCGAGATCACCGAAACCATTGCAATGATCATCGGCGAGATGACCAGCACCAGCTTCCGGAAGAACAGCAGCATAAGGATAAAGATCACTAACATCGCCAGCGGCGCAGAGATGGCCATTTGCGCAAACATCTCATAGCCGAACGTGTCTTCCGCCACGGGCAAACCGGTGATGTGATACTCCTCATTACCCTTTTCAAGGGTCGCAATCTCTTTCGTCAGTGCTTTGTACACCTGGTGACTTAAGTCCTTGCTGGTCAGCGGCAAATACAGGCAAATCGCTCTGCCATCTTCCGAAATGAGCGTCCCCTTGAGCATAGGATTCGACATGGCTCTATCTCGAATCTGAAGCGCCTCGGCCTTTGTCGCAGGCGGTTTGTTCATCAGCCATTCGAACGTGACCACGCCCGGCCCGCCCTGGCCGATATGATCGACCATGGACGGAGCCAGTAAATCAACTTCAATGACGCCGACTTCCTTATTGGGATCTTCCTCGCTCGGCCAGCGCAGCGTCCTGGCGAATTCGGTCAACTCGTATATCCGGGTCAGCGAAGCCGGATTAAACACACCGTTTGGGTCCTTGCTGTTCACAATACCCACTACGACGATGTCGCTCAAAGCGAAACGTTTCTTGGTTTGAGTGTGGAACACTCGCACCGGCTCGGTCTCCGAGAGCATGTTCTCGGGATCCGTGTCAATCCGAATCAGAGGGATGAGCGCGCCGAGCCCCAACGTGAAGACAATCATGACAACGGTTACTAATTTGTAATGACTTAGAGAGTATTCCGTGATCTTCTGCCTGAGCTGCATATTTCTTATCCGCCAAAAAATTGTTCTCTGATTCTATGAGAAGTTGTATCGTATTTCAACTCCTCTGCACTGCATTGGTCTGTGTATTTTTCCACCTGCTTTGTTTGAATGCATCTTCATGAGCGCCGGGTCAAGGGTATCCTACTAAATTTCTGGGCTAAGTAGTCTTTGCCATTGCCCGGTACGTTGTGTATCCGCCGGATAGATTCCTGACGTCAAAACCATTCTGCTCTAAGATTCTGCAAGCGATGTAACTGCGAAGCCCGACGCCGCAGTAAGCGTGAATGGTTCTATCCTTCGGCAGCCCATCCAGTTTGTCGCGGAGCTCATTCAAAGAGATATTTCTTGCATTCGGAATCGTGCCTTTGGCAAACTCAGCGGGCGTGCGTATGTCCAGGACAAAATCGTCCTCTTCGAGTTCGTTGAAATGTTTCACCTTGACTGTACCGTCGAGGATGTTCGCCGCGGCGTAGCCTGCTATATTGACCGGGTCCTTCCCGCTGCCGTAAGGGGGGGCATACGCCAGCTCCAGCTCCTGCAGGTCGAAGACGGTCATCCCGGCACGAATGGCCACGGCAAGAATATCAATTCTCTTATCCACGCCGTCACCGCCGACAATCTGAGCGCCCAGAATCCTGCCGTCGGGCTTGCTGAACAACAGCTTGACGTGCATCGGTTCGTTGCCCGGATAGTACCCGGCATGACTGGCCGGATGTAGATACACTTTTTCATATTCGATATCAGTTTTTGCCAGAGCCTTCTCGCTCGCCCCGGTCATCGCCGCGGTCAAATCGAATACTTTCAGTATCGCTGTGCCCTGGGTACCGTTGTACGTGCGTTTCCTCCCGCAAAGGTTATCCGCCGCCATCCTGCCTTGTTTATTCGCCGGCCCGGCCAGAGGAATCAAGGTCGCACCGCCGAGAACAAAATCGCGCACCTCAACGGCGTCACCGATTGCGTAAATATCAGGATTGCTTGTCTGCAAATACTCATTGACCTTGATGCCGCCCTGATCACCGATTTCCAGGCCGGCTTCCCGGGCCAGCTTCACTTCGGGCCGGACGCCAGCTGCAAGCATGGCAAAGTCACAATCCAATTCGACGCCGGAACTTAGCCCGACCTTCAGGCATGAGCCGGCCTGGTGAAGCGAGCGGACGCCGTCGCTCAATCGCACAGTAACACTGTGCTCGCTCAAATGGCGGTGGACGAACCAGGCCATTTCCTTATCGAGGACCGGCATGACCTGATCAAACATTTCAACGACTTCGACGGATAGGCCGCGAGCACAAAGATTCTCGGCCATCTCCAGACCGATATAACCGGCGCCAATCACGATCGCTTTGTGAGGGTTCTGTTCGCCGATGAATTGCGATATCCGGTCCATATCGGCGATGTTCCGCAGGGTACATACTCTGTCCGAATCGACGCCGGGGATGGGGGGCCGGACAGGCTCAGCGCCGGGCGATAGAATCAACTGGTCATAGGCTTCGATATACGTATGGCCCGTGGTGGATTCGACGACCTGCACCTCTTTGTTCTTCGGATCTATCTTGACAACCTCGCTGCGAATCCTCACGTCAATATTGAATCGCTGCTTGAACGACTCCGGCGTTTGAAGCAGCAGGGCATCGTGGTCCTTGATGGTCCCCCCTATATAGTAAGGCAGCCCGCAATTGGCGAATGAGATGTGATCGCCGCGTTCAAACATGATAATATGGACTTTCTCATCCAGCCGGCGAAGCCGCGCCGCAGCAGACGCCCCTCCGGCCACACCACCAACAATCAAAATCTTTCTTGCCATTTAAGATGACTCCCGTTGTTCCAGACAGGTTATTGACTCCCGGCGGTTTGCTCAGGCTTTCCTGGTCTTGCAGTGGTCATACATACAATGTAATAGCTTGATGACGTTTTTATTCTCGATCCGGTAGAATACTTTCGCGCCGTCGCGGCGGCACTCCAGGACGCCCTTATCTCTCATCATGTTGAGCTGCTGACTCGTGACGGCCTGCTTTCCACCCAGCGCCTCGACGATATCGCCCACGCACATTTCTTTGGTTTCGAGCAGCTCGACGATCTGCAGCCGTACCGGATGCGCCACCGCCTTCAAAACCTCAGCCACCTGTTCCGCCACTTTCTTGTCCATTTCATTTACCCAAAAGTTGTCATTACAATATATTGATATATAGCTATATTACGATATATAGCACAGGATGTTCACAAGATAATGTGAAAAGCTGCAAAATTTCTCAAAAGTACATTTGGCCGACCAAAGCATTGGCTTTGCATCTTCACAGAAGCCGACCGGAGCCAATGACGCCTCAACCAGCGCTCACGTAAGATTCAAGCCAGCAAAGAAATACGTTAAGTGGATTCACTTTTTGACTCTGTTCAACAAAAGCTGAAGTACGCATCAACCGGATGTCCCTAAGGACTTATAATATTCGACCCGCCAATAATAATTTTGGCTTTTTCCATTATTTTTGGTCTTGACAATAGCGAAACGCCACAGTTAAATTGGGGCAGGAAGGTAACATGGTGGGGGATAAAATCAAAAGGATTTGGTTAAAGAAAAGGAATGGATAAAATGAAGGATTTATTCACCACGGGGGAAGCTGCGGAGATTTGCAAGGTAAGCCAGCAGACGATCATCCGCTGCTTCGACGCCGGCCGGCTGGAGGGATTCCGTGTTCCAGGCTCAAGATTCCGGAGGATTCCGCGCCAGAGTCTTGTCAAATTCATGCAGGAAAACAAAATCCCTCTGGATGCCATCGAGTCCGGCAAGCGAAAGGTTCTTATCGTCGATGATGATGCTGAAATCGTGGACCTGATCGTTGAGATTCTGCGCCGGGACGGCCGATTCGAAACCGAAACCGCATCAAGCGGTTACGAGGCCGGGATAGCCACCCAGCGGTTTCGCCCTGAGCTGATACTGCTCGATTACATGCTGCCCGACGTCAACGGCAACGTCGTCTGCCAGACGATAAGAAAGAACCCCGAATTCGTGAACATTCGGATTATTATCGTCAGCGGCGTCGTGAAACAGGATGAGATTGCTCAACTGCTCAGGTCCGGCGCTCAGGATTTCATAAGAAAGCCGTTCGACGTCGTTGAGCTCACCGGTAAAATCGCCGCGGCCCTTCAGATGAAATAACAAAAGTGAGCTAAAGTGCACTAAAGTGAGCTAAAGTGAACTAAAGTTAGACATTGTCCTGCTCAGCTTTAGGCACTTTAGTCACTCTAAACTTTAGGCACTTTGTGTTATGCCCAACGGAGAATTCAACGCCAGAATCGCTGCTCAGCAAGTGGAGCTCGTCATAGGACGGCTCAGATCGCTGTCCATCCTTCCCTGCGTCGGGGCGCAGCTTTTCACCCGGCTTTTGCAGGGCCGGTTCTCCCCGCCGGCGCTGGCCGATCTGATCGAATGCGACCCGGCTCTCGCCGGGCGAATCCTCTCGCTGGCGGCTTTGCGGGGATTGCCCGTGCCCGAGAGAGGGTTTTCGCTTCGCCGGTGCCTTGACGAGCTGCCCGCACGCGAGGTTCGCGATGTCCTCTTGTCCATTCCGGTTATGCAGCCCTTTGATCCTGACAACGGCGCCGACAGACAAAGTATTCCATTTAGAAAAGTATTGCTGCTCCACAGTCTTGCGGTTGCCTGCTGCGCCGAGCAGCTCGGCGAGCTGACCTTGCCGAACATAGACCCGCAACTGGCCTACTATGCCGGGCTGCTGCACGACATCGGAAAGCTCGCTTTGCAGGAGACGATGCCGAAGGGTTTTGCACGTCTTCTCGAAGAGGCCGAGTCCGCCAAAGAATGTTCCTGCGTTATCGAGCGCGAGCACCTCGGCACGGACCACACCGTTGTGGGCAACCATCTGGCGCAGAGGTGGCAGTTGCCAAATCCCGTGACCCTTGCGATTTGGCTTCATCACGGTAGTGCCGTGCCCATCTCGCGGGACATGCCCGAAGCAAGAATCGCCGCGGTGGTCCAATTAGCGGACTGTTTAGTGCGGCAGTTGGGTATCGGCCAGTCGGGCAGTTTCGATTCGGCCGAACCGCCGCAGGACGTAGGTGAGTTTTTGCAGATCGACGCCGAGCAGTTGCAGAGTGTCGGCCGGAATCTCGCCGCTACCGTGGAGCGGAAATCGCAGGTCCTCGGTTTGAATCTGTCGAATGCGGTTGCAGACTATTGCCGGGCCGTCCACGGCGCCGCGGTTCAATTTGCCCGGCAGCAGGCGGACCTGTCCGATGAGAATTGCCGGCTGCAAAGTGCATCGAGCCACCTCGATTTCGCAGCCGATTTTTTGTTAAATTTGAGCTCGGCCGCCGCTCCTGCCGAGATCGCGGAGAATTTTGCCGTTCGCTGGCAGAAGTTCTACCAGACGGGGATGGTATGTCTGTATTTGACGCCGCCGGCTCCGCGGGAGACGCTCGATGCCGTGCTTGTGGAAAACCTTTCGCAGAGCAGGATCGTTACGTTGGAAGCTCCAACCGAATCGCCCGCCATACCGAAGGAGATAGCGAACAATTTTGCAGTCTTGATCGCTGAAGGCCATATTGACTGGCTGTCTGAGCAGTTGGACATTGACTTTGATATAAGCCGGACGAGGTTGGCGCCGCTGCTCTCGAACGGCCGGGCCGTTGGCGCCATTGCCTTCGAGCTTCACTATCCGTGTGACGCCGAGCTATTTAAGGAGAAGTTCAGAATCTCCGCCTCGATTGCGGGGGCTGTTCTGGATATGGCACTGGCCCGGCAAAAACAGCAGCAGCTTGCCGAGCTGTTTGCCGGCCTGGTCCGCCTTCCATCCGGCGGACTTGTCTCCAAACCGACGGAGACCACCGAGCTGCCTGGCGAGGAAGAACAGGAGCGTGCTGCAATAATTCGAGCGGAGGATTCGCTCAATGCGCTGGCCGAGATGGCCGCCGGCGCAGCCCACGAGCTGAACAATCCGTTAGCGGTTGTTTCCGGCCGGGCACAACTGCTCGCCGAGGCCCAGAGCGACCCGGAAGCAAAAGCAATTCTCCGACAAATCTATGAAAACGCGCGTGAAGCATCCGGGATTATCGAGGACCTGATGACCTTCGCCGAGCCGCCGCAGCCCAGGGCGACTCAAACGAACGTCAGAAAAATGCTGGACGAGGCCGTGCAGTTGACCAGCCGAAAAACGAATCGGGAATACCTCGACGTTCAAATCAAAGTTGGCGCCGATGCGCGGGACGTCTTTGTGGACTCGGCGCAAATCGTCTCGGCCATCGCAAATGTCATGGCCAACGCCGTTGAATCCTACGGCGGCCAGGCCGGGCCGATAGAGGTCGCCGCCGATGTGGCCGATCCGGCGGAGCGGGTGAAAATAGTCATCAAAGACCACGGCTGCGGAATGGACGGCGAGACGCTGAAGAAGGCGACCCAGCCGTTCTTCTCGGCCAAGCCCGCGGGGCGAAAACGCGGAATGGGCCTTGCCTATGCCGCCCGCTTCATCCAATTGAACAAAGGCACACTGACCCTCGCCAGCCAGCCCGGCAAGGGAACCACAGCGACAATCTGCCTGCCTCAAAAAAAATAAGGAGCGGCTTTTTGAGGGCCGCCCCTTATTTTCTGAAGGAGGAGGATGTGTTCGGCCTGTTCTACGACGTATCGCCGTATTTGTTCGCAGGGGGCCTGATAATTTTGCTGGAAACCGCGATTTTGGCCTGTTTTCCTTGACCGGCGGCCGGACGAACGTGGAGATGACGATCAACGAAGTGGACAACGTTTGCGACGTCAAGGGGATGCACCAAGTTATATTCTACGGGAACTGCGCAAAGCCGTTGCGGACGTTTTGCCAATTATACGGCATCGAGGTCGTGACTTAGCGGTCGGGGGTGTTCGCACACATCTCAAGGCCTACCACCGTAATATCATCAACCTCCGCCGGTTCGAGCTCCTGGCTCTGAACGCGTGCGTCCAAAGCCTCCACAATCTCGACGATGGACAAATCTCTGATCTTGTGGAATTCGTCGCCGAAATTGAAACGGCCCTTTTCGTCGAACTTGCCGATGAAAGGCTCGGCTCCGTCGGAATAGAGCAGCAGCTTATCGCCGGGGTGAAGTTGTACGGTCTGCTGCACGTATTCGGCCTGTTCGAAGATTCCCAGCAGGGAGCCTCGCACCTCGAGCTGCTCCGGCGCTTGGCCGGACCTGATCAAAATGGGATAGGGGTGTCCCGCGCGCGCGTATGTGAGTTGGAGCGTTTTGGTGTTCAGCAGACAATAGCAGCAGGTGGCGAACTGGTAGCCCGACAGCTTCTGTGCGGCCATGCGCACGTTGAGGTTCTTGACAACCTCGGCCGGGGAGAACACGCGGTAGCTGTTCCCAACCGTTTCCCGCATGACCAGGGCCTGCTTGAGGAAGATCGTCAACAGCGCCGCGGGCATCCCGTGGCCGACGACATCGGCCACATAAAAGCCGATATGCTGCTCGTCGATCCGCACCACGTCGTAAATGTCGCCGGAGACCCACTCGGCCGGAAGGAAAATAGTCGCCCAGCGCGTCTGATCGCTGTTCGGCAGCCGTGTGGGCAGGAAATCCTGCTGAACAAGCCCGGCCAGACGAAGCTGTTCCGTCAGGTTGTCCGCCAGCGCCTTTGTCATGTTGAGCTGCTCGGCCAGCTTATTTCTGTAAATCGCGTGAACTTGCCTCGGCGGAATCGCGGGCTTGACCACCAGATTCGGGCTGGTCTTACGATAGGCGAGATTCACACTCATCTTCGCCCAGAGCTCCTCGATGGAGACCGCTTGCATGGTCGCGCCCATAGAGAAGCTGGTCTTGAACGGCGTCAGAGAGAAGCTTCGCACGGGAACGGTTGCCCGGCCGGTCAGCAGAATCACGCCGATGCGTTCCTTCTCGAGCAACTCGATGATGCGGGTAAATTGCTGCTGCGAAGCCGCCGGGTCTTTCACGTCGATCACGGCGGTCCCAATCAAATCGAGCCGGTCCTGCACCTCCCAGAACCGGTCTATCGGCAAGAGGTAGGAAGAGAGCTTTCTGAGCTTCAAGAGCCGCTTTATTTCGGCCGGCATGGAGCCCTCGTCCGTCAGGTACAGAACGTCGGTGAAACGCCCTGACAACTCAATCGCTCTGGATGATTCGGCGCTTTCCATTCCATCTACCTTCTTCGGTCGTATTATCGGACCGGGCACAAACGTCAGGCTACAGCACAAGCCTTAGCTAATTTCGGCTTCTCAGGGGCGGTACTTTTCATTTTTCTTGTGTTTTTCCGCTGCTTGAAAGCGGGCGCAACGGCGCCGTTTGGACGGCGATTTGGCTTAAACGGCTGGAGAAGATTCTTCGCACGACAGCCGGGAATGGCAAAAGACCTTGATTCGGCGCGGCAGGTCCGCAGCAGCGTAAGGATCAGCCGGCGAAGATGGCCGAGCCGATGCGCAGGATGGTTGCTCCCTCCTCGACGGCGATCTCGTAGTCCGAGCTCATACCCATACTCAGCTCGGTGAACTGCGGGCCGACAATCCCTTCGCCGCACATTTCGACGAACAGCTCTCGTGCCCGAACAAAACAAGCGCGGACAATGTCCTTATTATGGGTCAGCGGCGCCATCGTCATCAGGCCCGCGAAGCAAATGTTCGGCAGGGTCTCTATCTGTTCGGCCAGATGCGTCGCCGCCCCCACGGGAACGCCGTATTTCTGGGGCTCGTCGGACGTATTGACCTGCAAAAGCACCTTTGGACGCAGGTTCAGCTTTGCCGCGGCGGTGTTAATCTCTTCGGCCAACCGAAGCGTATCAACCGAATGGACCAGAGCGGCAGTCGGCAGGACCTGGCGGACCTTGTTGCGCTGCAGGTGGCCGATCATGTGCCAGCGGATATTTTTCAATAGGGCCGGGTTGCCGGCGGGGCCCTGCAGAAATTCCTCTACCTGAGCAGTCACTTTCTTCAGTTGCTGCACGCGGTTCTCTCCCAGGTCGGTCACGCCTAATTGGAGAACCTCCTTGATGGCTTCAATAGTGGCTGACTTAGTGACAACGACGAGCCGGACCTCTTCGGGTTCTCTGCCGGCACGCGCGCAGGCGGCGCTGATCGTGTCATTGATACGTTTCAACTTCTCAGAAATCTTCGGCATAGAACAATTGTCAGAAATTCAGAATCGAGACATCAATCCACCACGTACAAGCGATGAATTCAACATATCAACACGCTCCGGCTTTTTCCAGTACAAAAATGAACGAGGGAGAGATTTTGGCGGTTTCTTGTGCTTCAACAAGCCCGGTCAGGTGCACCGGCAGTTGCCTGTCGGCCGTCTGCTGCCCCGGCAATTCGCGGTCCATTAAGTATCTTAGCCCTCATGTTTTATAACTTGGGTCCGGATAAAACAGTGTTCGCAAAAAAAAACGAAAAAAGTGATTTTAAACTTGATTTTTTGGCCCGCAGCGGATATACTAACAGGTGTTGGTAGGGCATGGGGTGGGGATAAACCCCTTGCAGTTGAATGGTTTTCTGGAAACACTTTGGGCAATTGCTCTTTCTAATTTGAACGCTGAATTGATACCCCTTTCAGGGGTTGATAGACCTCGGCGAGGCAGTGTGGTCCACCGGTCTCCCCCCCAGCCGGTCCCACCACCTCGCCCTTTTTTTGCGCGCTTCTGAATCCTTGCGGCCAGGTCTATCCTGGGCGGCCACGTGGGCTCGCCCCTACTCGCCCCGGATTTGGACGATGACCTTCCTGCTGCGTGGGCCGTCGAACTCGCAAAAGAAAATCCCCTGCCACGTGCCAAGCTGTAGGGACCTGCCCTTAATCAGGACCTGCTCGCTGCAGCCCAGCAGGGAGCTCTTGCAGTGGGCGTCGGAGTTACCCTCGGAATGTCGGTAGCCCAGCCGGCGCTGGGGCACCAGTTGCTCTAACGTCAACAGGATGTCGTGCGGTACGGAGGGGTCGGCGTTTTCGTTGATGGTGATCGCCGCCGTCGTATGCGGACAATAGACGACGGCCTCGCCGTCCACGACACCGGACTGGGTGACCAGTGAGCTGACCTGACTGGTGATGTCGATCATCTCAGTGCGGCTCCTGGTGCTGATGTGAAAATCTTTCTGGATGATTTTCATGATTTTCACCTCCTACATCTGCTCGACGACTTGGATGCCTAAGAGCTCGTGCAGGCCGTGCTTGATCGTTTTGGCGGTCAGGTCGCACAGCAGCAGCCTGGTGGGCCTTTTGTCCGGCCCGGCCGCCAGAACGAGGCAGTTGGTGTAAAATGCGCTGAACTTCTGCGACAGCTCGTAGAGATAGGCCGTCAGGTAATTCGGCCTGTAATCCGCGGCGGCGGCAAGGATCGCCTCGCCGTAACGAATCAGGTGCTTGGCCAGACTTAACTCATCCGGCTCCGTTAGATTGAGCGTTTTTACGCCGGCAAGCTCCGCCTCGATATCCACGTCTTTGCTCTGCGCCTTTCGCTCGATGGATTTTATCCGGGCGTAAGCATATTGCATATACGGCGCCGTGTTGCCGTCCATCGCCAGCATCTTATCGAAGCTAAAGACATAATCGCTCGTGCGATTGTTGGAATAGTCGGCGTACTTGACCGCACCGATTCCGACGGCCCGGGCAATTTCAGCCTTTTTCTGGTCAGGCAAATCCGGGTTCTTCTCTTCGACAACCGCCTTCGCGCGCTCCACCGCCTCGTCGAGCAGCTCTTTCAACTTGACATTCTCACCCGAGCGGGTCTTCAGCGGCGAGCCGTCCTCCCCTAAAACGCTGCCGAACATCACATGAGTCAGCTCGATCTTGTCATTCACCCACCCGGCCATCCGCGCGACGGCGAACAGCATCTCAAAATGCAGCTTCTGCCGGGCGTCGGTGACATAGACAATGGCGTTTACCTTCAATTCGTTGACCCGATACCGCAGCGCCGCCAAATCCGTCGTCGCATAAAGATACGCCCCATCCGACTTCTGGATGATGAACGGCAGCGGCTCATCCTCTTTATTCTTAAACCCCGGCGGAAATACACAAACCGCTCCATCTGACTCAACAGCCAAATTCTTTTTCTTCAACTCATCAACAATATTCTGCAACAGATCTTTATAAAAACTTTCGCCCCGAGTATGTTCTTCCCTAAGAGTAACATTAAGACGATTATATATCTCCCGGAAATGTTTTGATGTAGTTTTTACAATACCTTTCCAATATGCTATCCAAATATTATGTCCCGTATGAAGACCAACAATTGCTGTACGCGCTTTCTTGACAAATTCTTCGTCAGTTTGATAAAGATGCTGCGCTTCACGATAAAATCCTTCAATATCAGCAAGTGTCTCGTCTTGGTTTATTATTTCACCTTTTGGTGCTGCTTCGAGTACTATCTTATCGAAATGCGCACAGAGCATTCCGAATTGAGTGCCCCAATCGCCGATGTGGTTTTGGCGAATGACCTTGTGGCCTAAGCATTCGAGTGTTCGACAGATACTGTCGCCGATGATGGTGCTTCGCAGATGGCCGACGTGCATTTGCTTGGCAATGTTCGGGCTGGAAAAATCAACGACAATCGTTTTTGGCTCGGCCGTTTTTTCTATGCCAATGCCGGCAGGATCTTTATTGATTTCAAGCAATTCGCCGGCTACGAATTCGGCCTTGAGTCGCAAATTGATAAACCCAGGCCCTGCAACCTCCGGCGGCTCGCAGATGTCACTCAGGTCCAGATTTTTCACCACCTCTTCGGCTAACTTGCGCGGATTGGTCTTGATCTGTTTGGCCAGCGACATAACGCCGTTGACCTGGTAATCGCCGAACCTGGCATCCGTCGCCGGCCGGACAATCGCCGCACAATCGTCCCGCCCGGCAACTTTTGCCATCGCCGCACTGATTCTGTCTTCAAGTATCTCAAGTGCCGATTTCATTTGAGCAGTTTAAGACTATTCGACGAAAGATTCCGTCTCATCTCCCGGCATTCTTTAACTTAACAGAATGATAAAGAAAAGGTTGTCCGCTGTGCTCATCGAACTCACCTGCGGCGGACAAAGCCGCTTTGGCAATGAGCTTCGGATCATCCATTCGATCATAAACGGCATGCAATGCACCGAGGGCATATTCATCGCCAGAACCTATAGCCCAAAAGCAAGAATACTCCATAACTTCTCGGTAGCTGTCCACCCCGAACAAGCCGTTCGGATTAACAATTAGAATATGCAATTGGTTTGAGGCATATTCCTGATCCTCGTCCTCATCTGTATTCAAGAAGTACTCATCCTTTAGTTTCGGTTGGAGCCAAAGAAAGGTTTCGAAAATACTCTCCACGTTATCAAGGCAGATTTTACTATGATATTTCCTTATGACACTCTCTATCACATTATGGTGCGCCGCAGTACCCGTGATGCCTAGGTATGCGTCTTTGAATTTATGAATCTTCTGGTGATTTTTCTTGTACTTTGCCGAGACGATCAAGCCACCATGGTCAAATTGTGTATCGCTGCCTATAATGGCAAGGTCCTTCTTCCTCACCGCAACAATAATTGACATAGTATCCCTCCATTCGACTCTATACGCACGCGACCTGTCCCTATCCAAATAGTCAATCGTCAATAGTCAATCTCTCCGCGTCTCCCCAGAGCAGCTCAAGGTCGTAGTACTCGCGGTATTCGGCATCGAAGACGTGGATCACCACGTCCACATAGTCCAGGAGAATCCAGCGTGCCTGCTCGTAGCCGGCCCGGCCGAAGCGCTGCATGCCTTGTTCTCTGGCCGCTGCGGAGACTTCATCGCAGACGGTGCGCATCTGCCGGTTGCTCGTACCGGTGGCGATGACAAAATAATCGGTCGCCGGCGAGATGTCCCTCAAGTCCAGGACCACGATGTCGGTGCAATGCCGCTCCGCAGCTATTTTGGCCGCCGCAAGAGCAAAGGCCTTTGCTTTCGAATTTTGCCTTTTCGTCAAATCTTCTATCCTTATCGAAAAATAAAAACGGGGCAGCCGATGTGGCCGCCCCGATAGATTACAAACATTCGCTCCTGACGTCAATAGACTCGCTATGCAACACGTTGATTGCAAAGCATAACCGGCTTAATGGCTGGATAGAACGGTATTGAGAGCCGTGTTGCGAATAAAATCAGATATGCCCTTGAATCCGAGGTTCATCGCTGCGTTAGCAAACAGCAGTTTTTCTTCGGCGGTTAATCTGACATTGATCTGTTCGGTTCGGCGTCCCGCCGACGCCGGCTGTGGGGGTCTTTGGCCGCACTCGATCATTGTCGCGACCGCTACCATTAGAGCTTCCTGCGTCGCCTTATAGCATTGCTCCGGCGTCGCAGCGTCTGCAAAGACCGTCGGAAGCTCGACGGCACTGCCGATGAAACCCAACTGCTCGTTGCGCTCGAGGATGATGCGGTAATCGGCGACAAGCTTTTTGGCTTTGCGCACGACAGATTCCTTAAACGGCTTGTCGAGCGCCTTAGATTTCGCCTCGCTCTTCGAGGAATTCTTTGAATTTCTTGACATATTCGGCATCCACTTTCTTGCCATGTACCGGGATGAGCCATGGAAGCTCTCCTTGCTTGACGAACACCCGGTATGGCTCATAGATCTTTTGAAACTCCCAGCCATACGACTCGAACAACTCCAAGACGTCTTCAAAATCAACGCTTTGCGCCATCGTAGGTCTTCCTTTTTCATTAAGTTCTCTTAAATTCTTTGGCGCAACAATCGGAACCTACGATGGCTCAATTATCGCGCCCTCTGTGCCAACAGCTATCTCCATAGTGAAGTATAGCCTAAGATATACAATTAGTCAAGAATTTTTTTAAGAATTTCAAAAAAGTTTGCATCCCTTTGTTCATCAAATGGAAAAGGGCAGCTTTTGAGGCTGCCCTTGGTAGAATTCGTAATAGTCTTGGTATCCCTATATCGCCAATTACTGGCCGCCAAGGTGGAGCCAGCCGCTGATAGTGGGAGCGAACTTGACCACGACGCCCGAGAAGACGACGCTGACCATCGTCATCAGCTTGATCAGAATGTTCAGGCTCGGGCCGCACGTGTCTTTGAACGGGTCGCCGACGGTGTCGCCGATGACGGCCGCGCCGTGCACGGGGTTCTTGCTGCCGTCGGGCAGCTTCTTGCCGCCGTGGGCACCCTTCTCGATGTACTTCTTGGCGTTGTCCCAGGCGCCGCCGGCATTATTCAGCGTGATAGCGAGGACGAAACCACAGCTCAACCCGCCTGCCAAAAGACCCATCACGCCGGCTACGCCCAACAGCAGGCCCGTAACGACCGGTACGACGATGGCCAGCAGCGACGGCACGATCATCTCTCTTTGGGCCCCGGCCGTCGAGATCGACACGCACCGGGCGTAGTCGGGTTTGTCCTTGCCTTCCATGATCCCGGGCTTGGCCTTGAATTGACGCCGGACCTCTTCGACCATTCGCCCAGCGGCCCGGCCGACGGCCTTCATCGTCATCGAACAGAAAATGAAGGACATCATCGCACCGATAAACATCCCGCACAGCAGCTTGGGGTTCATGATCGATAGGTCGTAGGCTCGCACGAAATCCATAACCGTGGCTGTCTTTGGATTCAAGGCCCCGCTGATTCCCTCCTTGACCGAGAAGATCACGTCGCCGACCTTGTACGTTCCGTCCGGGCTGGCGATGGAGAGCTTCTTGATCCAGATGCGGATCTCTTCGATATATGCGGCCAGCAGCGCCATGGCCGTCAGGGCCGCAGAGCCTATTGCAAAACCTTTGCCCGTTGCAGCAGTGGTATTGCCGAGCGAGTCGAGGGCGTCGGTTCTCTTTCGGACCTCAGGTCCGAGATGGCTCATCTCGGCATTGCCGCCGGCGTTGTCCGCGATGGGACCGTACGCGTCGGTGGCCAGCGTGATGCCCAGGGTCGAGAGCATGCCGACCGCGGCAAACCCGATCCCATAGAGGCCCAGAGAAATGTCCCTGAATCCGCCGGCGAAGGCGAATGCAGCGATGATGCCGATCACGATGGTCACGACGCACAGGCCGGTTGAGTTCATGCCGACTGCCAGACCGTCGATAATCGTTGTGGCCGGTCCCATCACGGCCTGGCCTGCAATACCCCTTGTGGGCTTGTACTCGTCGGAAGTGTAATATTCCGTGATCTGGCCGATGATTACACCCGCGACCAGGCCGGCGACGACGGCCCCGAAAATGCCCCATGTAATCCAGCCAAAGCCGGCCATGATGGCCAGGGCGACGAGGATGAAGAACGAGCTGCTGGCCGTACCCATCAGCAAGGCCCGAAGCAGGTTCTTCTGCGTTGCCCCTTCCTTCGTCTTGACCAGGAACATCCCGATGATCGACAAGATGATCCCGATGCCGGCCACGATGGAGGGTGTCAGCACGTTCATAATGCGCTCTTGTTCGGAGGCGGCCGCAAGGGCGGCTCCGAGGGCCGCCGTCGAGAGAATCGAGCCGCAATAGCTCTCGTACAGGTCGGCGCCCATACCGGCGACGTCGCCGACGTTGTCGCCGACGTTGTCCGCAATGGTTGCCGGGTTTCTCGGATCGTCTTCAGGAATGCCGGCCTCGACTTTGCCGACCAGGTCCGCGCCGACATCGGCGGCCTTGGTGTAGATGCCACCGCCGACGCGGGCAAACAATGCCTGAGTGGAGGCGCCCATGCCGAACGTGATCATCGTCGTGGTGATCTCAATCAGCTTCTGGCTATGGTCCATGCCGGCCCGGATGAGCGGGATTCCGAACAGCGTCATACCATTCGTCATGTGCTCGGTCGTATAGACAAAGTAGTTGAGGATCACGTACCACATCGAGATGTCGAGCAGGCCAAATCCGACGACGACCAGGCCCATCACCGCACCGGAGCGGAAGGCGACCTGGAGGCCGCGATTCAGACTCTCACTGGCTCCCTGGGCGGTCCTGGAAGAGGCCTTGGTGGCCGTATTCATCCCGAGGAATCCGCACAGGCCGCTGAAGAATCCGCCCGTCAGAAAGGCCACCGGCACGAATGGATTTTGGATGCCGTAATACGCCAGCACGGCGAAGATGATGACCAGAAAGAGGAAGAACAACGAGACGACCTTGTACTGCCGGAAGAGATAGGCAAAAGCTCCTTCGCGAACGTAGGAGGCGATCTCGATCATGGTCTGATTCCCCGCCGGCGCGCTCATCATTTTCTTATAGAAATAGTAAGCAAATGCCAGGGCCGCTATTGAGCTGATGGGAGCAATCCACCAATACCATGGCGTGCCGGCAGCCGCACTTGTGGCACCGGAGCCTTCCGCGGCTGAGACCAGCGAACTGAAGGCAAAAATGGGCGCTGATAGTGCGATCACACTTTTTACAGTCTTCACTTCTTTCACTCCTTTCGAATTCAAATCCAGTTACCGCGCAAACAACCAATACAAGAACGAATCAGTCTAACGAAACAGAATCCTTTTTCAACTGTTTTTGTCTCATGTTTGAGAATTTTATCGTAAACGTAATCTTGCTTGAAGTGTATAAGCCCCCGCAGAATCCCCATGGTGTGGCGTCAGTGATTCAGATAAATGATGATGCCGGCTAAAATGAGGATGCAGGCCACACAAACGCTGATGGCAGCGATAAAGATCCACATGAAGCGCTTGCTCTGCTTGGATAGGATGTATTTGAGGTACCTGTCGCTGGCCGAAAAGGTTTTGCTCATCTGGATAATGCCGTCGGTGTGGCTGACGGTGCTGTCGTTGAGCTTGCCTAAGGTCTCGTTGAAATTGTTAAAGCTCTCGGCCATTTGGACGTCGATATCCGCGGCGGCGGCGAGCTGATGGTCGATATCCACGAGGGCATCGGTCTGTTTGGCGGTTTCGACCGGAATTCTTTCAACCGCGTCGATGAACTGCTCGTTTTTGGCAGCGGCCCCCTTGAGTTGTTCGAGAAGCTGTTCCGTGATTCGCTTTTGATTCTCCACCATCGCCGGAAAACTTTCGATCAGTTGAGGCAACTGCTCGATCCGGCCCATCAAATCCTCGTGCCGGGTCGCCTGGCGGCTCAAGTGCTCGTTGATTCCCTGTAATTGCTCGATGAGCTTATCGAAGCCCTGCTGGAGCCTCTCGAGTGACTCGGCTCTGTCGGCTGGCTGGACCGCTCGGACGACAACATTGTTGCCTGCGGCTGCGTCCTGCGGGGGTGCCGCGTCAACTCCCTCAGCGCCCTCGGGCGCGCCCGAGACAGGCTCAACGTCCGAATTCAGGCTGATCAGGCCGTCATCATTGAGATGAGGCTGATCGGCCGGGTCTATGAACAGTTTATGAGCCCGCAACCACTTGCCTACGTTGGCCCAAAACTCTTTCGCAGTCATTTCTAAACTCCCATTCCGGATACTCGATTGTGGCGAGGCCGTCCCGGCCTTGCGTCCCGCCGGCATCTTGCCGGCGGCAAGAAACAAGGGCAATCCGGCAGATATGCCGGACCGCCACGTGTCCAGCATCGGGTACCCAGTGAACGCCAACTTCTCACACCTTCTCTGACATATTTAAGGCCTTTTGTCCCGAAGTTCAAGTTATTTCTGCCCCAATCGCCGAGAACGGGTGCATGTCATGATTGTAGGTAGATTTTTCATGCGGCCAGAGGTTTGCCTGCCCATAATTGCTGCCATTCTTCATTCAACCACGCTATGCGTAAAGCCAGTATCGCTGATGAACCTGCTCGGGTC